>Ga0335083_10003134_pt1 | contig 21574 bp, 18 predicted proteins | sample Lox_Sample_42_FD_206716 | JGI IMG/M metagenome (GOLD analysis project Ga0335083, IMG submission 206716) | Soil microbial communities from Loxahatchee National Wildlife Refuge, Florida, United States - Lox_Sample_4.2 | ecosystem: Environmental > Terrestrial > Soil > Wetlands | place: USA...
TGCGAGACCGGGTTCTGCGGTTCTTCATTCCCACCGGGCACGACTTCGCGGTGGAGGTCGACGATCCACCGACGGAGCCGCTCAAACCGCTCGATGAGAGCGCCCAGCGGATCGTCTCGGCCCGCCGCCGCGGCATGCTGCACCCAGCCGAGGTAGTTCGCCTGCTGGCTCCAGTGGAGACCAGCGCGGGTCAGCCCGCCGGAACCTTCGTCGAGCACGATCTCGGTGCGGACGGGCGGCTGATGGCGGTGGACCGTCCGCCGGCGACGAACTCGACCGGGGTCGTCGTCGGAACGATCCGGAACTTCACCGAGCGCTACCCCGAGGGGATGCTGCGTGTGGTCCTGCTCGGAGATCCGACTCGCGCGTTGGGATCTCTGGCCGAGCCCGAGTGCCGCCGGATCATCGCCGCGATCGATCTCGCGGAGCGACTCGCCGTCCCGCTCGAGTGGTTCACGCTCTCTGCCGGGGCGAGGATCGCGATGGATAGCGGGACGGAGACGATGGACTGGATCGCGGCGGTGCTGCGCCGAATCGTCCTGTTCACGCAGTCCGGAGGCGAGCTCAACGTCGTCGTCGCGGGCATCAACGTCGGCGCCCAGCCTTACTGGAACGCGGAAGCGACGATGCTCATGCACACCCGCGGGACGCTGATCATGACGCCGGAGAGCGCGATGGTCCTCACCGGCAAACAGGCGATCGACTACTCCGGTGGGGTGTCTGCCGAGGACAACTTCGGCATCGGCGGATACGAGCGCATCATGGGCCCGAACGGAGAGGCGCAGTACTGGGCCACGGACCTCGCCGATGCCTGCCGTCTGCTGCTCGACTACTACGAGCACACGTACGTCGCCCCGGGCGAGCGGTTCCCAAGACGGGCGATCACCGCGGATCCGGCGACGCGCGACATCGGCGAATCCGAACATTTCGCTCCGGGCTCGTCGCTCTTGCGTGTGGCGGACGTGTTCTCCGACAAGATGAACCCGGACCGAAAGCAGCCGTTTGGCATCCGCTCGGTGATGCACGCGTTGATCGACCGCGATCGTCCGCCGCTCGAACGATGGGCGGGTATGCGCCAGGCGGAGAACGCCGTGATCTGGGACGCGCACCTGGGCGGGTGGCCGGTCTGCGTCATCGGGGTGGAGTCGCATCCGCTACCCAGGCACGGGCCGATTCCCGCCGACGGTCCCGAGTCCTGGACGTCCGGCACACTGTTTCCTCGCTCGGCCAAGAAGATCTCCCGCGCGATCAACTCGGCGGCCGGACGGCGGCCGGTAGTCGTGCTCGCCAACCTCGCAGGATTCGACGCCTCACCCGAGTCGATGCGCGAATGGCAGCTGGAGTTCGGGGCCGAGATCGGGCGGTCGGTGGTCAACTTCGACGGACCGATCGTCTTCTGCGTGATCTCCCGTTATCACGGCGGTGCGTTCGTCGTGTTCTCTCGGCGGCTAAACCCCAACCTCGAGACCGTGGCGCTCGAAGGGTCAGTCGCCTCGGTGATCGGAGGAGCGCCGGCCGCCGCGGTCGTGTTCGCCCGAGAGGTCGAACGGGCCGCCGCCGCCGATGAGCGGATCCTCGCCTTCGACGAGTGCGTCGCCGGCGCCGAGGGCGCCGAGCGCCAGCGGCTGCGTGCCGAGCGCGACAAGCTCTGGGCCGAGGTGCTCGCTCAGAAACGCGGCGAGTTCGCCGACCGGTTCGATGCGGTCCACAGCGTCGAGCGTGCCGTCGAGGTCGGGTCGGTGAGCAAGATCATCGCGCCGGGCTCGATGCGCGGCTTCCTGATCGACGCCGTCGAGCGCGGCATGACCAACGCAGCCAGTAAGTCGCTCACGGCACCACCGGCGGACGGCAATGGACGCTCCGGGTTGGCTCAGCCGGCAGCAAGCTGACGTCCCGCCGGGGGACTGGTGGCTCGGCGCGAACGAGCGGAGGGTGCTCGCGGGCCTGCGCTTCATTCACCGCCGGGCCGATTGGCGGCTCGGGCGCTGGACGGCGAAGGCCGCGCTCGCGCACCGGCTCGGCGTGCCGGTGACGCGAATTGAGGTTCTCGCCGCACCTGACGGCGCGCCAGAGGCATGGGTCGACGGGGCACCCGCGCCCGTCGCGATTTCGGTCAGCCATCGCGCCGGGCGCGGGCTGGCGGTGATCGACGCGAATCCGGGGTCAGTCGGCTGCGACCTCGAGCTGGTCGAGCCCCGCAGCAGCGCGTTCGTCCGCGAGTGGCTGGCGGCGTCCGAGCGCCGGCTCCTCGACGATTGCGATCCGTCCCGCCGCGCCGCGCTCGCGAACCTCATCTGGACGGCCAAGGAGGCAGCGGCCAAGGTTCGGCGCGAAGGACTGCGCCTCGACGTCCGCGGCGCGGTGGTGTCTGCGCCCAATGGTTGGGCGATGTCGCGCTGGAGGCCGCTTCGCGTCGACTGGTCCGACGGCGCGGGGATCACACTCGGCTGGTGGCGCGCCGAGCCCGGATGGGTGATGGCGATCGCGGGCGAACCCGCTCCGAAGCCGCCGTATGCCATCGTGAACGCGTGAAGGTCGACGCCGGTGGATACTTCTCGTCAATTGACGAAGCCGGGGTGGCGGCGGTCGCGGCCGAGCGGGCAGGCCACGATGGCTGGTGGGCGACCGAGACGCAGATCGATCCATTCCTCGCGTGCGCGATCGCCGGTGAGCGAACCGAACGACTCGAAATTGGCACGGGCATCGCCGTGGCGCTGGCCCGTAACCCGATGACGGTGGCGCTCGGAGCCAACGATCTGCACGCGCTGTCCTCGGGGAGGTTCATGCTCGGTCTCGGCTCCCAGGTGAAGCCACACATCACCCACCGCTACTCGATGCCGTGGTCCCGGCCGGCGGCGCGGATGCGCGAGTTCGTGCTGGCGATCCGGGCGATCTGGAACGCGTGGGCGACCGGCGCGCCACTCAGGTTCCGGGGCGAGTTCTACACGCACACGCTGATGGCGCCGTTTTTTGACCCGGGCCCGAACCCATATGGCAACCCGCGGATCATGCTCGCTGCGGTGGGACCGCTGATGACCGAGGCGGCGGGCGAGGTTGCCGATGGGCTGCTCTGCCACCCGTTTTCGACCGAGCGCTACCTGCGAGAGGTCACCCTCCCCGCGCTCCTGCGCGGTCGGGCCAGGGCCGGAGGAACGCTGGACGGATTCGAGATCGGCGGGCCGTCGTTCATCGTCGCGCGCGACTCGGGAGCCGAGATCGCCGAGGCCACGGACGCGGTCAGGCAGCAGATCGCGTTCTACGGGTCGACGCCGGCCTACCGCGGGGTCCTCGAGCTTCACGGGTGGGGAGAGCTTCAGGACGAGCTGAACGAGATGGCTCAGCGCGGCGAGTGGCAACGGATGCCGGAGGTCATCGATGACGACGTGCTCCGGACGTTCGCGATTGTCGGCACGCCCGAGGAGGCCATCGCCGAGATCCAGCGGCGCTACGGCGACCTCGTGACCCGAATAACGGTCGCGCCACCTGAGGATCACGACGCCGAGCGCTGGGAAGCACTGTTCGCGTCGCTGCGCGCGCTCGGTCCTCAGACCTCGCTGCCTCGTCCCGGATAGTCGCTCGATCCGTCGGCCGCTGAGGCCGAATCAGGTCTAACTACTGACCATTGTTCGCCGTCATTCACGGATGTGTGCTCGTGGGCGCGATCCATACGGTGGTGATGACAACTCATGTAACCGCTCAGGCCCGGAGCTGCCAGCCCGTGTGGCTGCGCTCGAGGCAGATCCGAGGTGAAGCCGTGATCTCCCTAGCGAGGTTCTCAATCCGCCGTCCAAAGGCGGCGCTTGCCGCTTGGCTGGTCGTCGCCGTTGCCCTCAGCGTGGTCGGCTTTGGCGTCGCCGGCTCCCTGTCGCCCTCGATCACCGTCGTCTCGGGCACTCAATCATCGCGCGCCCAGCAGCTGGCAAGCGCGCAGTTCGGCCCGACGCAGTTGGTTCCGATCCTGCTCGAGGGACCCAAGCCGCAACTCGACCGCCAAGGCCCGAAGCTGGTCGCCGCGCTCTCGAGGCGACCGGATACGCGTGTGCTGTCCGCGTGGGACGCGGGTACCGCGAGCGCCGGGCTTCGGCCGAAGCCGACCGCCGCGATGGTGGTCGTGTCGGTCGACCGGCCCGAGAAGGACGTTGTGCGGTACGACGAGCCTCAGATCGAGCGCCTCGTCGCACACGAGATCTCGGCGCCGGCCCGGGCGTACATCACTGGCCAGCCGTCGATCGATCGCGCGCTCAAGGACGCGTCGGTCTCGAATCTCCGCCGCACCGAGCTGATCGCAATCGGGATTCTGTTCTTCCTCCTGCTGGTCGGATTGCGCGCCCCGCTGGCGGCCCTGCTCGTGACCGGAGTTGGTGCGATCAGCACGATGGCCGGCTTCGGACTGGTGACGCTGCTCGGACACGTGGTCACGCTCGATCCCGTCGGCGTCGCGCTCGGCACAATGACCGGACTCGCCGTCGGGGTCGGGTTCGCGCTGCTAATCCTCGACCGCTTCCACCGCGAAGAGCTCCCGGCGGGGCGGAAACCGCGTGACGCCGTGACCGCCGCGACCGCGGAGCTGCGGACGACCGGAAAGGCGGTCCTGATCGGCGGCACCGGGCTCGTGCTCGCGCTCACGATCGTCGCGATCATCGGACCGACCCAGCTGATGGTCTCGCTCGGGACCGGGATGCTGACCTGTGCCGCGTTCGCCACCGGCGGCGCGGTCGTGGTGATGCCCGCGATGCTCGTGCTGCTCGGCCGCCGGATCGATGCGTATAGCTTCCCCGCGCCGGCACCGCTGGCGCGTGCCTGGTCGCGCCTGCTCGACGGCGGCCACTGGGTGACCCGTAACGCCGTGTTCGCGGGGTTCGGCGCCACGCTGCTGTTGGCGCTGCTCGCGTCCCTTACCTTCTTCCTGAAGTCCGGTCCGCCCGACGTCAGCCAGCTTCCGTCGAATGCCACGGCGCGGATCGCGTTCAACGAGGTCTCGCGCGTGATGGGCCCGGGGTGGGCGACTCCGTACAACCTGATCGTCGTCGCCAACAACCGTCCGGTCACGACGCCGGCGCTACTCGGCAGTCTGCACCGCTTCCAGGTCCAGATCGCCAAGGACTCGACGGTCGACTCGGTCACCGGGCCGGGCGTGATCAACTCCACCGCCACGCAGCTTTCGACGTTCGGCCCACAGCTGAAGCACTCGGCCGCCGTGTCCGACGAGAGTAAGAAGAACCTGCTGCAGCTGATCCAAGGGCTCGGCCAGGCAGGCGCCGGATCGAGCCAGCTCCAATCCGGCCTCAGAGACGCCTCTGCCGGGGCCAACATGCTGCAAGGCGGCTCCGGGCAGGCGCAGTCGGGCGCTTCCGAACTGCATGCCGGCCTCGAGCAGGCCAATACAGGATCTTCTCAGCTGAAGACAGGGCTCGATCAAGCGCTCGCCGGAGCGACGGCACTCAAGAACGGAGCGGGACAGGCACTCACAGGCTCGACCCAGCTCGAGCGCGGAATCGGCCAGGCACATGTGGGAGCGAGCCAGAGCGTCGTCGCGCTGAAAGGTCTAGAGAGTCTTACCGCGACCACCAACACGGCGATCTCCAGCGTGCAGGGCCGCGTGCAAAGTGCGAGTGCGGCGCTTGGTGGCGCGAATTCGGCGCTCGGGTCGATGACCACGGGCAAGAGCGACCCGCACTACGGAGCCGCGGTGGCGTCGCTCCAAAGCGCCGCCGGGGCGCTCTCGGCGCTGACGGCGCAGCTGAACGGCGCGGTCGCCGCCGCTTCGCAGGCGAAAGCCCTGGCGAGCGGCGTCGCCAAGCAGGCTCCCGCGCTGGTGAAGGGACTCGCGCAGCTTCAGAGTGGCGCCTCGCAACTCGAGGCCGGGATCAAGGAGCTACGCGATGGTAATGCCCAGCTTGCCACCGGCATGAGCCAGCTGTCGACGGGCGGCGGCCGGCTGACCAGCGGCCTCGGCCAGCTGACCGCAGGGGCTGGCGCGCTCGAGATCGGCCTGGGTCAGCTCACCTCCGGCGCCGGACAGCTCGCCTACGGGCTGACGAATGGAGTCGCGCCCGCGGGTCAGCTGGTCACCGGGCTCGGAACGATGCAGGCCGCGGTGATCAAGGCCCGCGGACAGATCCCCTCGACCGCACAGCTGAAGCAACTCGAGCAGCAGTCGCCGGGTATCTTCAACTCCGGGTACTTCGTGCTGGCGGCGGTTGAGGGGGCGCAGCGGTCGGACCGCAACGCCGCGATGTTCACGATCAACCTGCTTCGCGGCGGCACCGCCGGCCAGATCGTGGTTGCCTCGAAGTACAAGTCGAACGATTCCCGGACCGAGGCGCTCGGCACGCACCTGGTCGCGCTCGCCCGCCAATTCGCCAGGGGCAACAACGTCCAGGTGGCGGTCGGCGGACCGGAAGGGAGCCTGGGCGATCTCACCCGAGTGGCCAAGTCCCGCATCTGGCTCGACGTGATCGTGATCGGGCTCGCGCTGACGCTCGTGGTCGGGCTCGCGGTCCGCGCGGTGCTGCTCCCCGCAGTCGCGACGGTGTTCGGACTGCTCGTGACAGCAGCCTCGTTCGGCGTCCTGCAGATCCTGTTCGGTGGCTCGGATCCGCTGCTGGGCGGTCCGGGATACCTCGATCCGATGTCGATCATCGGGATCTTCACGGTCACGTTCGGGATCACAACGACGTACTCCGCGGTGCTGCTGATGCGAACCCGCGAGGAGTACATCTCGGGCGCCGATGGGACCTCCGCGGTGCGCACCGGCCTGCGTGAGACGGCCGCCGCGGCGACCGGCGCGGGCCTCGTGATGGTCGCCTCGCTGATCCCCTTCCTGACCACGAGCTTCGTAAACGTGCAGCAGTTCGGGATCGGGGTGGCGGTGGCTGTCCTCCTCGACGTGCTGATCGTGCGTCCCGTGCTGCTTCCGGCCGCGGAGATCGTGCTCGGGCCGCTCGGCTGGTGGCCGACGTCCGGCTCGGCTCCAACCGGGCCGCCGCCGGTCTCCGGCCTCCGCCGCCGCCCGTACCCGCTGCATCTCCGCCATCGTCGACCCGGCGCCGTCCATGAATAGGAGCATCCGATGAGTCCGTCCGCCGCCACCCAGATGACCTTGACCGTCCCACAAGGCGTCACGCCCGTGTCCGCCGGCTCCCGGTCGCAGACCCTCGGCGAGATGATCCTCGACGCGGCCGGGCGGTTCGAAGGCGTGGCGCTCCAGTACCTACGTGACGGCCAGACGGTCACGATCTCCTACCCCTCGCTCGGCGCAATCAGCACCGAGATCGCACAGGGCCTGATCGCGCTCGGCATTGAACCGGGGGACCGCGTCGCGATCCTCGGGTTGACCTCGGCGGACTGGACGCTCGCCGACTGCGGATCGCTCTGTGCGGGCGCCGTCGTCACGCCGATCTACCACACGAACTCTCCCGAGGAGTGTGCGTACGTGCTCGACCACTCCCAGACACGCCTGGTGTTCTGCGAGGATGCCGCGCAGCTGGCCAAGGTCGAGCAGGTCCGGGATCGCTGCCCGATGCTCGAGCACGTGGTCACGTTCAAGCCGGCCGGTGACGCAATCACGCTCGACGAGCTCCGGCGTCGGGGCAGCGACGTTCCGCCCGAGCGCGTGCACGAGCGAGTCGAGTCGACCCAGTCTGGCGACGTGGCGACGCTCGTCTACACCTCCGGCACGACCGGCCCGCCCAAGGGCTGCATGCTCAGCCACGAGAACTTCATCGCGACCGTCCGCATGTACGAGCAGCGGCTCGGGCTCGACCGGACCCACTCGATGTATCAGTTCCTCCCGCTCGCGCACGTGCTCGCTCGCGTCGCCCAGGCCGTGGTTCTGAGCGTCGGCGCGCGCCTCATCTACTGGGGCGGCGACACCGGCAAGATCGTGGATGAGCTCCTCGACGCGGGACCGACACACGTTCCGGCCGTGCCGAGGATCTACGAGAAGATGGAAGGCGCTGTCACGGGCGAGGTCTCGCGCAAGCCGGTGGTGCAGCGCGCGCTGTTCGAATGGGCGCTGCGGTGCGGCGGCCGAGCCCGCAGAGCCCTGCGCGAGCGCCGGCAGCCAGACCTGCTGACCGATGTCCAATACCGGCTCGCGGACCGGCTGGTCCTCGCGAAGGTGCGGCGACTGTTCGGTCCCCAGCTTCAGATCGCGCTGGTCGGCGCCGCGCCGATCGCGCCGGACCTGCTCGAGTTCTTCGACGCGTGCGGGGTGCTGGTGCTCGAGGGTTACGGGCTGACCGAGACCTGCGCCGCGACGGCGCTGAACACCGTCGATGCGCTGCGCTTCGGCACGGTCGGGAAGCCGCTACCGGGCGTGCAAGTCGCGATCGCGGATGACGGGGAGATCCTGATTCGCGGCCCCCATGTGTTCAGGGGCTACTACCGCGATCTCGACGCGACCGAGGCGGTGCTGACCGCCGACGGATGGTTCCGCTCGGGTGATCTCGGCGCCCTGAGCGCCGATGGATTCCTCTCGATCACCGGCCGCAAGAAGGATCTGATCATCACCTCGAGCGGGAAGAACATCACCCCGGTCAACATCGAAAGCGAGCTCCGTGAGAGCCGGTACATCACGGAGGCGGTCGTCTACGGGGACAAGCGTCCTTATCTCGTCGCGATGCTGACCCTGGACCGCGACGAATCGCTGAAGATGGCCGAGCGGTTCGGGATCGCCACCGACCCGGTCACGGTCGCCGCCGATCCCCGAGTACACGCCGAGCTGCAGAAGGAAGTCGACCGGGTCAACCGGAAGTTCGCGCGGATCGAGCAGGTCAAGCGGTTCGCGGTCCTTGGCCACGATCTGACCCAGGCCGACGGCGAGCTCACCCCGACCATGAAGGTCAAGCGGGCGATCGTCTACGACAAGTACGGCGACGTGTTCGCCGGGCTCTACGAACAACGACAAGACAAGGAGTAAGGAAGCCATGCGCAAATGGATAACCATCGGTGCGACCGCGGTTCTGTCACTCGTGCTGGCGGGCGTGGCGCTCGCGGACTTCACCCAATCGAGCAACATCGCTCTCACCACGACACACGCGGGCAAGTCGACCGGGATCAAGGCCGACATCCACTCGACCACCTCGCCGGGCGAGGCGCCGAAGGCGGCCAAGCTGCTCGTGCTCACGTTCCCGGCCCGGACGAAGTTCAACCTCGGCAGCGTCAAGGCCTGCAAGCTGTCCGACGGTCAGCTGACGGCTGGCAAGTCGTGCCCGTCGGCGAGTCGCATCGGCACCGGTTCGGCCACCGCCAGCGCTTTCCCGCTCCCGCAGCCGATTCTCGCCGGCGTGAAGTCGTACGCGGCCGGGTCGCACAAGATGACGCTCGTGGTCAAGGCCACCTCGCCGTTCCCGCAGACGCTGGTCATCCACGCGATCGCATCTGGTGCAAAGCTCACGATTCCCGTGCCCACGCCGACGGTGGCGGGCTTCCAGGTGGTGCTCGTGTCCTTGAAGCTGAACGTGCCGGCGCGCGGTAGCGGCAAAACCGAGCTGATCACCGCCGGCAGGTGCCGCGCTCACAGCTTCACCGTCAAGTCGCACTTCGTCTACACCGACGGCAGCACGGCGGACCTGACGAGCTCCTCGCCATGCAGTTGAGATCGCTGACCGATTCCGTGCTTTCCCGTACCCGGTCGGCAGCTTTCTCACGATGCCGCTGGTCGGGTGCGGCGATAGGTTCGGGTCCATGATGTCGCACCTGCACCTTGCCGTATCGGACGGCGACTTGGATGGGGAGCGACTCCCGATCACCGTCGTGCTGGCGGACGACCACGCGATGTTCAGGCGGACCCTGCGCCGGCTGCTCGAGATCGAAGAGAGCGTGAGCGTGCTCGATGAAGCATCGGATCTGTCCTCGGCGCTCGAGCAGGCCCGCCGCTGTCGGCCGCGCGTGCTCGTACTTGACCTGAACATGCCGAACGGATCGACGACCGAGGCGATCCGGGAGCTCCGGACGGACGTCCCCTGGACCGAGGTCGTCGTGTTGACGACTGAGGAGAGCGCGCTGGTGGCGCAGCAACTGCTCGCCGCCGGTGCGGTTGCGTTCGTGTTCAAGGACCGGGCAGAGACAGAGCTGCTGGAAGCCGTCCATCGGGCCGCCCACGGCGAGGAGTTCGTCAGCCCGCCCGTCGCCGCCGGATTGGAGGCTCTGCGCCGGGCGGCCGACGGTGGGGTTCTCAGCCCGCGCGAGGTCGAGATTCTCCGCCTGATCGCGCTCGGCTTCACGAGCGCCGAGATCGCGGGCAAGCTCCATCTCTCCCGGCGCACGGTCGAGACGCACCGCGCGCGGATCTTCCAGAAGCTCGAGCTGAGGACCCGGGCTGAGCTTGTGCGCTTCGCGCTGGATCGCCGACTGATCGGTGCATGACCGCGCCGAGAATTGCCACCGCACGGACCGACACTCCGTCCCGGCCCTCACGAGTCGACGCGGTCAGATTCGAGCGCGTGACTGTGGAGCGGGGCGGCCGGGACGTGCTACGCGACATCGATGCTTCGTTCGCCGCCGGCCGGGTCACGGGTCTGTTCGGCCCGAGCGGCAGCGGTAAGTCGACGATGATCCGCGCGATCGCCGGCGTCCAGTCGCGGGTCCGCGGGTCGGTCACGGTGCTCGGCGAGCGGCCCGGTGTCATGGCCGTCCGTCGTGCGCTCGGATACATGACCCAGTCACCGTCGGTGTATGACGATCTGACGGTGGCCGAGAACGTGCGCTACTTCGCCGCGATCCGTGGCGGCGAAGTCGGCGACGTGCTCGATCGTGTACAGCTCGGCCCCCACGCCAAACAGCTGGTTCGCAACCTATCGGGCGGACAGCGGGCACGGGTCTCGCTCGCCACCGCGCTCGTCGGGCGTCCGCGGCTGTTGCTTCTCGACGAGCCCACGGTCGGGCTCGATCCGCTGCTCCGGCGTGACCTCTGGCACCTGTTCCGCGAGCTCGCCGGCGAGGGAGCCGCGCTGCTGGTCTCGAGTCACGTGCTCGACGAGGCACGGCACTGCGACGAGGTCATCCTGCTGCGCGAGGGACGGATCGTCGCGCAGCTGAGCCCGGCTGAGCTGTCTGCCCGCACGGGAACCGATGACATGGACGAGGCGTTCATACGACTGATCGAGCAGCGATGAGCGCCGTGCGAACGCTTGCGACCGCACGGCGCGTACTGCTTCAGCTGCGCCACGACCCGCGGACGATCGCGCTGATGCTGCTTGTCCCGTGCGTGCTCGAGACGCTGCTGCGGCTGATCTACGCCCGTCACCACGCCATCTTCGATCAAGTCGGCGGCCCGCTGCTGGCATTTTTCCCGCTGACCACGGTGTTCCTCGTGACCTCGATTGCCCTGCTTCGCGAGAGGGTGACCGGCACCCTTGAACGGCTGCTCACCAGCCCGCTCGGGAGGCTCGAGCTGCTCGGCGGCTACGCGCTCTCGTTCGGCCTGTTCGCTACTGCCCAGGCGATCGTCGTGTGTGCGCTGACGCTTGGTCCGCTCGGCTTGCGGGTCCAGGGCCCAGTTGCGTTGCTGGTTGTGCTGGCGGTGTGCGTGGCGCTGCTCGGTACCGGGCTCGGCCTGCTCGCGAGCGCTTTCGCCCGCACCGAATTCCAGGTCGTGCAGTTCTTCCCGCTGATCATTCTGCCCCAGCTCCTGCTGTGCGGTCTGATCGTCGCGCGCGACCGAATGCCGTCCGTGCTGCACGCGATCTCCGATGCGCTGCCGTTGTCCTACGCCGTCGACGGCATGCACCACCTCTCGCGCCAGGTCGGGGCAGGCGGTGCTGTGATCGCCGACATCGCGATCGTGCTCGCGTTCGCGGCGGGCGCGCTGATGCTCGGTGCAGCGACGCTTCGCCGGCAGACTGACTGAGAGCCGCCGCTCAGCGCCGCCGCGACCGACTGCGCCCACGCGTCGATAGCGTCCAAGCCGCGGCGGTCTCGTAGCTCGGGCGGGATCTTTCGCGCCGCCGGCCGGCTACGACTAGCTCGGCTGGGGCTGCAGGATCGACTCGAGCTCCTGGAGCTGGCGGCGTACCCCGCCGCAGACCTGGTCGCAGAGCTCGAAGACGCTCGGATCACTGATCGAGTAGCGGGAGTGGTTGCCATCCTTGGTGCGCGCGACCATCCCCGCGGCATGCAGGATCCCGAGATGCTTGGAGACATTCTGCTGGGAGGCGCCCAGCGCCTCTTGTAGCTCGGCGACGGTCGCGTCGCCCTCGCGCAGGCGATCCAGGAGCTTTATCCGCATCGGCTCTCCGAGCACGCGGAAGCGCTGTGCCACGAGCTCGATCAACGGCTCTGGGAGGTTCCGGGGGACAGCGTGCTTGTTGCTCACGACCGCATCGTAGCACAACCAAACCGTTGTGCAGTTGACAGCTGTCGGCTCGAGCGCTATGCTCTTCACGCATTTACAACTTTACAGTTGTGCAATGGTCACACGACGACAAGGGACGCCCGTGAACGCAACGCTCACCGACCGCCCGCGTCCCGGCGCGCGCCGGGGCCCTGAGTACCCACATGCGGTAAGCGTCGGCCCGATCGGCCGGCTCGGCCGCTACACCGCCGTTCATTTCCGAGTTGCGCTGGTGGGCTGGCTGATCGTCGCGATCGTCCTCGGGTTCTTCGCGCCGAGGGTCGAGACCGCGCTCTCGGGCGCCGGGTGGGAGACAAGCGGCTCGCAATCGGTCCAGGCTCGGAACCTGATCGACAAGGACTTCGGCGGGCTTTCCAGCTACGCCCTGATGACCGTCGTCCACTCGCCGACTCAAACGATCACCGACCCCGGATTCAAGGGCACGCTCAGTGAGGTCGAGGCGACGCTGCGCGCCGATAACGCGGTCCGTACCGTCGTGCCGCCGGTGACCGGCGTCTCAGTGTCACGGGACGGCCACACGGCGATCGTCCAGGCCGGCGCCGCGAAGACGGCCAACGGAATGGTCAAGGCCGCGGACTCGCTGAAGGCCAAGCTCGCCTCGCTGTCCACCGCCGGAGTCCAGGTCCACCTGACCGGCGCATCCGGCATGTGGTCTGACTTCAACGCCGCCAACCGGACGGCGATGATGAAGTCCGAGGTCCTCTCCTGGCCGGTGACGCTAGGGATCCTGCTGCTGGCGTTCGGGTCGCTCGTCGCCGCGGGCCTGCCACTGATGCTGACGATGATCGGTCTCGCCTGCGCGGCCGGCCTGCTGTACCTCGGAACGCTGGTCATGCCGATCTCTATATGGGCGATGAACTTTGCATTGATGTTCGCGCTCGCGCTCGGGATCGACTACGCGCTGTTCGTCGTTCACCGCTTCCGCGGCGCGTTCTTCGGCCACAAGCTCTCGGCAGTCGACGCCACCGCGGTGACGATGGACACCGCCGGCAAGGCCGTTCTGTTCTCGGGTATCACCGTGCTGATCTCCCTCTCGGCTGTGATGCTCGTCCCATCGCCGGCGTTTCGCTCGATGAGCCTCGGGATCATGCTCGCGGTCATCTTCGTGCTCGCAGCGACGTTGACGCTGCTACCGGCCGTCCTCGCCAGACTAGGCCCGCGAGTGGACAAGCTCGCGCTGCCGTGGGCGCACTCGGGCGAGCATCGCTCGCCCCGGTTCGAGGGCTGGGGTGAGCGGCTGTGGCGCCACCCCGTGCGCTATGGGCTCGTCGCGCTGGCGGTGCTCGTCGGGCTCGCGCTCCCGGTCACCCAGCTCAAGACGGCGATGCCGTCGATCAAGGTCGTCCCGACCTCTGACGCATCACGGATCGGCTACCAGCAGGTCCAGGCGGCGTTCGGACCAGGCGCGACCGGACCGCTGCAGATCGTCACGCAGGCCGCCGACGCCGCCACCGCGCGGCAGATTGCACGCCGCGATCCAGGCGTGGCAACGCTGCTGCCCACGCAGACCAGAGACGGCTACGCACTGACCACGGCCGTTCCGAGACAGGATCCCTCAAACGCCGCCGTCGGCCGCACGATCGACCGCCTCCGCGCGGGACTGCCGCCCGGCTCGCTCGTTGGGGGCGCGGTGGCCGAGAACCACGATCTGCAGGCCGCGCTCGCGGCCAAGACGCCGCTTGTCATCGGCGTCGTGCTCGCGCTCGGGTTCCTGCTGCTGCTGATCGCGCTCCAGGCACCGCTCCTCGCCGCCGTCGGCGTGCTCACGAACCTGCTCGCCACCGGCGCGGCGTTCGGAGTCGCGAAGTGGATCTTCCAGGACGGCGCCCTGCACTCGCTGCTCTCCTTCCAGTCCCAGGGCTTCCTTGACGCGTGGGGGCCGGTGTTCTTCTTCGCGATGATCTTCGCGATCTCGATGGACTACACCGTGTTCCTGCTTTCCGCGGCCAAGGAGCATTGGGACCACACCCACGACGCCCGCCGGGCGATGGTCGGAGGCGTCGCCCACTCGGGCCGGGTGATCTTCGCCGCCGCTGCGGTGATGGTCGCCGTGTTCCTCACGTTTGCGCTCTCGGGCCCGCTCCCGCCCAAGGAGATGGGGATCATCCTCGGCGTCGCGGTACTGCTCGACGCCGCGCTCATCCGGCTGCTTCTGCTGCCGGTACTGCTACGGCTGATGGGCCGCTGGGCGTGGTACCTCCCGCGCTGGGCGCGCCGCGTGCTCCCCGACGTCACCTTCGGCCACTCGTGACGGAGCCACGAACCATGTCGACAACATCGACGCTCGTGCTCTGGCAGACGGAACCGTGCCCGGCTTCGCACCGGGTTCGCCAGCGCCTGACCGAGCCTGGGCTCAGGCAACAGACAAGGAACTGGAGGCAGCATGTCTCAGGTTGGCAGCAGCTACACCCTCAGCGCGACCACCGACCTCTCGTTCACCGACGCCGTCGCGCGCGTCCGAGACGAGCTCGCGGTAGCGGGATTCGGCGTCCTGTGTGAGATCGACGTTCAGGCCACGCTGAAGGCGAAGCTCGGCGTCGACGGCGAGCCCTACCTCATCCTCGGGGCATGTAACCCGCCGCTGGCCCACGCGGCGCTCGAGGCCGAGCCCGACCTCGGGACCCTGCTCCCATGCAATGTCGTCGTCTACGAGCAGGAAGGGCGGACGCACATCAGTGCTGTCGATGCCGAGCGGATGCTCTCGATCGTCGCTAACGACCAGCTCTCCGAGACCGCCGGCGAGGTGCGCCGGCGACTGACCGCCGTCGTGGAACGCGCGGCAGCAGCGACAGCGATCGCGTAGGGCGCTCGAGCATCCGCGTTCACACACCGCGGCGTGCGTCTTATTCCGGATGCCCAGCGGTGCTGTGGGAGCTAGCCTCGGGCCACATGCGCGACCACCTGAGCCATCGGGGAAGCACGCAGACGGTCGAGGTCGCCGGGGGCGTGCGCGGCGATGGCAGCGCCGCCTCAGTGGCCGTCAGTGTACGTGGGCTTCGAAAGGCATACGGGCGGGTTGAGGCGGTCCGCGGGATCGATCTCGAGATTCCGGTCGGCCAGATCTTCGCCCTGCTCGGTCCGAACGGTGCCGGGAAGACGACGACGGTCGAGATCCTCGAGGGCTACCGGTCCCGTGACGCAGGCGAGGTCGAGGTTCTCGGCTGCGATCCGGCGTCGGAGCGCTCGCTCCTGCGGCCGCGGATTGGGATCGTGTTCCAGTCGACCGGCGTCGAGCCGTATCTGACCGTTGGCGAGACCGTGACGATGTACGCGAGCCTGTACCCGCGCCGCCGAGCCGTCGACGAGGTGATCGAGGTCGTTGGTCTCGGCGAGAAGCGGGACGAGCGCGTCGTGCGTCTGTCCGGCGGGCAACAGCGGCGATTGGAGATGGCGATCGCGCTGGTCGGCGATCCCGACCTGCTGTTCCTCGATGAGCCGACGACGGGGTTTGACCCCGCCGCCAGGCGCGAGGCGTGGGAAGTGGTCAGGAGCCTGGCCGGGCTCGGCAAGACGGTCGTGCTCACGACGCACTACATGGACGAGGCGCAATATCTCGCGGATCGGGTCGTAGTGATCTCCGCGGGCCGGGTCGTCGCTGAAGGGCCGCCGTCGACACTTGGGCTGCGCGACAGTAAGGGCGTCCGCATCCGCTTCAGACCGCCACGCGGTTCGGAGCCGCCGGAGTCGCTCGGTGACGTGACGAAAGTCGACGGGTTTGTGGAAGTGAGCGTCGACGAGCCGGTCGTGGCGCTGCACGACCTCACCGGCTGGGCGATCGAACGCGGACTGCCGCTCGAGGGGCTCGAGGTGATCAGGCCCTCGCTCGAGGACGTCTATCTGGCGCTGACGCGCCAGGCGGGGGAGAGCGGCGAGCCGTGAGTGCGACGACGCTGACTCTAAGCCAGACGCGGTACGTGAACAAGGCGTTCTGGCGTAACCCGGCGCGGGCGTTCTTCACGTTCGCGTTCCCGCTGATGTTCCTCGTCATCTTCACGGCCCTGCTGGGGAACGGCACTGTCCACATCGGCACGCTCGCGGCGAAGGAGTCGACCTACTACGTCGCGTCAATGGCGGCGTTCGGCGTGATCACTGCGTGCTTCAACAACACCGCCATCAGCACGGCGTTCAGTCGCGACGGCGGGATCCTGAAGCGCATCGATGGAACGCCACTGCCACACGCGGCCTTCTTCGCCAGCCGGATTCTGCACGCCGTGCTGGTCGCGCTCCTGTTGGTCGTGATCACGACGGCGTTCGGTCACATCGCCTACGGCGCGCACGTCCCCTCGGGCGTCACCCTGCTGAGGTTCCTCGTGATGCTGCTCGTCGGTTCTGCCGCGTTCTGCGCGCTCGGCTTCGCGATCACGGCGGCGATCCCGAACGCCGACGCGGCCGCGCCGATCGTCAACATCGCGATCCTTCCGCTGCTCTTCCTCTCTGGAATCTTCATACCGTTCGGCAACAGCACTCCCGAGTGGATCCAATGGGTCGCGCGGGTCTTTCCGGTCCGTCATTTCGCCGTCGGTCTGCAAGCCGGGTACCTCGGTACGCCGTTCCGCTGGAGCGATGTTGCGGTCGTCGCCGTCTGGGGGGTCGCGGGGCTCCTGCTCTCCGTTCGCTTCTTCAACTGGGAGCCACGCCGGTAGGTGCCCGACGGGTTTTGGCACGAACGAGCGGTGACTGCCGTCAGGTGAAGATGATCTGGCCGCCGCCGGCCAGGCCGTAGAACTCTCCGACCGTGATGATGTCCCGCACCTGCGGGACGAAGTCTTCGAGCGTCAGGCCGAACATGTCGACCGATGCCTTGCAGGCGTAGAGCCCGGCGCCGGAGTCGGCGGATCATCTCGATGAACTCGGGAATCGGCGGGATTTCGAGCTTCTCCATCTCGGCCGCGAACTTGTGCGTGACGACCGCGGACACGCCGGGGAAGCCGCCGGCCCAGGTCGCGAGGTGGAGGCCCGGGTTCCCGACGGTTGCGACCTTGACGTGGTCGTGCTTGGCCTTGTTGATCGCGTCCAGCCCGAAGAAGGTAAAGAACAGGTTCGCGTCGATCCCCTCCATGCGCGCCCCGTTGGCCATGATCAACCCGGGGTAGATGCCTTCGAGGGATCCCCTGGAGATGATGATCGAGACCCTCTCGATCGCCGGCGACCCCGGTGTCGCGGTCTGTGGATGTTCGAGGAGATCAGTCATGGCCGGTGCCGATCGCGTTCTCCTCCTATGCCGGCATGGACATTGGGCGGGACAACGGACTGGTGGTTGACCTCGAATATTGAATACAAGGCGCCTACGCCTTCACCGGCGCTGTTCAGGCAGGTGGTCTTCGATCTAAACCTGCCCCGACTCACGACGCCGAGAAAGCGTTGCACGAAGCCGGCCAGCATCACAACTTCGCCCAGGCTTGCAACCTCAGTAGTTATCCCGGCGCGCGTGAGGGAACGACGCGATGTGCTTTCACATGCGGTCCGTCACGCTGCGCACTGACCCAGAATCGTCCAAGGAGTTCATCATGGACGCAATCGTTGTGTACGAATCCGTTTTCGGAAACACGCGGGCTGTTGCCGAGGCGATCGCAGAGGGGTTGGGGTCCGCGCCCGTGCTGTCCGTTCATGAAGCCGCAAAGCGAAGCGGCTCAGTGGATCTGTTGGTCGTCGGCGGCCCCACGCATATGCACGGGCTGTCCACGACGCGCAGCCGGCGGCTCGCCGCCGAGGGTGCCCACGAGGACGGCGCCGGCCATGTCGAGCCCAGCGCGACCGACGAGCCCGGGCTGGGGGTCGTTGCCACCGAGAGCTTCCTGGTCGAGAACACCGAAGGTCCGCTCGAGGAGGGAGAGCTCGAGCGGGCACGCGCATGGGGAGCGGAGCTGGCGCGGTCCGTCGCGGCGACTGCCGAGCATCCAGTGGAGGCGTAACCGTGGTGCAGGAGGGTGCGTTCGCGTTACGAGCGCCGGGCTCGCCGGCGAGCGCGCGCACGCTGATCGAGCTTGCCGGGGTTGAGAAGGTGTACCGCAACGGCAAGCTCGAGTACGCCGCTCTGCGCGGGATCGACCTGACGATATCGGCTGGCGAGATGGTCGCGATCGTCGGCCCGTCGGGGAGTGGCAAGTCGACGATCATCAACATGATCACTGGCATCGATCGCCCGACGGCGGGGACCGTGACCGTGGGCGGGGAGCGGATCGACGAGCTGAGCGAGGAGGCGCTTGCGTCATGGCGTGGCGAGAACGTCGGGATCGTGTTCCAGTTCTTCCAGCTCCTCCCGACCCTCACCGCACTCGAGAACGCGGTCCTGCCACTTGATTTCTCGCATCGCGGCAATAAGCACGAGCGCTTCGAGCGCGCCGCGCACAATCTCGAGCTGGTGGGATTGGGTAACAAGCTCGACCACCTGCCCTCCGAGCTCTCGGGCGGTGAGCAGCAGCGGGTGGCGATCGCCCGCTCGCTGGCCTGCGATCCAAGTCTGATCGTCGGAGACGAACCGACCGGCAACCTGGATACGCACACGGCGGGGGAGATGTTCGAGGTGTTGGCGCAGCTCAACGCCGAGGGCAAGACCGTCTTGTATGTCACACATGATCTGTCGCTCGCCGAGCGGGCGCACCGCCGGGTGACGATTCGAGACGGCGTCGTCGCGGGAGGCTGACATGACTCTTTCAGCGGTTTCGCGCAAGTCGGTCAGCGACTTGACGCGGCGTCGCGCGCGCGCTGCGTTTACCGTGGCGGCGCTGGCGATCGCGGTCGCGAGCCTCGGTCTGTTCGCGCTGCCGACGCTGATGAACCGGGCGATGAATCGTGAAATCGCGGCCAACAAGCTCGCCGACGTGACGATCACGGTCAAGCCGCTGGCGCTGACGGCGGCGCAGCTGCGGGCGCTGGGACAGCTTCCGAACGTCGCCGCGTTCGACCCGGAGGCCACCTTTTCGACGCTGAATCGGGCCGGCTGGCGGACGGTTCTGATCGGCAAGACCTCGTTTCCGCACCAAACAGTTGACGCGGTGACGGTCACGACCGGCTCGTCGCCGGGGCCAGGCGCGGTGCTGTCAGACGTGCAGAATGCTGCTACCGGTCGCGGCGTCGGCGGCGTCGGCGGACGCGTGCAGCTGCTCGCCGGCAACGGGAAATGGGTGGCGCTGCCGGTCAGCGGACAGGGACGGAACCTTAACGGGGGGCAGAACGTCGTCCAGAACACGGTCGCGGTGCTATACGCCACGGCCCCGACGGTCGCCGCGCTAAGTGGCACGCCCGGCTTCACGCAGCTTGCCTTCCGCCTTCACGACACCTCCGGCGCTGCGACCGGCCGGACCGTGACGACGATCCGTCGGTACCTGGAGACGGTCCCGGCCTTCACCGGTTTCAGTGACCTGCCCCAGACACGCTCCCATGGAGACTGGCCGGGAAAGAGCAACTTCACGAAGATCACGAGCATCCTCTACGTGGTGACGCTGCTCGCCCTCTTCGGTGCGCTGGTGCTGCTGTCGAGCACGATGTCCACGCTGATCGGCGAGCAGACCCCCGAGATCGCGACGATGAAGGCGATCGGCGCCGGACGCGCGCAGATCCGGCGTATTTACCTGCGCACAGCCGTGCTACTCGGCGCACTTGGCGCGATCGCCGGTGCGGTGCTCGGGATCCTGCTCTCTTGGGCGCTGACGGCGTATTTCGCCTCCTCGCTGTTCGCCATCAGCGCCCCGTTCAGCGTCGATGCACCGGTTGTTGTGGCGAGCATCGTGCTGGGGGTGATCGGACCGGCGCTGGCTGCGCTGCCCGCGGTCCGCCGCGCCGCGCGGCTGCCGCTGGCCCAGACCCTGCAGGCCGCCGGGAGCGCGACCGGCCCCGAGGGCCGGCTGGACCGGCTGCTGCGCCACGCGCGCTTCCTTCCGCGCACGGCGCAAATCGGACTGCGCGGCATCGCCCGCCGCCGGCGGCGCAGCGTCACCACCGCCCTCCAGGTCTCGCTCGCCGTCGCCACGCTGCTCGCATTCCTCTCACTGGCCACCAGCGTCCGCAACACCGTCAATGAGTCCTGGAACTCATATCACTACGACATCTCCGCAGGATCGACGATGAGCCAGGCGCTCCCGCGAAGCACGGGGAGCCTGATCGCATCGATTCCCGGCGTCGCCCGCGTCCAACCATGGCTCAGCAACAGCGTCAAGCTGGGCGGCCAGGCCGGCCATGTCTGGGCGTTGCCCGATCGGCCGATGTACAGCTTTCACCTCGTCTCCGGCCGCCTGCTGACCCCCGCCGATACGCGCACACAGGCGCATGTGGTCGTGGTCGAGCAGAACATCGCCCGGGTCTCGGGCACCCACCTCGGGCAACGTGTCACCGTGCACACGACAGCCGGAGACGTGCCGTTCACCGTGGTCGGGATCGTCTCAGACCAGCAGGACAACGGGACGGTTCTGTACATCCCGCTGACCACTATGCAGTCCGTGCTGCACACACCGGGAGCGGTCAACGCCTATTGGATCCAGACCACCTCCGCCAGCCACAGCGTCATCGACACCACCAACAAGCGACTAGAGGACGCATTCGCGGCGCACGGTGTGCAAATGACGACGCAGAAGGAGTACGTCGGCGCCGCCAACGACCGCGCCACCTACCGCGGCATCACCACCGCTATCAACGTGCTAGGCCTGCTGATCGTCGCCATCAGCCTGGTCGCGCTGATCAACACGCTCACGATGGTCGTGCTCGAGCGCACCCGCGAGATCGGGATCTTGCGCTGCATCGGCGCTCACGCCCGCGACGTCAGGCGGATCTTCGCTACTGAAGGCCTGACGGTCGCAGTCGCCGGCTGGCTGGTCGGGATCCCACTCGGATTCGGGCTCGCCCACGCGGTCGTCACACTCGCCGAGAACGTGGTCAATGAGCACCTGCTGTTCACGTTCCCGGCGCTCAACATACCCATCGCGCTGTTCGGCACCCTCGTGCTCGCTCTCTTAGTGATGCAGATCCCACTCCGCCGCGCAGTGCGCTTCAAGCCGGGCGAAGCGCTCAGATATGCGTAGTTCCGCGTGCCTCGCTTGCACCGGCGCGGTAAACAGCCCCGGGCCGGATGTCCGTGGTGTCCACCTGGGGGTTGACCCGGCGTGTCCGCTCGATCACGGGGAGGATCAGCACTAGCCCGGGACCACGTGCCTCGCGTAGATGACCCAGGCGGAACACGACGACGCGCTCGTATTCGCGCACGATCCGAATGGAGGCCGCGAA
>Ga0335083_10003135_pt1 | contig 21574 bp, 21 predicted proteins | sample Lox_Sample_42_FD_206716 | JGI IMG/M metagenome (GOLD analysis project Ga0335083, IMG submission 206716) | Soil microbial communities from Loxahatchee National Wildlife Refuge, Florida, United States - Lox_Sample_4.2 | ecosystem: Environmental > Terrestrial > Soil > Wetlands | place: USA...
GATTCGTCAGTATAGATGAGCGCCCGGCGCCGCTGCCCGCCCGGCGCCCCCCACATATATATGTAGGGGGCGCGAGGTCAGTCGGACAGGTGATGCCGGCGCAGGAAGTCCCGGATCTCCGGCGCGTCGCGGACGCGCTGGAACACGGGATCGAAGGCGAGAAACTGCACGAACTGCTCGCGCTGGCGCGCCGCGCGCTCGAGCCAGTCGATCGTCGGCCCGACCTCGCCGCGCCGTGCGTACACGGCGGCGATCTGGTACGCGGAGTAGGAACCGAAGTGGGCCTCGGCTTCCTTGAGTGCCCGCGTCGCCTCCTCGTGCCGACCGAGCGCGTCGAGGATCAGGGGACGGCTGACGGCCCGTTCCTCCGGGTCGGTTTCGCGCTCGGCCTCCCGGGCGGCTTCCACCACGTGGCCACTCGTCAGCAGCACGACGGACAGGATCGTCTGCGTGAAGGCGGGATTCGGCAGCTCGAGCGAGCGACGGAGCGTGCGCGCGGCGTCGTCGGGCTTTCCGCCCCACCACTCCGCGAAGGCGAGCGCGTGATAGTTCCACGGATTGAGGGGGTCGGTCGCGATCGCATCGCGCGCGACCGCCTCGGACTCGGCGAATCGCGCGCTCGCGAGCAGTACCGTCGAGGTGACCCGCCGCTCGTGCTCGTTGAGCGGATCGAGCGCGTGCGCGCGCTCGAGCTCCGCGGCCGCGGCCTCGCGGTTCCAGTCGAGGTTAAAGAAGATCTTCGCCATCGCGACGTGCGCCTCGGACAACGCCGGGTCGATCTCGATCGCGCGGCGCGCCGCCTCATACGCGCCCTGGCGCGCCGCCGCGAGGTCACCGCGCGCGTAGTCGCTGTAGTTGTCGACCCGTGCGGAAGCGAGCGCCGCCCAGGCGTCCGCATAGCGCGGATCGAGTTCGACCGCCTGCTCCAGCGACTCGATCGCCTTGGCGTTATCGACCGGGGTCGAGCGGTAGTAGTGGTAGAGGCCCTGCAGGTAGTCGGCGTGGGCGCCCGCGTTCATCGTCGGCGCCGGACGCACCGCGCCCTTGTTGCTGAGCGAGGCCTGCAGTGCCCGGACCACGGCGCCGGCGATCTCGTCCTGCGTGCGAAACACATCGTCGATCCGCCGCTCGTAGGTCGCCGACCACAGGTGAAAGCCCGTGTCGGCACGGATGAGCTGCACGGTGATCCTGAGCTGGTCGCCCGCCGTCCTGACGCTCCCCTCGAGCACGTGGTCGACGTGCAGCGCCTTCGCGATCTCGCCGACCGTCGCGTGCGTGCCCTTGAACGAGAACGAGGAGGTCCGCGCCGGCACGCGCAGCCCCGGGACGCGCGTCAGGAGGTCGATGATCTCCTCGCTCATGCCGTCGGCGAAGTACTCCTGGTCGCGCTTGGCGCTGAGGTCGAGGAACGGGAGGACGGCCACCGAGCGCCCGGCACCCGCCGCGGGGCTCGGGACCCGTCCGTCGGTTCCGACCCTCGCCACCGCCAGCACCAGCAGTGCGCCGGCGAGCGCGACCGCCGCGATCGTCCAGGCACGCCGTTCGCGGGCGGACGGTCGCTTCGCGGGAGCATCCGCGATCGCCGTCGAGGCGGCGGCCGGCGCGGGAACCGCGTTCGCCGCCGCCTCGCGAGTCACGGTCGCCTGCATCCGGTAGCCCCGCCCACGCACGCCGACGATGTAGCGGGGTTCCTGGGGATCGTCACCGAGGGACTGACGGAGCAGCTTGATCCGCTGGCTCACCGTCTCGGGGTTCACGATCGCGGGGGCCCACACCGTGTCCATCAGCTCATCGATGGTCATCACGCGGGGATACGCGGCGGCGAGCGCAACCAGGAGGTCGAAGGAGAGGCGGGGCAAGGGGACGTCGGCGCCATCACGCGTGACGGTCTGCCGGCTCACGTCGATCAGAAGATCGCCCGCCCGGTAGCACTCCTGCGTGGGCGGACGAACCGCGGAATCCATCAAGTCAGTCCTGGGAAGCCCGGCCGGGCGTTTCCGGCCACTATAGCGGCCGAATTACGCGGCGGGCGGCACCGGCTCTCAGGTCGGCGCGGTCGGGGATCCCTCACCGTCGTCCAATCTGCTGCGACGCACAATTCCCGTCGCCGGGCCGGTGGACCCCCCGGACGATGCCGGCGCCGCCGGCTTCGGAAAAACATACCGATTTCTTACCGCCGCCTTCAGGCGACCGCCGGCCCAACCGGCCAGCCTTGCCCCCGATCGCATCACGGCCGGACCGGAACGCGAGCCGGCGCCACACCACACGAGGGCAAGGACAATGGAACGAACCACCGATCGCCACCTCAACCTGAAATCCGTCGCGGCCGCCGTCGCGCTCGTCATCGCCGGGGTCGCCGCGTCCGGGCAGGCGAACGCCGGCTGTGGCGATGCCTTGAACGGGGCCTCGAAGCTCCAGGGCCGCGCCGCCCTCGAGACCGCCCGCCTGATCCCGGCTTCCTACGCGGTGGAGGACGACGCGGCGATCGTCGGCTTCTGGAAGTTCAGCTTCACCGCCAAGGGCAACGCCGGCATCCCGGACGGTGCGCCGATCGACGCGGGTTACGCGACCTGGCACTCGGACGGCACCGAGCTCATGAACTCCGGCCGCGCGCCCGTCACCGGCAGCTTCTGCATGGGGACGTGGAAGCAGATCGGACGCTCGACCTTCAAGCTCAACCACTTTGCACTCGCGTGGGACCCGACGGGCACGGTGCTGGTGGGTCCCGCCAACATCCGCGAGGTGGTGACCGTCGATAAGACCGGCAATCACTACTCCGGCACCTTCGTGCTCACGCAGTACTCGACCGACGAGACCACCATCCTCGCGCGCGTGACCGGAACGATTGCGGCGACGCGGATCACGGCCGACTGACGCCACCGACGGCTGCGGCGGTCCCGGGACACGGACGGTCCCGGGGTCGCGGCAGGGCACCGACGGCCGCTCGCGCTGCCGGCCCCATGTACAATATTGGTACGTCGGGCGTCACCGCTCCGTCCTGGCCCCCGACACGCACGCCGGGTGCGACGGCCGGACCGCTCGAAGCGACGAGCCGTGCGCATCGGTCATCGAGGCCGGGCACCATTCCGCCCGGCGAGACGCGCGCGTCTCGACGGAGCGGGGTGCGCGATGCGTTGGCTCAAGTGGACGGGAATTGGACTTGCGGGACTCCTGGGCGCCGGCCTCATCGCCTACCTCGCCGTCTACGTGCAGTCGAACCGGGTACTCGACCACGCGTACCCCGTTCCCGCGGTGGCGCTCACGATCCCGACGGACACGGAGTCCATTGCCGAGGGCAAGCGCCTCGCGACGATTCGCGGCTGCTTCAACAGCTGCCACGGTAACGAGCTCGAGGGCGCGCTCCTGTTCGACGTGCCGATCGTCGCCCGCCTCGTCGCGCCGAACCTGACCGAAGCCGCGCGCCGCTACACGCCCGCCGAACTCGCCAACATCATCCGCGATGGCGTGCGTCCCGACGGGCGCAGCCTGCTGGTGATGCCCTCGGAGGTGTTCGCGGGGCTGACTGATACCGACCTTGCGCGCATCATCGCGTTCCTCAAGAGCGCACCGGCGGCGCCGGGACCCGCAGCGCGGCGCGAGCTCGGGCCGGCCGGACGGCTGGGCCTCGTGATCGGTGAGTTCCGGCTCGCGGCCGACCTGATCGCGGCGACGACGCCGCTCGCGCCTGCCGCGGGCGAGTCGGGCCGGCGCGGACGCTACCTTGCGGCGACCGTGTGCGGTGAGTGCCATGGCACGAACCTGCGCGGCACGTCGAACCCGGAGTTCACGAGCCCCGATCTCGCCATCGTCGGCGCGTACCCGCCGGAGGCCTTTGCGCAGCTGATGAAGACCGGGGTTGCGCTCGGCGGCCGCACGCTCGGCGTCATGGGCCGGCGCGCCCGCTACAACCTTTCGCTGCTCTCGGACGGGGAGATCGCCGACCTCTACGGGTACCTGCACACGATGCCGTCGTCCGGCCGCCCGCCGGCACCGTAGCGCGTTACGGCGCCCCGCCCGCCGGTGCGAAGAGCGCCTGCATCTCGGGCTTCATGCCGCGGCTCATCTGCCGCGGCGAAGGGGCGACGCCGCCGTCGAAGTCGGGATTCGCGCCGGACTTGAGGAGATACGCCGCGATCTCGACCGAGCCCGAGAGCAATGCCGACTTGAGGGGCGTGACTCCCGCCTCCGACTTCGCATCGAGCTTCGCGCCTTTCTCGACCAGCAGGCGCGAGACGGCCGCCTGCCCGAGGTAGGCCGCCGACATCAGGGGCGACTGGCCCTTCTCGATCGTGACGTTCGGGTCGGCGCCCGCGCGCAGCAGCGCCTCCGCGGCGACGGTGTTGTTGGCACCGATCGCGAGGAAGAGCGGCGTCCCCCGCGCGCTGCCGGCCGGCCCGTCGAGCGGCGCGCCTTTGCGGATGAGGGTGTCGATCACCTCGACCGCCCGCGGTTCGCTGGCGACGACGTGCAGGGCCGTGAAGCCCTGATTGTCGGCGACCCTGACGTCGGCGCCGTGATCGAGCAGGTAGTGGGCGAGGTGGAGCCGACGTCGCACCAGCCCGCGCGTCGCCTCGTCATCCGGCACGGCGACGCCGAGGTTCGTCTTCGGCGCCGGCAGGGCGAGCGCGATCGCGAGGAGCGATCGCCCCGTCGCGGCGTCCCGACCGTTGACGTCGGCACCGCCGTCGAGCGCCTTGATCACGAGGAAGTCGTTGCCGATGCGGATGAGCTCCGGGAGCGCGCAGGGCAGCACGTGCGAGGTCGTGATGACGCACGGTGCCGGTGCATCGGCGGGGCTCGGGCTCGCGCCCGCCTTCTCGAGCATCGGCGCGATCAGCGCGCTGTGGTTCGGAAGCCGCGCCATGTCGAGGAGCGTCATGCCCGATGGCGACTTGACGTCGGCCCTGGCGCCCAGCCTCAGGAGCAGCTCGACCGTCGAGGGCAGGTTCTGGTTGACCGCGTCGTAGAGCGGCGTCGCGCCGTTTCGCGAGACCGAGTTCACGTCGAGGCCGTGGGCGACGAGGTACTCGAGGCTCTCCCGGTTCCCGTCCCGGCCCGCCGCGATGAAGAGGGCCGTGAAGCCGTACTCGTTGGCGGCGTGGATGTCCACGCCGTGCTCGATCAGGTACGCGAGCACCTTCGGGTGCTTCACCGCGAGCGACGTTGGCTCGCTGAGCGCGTTGTCGAGCGTGAATGCGCGCCGCGCGTTGACGTCGGCGCCGTGCGCGAGCGCCGCCTCGACCGCCGGCAGATCGCCGCGGTGGACGGCGTCCAGGTAGGTCGCATCGATGGGCCGGATCTTGCCGTCGGCCGGTGCACCGTGGCCGAGGAGGAGGTCCACCATGGCCTTCGAGGTCGCGGGATCCTTGATGGCGCCGCGCGCGTAGCCGATCGCGGCGTGGCCGGTCGTGTCGAGCGGATAGGTCCAGGCGCCGTGCTCGAGGAGCAGGCGCGCGATCTCGAGGTTGCCGGCGCCCGCGGCGCTCGCGAGCGGCGTGCGGCCGTGGATGTCGCGGCGGTTCGGGTCCGCGTGCGCCTCGAGCAGCAGCTTCGCGGACTCGGGCGAGGCCGCTGGCACCGTGAGCGCAAGCGCGGTCACGCCGTCCGGGTTCGCCCAGTCGACGTCGGCGCCCGCCCGGATCAGGAGATCGACCATCTCCGGCTGCTTGACCCCGACCGCGACCAGGAGGGGCGAGCGGACCACGCCCTTCGAGTCCTTGAGGACGCCCTTGGCCAAGGTGGGGTCGGCCCGTAGCAGCACGTCGAGCGTCTCCGGGTTCTTCGACAGGATCGCGTAGGCGATGGTGGGCTCGCCGTTCGGGCCCGTTGCGTGGACGTTGGCACCCCGCGCGAGGAGCGCGCGCACCTCGAAGGCCTTGCCGTGCAGCACCGTCTGCAGGAACTCCCGGTCCGACGGTTGCCCCGTCGCCGACGCCGACGCGGGCGTCGCCTCCGGCGCCGCCGCCCCCGTGGCGGCGAGCGGCGACGTGCCGAGGAGGATGAGGAGACCAAGCGCACCGAACCGTCCTTTCATCGCAACCTCACTGGCAGATCCGCCTGAGCGCGCTCCACTCCCGTGCATCGAGCGCGGGCGTGGTGGCATATCCCCGGTACCTCGCAGCCAGCGCCGCCCGCGACTCGTTGGCGGGATGGCTCGAGAGGATCTCCATCGCCTCGCCCGTCGCCTCCGCCCGCGCGAAGAACTCCTCGAACCCGCGCGAATCGACGTGCGCGGCCTTCAGGCGCTCGAGCCCGGCGACGTCGGCTTCCGCCTCCTGCGCGCGGCTGAACTTGAGGCTGAGGAGCACGTACGCGAGCCGCGAGCCGGCCTCCGCCTGGTCCGGAAACGACACCGACAGCGCTGCGAGCGTGAAGAGGCTGGTCGCGAAGCCCTGGATGATGTGGCGGTGACGGACGTGCTCGATCTCGTGCGCGAGCACGCCCGCGAGCTCATCCGGCGATTGCGCCTTCTGAAGGAGCCCGTCGATGACATAGACGTGCCCGCCGAGCGTGGCGTAGGCATTCACGGTCTCGCCGCGCACGACCTCGACCGTGACCGGGATCTCCCGGTCGCCCGGCAGGACCGGATAGAGTCGGGCGACCAGCGTGTCGAGCGCCGCGCGCGCCTCGGTGCTCGCGCGCGCTTCGCAGGTCTGCGACCGACCCGGTCCGCCCACCAGCCCGCCGAGCCAGCGCTCGGTGCGCCACGGGAGGTGCTTCGCGAGGCGCGGCAGTCCCGCCGCCGCGCCGACCGCGAACAGCACTGCTGCCCCCAGCCAGAGGAATCCCTTCGCCTTCGCCGTCGGCATCAGTGACGTCGGATCACGAAGCTGATCACGTAGAAGATGATGATGATGATCGTCATCACGATCGCGACCGGTCCGCCCTGGGTCTTGCGCGCCGAGGCCGAGCTCGAGCTCGTGACGTTGATCGTCGGGCTCTTGGTGTCGGTCGCATCGACGAACGTGTCGCGGTCCTGCAGCACGGCCTGCGCCGGCAGGGCCGTCGACTTGGTCGTGACGCCGGCGATCTTCTTGACGGCGGTGCCGATGGCCATGAACTCGATGAGCCCGCCGCCGAGATCGTAGACGTGCGTCTTGACCCCGACGACCTCGTCCGCGCCACAGCGCTCGGCATCGACCTCGATCCGCGCGAGCGCCTTCTCGCGCGCCTCGTAGAGGATCTCGGTGAGCCCGGCGACTTCGCCGCCACCGATCGTCTGCAGGGTCGAGAAGATGCCACCCTTGAGGCCGAGCGAGTACACGGACACGCCCATCACGAGGCGGATCGGCAGGTAGCCGATGTTCACCATGTTCCACATCTCTTCGTTGGTCATGTCGCTCGTGACGGGCTTCAAGTCGAACGCATCGATGGCCGGGTGGTGGGAGGCGGTTCCCACCATGATCATCTCCTGCGCGCCGAGGAGCGGGGAGATCGTGGTCTCGATGCCGACCACCGCGTTCGCGTTGTGGCGCTTGGCCTCGTCCATGATGCGGCTCAACGCGATGTGGCGCGTCTTGTCGAAGATCTCCGTGTACTCGGCGACCTCGCCGCGACCGAGTCGCTTCAGGCCCCCGAGGATGTTGCCGCCGAGCCCGATCGAATACGCGACGTTGCCGAACACGAAGTGAATGGGCCGGAATCCCGCATCGACCTGGCAGAAGAGCTTCGCGACGTCGGCCGACGTCGAGAACTTGATCGTCTCGTCGGAGGACGCGGCGCCGTCCTTGTGGTGGATGGTCGACCCGACCGTGAGGAACTCGAGGTTGCCGCCGTGGTTCACGACGTCGAACGAGACGCCGGTGAGGCCGATCCCACCGTAGCCCTCGGCCTCCTCGACCATGCGATCGAAGGCGCGGGTGCGACCGTCGTGCACGAGCTGCGTGATCTCCTCGATCTCACCGCCGCCCAGCGTCGAGAGGCCCGCGCCGATGCCCTTCACGACGCCGAGCGCGACGACGCTGTTGCCGACGCAGAGCTGACCGGCGCGGTACCCCATCCGCTCGAGAAAGTAGATCTCGTTGCCCGAGAGTCCCGAAATCTTCTTGTGCTGCTGGGCCACGTGCGTTCCTGGTTGAGGCGCCCAAGGCGCGGGAGGGAGACGGCCAGATCTTAGACCCACGACCCGGCCTTTTGCGCCACTTGATTTATACAGTTTGGCTGTCTATATTAAGTCCATGGAATCGCAGGCCGAATTCGGCCGTACGTTCACGATCGACGAACTCGCCGCTCTCGCCGGGCTCCCCCGACGCACGGTCCGCTACTACATCCAGCTCGGGCTCGTGAAGCGCCCCATCGGCGAGACTCGCGCCGCGTACTACACGCCGGCCCACCTTGAGCAGTTGCTGACGGTCGCCAAGTACGCGGGCGCCGGCATCTCGCTCGAGCGGATCGGCGAGCTCGTGAACACGCCCGATATTCCGGCCGCGCCTGCCACCTCCCGCGTGGGCACGGTCGAGGTCCGATCGCACCTGACACTGGCGGACGGGGTCGAACTCACGGTAGAACCGGGTCGGGCGGGGCTCTCCCCCGAACAGGTCCGGCGACTTTTCAAGGACGCGCTCGCGTTGTACGAAGACATTCTCAGGGAGGACGACGATGGCCGCTGAACCGCTCTCGATCCTGAGGTCCCGCGCGGGACACCGTATCCCGCTGGCCGCCGTCAACCTCGCGGGCACCGCCGAGGGATGCCTGTTCGAGATGACCGTCGAGCAGCGCTACACGAACGGCGAAGACGAGACGATCGAGGCGATCTACACGTTCCCGCTGCCGACGAGCGCGGTGCTCCTGTCCTTCGAGCTCGAGATCGGTGAGCGTCGCCTCGCGGGTGTCGTGCGCCCGAAGACCGAAGCATCGAACACCTACGAACACGCCGTCGGCTCGGGCGACACGGCCGCGCTCCTCGAGCAGGCGAGCGACGGCCTCTACACGGTCAGCATCGGCAACCTCAAGGCCAACGAGCGCGCGGTGGTCCGCTACCGCTACGCGCAGCTCGTCAACCTCGAGCAGGGACGGATCCGTCTCGCGGTCCCGATGGCCGTTGCGCCGCGCTACGGCCACCCGGCCGGGTCGCTCGCGCCGCACCAGGCGCCGTTCGTCGACCTGGTGGCGCAGTACCCCTGCCACTTCGCGCTGACGCTGCGCGGCGAGCTCGCCCGCGCGCGCGTGAGCTCACCGACCCACGGCCTGCGTGCCATCGCCTCCGACGGCGAGCTCAGGCTCGTCGCACCGTCGCCGCTCTCGCTCGACCGCGACTTCATCGTGCTGATCGACGGGCTCGCGACGCCACCCGGCATCGTCGCGCGCGACGGGGAGGGCTATGTCGCCCTGGCGAGCATCGCCGTTCCCCGCGCGGACCCGTCGGCCACTTCACCGACGACTCTGAAGCTCGTGCTCGACTGCTCGGGCTCCATGGCCGGCACCAGCATCGAGCAGGCGCGCGACGCGGTGCCGAGGATCCTCGCCTCGCTCGACGCCGCGGACTTCTTCAGCCTCACGCGCTTCGGCTCCTCGATCCGCCACGAAACCGACGGCGTCGAGAAGGTGACGCCCGCGCTCGTCGCCGACCTCACGCTGCGCGTCCACGGCATGAACGCCGACCTCGGCGGCACGGAGATGGCGGCCGCGCTCGCCTCCGTGCTCGAGCTTCCGGTGCGACGCGACACGCCCGCCGACGTGCTCCTGATCACCGACGGGGAGATCTGGGCCATCGATGCGCTGGTCCGGCGCCTCGCGGACTCGCGCCATCGGCTGTTCGTGCTCGCGATCGGCGCGAGCCCGGTCGAGGAGCTCGCGCGCCGGATCGCCGAGGTCACGCGCGGCGCCTGCGAGTTCGTGACGCCGGGCGAGGACATGGGAGCGGCGGTCGCGCGGCTGCTCACCCGGATCCGCGCCCCCAGGCTCGCGATCGAGTCCGTGGACTGGCCGCAGACACCGACCTGGTCGGTCGGCCGTGACCAGGCGGTCTTCGCCGGCGACACGGTGCATCTCTTCGGCGGCTTCGACGCCGCGCCGGCCGGGTCGGTCGCCGTCCGCCTCGGTGGCAACGACGCGCGGCCGCTGACCTGCCAGCTTCCAACAACCCACGAGCCCGGCAGCGCGCTCGCGCGGGTCGCGGCGATGCGTCGCCTCTCCGGGCTCGAGCCCACCGAAGCCGCGGCGCTCGCCGAGCGCTACGCGCTCGTCACGAAGCACACGAGCTGCGTCGTCGTGCTCGTGCGCGCGGACGGGGAGAAGGCCGACGGCGATCCGAAGCTTCGCGTCGTGCCGCAGATGCTCGCAGCGGGGTGGGGCGGTACCGGGAACCTCCTGCGTGCGACTCGATCTCCGCGCCTTCCCGGCACGATACCGCCGGAGGCGGCTCCGGCCTTCTACCAGCGCTCCTCCAACACCGAACCATCGAGCTGCGAGCTCCCGGACGCGGGAATCTCCGCCGGCCGGCACCCGGGCCTGCGCCGCGACGACAACGGCCGCCTGGTCAACGCGCTGCCACAGGCGTCGATCGCGAGCCGCCTCGCCGAGCGCCTGGTCGAACGGCACGAGCCGATGCCAGCCACTGTCGAGGAGCTGCGCACGCTCGGCGTACCCGAGGAAATCCTCGAGCGCCTGCGCGAGACGATCGCGGAGGGGAATGCGGAGCGCGACGTCGTCGTCGCGTGGCTCGCCATCTTCGCCTGGAGCCGCGCGGGAACGACGCTCGGCGTGCGTTTGAAGGCGCGGCTCGCGCTCGCCGCCGACGAGACGCTCCGGACGCGAATCTCGAGGCGATTGCCGGACATTCGACTGCAGTGACCGCTCGGCGTGGACGGCCCCGAATCAAATGACGCAATCCCGGCAGAAAGCGGCCGGGGAAGGAATTGACGCGGCGGGCGGGATTCTGCTTTAAAATGGCCGGGTGGCGGTCCGGGCCGGTGGCCCGGGCTCGCCGCGATTCAAACGGCTCGACGTGGCCTTGGATTGCGACGACACTGGGCACCTGAGGGGTCCGACCGCTCCCGAATCATTCACCCGCCCGCCTAATAAACAGGATCGATGATGACCACCAAGCTCGAAACGACGCTGAAGCGAGAGATTGAAGTCAACGGCCACGCGATCACGCTCGCGATTTCGCCGGTGGGGATCAAGCTGACGGCCAAGGGCAAGCGCAACGGTCGCGAGGTCAGCTGGGTGGAGCTCATCGGCACCGACGGCGTCGTGATCGGCGCGTCCGACTCACCGTCCGCCTAGGCACGCGCCTGTCCGACAGCGTGCGCATCGCCCGGATGCGCACGCCGCCGGTCCGTCGCTAGAGCGGCGGGCCGCGCCGGCCCCGGTACCCGTACAGCAGGTACGCGACCACCAGGACCACGACCAACAGCCCGATGGGACCGATACCCCAGCCGGCGCCGAGTCCCCAGTAGATTCCTCCGCCGCCGCCGAACAGCAGCAGGAGGATGATCAGCACGATGAGCAGGTCCATGTGGGTCTCCCGTTGAACGGGACTCGTGCGATGCCGTCGTCGGCGGCCGCGAGCGCCCGGGTCGATGGGTGGGTCCCGTCACTTCGGGCGGGCGAGCACCCTGTTCGCCTTCGCGTCGATCTCCTGCCTCGCGACCGGCGACAACTTTCCCCTGGCGACCTGCTGGCTCGCGCGTGCCTTGGCATTGGCCGCATGGCGGCGGTCCGGCATCGGGTACTTCCTGCTGGCGGGAAGGCCGAACTCCACTGCCGGAATCCGCCGCCGGCGCTCGGTCGTGAGGCTACTCATCGCGCTAGCGCCTGACGGCGTACGGGTCGATCGAGTCGGCGAACGAGACGAGCGCGGACGCGGTCGCATCGGTGGCGCTGCGGACCGCCTTCCTGATTCGCGTCGCGGCGCGCCGCGCGCCCTTCGCGACGACCTTCTTGCCGACGGTCGTCGCGCGCTCGGCGCCTTCCTTGGCGACCGACGTCGCCGCACGCGCGGCGCTGCCGACCACCTTGCGCGCGGCCTTCTTGACGCGCGCGATGCGCACGGCCCGCGGCGCGACAACGGCGCGACGTGTCGTCGCGACCTTGCGCCGCGCCCGCGACGCGACGTTCCGTTTCGCGGCCACTGCGCGCCGGACGATCTTCCTCCGGGTTGCCTTCTTTTTCGTGGCCATGCGATCTCCTCAAGCTGGGGTGGAACGGACGCACCCGTCGGGTGGGTACGGGCCGACTATGCCCGGGGCCGCGCATGCCGCGCTGCCTCACAACGGAACTCTTGCGGGTAGGGAGCGTCCGACAATTCATCGAATGCTGAAGCGCGCGTGCCCACCCTCCCGACGGATCCAGCGCGTCGTCCTACGGTGATTCGCCTACGCGGCCTACGTACGCCCGGCGTCTCGCCACGGAGACTCATGGCCACCAAAGGAGAGGGCCCATGATCACCATTCTGCTTGTCATCCTGATCCTGATGCTGATTGGCGTTCTGCCCGCGTGGCCGCACAGCCGCAACTGGGGCTACTACCCGAGTTCGGGCCTCGGACTCGTCGTCGTCGTCCTCGTGGTCCTCCTGCTGATGGGGCGCATCTGACGAGGCTTCGTCCAGGGTCCCGCGCACCCGGGCGCTTCGCGTCCGGCGCGATGCTCGCGGCTCTCGCGCTCGGTCTCCTCGTCGGCTGCGGCGGCGGAGCGGCGCGCGAAGGAATGACGAGCGCGCCACCCGCGCGCGGCACGCTCCTGCAGCTGCCACCCGACCTCGTCTCGACGGTCACCGCGGGCACGCTGCTCGAGGAGCTGAGCCTCGCGGCGAACGGCCAGCTCCTGACGCTTGGCGGTGTCCCGCTCTGCGACATCGGGATCTACCACCTCGAGTACGAGACGGTCGGCGGCCAGAACGAGGCGACCAGCGCCTCGGCCGCGATGATGGTGCCGGCAGGCGTCGACCCGCGCTGCCGCGGCGGTCGTCCCATTCTTTTATATGCGCACGGCACCACCACGGACCGGGCGTTCAACATCGCGAACCTCGACGACCCGAACAACGCCGAGGGCCTCCTGCTCGCCGCGTTCTTCGCGTCCCAGGGATATATCGTCGTCGCGCCCAACTTCGCCGGATACGACACCTCGTCGCTGACCTACCACCCGTACCTGATCGCGGACCAGCAGTCGAAAGACATGATCGACGCGCTGGCGGCGGCGCGCACGGCGCTGCCGCTGGCGGGGGCGCTCGTGACGCGCGACGGGGGCGGGCTCTACATCACCGGCTACTCGCAGGGCGGCTACGTCGCGATGGCGACCCACCGCGCGCTGCAGGCGCTCGGCAAGACCGTCGCCGCATCCGCGCCCATGTCGGGACCCTACGCGCTCGGCGCGTTCGTCGATTCGCTGTTCGAGGGCGAGGTCAACGAGGACGCGACCCTGACGGCGGCGTTCCTGATCACCGCGTATGAGCATGCGTACGGCAACGTCTACGCATCCGCCGCCAACGTCTTCGAGCCGGCCTATGCGACGGGTATCGACGCGCTCCTGCCGACGACGACGGCGCGCAGCCAGCTCTACGCGCAGGGCAAGCTGCCCGAGTCGGCGCTCTTCAGCCCGACGCCGCCCTCCGCCGCGTATGCCGCGATGACGCCCGCGACCACGCCGGCGATCCTCGCCCCCGTCTTCGCGAACGGCTTCGGCAGCGGCAACCTGATCACCAACGACTACCGCCTCGCGTACCTGAACGATGCGACCCGGAACGCCGACGGCGGCTTCCCGAGCCTGACCACGGGCTTGCCGGCGGTCGCGCCCGGCATCGCGCTTCGCCAGGCACTCAAGGTGAATGACCTTCGCAGCTGGACGCCGACGGCGCCCGTGCTCCTCTGCGGCGGCGCGAACGACCCGACCGTGTACTGGTTCAATGCCGAGCTAATGGCGGACTACTGGTCGCGGCAATCGCCGGCGCCGTCCGCGACGAGCCTCCTCGACCTCGAGTCATCGACGAGTGGCAGTGCCTACGCCGCGCTGCACACGGGTTTCGAGGCGGCGAAGGCCGTCATCGCCGCGGCAGCGATTGCCGGTGGCGCCACCGACGGCGGCGCGCAGGCGGTCGCGGATGCCTACCACACGACCCTGGTGGCGCCGTTCTGCCTGGCCGCCGTCGTCTCGTTCTTCGGATCCCAGCCCTAGTCCCGGGCGCGGCCCACTCGGGCCTACACGTGACAGACGATTCCGACACGCGCCATCGCGGCCCGCCGACGGTGCGGCGTCCCGCGATCGCCCATGCTCAACCGACAGCGTTGGTGAGCCCTGCCTGCCAGGAAACCATCGCCCTGCGCCTGCCCGTGTACGCGACACCGGCGGGCGCTTTACTGTGCGGACAGGGCGGGCGGTCAGCCCTCGATCACGATCTCGGGCTTGCCGAGCGCCGCGGTGTCCACCTCGATGCCGAGGCCGGGCGCGTCATTGACCGACATCGTGCCGCCGTTTCGCTTCGGCGCACCGGTGGCGATGGAGCGCGTGACGTACGAATTGAAATCGGTCGACGCGAAGTGAATGTCCGGCGCCGTCGTCTGCGCGAGCTGGGCGATCGCCGCAGTCACGATGTCGCCACCCCAGCTGTCCTCGATCGTCAGCGCGACGCCGCTCGCCGCGCAGAGATCGCGCACCTGCCGCGCGCGGGTGAGGCCACCGAGTCGCGAGATCTTGAGGTTGATGACGTCGGCCGCGCCGTCCGCGAGCAGCCTCAGCAGCACCTGCACGTCGGTCACGACCTCGTCGAGCACGAATGGCAGCGACGTGCGCCGGCGGATCGCGAGGCACTCCTCGTAAGTCGCGCACGGCTGCTCGATGTAGACGTCGAAGTCGCGCACCGCGTTCACGACGCGGGTGGCCTCGTGCAGCGTCCAGCCCGTGTTGGCATCCGCGATCAGCACCTCGCCGCGCTGCATCTCGCCCGCGACCGCGCGGATACGTTCGATGTCCTCGTCCGCGTCGCCGCCGACCTTGAGCTGGAACTTCCGGTAACCGAGCTTGCGGTAGCCGGCGACGCTCGCCGCCATCTCGGAGGCGCTGCGCTGGGCAATCGCGCGATACAGCGTGACCGTGGGTGACTGGATGCCGCCGAGCAGGACGTGGGACGGCAACTTGGCTGCCTTGCCGAGCAGGTCCCAGCAGGCCATGTCGACCGCCGACTTCACGTACGGATGGCCGCGCAGCAGCCGGTCCATCGCCCCGTTGATGACGTCGAGCTTGAGCGGATCGCTGCCGAGGAGGCCGGGCCCGATCTGGCGGAGGCCGGCGCGCACGCCGGCGGCGTAGGCCGGGAGGTAGGCGGGGCCGAGCGGGCAGCACTCACCGTGGCCGACGAGCCCGGTGTCGCTCCGGATCTCGACCACCGTCGAGTCGAAGGTCTCGACGAAGTTGTTGTTCGACCACGTGTAACGGCCTTCGACCAGCGGCAGCGAGACCTGCCAGGCCGAGATGCGTGCGATTTTCATCCGGATTCCTCGCCCCCCGCGGAGCTTGTTATCGTATACGAGTCACCCGCGCAGTTGGTGTAGGCTCCCGAGGCCGCGGGTGTCGCGCCGCCCGTGACCGGGCCACGGCGACGGGGCGACGACAACTCCGCGCCCGTCCCATCGACCAATAACACTGACGCCGGGGAGCCATCCGATGCCATCGATCCGCCTTCGCCTCGCGACCCTCGCCGCCCTCTCGCTCGCCGGCCTCGCGATCGCGGCGCCGGTCGGAGCCGCGCCACCGGCACGTTCGACGATGAGCGCGACCGAAGTGCTCGCGCACTCGGCGCCATCGGACTGGCGCCCGGTCGACCCCGAGAACACGCTCTACCTCGAGCTCGAGACCGGCCGCGTCGTGTTCGAGCTCGCGCCGCAGTTCTCGCCCAAGCACGTCGCGAACCTGAAGGCGCTCGTCCGCGAGAAATACTTCGATGGCCTGACGATCGTCCGCGCGATGGACGACTACGTCGTCGAGTGGGAGGACTCGGAAGGGAAGCGCCCCATCAAGACCGCCGCCACGAAGCTGCCGTCGGAGTTCTTCGGACCTTCCACGGCCGCGCAGCCCTTCGTGAAGCTCCCGGATGGCGACATCTACGCGCCGGAGGTCGGATTCTCGGACGGCTTCCCCGTCGCCCGCGACCCGAAGACCCACACGCGCTGGCTGACCCATTGCTACGGCATGCTCGGCCTCGGCCGCGACAACGACCCGGAGAGCGGCTTCGGCAGCTCGCCGTTCGTCGTGATCGGCCAGACCCGGAACCTCGATCGCAACGACACGCTGGTCGGTCGCGTCATCAAGGGCATGGACCTGCTCTCGACGCTGCATCGCGGGACCGGGCCCCTCGGCTTCTACGCCCAGGGCGAGGCGCACGTGCCCATCAAGTCGATGTCGGTGGCAGCGGACGTGCCGGAGAAGGACCGCACGAACATGGAAGTCCTGCGCACCGATACCAAGACCTTCCAGGACTATGTCGAGGCGCGGCGTTCGCCGCCGCTCGGGTGGTACGTGCAGCCCGCCGGTCACGTCGACGTGTGCGCCGTGCGGATGGCGTCACGGCCGAAGCAGAAGTAGACGGCGTCGGGTACACGACGGCGTGCGGCGATGCCGCTCGCCAGCACGAATTTTCATTGTTGAGGACATTCGATAAATGAGAGCGACTTTCGGTTCAGCCTTCCTGACGATGCGCGCGGCCCGATTCGCCGTTGCGATGCTGCTCGCGTCTCTCGGCCTCCCGGGCCGGGCGGCAGCGGATCCCGCCACGGTGTTCTACGACGGGCACGTCTTCACGGCGACGCCCGATCACCCGTACGCCGAGGCGGTTGCCATCCGCGGAGACAGCATTGTCGCCGTCGGGTCGCGCGAGGCGGTCAAGGCAGCGGCCGGCGCCGACGCCACGCTCGTCGACCTGAAGGGCCAGTTCCTGATGCCCGGCATGATCGATGCGCACGCGCATCCGATTGCCGGCGGCGTGAAGCTCAACATGGCGAGCTTTCCGACGCCGGCGGGTCCGGTCTCGGCGCTGATCGACTTCGTCGAGGCACGAATCAAGGACAAGTCGAGCCGACTCGGCGATGTGCTCATCGTGTTCGACATCGACCTCGGCTACTGGCTCCATATCGATGAGATCGAGGCGGCGCTGAGCTCCGGGGCCGATGGCAAGATACCGATCGTGCTGTCCGGTTCCGACGGGCACACGGCCTGGGCGAACAAGCTGGCCCGCGAGCGTGCCGGGATTACCGCCGCGTTCCTGAAAGCCCTCCCGAAGGACAAGAAGCCCTATTACGGCGCCGACAAGCACGGCAACCCGAACGGCTTCGTGGTCGACGTCGGCAAGCACAAGCTCGACACCAGCCTGCCCGAGTTCTCGGAGGCCGCCATGCTCGCGGCAGGGCAGGGCGCCGTCCATTACATGAACTCGGTGGGCCTGACGGGATGGCTCGAGGCCGCCGTGGCGGGCGCGGTCGGCGGACCGGAGCCGCTCAAGGCAACGGAGCCCGGCTATCTGCCCGTGTATCGGCAGCTCGGTCAGCGCGGCGAGCTGACCGCGCACGTCGTCGCCTATGCGGTGGTCCGTCCCGCCGCCGGCCTCGGCCAGGTCGACGAGGTCGAGAAGCTGCAGAAGCAGTTCAGCGGCATCCCGAACTTCAGGGTGGCCGGGCTCAAGGTGTTCGCGGACGGCGTCGTGGAGTCGCCGTCGCAGACCGCCCTGCTCAGCAAGCCCTACATCAATTCGGGCAACACGACACCCGAGCTCTACACCCAGCAGCAGATGAACGCGCTCGTGACCGAGGCTGACAGGCGTGGCCTCTGGGTGCACGTGCATGCCATCGGGAACCTCGCGGTCAAGAACTCCCTCGACGCATTCGAGGCCGCGCGCAAGGCGAACCCGCAGTCACCGCGGCCGTTCGTCATGACGCACGTGCAGTTCGCGGATGCGACCGATACGCCGCGATTCGCCCAGCTCAACGTCATCGCCGCGCTGCAGCTTCTCTGGGCCGTCGCCGATCCGGTCACGATCGACCCGGTCGAGCCGTTCATCGATCCGGCGATCTTCCGCACGATGTACCCGGCGCGGTCGATTCTCGACGGTGGCGGAACGATCGCGGGCGCGAGCGACTGGCCGGTCAGTTCCGCCAATCCGTTCGTCGCCATGTTCCAGGCCGAGACGCGATCGGGTCCGAAGGGCGTGCTCAACGCGGCCGAGCGCGTCCCGCGCGAGTCGATGCTGTACGCCTACACGCGAAACGCCGCGACTGCCCTCGGGCAGCTCGACTCGATCGGCACGATCGCCGCTGGCAAGAAGGCGGACCTGGTGCTGATTGATCGCGACGTGCTGACGGTTTCGCCCGAGGAGCTCAAGAACGCCCAGGTCGTCTGGACGATGTTCGGCGGCAAGACGGTGTACTCGCGCGCCCATTAGCCCGGGCGAGGCGCCGCGCCGGTGACCCGGCGCGGCCCCGGCGCGACGGCGGCCGCGATCACTTTGGTCCGCGCGCACGGAGTCGAAGCGCGGCCCGTCTGGCGACCTCGAGTGCGGTGGCGGCCCGAGGGCGAACTAGCCGGGAGCTCGGGGCGTCGCCGTCTCGGTTCGGGTAGCGGCGTGCCAGCGCAGCACACGCAAGGCCCGCAGCGTATTCCATCGGCTCGGCTCGCCCACGGTCTCGCCGGTCGCGAGCGCGAGCGCCTCGTCGTAGGCACGATCGAGAAGCCACGTGCCATCGGGCTGCCGTAGGCCCCGGACGATCCCGATGGCTTCGTCCATCCGCGCATCGGCACTCGCGCCGGCCGCGCGCAGGTAGTCGAGTGCGCGCAGCACGTCGTAGTGATAGCGCGGCGGGAACGCGAACCTCAGAAACTCGTCACTTACGACTTCGCCCGTCGAGCGTCGCCGAAACAGGCGGCGATCGAGGAGGTATTCCTCTCCGCGCCGTCGCGCGGTCGAGACGGCTGCCGTTGGCCCCGCGGCGCGCTCGTACTCGAGCAAGCCCTCGAGCACGCAGATCGTGGTGTGAAACGATGAATGGCTGCTCTTCGGCGCCTCGCAGTTCCACCCGCCATCGGCGAGCTGCTCGCCGACGAGTCGCTGTGCGAGCTTGGGCGCGGGCCTGCCGAAGTAGGCGCCAAGGGCAAGCGCGCCGCCGTTGATGCAGGGCTCGACCTCGCCGTCGAAGAATGGTTTTGCCCCGAACGACTGGTCCCAACGAAAACCGGCCTCGAGTCGCGCGATCGCGCTCTGCACCGAGTCGTCGGAGCGGTCGACGCCGGTCGCCCGCAGCAGCTGGAGGGTGAACAGTGTCGGCAGCCAGTCCGGCGCGTCGGATCGGTGCCAGGCGCCGTCATCACCCTGACTCGCGAGCACCCGCGCGCCAACTCCTTCGCGCGCGACGCGCGCGCGTTCCACGGCGACGCTGCCCGCATCCGCATCGGTCAGGTCCCGCAGCGCCTGCCATCGGATCGCCGGATCCGAGTCCAGCAACCACGCCAACGTATCCGGCACGTCATTCAACTCCGGCGCCCGCGGGGTCCGCAGGCCCTTCTTAATAGTGTCACTCGCTCGATCGTCCGTGCAGCGACCGCGACGGCCGGCGAGGCTGTGCTCGGGCGGACTCGTGCCGCGGCGGTTGCGGATTCGCACGAAGGTTTCGTCGTCCCGACGGTCGAGCGGCACTTGAATTTCACATAATACATATTATGCGAAGCAAATTTTGGGGGCTGTCGGGGTACGAAATTGTCGTTATGTTAAATAAGTGGACGGCGCCGGTTCCTCACGGAGCGACGGACGCGGGCGCACACCCATGCGTCGAAACGGCGATTCGAGAGTCGCGCGGCCGGGTGTGGAACACGGTGCCCGATGCCTGGGCCTCAGCCGTCACGTTTCCCGTGCAAGGCGTCCGCTGATTTTCCGAAGAGCACCGACCCGATTGGCAGCGCGAGAAGCGCACCTGCCATCTGCGCCACGATGAACGGCACGACGTCGATCGGCCGAATCCCGGAGAACGTATTGGTCAGGGAGCGCGCGATGGTGATCGCGGGGTTCGCAAAGGACGTTGAGGCAGTGAACCAGTAGGCGCCACCGATCCACGCGGCCACCATCCACGGTGCGTCGACGGCCCGTCGATGGCCGATGACGACCAGCACCAACCCAAACGTGGCGACAGATTCCGCCAGCCACTGGGATGACCCGCTTCGCACGTGCGCGGACGCGTCCACGACGGGGAGCTCAAACATGAGATGCGCGAGGACGGCGCCGGCGCAGCAACCGAGCACTTGGATGGTGGTATACCCAACCGCACTTCGCCACGGCAGTCGTCCGCGAACCGCCTCGACGCACGACACCGCGGGATTGAAGTGCGCCCCGCTGATCGGTGCGAGAAGCGCGATCAGGACTGCAAGCACCGCGACCGTCGCCGCGGCGTTTGCGAGCAGCGCGATCGCTGCGTTCCCGCCGGCGAGCCGCTCGGCCATGATGCCGGAGCCGACGACCGTCGCGGCGAGGAGTGCCGAACCCAGGCCTTCGGCGGTCAGCCGCCTGGCCAGCGAGGCCGACGGATCCATCGTGTCAGGCCTTGCCGATGTCGCGAACGCGACGGCCGAGCGCCAGTTGGTCGAGGCTCGCGATCGGCAGGCTCGTGAACAAGGTGATTCGTCGCTCCAGCATCCGGAACGCGTCTCGAAACGCAGTGGCCTTGTCGAGTTCCGTACCCTCGACACCCGCCGGGTCCGGCTGACCCCAATGCGCGGTCACCGGGTGACCTGGCCACACCGGGCAGACCTCACCGGCGGCGTTGTCACACACCGTGAACACGAAATCGAGCGAGGGGGCCCCTGGAGCAGCAAACTCGTCCCAGGGCTTGCTACGCAGCCCCTCCGTCGAGATGCCCATCCGCTCGAGCAGCTGCAGCGCCCGTGGGTTTACGACCCCGTTCGGATGACTGCCCGCGCTATAGGCCTTGAAGCGGCCTTGCCCGCGATGGTTCAGGATCGCCTCGGCCAGGATGCTGCGAGCGGAGTTTCCGGTGCAGAGAAACAGGACGTTGTATATCCGCTCGCTCACGAATGACTCGCGGGGCCAATGCGCTTCTGGAGGCAGACGGCCGAGGCGGGGCACAGCGACCGAAACTCTTCCAGCGCGCGGAGTCCTTCCGGAACGCTCGAGCGATCAACCGGTGCGTATCCGAGGGCGGTGAAGAAAGCTTCCGCGGTCTGCGTCAGCAGCACGAGCTCATCTACATTCGACTGCTCGGCCTCCCGTTCCAAGAGCGCAACGAGCGCGCGGCCCAACCCCGCGCCTCGACTGGACTGCGTAACCACCAGCGAGCGCACGAGGCCAGCGGAGCCCGACCGTTCGAGGCCGATCGCGCCGGCCACGTCGCTCCCCTCCCCCGCCACCCAAAATTGCACGTCGGCGTGGTCCAGGTCGTCGATCGGGAGCGAAGCCGCTTTCAGCAATTCCCGGATCGCCGCTGCATCGGCCGGCGTCGCCGGCCGGACCACGGGTTGCCGCGCCGTCACGGGCAGCACGCGGCGCCCTCCTCGGTCGGCGCACAGCACGTCGAGGCGGTCACGGCGTCGACGGGAACACAGCAAGTCGCGGGCTTCGGTGCAGTAACCGTGTCCTCGCCGTAGACCG
>Ga0335083_10003136_pt1 | contig 21566 bp, 51 predicted proteins | sample Lox_Sample_42_FD_206716 | JGI IMG/M metagenome (GOLD analysis project Ga0335083, IMG submission 206716) | Soil microbial communities from Loxahatchee National Wildlife Refuge, Florida, United States - Lox_Sample_4.2 | ecosystem: Environmental > Terrestrial > Soil > Wetlands | place: USA...
GGATCCGATATTGGTCTAGTCCTGTCAATGCGGGACCACGGCCGGCATATTCAGGATGCTCGACTTATCCAGTTTGCCGATATAGGTTCCGCATTGCTGGGAGCCACAATTTACGTGGATAACCCCTTCGGTACTGCCGTGGGTTAGCTCGAATACGAATCCGCCGCAATTCGGACAGGAAGCCTGCCAGGTCATCCGCGCTCGATTCCGAGCCTGCGGCAGATCCACGCGGCCTGCACGTCCTCTAGCAGCTTTCCCTCAAACCGGCTGCCCGGGCCGCTCCCCTCCCGTTCGTAGTTCCGTTCGATGCGGGCCAGGCCATCAGCTAGCGCGCGCTCCATGGAGCCCTCAGGCGGCCGGGGCCGGCTCGGAGACGCGCCCAGAGCCGGATAGGGGCCTTCCGGGGAAGCTTCCATCATTCCTGCGAGGGCATCCGGTCGGTGTTGCGGTAGCGGAGCCGTTCGTAGCGCTCGGCCTGGTCCTCAAGCTGGCGCATCGTGGCGGGCTTCCCGTCCAGCGTGTACCAGGTGCGGCCCGCGGCCCACCGCAGCGCGACCCTGCGGCCGCGCCCCATCAGGACCGACACGGCGTCGCGGGGCCCGTATGCCGGGGTCATTTTACGGATGACCGATAGGTGCCAGCCAATATGTCGCGTGCCGTTCGGAAGCCAGCAAAGAACGCAGACAATATTGCGTCCTTATTGTGCTCTGTTCCTGTCGGAAAATCGGGACCATAGGTCTCGTCCCACCACCGCCGCGCTAGCTGTTCAGGAGTCATAATTGCCGATCATATGTTTCTTAAACGTTTTAGCGCCATCGGGATCACGGGAAGAAGATGCCGCAGGCCTGCAGGGCGGCGATGACGGCGGCCACGGTGGCCGACGGGGTGGGCTGGGGGATGACGCCGCCGTCGAATCCCAGCTGCAGCTGCCCGGCGGTCGACCCGATCGTGAGGAACCCGCCGGTGCCGGAGACGAACCCGAACCCGATGTCGGCCTCGAGGTTCCAGGGGCCGGCCTCGGCAGAGGCCTGGTACCAGGCGATGTCTCCGCCGTTCATCACGGTGGCCGAGTAGAACGTGCCGTTGTTGTTGTACGAGGCGATGCCCTGGAACCCGGCATTGCCGTAGGCGTCGGTGAAGTCGGCGCCCGCGATCGACGCGATCAGCTGGTTAGCCGCGGCGGCGGGGCTGTAGACCAGGAGCTCTCCCCCGGCGCCGACGATGATGACCTGGCGGGCCCGCACGACGCCGGAAGCGCCCGGCTGGACGCCCACCCCGAGGACAGGGCCGCGGGGCGCGCCCATCGACGGCGGGGCCTGGCCGCCCTGCCCGCTAGATGAGGGCATCCATGGTTCCCTGGATGTTCATGATGCAGGTATCCCCCGCGCCCGCCCCCGTCCACTGGGCGATCAGGAACTGGCCGGGCTGGATCGGGGGCAGCGCCGCCGCGACGATGCCGTTGCCGCCGAACACCGATCCCAGCAGAGTGGCGTTGGAGACCACCGGGCCGAGGTACAGGTTCGCGGTCGAGTTATCGAACCCGGCGGCGATGCCCGTCCCGGTGGCCAGGGTGACCTGCGTCGGGTACCAGACGTTGCCCAGCCCCGACGGGCCCAGCTGGCACTGGGCATTGCCCGCGACACCGGATACGGCGGCGGTGAAGGTGGCGATCGCGGCCGCCCACGCCTTGGAGCCGGAGAAAGTGCCCGCGTAGTGGATGGCGGCCTGCACCGAGCTCAGCACCTGGTAGCCGGCCATGCCGGACACGATGGTGCCCTGATTGACCTGGGCCAGGTTGGTCCAGGGGCTGGCCGGCCCGGTGATGGTGGTCCCGGAGCCGGACAGGAACGCGCCCACGCACCCGACGGCGATCTCGGCGGCCGCCGCGGTCGAGGCGTCCGGGGAGTTCCAGGAGGTGGACGCGCCACTGTCGGTCGACGCGAACCCGTCCAGGGCCCCGGCCGTCTCGATCCCGGAGATCTCCAGGGCGCGCACCACGGCGCCGGGGTTGGTGCCGGTGCCGCCGGAGAACGCCACCGACAGCGCCGTCTGCCCGCCCGCGATGCCCAGGGCGTACCAGATCTCGTTATCGGGCCCGGTGGCGGAATGCGTGCCGGTGGCGCGCACGAAGGTGCCGCCGCCGCCCAGGGTGATCGCGGAGACCTGCGGGCGGGTAGTGCCCTGGGCCAGGGACACGCAGACTACCAGGGCGCTGCCCGCCGTGGTGGGCGCCAGGGTGACCGCCACCGGCGACGCGGTGCCCGCCCCGGACGCCGACTGGACCAGGGCCGGGGTGGCGGTCACCGTGCTCGACGCGGTCGCCTGCGCGTTGGAGGGCTGCAGGGGGACGCCCTGGACCGGGCGGTACTGGCGGACCGGGGTGACGCCCGGGCGGGGCGTGACGATCAGCCTGGGCGCGCCGGGGGCCTGCCAGCCGCCCGCGGCCCGGGCGGGCACCGGGCCCGCGTACCAGGCGCGGGCCGCGGCCTGCGGGCCGCCGATTCCCGATCCGGGCAGCGGGATCGTCCCGGCGCGCAGCGCGGCGATGACCTGGGCGGCCTGCCGCCGGGTAGTCTGCGCTGGCACCGGCCAGCCCCTGCGCCTGGGCATGCGGATCACGCTCCTAGCAGTACCAGTTTCTTCCATGCGCCGCGGTCGCCGGACACCACGCCCCCGGCGGCCGCGGGCGGGGCCGGAGGCAGCGGCGTCACCTCGAAATCAAGCCCGTAAGAGAACGGGCCGGCGACCGTATCGGGATAGTGGATCGAGCCGCCCTGGTGATAGGACTGCTGGCCGGGAGTGGCCCCGGCCGCGTCCGGCACCGTGACCGGCCCGGCTACCAGTCCCGCGCCCCCGAAACCGCTGGAGTAGTATTTGGCGACCGCGGCATTCCAGATGGAATTGGCGCCCTGGAATACCACGTACTTGTAATTGACGCCGGTCTTGAGGGTGACGCCGGCGAAAGGCGCCGATATCCAGCCGGACCCGGCCGCGCCGGACCAGGACGGGCTGTTGCTGACAGCGACCAGCGCCTGGTCCGATACGCGGTAGAACCCGGCGGCGGACGGCAGCACGCCGACGGTAGCCGGGGAATAGAACCATGCGGCATCAGCCGCGCAATCGGCGGACAGTGAGAACTCGACACCGAGCGTGAACCCGTTCGCGGTATCAAGCGCGAAATTCCCCAGGTCACGCATGTTGGGGTACATGCGGTAGCTGCCGGCGTAACCGGCCGGCGCGGTATCGTCCACCTGGACGTCTACCCAGAGGTTGTTATTTCCTGATCCGTTGTTGGGCATCGCGGCGCCCGGGTCCGGGCCGAGGGTATTGGAGAACACCATCTGGCCGCCCAGGCCGTAAGGCTCCGGGAACCCGTTGGTCCCGGTGCCTGATGACCATCCGGTGAGGAACCCGCTGACGATTCCCGCGGCGAACGGCTGGCCGCCGCCGAACTGATTCGCCGTGACCGGTATGCCCGCGGTTGCCGTCCAGCCGACGGCGGCGACGTACTGGGCGCCGGGAGCCAGCTGGACGGGAGCGGGGAGGGGTACGAAATTCCACTGCCCCTGCGTCATCGGGCCGGAGGTGGCCGTGCTGCCGGGCACGACGAACTGAGTGCCGCTGGCATAGACCTGCCATAGCGCGACCTGCCGCGGCGTGATGTCCCCGTTGCCGGGTACCCAGTGGTAAATGCCGTTGAGCCACCGCATGCCGCCGGTAACGGAGAACTGGACGCCGAGCAGCCAGCCGCCCGATGTGGCCGTGACCGTGGCTGGCCCGTTCGTGGCCGGGAACAGCCGCTGCGTAGTCACAGCAGGAACAGATGCAGGGCGTCCTGGTCCACGACCAGCACGTCCCAGGTCAGCACCGGGTTGGTCCCGGTGATGGTGCCCGCCGCGATCAGGTGCTCGTTGGGCTTGAGGATCGCGCCGGTACGCCCCGGGGACCAGGTCGCGTAGGCGCCCGCGGCGCCGGCGAAGGTGAACAGGGCATTGACCGAGAGCACGTCGGCGCTGGAGCGGCCCTTGTAGATGGTGACCGCGTCGGTGGTGGCTCCGAGCGGGCCGACGGTGACCCGCTGGATAGCCCAGCAGTAGGCCAGGCCTCCGATTGCGGGCTCAGGCCCGGCATTGGCCTGCACGACCGGCAGCGACGACAGCGGGATGGCCGGGGCGGGGACCCAGTTGACCGCCTGGGCCAGCGTGTCGGCCAGGTCCTGCCGGGCGGCCATCAGGTCCGCCACCCGCTCGGTGGCCGTGCATAGCCGCGCGGACAGCTCGAGCTCGGCGGTGACCAGCTGCTGCCAGTGCTCGCGCGGGTCACCCGGCGGGCCGGCGTACTCCAGGTCGTCGACGATCACGGCGGCTACCCGAGGTATTCCGACAGGTACCAGTCGGGGAACTGGTCGGCGGCCCCGATGACGGTGACGTTGCCGGTGATGGTGGCGCCGACGGCCACCAGGTAGTCCTGCGGGTGGATCAGGACGCCGCCGCGGTTGAAGGTCTGCACCCCGGCCGCGGCGAACACCGCGGCGATCTCCCCCGCCGGGTCGTTGACGTAGAACGTCACGGTGCCCGCGGAGAACCCGGACACGGCCAGCCGCCGCACCGACCAGTAGGACCCGGTAGGCGGGCCGAGGGTGGCGGGCTGGGTGATCGTCCCGGACCCGGCGAACGCGGTGGCGTACAGCGGGACCTGCCGGACCGGGTTGCACGGCCGCCTCGGCAGGCTCAGCGCGTCCAGCGCGCCGTCAGCGCCCGGGCCGAGGCCGATCCCGGCGGCGGCCGAGAACCGGGCCCCGATCACCGCCAGGCCCGCGTCAGTGCTCTGCGGATCCGGCATCATATGGCTGCTCTTCCCATGCTTGGCTGATGGTCGTGGGCAGCATCAGGTCAGGATTGACATCGAGTATCCCCGGCGGGCCGGGACGCCTATCCGGCGCCAGGGAGATTATCGTCCGTGCCACTGGCATTCCTTCCGTCCCGCCACCGGGCCAGCCGCCGCGAGATCAGCCGCCCGTCGGTGAAGATGTCCGCCACGATCAGGGCCAGCACCACGGCGGCCGCGGCGCCCGCGGCGTCCATCGCGCGGGAGCCCCGCCCGGCCGGGGCGTCTTCCTGGGCAGGTTCCATGACCATTAGGCTACGCCTATGATCACCGGTGACGGCGCGCTGGCGGCGGTCCCTGCGGACACGGTCCTGACTGACCGGCAGCTGCTGGTGCACCTGCTGCAGCACGTCGAGGAGATCCACAGCGAGCTGGGCCGGTTCACCGCGCTGGCCGATGACCTGGCCCCGCTGATCGAGAGGGCGAGGCGCCATGGCGGTCGCGGGGCACGACTATTCGGAAGCGGCGAGAGCAAAAGCGGCCGCTGATCATCACGCCCTGCCCGACGGGTCCTACCCGGTCCGGGACTGCGCTGAGCTCGGTGACGCCGTCACCGCGTACGGCCGCGCCCCGGACAGTCACCGTCACCAGCTGGCCGCCCTGATCCGCAGGCGCGACAGGGAGCTAGGCTGTAACGCGCACCTGGACAAGCTAGCGGAGGCGTGATGGACAGCGAACCCGACGGTAAAGGACCTGACTCCGCGTCACCGGGCGGTGACGGCGAATCCGCGCGGATCACCACGATCGAGGACCTGGCCGCGCGGCAGCAGGCTACCGATTCCAGGCTGGACGGCCTGGCCGGGAAGATAGACCAGCTGCTGGGCGGATCCCGTGCCGCCCGGGAGCCGGACCCGGGCGCCGCCGGGGCTCCGAGCAGCCCCGGCGGCGCTACGGGGCTCGACGCGATCCGGCAGGCTATCCGCGACGTGCACGCCGAGGACAAGACCGCCGCGGACCAGGCCGCGCACGCCGCCGAGCACGACCGGCTCAGGGCCGCGCGGGACGCCGCCGAGCGGCAGCCCCGCGAGGCCATGGCCACCTGGAAAGGCAAGCTGCAGAAGACGATGTTCGGGGCGGACAAGCCATGAGGGTCGAGATCAGCGTCGACAGCATCCCGTTCAGCATTACTACCCGCGATCCCGAACTGATGGGCAGGTGGCTAGCCGAGGTGTTCACCGCCGTCGACTGGACCCCGGCCACGCGGGTGGAGATGCACGTATATCCCCTGTGGGCGACCGGCCAGGATCCTGACTGGATCACAGATACGCGCGTGCTCACCAGGAATTCCCCCGTCCGGTCACCCCAGGAATTTATCGACGCGCTGCAGGCGCAGATCGATGACCTGGAAAAGCTGAGGACGGCTGAACAAGACGATGCCCGGGGGCCGGCCAGATGACGATGACCGATCGCGAGCTCGAGGAGGTAGCCGAGCGGACCGCGGCCAAGATCGCGCAGGGCCTGCTGCGGATGCCCGATGACCTGCGCGCCGCCCTGGCCGCGCTCGGCAGCACCGGCCACTACTCTGTGCCCGGGCCCCTGACGCCGGGGCCGGACGCCTACTACCTGCAGGCGGTAACCCGCAGCGGCGGGATACAGCTGGACATCCGCCGCCCGGACGGGTCGCGGTGCTGGTCGGCGGTGATCGTGTGACCCGGTGCAACCCGTTCGGCTACGCGACCGACGCGGGACCTAAGCACCTGATGGGCGGGATGTACGGCCCGGAGTACGCCGGGAAGCAGACCCTGCTGGCCGACGGGATCCGCGGCCCGGCCGCCTGCACCGAGCGGGCGACGCACCGGGCGGTGATGGTGTGCCCGTTCGATCACAAGGGGCCGGTGATGGACCTGTGCGACCGGCACCGGGCCGAGATCACCGCGCGGATGTCCGGGTGCTGCACCCGGTGCGTGTGGCCGGATGCGGCCCGGGAGCTGAACGAGGCGATCGACGCGGTGATGCCGCGGATCAGCGAGGCGATCGGGCGCGGTGACACGGTCACCGCGGGGCGGCTGCGGGCCCGCGTCGAGGACCTCGGCCGGCAGATGGACGAGCTGCGGCACCGGGGCATCATCCTGAAAACCCCGCTGAAACTGGTAGAGGTGAGCTAGTGGGCACCGTCCGCCTGAACGGCCCTGCACTTGCAGACGGGAAGTGCATCATGTGCCTGGCCCGGGCCAAGCAGGTGCAGTGGGAGCAGTACCAGGACGAGATCAAGGCCGGCTACGAGGCGCCCGGCGACAAGGTCACGTGGATCCCGTGGCCGGCCGCGCTGGATAAGGAGATCGCGGACGGCCCCTACCGGGCGGTGCCCGGCGACGCGCCGCAGCTGGGCGTGGTCGACGGGCTGTGCTGGAATGACGTGGCCGGGCTGGCCCAGCCGCAGCCGCCGCAGCGCCTGGCGGTGCCGCCGCCGGGCCTGATCCCGGGAAGAAGGTAGGCGATGGCCAGCACGACCGATGTCCGGGAGTGGGCCCGGGCGCAGGGCTATGACGTGGCGCCCAAGGGCAACATCAGCAAGGCGATCCACCGGGAATACGACCTGGCTCACGCGGATCCGGTGTCATTTCCATCCGGTATTGACCCGGGGCCGGACGGGGTGTACGACCTGGGCGTCACTGAGGCGGATTTCCCGCCGCCGGACCCGCCGCCCCCGCCCGCCGAGACGCCGCCGCGGCGCGCCGCGGCGGCCAGGGCGAAGGGCGGCCTGCGGCAGCGGCTGTTCTCCCGGCGCGGCGGGAAGAAGACGGCGGGCGGGAAGAAGACCGCGCGGATCCCGCTGAACGACTTCGCCGAGGGCGCGTGGACCGACCTGGCCCAGGTCGCGCCCTGGCCGCCGCTGCAGAAGATCCTGTCCGTCCAGGCCCCCTACGCCGCCACGATGTTCGACGACGTCGTCAGGGGCACCCTGGCCGACCCGGTCATCCAGCCGCTGGCCCGGGCCGAGCACGCTCTTCGCGCGCTGGACGGCCTGCTGGGGCCGCCGCTGCTGACCGCCGCGATCTGCGCCACCGGCCGCCGCGAGACCGGTCCCGACGGGACGCCGGGTGACCTGGACGGCCGCACCAAGGTCATGTTCGGCATGCTGAAGTACTCCCTGATGCAGATGGACCGCATCGGCAGCGTCCGCATGGAAGAGGTGCAGGCCAAGGCCGGGGAGATGAACGACCGGGCCGCCCGGGCCGAGGCCATGATCTCGTTCCTGTTCGCCGGGATGTTCGGGCCGGACGCGGCCGAGTCCGCGCAGGAGGAGGACAACGTCCGGCGGGCCCGGCAGATGAACGGCGGCGGCCAGCCCGGCGCGCCCGGGTTCACCTACCCGGGGCCGGCGCCGATGGACGGCACCGGCGCCGACCCCGGCCGCACCTAGGACTCCCCATGGGAGGATCGCTCAGAGGCGGGGCAGACCGCTAGGCGTGCCTTATAGCGGCGGGCGGCCAGAGCCCTTTTGACTGGCCCTCTGATCCTCCACCGCACAGAGAATGACCCGGGCCCGAGGCACGCCGGGACCCGGCCACAATAGGAAGATGACCCTTACCGCCGCGATTGAGGTAGATGATTCCGCGCCGGTGGTCGGCCTGCCGTGGGACCGGTTCCGGGAGTACATGCGGTGGGCGTGGAAGCCAGGCCAGCATGTCGCGCTGATCGGGCCGACCGGGGAAGGCAAGACGACGTTCGCGGCCGGGCTGCTGGCCGACCGGACCTGGGTGCTGGCCCTGGACCCCAAGGGCGAGGACGACACGCTGACCGAGTCGGGGTTCATCCGGGTGGGGTACCTGCCGGACCAGCTGCGCCGCGCTGACCGCAAGCTGCGGCACCTGGGCCACACCTACCGGCCGGAGCCCGGATGCTGGGAGTGCATCCAGAACGACGTGGCGCAGGGCAGGCCGGCGCGGGTGATCGTGGGGGGGCCGGCCCGGACCGCGGCGCAGGACGCCGCCAACCAGGACCTGATGCGCAGGGCGTTCGGGTACGCGCGGGCGGCGGGCGGGTGGACCGTCTACGTCGATGAGTTCGAGCTGATCTCCAGTCAGCGGATGTTCCGGCTGGGCCCGGAGGTGGAGCGGATGCTGATCTCGGCGCGCCGTGATGGCACGTCGGTAGTGACCTCGTTCCAGGCGGCGGCCTGGGTCAGTAAGCATGCGACGCGGCAGGCCCGGTTCACCGCGATCTGGCCGACCGGGGACCGGCAGATGATCAAGAACGTAGCGGAGTCGATGGGGCGGGACTGGCGGGAGCTGGCCCAGGTGGTCGATGAGCTCCCGGCGTTCCATGTGTGCGTGATCCCCCGGGGCCGGTCAGGCGGGCCGCTCGTGGTGACCAGCGCGCCTAGACTGTGAGATGACAGGGTCCGGTCTTGGCGCCATCAGCGCGACGAGGGTGTACGTGGTCCGGAGCCGCGGGCGTCAGGTGGTCCCGTGGCACTTCATGTTTTGCGCCCTGATCTGAGGGGCGGCTTCCCGTCGATCTTGCGGTGCAGCCGCCACAGCGACACGCTGTTGGCCAGGACCACGGTCAGGGCGGCCAGCCGGTCCAGCCAGATCCACCCGGTCATGCCCGGCCGGCCGCCGACAGGGCCCGCCCGCCGGGGCCGGGCACGAACCTGGCCGCCTGCCCGGCGGCGGCCGCGGCGCCGGGCGCGCGGAACGCGAACGCGCCGAGCAAGATGACGCCGAGGCCGGCCGGGATGGCGGCGCCGGCCATCAGCAGCCCGCCGGTGAGGTGCCGGATGGTGGACTTGCGCAGCAGGCACGTGTCCACCGCGGTGACGGTGCCGATGACGGCGATCTTGGGGGCGATCTTCAGCGCGAACGCGCAGTCCGGGTCACTCGATGCGGGCCCCTGGGCGGATGTCAGCGTGGCCGTGCCGCCCGCGCCGGGGACGCTGGTGTCCGGGGTGCCGCCGGACAGGTACGCCTTGTAGGCGCCGGAGTTGTAGGTGCCCCACGGGGAGAAGGAGTTCCCGGCGCCCTGGTATTTCGCGAGGGCCTGGCGGGCGTTGACGGCCGGGTCGTAGATGTTCGCGGCCGGGGGGGTGTGCGTGCCGTTGGAGATCTGCCACAGCCCGAAGCTGGATTGCCGTCCGCCGTTGTCGGTGGGGTTCAGGGCGGTGCTGCAGCCGCCGGACTCGGCTTCGGCGATCGCGGCGGCTACCGGGGCGACGGCGCGGGGGCCGCCCGCGTTGATCCACAGGCCCTGCAGCTGGGCGTAGGTGTACTTGACCCCGGTGCCGCCCTGGCCCTGGCAGGAGGTCATCTCAGCCGGTCCCGGGGGTGATCTTCCCGCCGGGCTCGATGACAGGGAAGATGGCGGTCTGGTCGGGGGCCGCCGCCCCGCCCGGCGCCGCGGGCGCCGCCGTTGCGGCCGCGGCGGTGCGGGCAGGGGCCGCGCCCGACGGCCAGGTCTGCCCGTCCGGGATCCGCGCGGGCGGCCACGGCCCCGCGTACGGCCGGACGGGATTGACGAGCTGGCCGAAGGTCACATCATAATCGCGGATCAGGCACCAGCCCCACAGCCCGGCCGACCAGCCGCCCCAGACCAGCAGGAACGCGACCGCTACCATGCCAGCCCCTTCCACCCGCGGTGCGACGGGGACTCCCACCCGACCGTCCCGTCATCGACGGACCGGTTCAGGGCGGCGTTATAGGTCAGCCACAGGTCACCGGCGCCGATCGCGGTCCCGATCAGCGGCCACCACATCCCGGAGATCAGCACCCCGGCGCCGGAGACCAGCGCGCCGCGGGCCACGGTCCGCTTGACGTAGCCGCGGGCCGAGGCGTTCTTGCCCGGGTCCCCGCCGAACGATTCCATGGTCCACGGGGAGGACAGGAACGCCCCGGCGAGGTTGAAGAACTCGTAATAGCCGTTGATGAACAGCAGGGCCGCCAGGGCCCGGACCGGCACCCCGGCGGCCGTCCCGAACATCAGGCCGCGATCTTGGCGGCCTCGTCGGCCAGGTGGCCGAGCTCGGCCAGGACCGTGGCGGCCCCCTCGAGGTGCGGCGCGACCGCGGTGAAGTGCCGCTCGAGCGGCGCGGCCAGCCGGGCCAGCGTATCCGCAGTAGCAGTCCCGGCGGCCACGTCCCGCGCGGCCTGCGCCAGGCCGTCGGCGGTGCGGATGGGGCCGGACAGGTCGGCCTGCGGGTGGGCGGCCTGCAGCGACCGGACCCGGTTCGCGACCGATTCGGCGTACAGCTGGTGGGCGGGGTCGCCTAGCTGGGCCTGCGCCCCGGCCAGCTGGCCCTGCAGCTGGGCGATCTGCGCGGCCATGGCCTCCTGGGCGGCGCGGGCGTCGGCCATCATCTGCTCGATGCGGGTTTCCATCGGCAGCAGCACGTCGCGGGTGACCTGCTGGCGGATCTGCTCGATGGTGGCGCCCGCGTCGGCGTCGCCCCCGGCCGCGGCCGGGTCGATGACCTGCCCGACGGCCTGCGCGGCCGCCTGGCCGTAGGGGACCGCGCCGCCGTCGCGGGCGGCGGCCTGCTGGTAGTCGGCCGGCGACGGCTGCGCCGCGGCCCTGTCCGGTTCCTTCTTGCTGGGGGGCATGCCCGCCTCGCTTTCCTGGGTGCTGGGTCTAGGTTACGGCCGTCCTGATACGGAGACCTGGTCCCACCGGCCGGGCGCCGTGGCAGGGACCGTGCGCCCGTCCGGCGTGATCAGCGGGGCCATCACCTGCACCTGCGCGCCGGACCCGCTGAACTGGACGTGCACCATCGGCATGATCATCGGGGTATCGGCGGTGCCGTGCGGGTGGTACGCGCCCATGGCGGCGGCGTTCGCGCCGTGCTGCCCGGCGATCCGGGAATGGAGCCTGCTACGCACAGCCGCCGCACCCGCCCTTGCTCGCCTCGTAGGAGGAGATGTCGGCGCGCAGCCCGGCCACCGCGGCGTCCGCGGCGGCCGCGGCCGGGTCCGGGCGGCGGCGCTGCAGCCGCGCGTACGCCTGCCGCGCCCAGCCGCGCAGGTGCGGGTCGATCAGCATCAGCACGGCCAGCGCGGCGGCCAGGCCGATCGCCTCCCGTACCAGCGTGTCGGCCAGCACCGTCCCGGCCAGGTCCCGGCGGCCGCCGGGGTCCTCGCCGTCACCGCCGCCGGCGGTTACAGGCTCTGCCAGTTCAGCCATGTGATCATCCCCGGGGCCGGGTTGAAGGGACGGGGCCAGGTCTGCGGGTCCGACGGGTCCATGCCGAGGTACCCGTAGCCCGTGTTGCCGGTGCGGGAGCCGACGGGGCCGCGGGCGCCCAGGGTGACCGCGCCGCCCATCAGGCCGCCCGCGCCGTACAGGTGCGGGCGGCCCGCGCCGGACATGTAGCCGGCCCGGTCGAGGTAGCCGTGCCCGTAGGCGTGGAACGGCGGCGGCGCGCCCGGCTCGGACTGGTACTGGTGCCTCACCATGCCCCTGGTCAGCATGCGGCCCCCTAGGACTTCTTGGTGGTGAAGTGGATGTTATCGCCGACCCCGCCGGGCAGCGCCTGCACCCCGAAGTTGTACGTCCACCCGGGGTGCAGCCCGGTGACGATGGTGTCGGTGCCCTGGGCGGTGCCGGTCTTGACCTGCTTGCCGTTCAGCTGCCGCACCCCCCACGCATAGCCGGTGGCCCCGGCGGCGGGGTTCCACTTCACGGTGGCGCCGGTGGCAGTGACATTGGTGGCCCTGAGCCCGGTGATCCGGCCGGCCTTCGTCGCGGTCGCGGTCCCCCCGGATGAGGGCTGCGGCTGGGGGGTGGCGGGCGGTGTGTCGACCGGCGTGCCGGACGTGCCCGTGGCCCCGGTGCCGTCACCGCCGGAGGTGCCGCCGCCGCCCTGGGCGCCGCCGGACTGCAGGTTGCCGATCTCGGACTGCAGTGTGGCGATCTCGCCGGAGTAGTCCAGGCAGCCCTGCGGGGCGGTCCCGTCCGGGCACAGGCCGCCGCAGTCCACGGTGGACCCGTCCGCGCACGTGCCTGTTCCCGATCCTGGCGTGGATCCCTGGGCGCTGCCGGATGCCTGCTGGGCCTGGGCGGCCTTGCGGCGCCGCCACAGCAGCACCCCGATGCCGACCAGGGCGACGCCCGCCACGATCAGCAGCTGCCGCTGGTCCATCCCGGCGAGCATCTTCTTGCCGCCTGGCGGCTTGTGCTCAGTGCCCCCCGGGCGGCTCTCAGGCGCGTTCTCAGCCACCGTAGCCCCCGGGGCCTACGTACCCGGTGGCCCGGGCGAGCCGGGCCCACCAGGACGGCGCGGGGTAGCCCGGCGGGGGCTGGGCGATGGCGCGCTGGCCGAGGAACACCGGCGGCAGGCCCAGCACCGCGGCGCGGCCCAGCGGGTCCGCGGCCGGGACCGGCATCTGGTTATCGCTCCAGATGGACACGCCCCCGGCGAACGACGCGGCCTGGCCGGGGGCCAGCAGCCGGTCCTGGTAATACAGCTGCGGGTACCACACCAGCGGCATGGTGTCCGACCCCTGGGCGTACCCGGCGCCGCCGCCCCGGATCCGGGCCCCGTTCACCGACTGCCCGGAGACCTCCGGCAGGCCGCACGGCACCCCCTGGGTGCCCGGCTGGCCCACCACGGCGCCCTTGTAGGAGTACGCGGAGGCGTTGCGGGCGGGCAGCGGCGTCAGCGCCGTGCACGTCGCGCCCGGCACCGCGTACGCCCAGCGTGGCATGGCCCTAGGCCGCCTTCCCGATCAGCTGGTTGCCGGTGTTCTTCTCCAGGCCGATGATGGCCTGCCCGGCCGCGTTGGTCCCGGCCGGGTGGGTCCAGATGTCGGCGACGATCAAGCCGAGGGTGACCGCGCCGACCGCGGCCCAGAATCCGGTGACCCTCATGCCAGCGTGGTCCTTCCCTGCGTGGCGGGCCGGGTGGCCGCCGGGGACGTGGCGGCCGCGGGGCCGCCGGTGACGATGGGTGCCTGGAGCCAGGCGGCCAGGACGATGCCCCAGGCCAGCAGCGTGGCCGCCGGGCGGGCGGGCGCGTACTCGGCCAGCACCGCGGCCAGCGCGAAGAACCCCGATGAGCTCAGCAGCTGGCCGGGCATCGGCGGCCGGTGCTCTTTGCTGACGTGCCGGTAGATGATGATGGCTTCACCGGCCAGCCACGCGATCGTGATCCCGCTCACGGCAGGCCTCCGCTCAGCTTCAGCGCTTGGACTTGCCGGTGTTCCCCATCCCGGAGAAGTGCTGGAACGCCCAGTAGGCGCCGATGCCGACCAGGAACGAGCCCAGATGGAACCTCATAACCGGTTTTCCTCCCAGTCGGTGGCCAGGATGTCTGTCTGGCTAGCCAGCCACGGAACGAATTCGCCGTCTACAGGCGAAATGTACAGGTACGGCTTGCGCATCTTGGAGTTCTCGTCCGGGACCTGCAGGGCTATCCACTGCCCGGCCGCGTTCCAGCCTGCGCGGGTGACCTTGCCACCGTCCCGCAGGACGTGCAGCGCGCTTCCCAGGTCCATGGGTTTTCTCCTTAACGTGGTAGTGCCCACCAGATGAACGCCAGCGCGGCCAGCGCGGCGGTGCCGATGCCCGCGGCGGTCAGGCCGACGGGCCGGCCGGACCCGGCGGACGGGACGCCCCAGGCCTGCTGGGTGATCGTCGACGGCCCTTCGGGGATGCCGGAGGCGGCCGGGACCGACGCGCCGCCGTACCCGCCGTACAGGCCGCCGACCACGCTGCCGGAGAGCCCGGTTGCCATCTTCAGCCCGGCCATGTGATCACGCTCCGCTTGCCGTAGCGACTTCGGCGGTGACGTTGGCGTAGGTCACCGTGCTGTTCCCGGACGCGCCGACCATCTGGACGCTGACGGTGTACTGCGCGCTGGCCGCCGGGGCGGTATCCAGCGCCTGGATGGTCATCGCGTAGAACGAGGACGCGCCCTGGGATTCCTGGATGGTGCCGCCGATCTGGGTCCCGGTGATCGCGGTGCCCCGGTACAGCCGCACCTGGGCCGAGGTGACCCCGGCGCCGGTCGCGCCGGTAACCGTCGCGGTGACCTTGACGCCCTGCGCGCCGGGCGCGTTGACCGGCATCGCGCCGCTGGTCAGGGCGGCGGTCTCGGACGTGGTCGTGATCGAGACCAGGGGGGCGCCCGATCCCTGGGTGACTGACGGGGAGCTCACGGCTACAGCTCCGGCAGGCCCTGGACGAGCGGCCCGGTCGGGACCACCTGGCCGATGACCGCGTTGAGCGTCGCCGGGCTGTTGCTGATCGTCCCCCAGGGCGACATGTTGACCTCGAGCTGGGTGCCCGGGTTCGTGCTCAGGAACGTCTCGCCGGTGTCCAGCAGGCCGAAGTCCTTCTGGGCTAGGGCGGTCTTGCGGTCGACCAGCAGCACCCCGGTGGGCCGGGGCATCCCGGTCAGGGTGGGGGCGCCGGTCTGGGTGCCGCCGTAGCCGCCGCCGATCCCGGTCTGAATCGCGATGTCGTCCTGCCAGGTCGGCACGTCGGTGTCGACGATCGGGACGCCGTCCTGGTACAGCTGGCCGCGGGACGGGGCGGCGGCGTAGGCGTCGATCCGGGCGTTGGTCGAGTCCCGCAGGTCCAGCGCGATCACGGTGAGGTAGCCGCCGAGGCGGGGGAACTGCACCCGGACGGTGTTGCCGCTGGTGATGACGGGGTTGCAGGGCTGGAAGATGTACTGGCAGGTGGTGCCGATGCCGGGCGGGTCGACGGGCACGTTGGGCAGCCAGTAGTAGTCGGAGTCGCACTGCACGGTGACCGTGGTGCCGTACCCGGTCGGCGCCGTGGAGAACAGCGTGGAGGTGGCGGCGATGTTCTGCTGCAGCACCGGCAGCAGCGCCGCGTTCGCGCCGCTCACCAGGCCGTAGCCCTTGGTGAACTCGAACGGCAGGTAGGTCCGCATGCCGTAGGCGCCGGTGGCGGCGGTGATCCCGGTCCAGCTGGGCAGGTTCTGCGGTGACCGCGAGTAGTCCAGGCCGAACTGCCCGGAGATGATGGGGACCAGGAACAGCATCTCCCAGCCGGGCCCGGCCAGCAGGTTGGTGCCCCAGGCGTCTTTGAGCTGCAGCAGCTGCACGACCGACCAGGGGATGTCCAGGAACGCGCCGGTGGACTGCAGCACTCCGTTGGCGGACCCGTTGGTCGTGTTCTGGTACAGCATCCGGTAGCCGCGGTTCCACCCCGGGCTGGACACCATGGGCGGGCCGAAGAACAGGCCGTAGGTGGCGGTCTGGGACCACATCGGGCGGCGGCCGGGCGGCGCGTGGCGGATGAACGGGCCGCCCGCGGGCTCGCTGGTGGTCTGCGGCTGGGGCCGGCCCGCCGCGGTGGCCTGCGGCGCCAGGGCGGCGCCGGACGGGGTCGTCATCGCTGCCTCACACGAAGATCGAGGCGACCTCAGCCGCCGAGTGGGCCGGGGATCCCGGCGTGGTGGACGCCCAGGTCTTGCGGGTCCACAGCCGGACGGTCCCCTTGCCCAGGTCCCACAGCACCACCGTGAGCAGGATCAGCTCGAAGGTGCGCCTGTTCGGCATCGGTTCCTCCCGGCCGCCGGAAGCTGTCACGGCCCCGCCAGGAACGGCAGGTGCTCCGCCATCCCGCCCCGTGGGGGGGATACGGACCGTTCCTGGCGGAGCACCTGCGGCCATCATAGGCCCCATGAGTTACCAGCGGGATCCCGTGTCGGTCCTGTTCGACGCCGGCGCGGCGCGGCTGCTGCGCCGCGCCTACGACCGGCCCGGCGCCTGGGCCGGGACCCGGGTCAAGCCGCCGGAAGCCTCCCAGGTGGCGTTCGCGCTGTACCGGGGGATCAACCTGTACCGCCCGGACCCGGGCGCGGGGGACCGGTGGACGAGGGCGTTCATCCGCAGCCTGTACCACCTCAACACGTGGTACGTGTGGGCCGGGCAGCTGCAGGGCGGCCGCCGCCGCATGTACAAGAACCCGCAGGCCATCCGCTACCAGGTGGGGTCGCGCAACGCGCAGGGCTGGCCGGTGCGGGTCATGGTGGCCGCGGGGTCGGCGGCCGGGTACGGGCGCGTGCCCGCTGCGGCGTCCTACGTGCGGTCCGAGTCGGCCCGGTCGGTGCCGGAGGACCGCGACTGGGAGTGGCAGTGAGGCCGCGGCCGGGCGCCCCTTGCGGTCGCCATGTCCCGGGGAGCGGGTATCAGGTTCCTACGGGACGCCCGGTCCTCGTGCGTGCGCGCGCCAGCTTACCGGATCCGCCGGGCATGAGAAGCCCCCCGGTCCGGGAGGTTCTGGGAGAACGCGGGACGCGGGGGGCGGGGCACTCGCCTAAGCGGGGGCCGGCCGGCTATGTTGCCAGCAACTTAACTACGCGTAGCCAATAGTACGGCATCACCGGACCGTTCAGCCATGCTTTAACAGCGGCGGACGGCTATTAGTGATGCGCGTTAAACGGGTGGCTGATGAGGCGTCCCGGGGCATGCTCCGCCCTTCACCGGGGGGAGCTTCGCTCCACCCCGGACCCCCCTCACAACCGGTGCATCACTGACCGTGGGTAATCCCTGAGGGTTAGTTCTTACTCCCGGGGCAAACTCCAAAAACCGGAGTTCACCCCGGACCGTCAGCCGTGGCTGGCCACCTTCACCGCAACAGGAAACCGGTGAAGGTCCTCAGCCGAAGTACAGGTACGTAGGGCCCGAACGCTGCACAGGATCTTGACATTCGCCGCAGATCCTGTATAGTGAGTGTCGTAAGGGAGAACGCGACCGAACGGGAGAAAATCCTCATGCGACTGCAGGACAAGCTGGTCAGGGCCATGGACACCGCCGACGACGCCGACCTTCAAGTCACCGTGGCCGACTCGCTCAGCGCCGACGGCTGGAAGGTCCGCCTCAGCGACGTGACCCAGATCCCCGCGCACCACCTGCGCCTGACCGCGGACGAGGCGCGCGCCCTGGCCGCCGGCCTGCTCGAGGCCGCCGCCGAGGCCGACGCCCGCAACGCCTGATGACCCGCCGTCCCGCCCCGCGCGCCGTCACCGGCGCGCGGGGCATCCGCATGAAAGGCGCTGCCTGATGCCCGATTACCGCGCAACCGCCCTTGCCCTGGCCGCCAAGGCAGGGCCCGGCGATAACGCCGCCGCGGCACTCGTCTATGCCGTGCTCGAGCTTGCCCAGGCCGTCCGGGACCAGACCGACACGCTGGTCGATTTCATGGGAAACAGCGGCGTCCGCACGGTGGAGCTGTGATGGATCACCGCGACCGGGTCATGCTGCGCGCCTTCACCATGGCCCGCCTCGGCAGCGAGGACGCCATCCGCGATTACTACGCCGACATGGGGTGGACGCCCGGCCCGGACATCTGGGCTGACGCGTTCATCCGCCTGCAGCTGGTCACCCGCCAGCTGGCCGACATCATCACCGGAGAACAGGACCGATGACCACTCCGCGACGACCAGACCGCCGCACTATCCAGCTGACCCCGGCGGTGTACGAGCGCCTTACCGACCTTGCCCGGGCCTGGCAGGCCGAGGAGCGCCTGACCCGCCAGCCCAGCTACGACGACGTCATCCGGCGGCTGCTGGCCGCCCGCGACACGCTGGCCGATTTCCGCGGGAGGGAAATGTGATTTATCTCACAGTCGCCGGGATCCCGGCGCCGCAGGGCTCCAAGCGCCCGGTCCGCCTCGGCAACGGCCGGATCGGCATGGCCGAGTCCTCCAGGGCCGTCGGGCCCTGGCGCGACGCCGTCCGCACCGAGACCCAGCGGGCCGTGACCGAGCCGATGGAGGGTCCCCTGCGCGTGTCCCTGATCTTCCGCCTGCGGCGCCCCGCCTCCCTGGCCAGGTCCGTCCTGCACCCGGTGAAGCGGCCCGACCTGGACAAGCTGGTCAGGTCCACCCTGGACGGCCTGGTGGCCGGGGGCGCGTTCGCCGACGACTCCCAGGTCGTGGAGCTGTTCACCCGCAAGGAATACGGGATCCCCGGCTGCATGATCCGCATCGACCCGCCCGGCCGCCTGTCCGGTGGCGACCCGTGGTGACCTGGTGGCAGGTCCTGCTGGCCGGCCTGGCCGGCCCCGGCCTGCTCGGCACCGTCCTCGGCGTTCTCGCCGGGTACCGGCTGGGCCGCCGCGACCGCGCCGAGGACGCCCGCTGGACGGCCGCACAGGCCGCCCAGGACCTGCGCGGCCACTGCCTCATGCCCCCGCGCCCCGCGGCCCCCTCCGGGCCCCTCAGCCACGCCGGGCTCGCCGAGCTCCTGGAGCTCGGCGAGCAGACCCTGACCTGGCCCCGCGTGCCCGCCGCGGAACGCCAGCACCTGACCCGGGAGCCGCCGTGACGGACCCCTGGGCCGCGCGGCGCGCCGCCGACGCCCGCGCCGTCCTGGCCCACCTGCGCGCCTGCCCGCACGCCGCCCTGACCCGCTACGAGATCGGCCGCGCCGTCTTCGGCGAGCCCAACACCGGCACCCGCACCGGCAAGGCCCTGCAGATACTGCACGGCGCCGGGCTGGCCGTCCCCGTCACCCGCCCCGCCTCCTGGGCCAAGGGCGGCACCCGCACCACCTGGCACGCCGCCCCCGACACCGCAGGAGAACTGAACTGATGCCATCCGATGCGCCCGCCAAAAAGGACCCGCTGGGAATCCGGTATGACCACGCCTACACCGACGGACAGGGAGTAACCCACTACAGCCGCTCGCACCCGCACCCGGCCAGATGGAGCAGCGAGCACGACTGCAACCCGATCTGCGGCTGCCACCTGTCCGACAAGTGCCTCGGCTGCCAGGCGTGCACGGCCTGCGACGGCTGCTACTGCTACGAGGACTGACCCCGAGTAAGACGGGGCGGGCCCGGACTTCTCCCCGGGCCCGCCCCTGCCATCCACCGGAAGGAATCCTATGGACCACGACCACGGCGCCGGGCCGCCGCCCCCCGCGCCGGACCGCCCCCGCCTGGCCCCCATCCGCTACGGCCCCCGCGACACCCAGGTCCTGCACCCCGACATCGCCTCGGACATGCTCTGGCTGCTGTGCCAGCGCAACCGCAAGCTGTTCGCCGAGCTCCTGAGCCAGGCCATGATCGAGGGAAAGGACGGCGCCACGTGAGCGCGCTTACGTGGTTCCTGGCCGGGTTCGCGCTCTGCGCGTTCCTCGCGATGAGGCGGGCCGCGCGGTGACAGACGAGGGCCCGCAGGATTCGCGGATGAACGCCGCGCTGTATTCCGAGCACTGGGGGACCGGCGAACGGCCCGACCTGGAAGAAGAACGCGCATTCAACCGCGCCCGGATGGGCGTGACCTACCGGGAAGTCAAGGGCCGACGCCGGGCGGACCACCCGCCGATCGAGTGCCCGGCCCCGCGGGTGACCGCGGGATTCCGGGGCCTGGTGCCGTGCCCCTGGTGCGGCGCCAAGGTCCGCCACGCCTCCCACGTGCCGGTCCGCATCGCCGCGTACGAGGCATCCGACCGGTTCTGGACCGCAGCCGGAGACGCCACCGCGGCGGCCTGGCGGATCATCAGGGACACGCTGGCCGGGCTCGGAGAGAACACGTCCCGGGCAGCCGGCGCGATCCTGATAGCCGCCGCACTGCTCGGCTACCTGGCGCAGCAGGGATGGATCCCGAAATGAAAGGAGCACCATGGCAGCACTGGCAGCCGCCTACGCCCTCGGCGTGGCGTCCGCTTTCCTGGGCAGCGTGATCGCCTGCCTCATCCTCGGGTGCCTATGGCGGGGAAAGGACCCGCGGTGACCTGGCTCCCGTTTGACGTATGGCTGCGCCGTTACGAGGCGCGCCTCGACCCCGGCGACCATCCCGACAGCAGCAAGGAATACCTCAGTGGACAGGAATGAGAAAGGCTCCTCCAGCCCTCCGGCGGACGGCAGCACCATCACGGAAACCTTCACCCTGAAAGGGGAAAACGCCCGCCATGCGATGGAGATGATGATGCTCGCAGCGGCTTACATCGCCGCTGAGAGGCTGCAGGAATTCGCCGAGTGGACCGATAAGGTCCTCGGCTCCTGCCAGTGCGGCCACCCCGAAAAGCACGCCGCGAACAACAGGCGCCACCTGCTGGACCTGGCCGGCGCCATCGGCGCCATGCTGGGCCGGCAGGGCGGCCCCGCCCCGGGAAACGGGAAGGAATAGCCATGTGCGACTGCATCTGCGGATGGCTGGCCGGAGACATCATCAACGGGGAAAAACAGAAGAAAGGAGCCGGATGCACCGGCGCGAACGCAGGCCAGACCGGCGCGAAACACTGCCGCAGGACCGCCAACGGATGCCGGAGATAACCATGCAAGACCTCGGCCCGTGCCAGGCCAAACAGCCCATGATCGAACCCGGGAAATGGCAGCTATGCGGCCGGGAAGCCGCCGCGAAACACCTCTACATGTGCGTCCACGAGCACATGAAAGAAGGCGCGACCTGCCCCGAACATCACCCGCTACCGGGCGCGGTCGGCTGCTCGGAATGCTGGGACCTGGGCCACGAATGCCCCATGGAAGCCCAGGAAATCGGGAGGAATGACCTGTGATCAATCTTGAATTTTACCTGCCGGACGGGTCCACGAAGATGGAATATGATGTCCACCCGGCCAGCCAGGATGCCCCGGTAAGCATCCCGGAAGGGGCAGTAAGCGTCGCGGTATGGCTCGGGACCAGGCCAGTAAACGGCGTTAACTAGAGTCAAGGAAAGGTAAAACTCCCCCGGAATCCGGCCGGGGCCGGCCTCGATCCGGCCCCGGTTTTCGGGAAGGATGGAAGCGATTCCACGCGCGGTTTA
>Ga0335083_10003137_pt1 | contig 21565 bp, 16 predicted proteins | sample Lox_Sample_42_FD_206716 | JGI IMG/M metagenome (GOLD analysis project Ga0335083, IMG submission 206716) | Soil microbial communities from Loxahatchee National Wildlife Refuge, Florida, United States - Lox_Sample_4.2 | ecosystem: Environmental > Terrestrial > Soil > Wetlands | place: USA...
AACTCGAGGGACGGATCGAAACGACGATGATGCGCGACGCGGCTTTCTCGTTTTGGCGCATCGGTTCGTGCCTCGAGCGCGCCGACATGCTCCTGCGCACCCTCGGCGTGCTCGCGCCGGCGCTCGTCGGCGGCGGTGACCGCCGCTTCGCCGACGTCCGCGCCGGCGGGCTGCTCGACTGCGTCGGCGCGTCGAGCATGTTCCGGCGTTTGCATCAAACGAATCGGGAGCTCGAGACGATGCTCGCCTTCCTGCTGAACGAAGCCGCATTCCCGCGGAGTCTGAAGGCGCTGCTCTTCGCCGTGGAACGGGAGCTCGAACGTCTGCCGCGCTCCGGGGCCGTCCAAGCGGCGCTCCGCGCTTGCTTCGCCCCCGCCCATGCCGCCGAGCTTTCGGCGGAGCCGGCCGCGCTCATGCTCGAGAACGTGTGCGCGCATCTCGAAGAGCTCGGCGACGCCGTGGCGGCGACGTACTTTCCCGTCGAGCACCGGCGCACCGTCGCCGAGCGTCCGGCGGAAGTCGCGTCGCTCCCGCCCGCGCAGGATCCGTTCGAGGCGCTCGGGCGCGAGCACGCGGCGGTCGAGGCGGTGTTGCGGCTCGTCGACGAAATCACCGCGCGGGCCGAGTGCGGGCAAGCCGTGGATCGCAGCGCCGTCCGCGCCGTCTGCGACTTTTTCACCGACTTCGGCGTGCTCGGACACCACGAGAAAGAGGAGTCCATCTTGATGCCCGTCCTCGTCAACGCGGGCTTCGATTGGCAGGACGGACCGCTCGCGGACATCCGGCGCGACCACCGGCAGGAGCACTATTTCCTGCGCGTGCTCACCCACCTCGCCGGTCAGCGCACCGCTTGGTCGAGCGAGGATCTGCGCCGCTTCGTCGAAGTGGCGCGGGAGTTCACGCAGTTCTTGCGAGCGCACATGCGCCTCGAGCAGCGCGAGGTGTTCGAGCCGGCGGCGCGCAAGCTCTCCGCGCAAGTGAAGGCGAGCCTGCTCGAGGATCTGGCGCGCTTCGACGCGCAGACCGGCGCCGAGCTCCGACTCGCGCTCGAGCGCGTGGACGGCTTGCTCTCGAAGTACAACGTCGCGACCCACGCTCGCGCGCCCGGCGCGACCGGCGCCCCCGTTCAAGGACGCGTGATGCCGGAGAGGTCGCCGCCGGCCGCTTCGATCGAATCGTAGAGGATCTGATTCACGTAGCTCGGGTTGTGCACGCCGAACCCGGACGCACGCGCCATCACGAAGTAGTCGTAGAGCGCCCCGGCGACGTCTGCGGGGACGTTCTTTTGCGGCAGCGCCACGTCCTGGTCCCAATTCGTGTCGTTCAGATCCGCGGTGTTCGAGCCGAGCGCCGTCGTGCCGTCGCGCGAGAGCAGACTGAGCGCGTCCAACGCCTCGCGCAGGCGTTGCAGCTCGGCTTTCACCTTCGTCTGCCCGCCGACGACGTCGAAGTTCGTCGCGCTCGAATGACACTCCGCGCAGGCGGTTTGTTGCGGATAGAACGAGTGATTGCCGATCCCCATGTTCGCGTCGACGGCCGGCATGTGGCAGTGCACGCACCCGTCGCTGAAGTTCGTGTGCGACGAGTTCGTGTACGTCTTCGTTCCGAATTGGTAGGCGCCGACCCCCGAGTACACGTCGGCGGCGGGCCCTTCGTGCGGCCCCCAATAGCTGTTCGCGATGTTGTTCGTGTCGGAGATGTAGTTGGTCACGTCCTTCCGCGACTTGTGACACCACATGCACACGTTGCCGACGGTGTAGTCGCCGCCCGGCGTGCCGTCCGAGACGCCGGCCGCGGAGCTCTTCTCGACGATCGCGTAGTCACTCTTCCCGACGGGGACGCGCAGGGGAAATGACCCGGGCTTGTACGGCTTGCCCGTCACGTGCGGATCGTTCGCGGGCGACGTGTCGTGACAGGTGCTGCAATCGACGACGGCGACGGTCGCCTGCCCGGCGTAGACCGACTCCGTGATTTGGTCGTTCGTCGAGTTCAGGTAGTTGAGCTGGCCGAGATCGAGGTGCGTCGGGCCGGTGGTGCCCGAAAACGTGACGTTGCCGGCGACGCGCTGCTCGATGCCGTCGATCGCGTGGCAGTTGCCGCAGGGGGTCGCGCCGGTCCAGGTGCTCACTTCGTCCCCACCGAGGTTTGCGATGTAGGTCGCGTAATGGCGACTCGTCTTCCACTCGTCGACGATGCCCGAAAAGGTGTGACAAGGAGCAAGACAACTGGTCGAGAGCGCGACGCCGGGACTCGCGCCGCCGGCTCCGCCTTCGCCCGTGGCGCCGCCGTTGTCCGACGCTCCGGGCGGCCCGGCGGGACCCGCCGGACCTTGCGCGCCCTGGGCGCCTTGCTTGCCGGTTGCGCCCTGCGGCCCAGCGGGGCCCTGAGCGCCGGTGTCGCCCTTTTGGCCTTGCGCGCCCGCGGGACCGACGGCGCCGTCTTTGCCGTCTTTGCCGGAGCACGCGAGCGTGAGCGCGCCGAGGCTGATGAAAATCCCAACCCTGCGCCGTCCCATCATCGTGACCTCCGAGACCATCGAAGAACGAGCCATCGAGTGACCTCGGCGGACTCTCACTGATCCGACGTGCGCGCGTCAACCTGAACCGCGCTTCGAGGAAAGTTTTCGCCGCGGCTTTCAGCGACGAAACGCGCTCGTCACGAAACGCGTTCGTGGCGCGCAAATCATTCGCGTTCCGAACGTGGCTGTCCGCTCTCGGTCGAATCGATCGCGCGAATTTTGCGCGCGCCGCCCGTCGTCGTGTCGAGCAAGACTGAAGCAAAGTAGCAAGCGAACGCGAGGATGCCGATGAGGTGCCCGACGCTCATCGCGAAGATCACGGGCAGCGGTCTCGGCACGAGGAGCGAAACGACCATGATGGCGAGCGCCACGAGCGCGAGGTAACAGGCGATGCGTACGAGCCAGGTGACCGAGTGCGCGCGGAGCCCGTCGAGCAGTTTCATCGGGCCGCTCCGCCCGCCGTCGTCGCGCTGCTTGACGCGCTCGGCACGAGACCGAGCCCGTCGGGACCTTTGGTGAACGGATGGGCGAAGCCGTGGCAGCCCGCGCTCGCGCAGCTCACGCGATTGGTTTCGAGCTCGTGCTCGAGCGAGCGGTGGTCGGGCACCTCGGTCCAGACGCGGGCCGTGGTCGAGTGACACTGACGGCAATTCAGGTTGTCGTACGGCTTTGCGAGGTGGATCTTCCGGCGCGCCTCGTCCATCGACATGTGGTCGTAACCGCCCAAATAATAGAGGTAAACGTGGCGCATGCCCCCGGCTTTGGTGAGCGCGTAGCCGTACATGCCGTAGTCCGCGTGACAGACGTAACAGCTCTCTTCCCCGAAGAACGGAATTCGCGTGTGGCGCGCCGCGAGCGACTGCGACCGCGGGTCCGTCGCGTCCGCGAGATGATCGCCCATCACGTGGCAGGAGCCGCAGAACTCGCGGTGCGTCGTTTGCTCCATGCCGGCGACCGTCGACGTCGCGGCGGTGATCGCCGGGAAGACGCCGAGCCCGAGCAAGAGGATGAGCTTGACGCGAAGGTCGAGCGGCGGTTTCTTGACGAGGAAATAAATGATGAGAAGCGCCGCGAGCGCAGCGCTCCCGAGAGCGATGTAGCCAATCCATGCGCCGGCGTGAGGCACGAGACGTATCTTCGAGTGCGGCGGGCGAACGAGCAAGTGGCAAAGCGCCGGCGCGCGTCGTGCGAGTGTGACGAGGTCGAGTGGATCAGCGGTACGCAGCTTCCACCTGGGTGTTGATCGCGGGCATCGTGGTCGCGGTGCTCGCGGCGTGCTCCGAGGGCGGCGCTCCGACCGACGGCCGCTGGGGGCAAGGCGTTTACGTGCCCGAGGAGTGGTCGCTCGACCGTGCGGTCACCGGTCACCGCCTGCACGTCGTGAAGAACAAGATCGCGTGCGCGCAGTGCCATTCACTGAGCGGTGAGGGCATGGGCGTCGTGACCCCCGACCGCTGCGTCGCGTGTCACGAGAAGGAGGGCCGCATCGAGCACGCGACGAACGAGGCGGAAGCCGAATTCGGCCCCGGAACGAAAGCCGATTGCACCGTGTGCCACGCTTTCACGCTCGACGGCACCGATCACGACCGCGCCCGGCGTGAAGCCGAGGCGTTGCGCATGACGCCGGACGCGGGGGCGCAGGCGTTCGCTCCGGGCATCGAGCCGTACGCGCCCGGCGACTGCAAGCGCTGCCACGTGAACGATTCGGCGCGCGGCACGCCTGCGGCGGGCCCGTCGAACACGCCGCTCGTGAGCGTGCACGGCACCGAGCCCTGTCTCAAGTGTCACGAGCCGCACCGCGACCAGACGCCGCAGTCCGCGCCCTGCACCGACTGCCATCACGACATCTCTACGACGCACGCCTCGCAGGGCAAGACCGTCACCGAGACGTGCCAGACGTGCCACCAGCACCAGCACGCGCCCGCGTCGGACGCCGTCGGCACGTGCGTGAGCTGCCACGCGACGCACGAGCCGGTGGTGCCCGCCACGGCGCTCTTCGCGGGCGGTCACACCGAGTGCATCGGCTGTCACCGTCCGCACGACTTCGCGACGAACGAGGTCGTGCCCTGCCGCAACTGCCACGAAAACTTGAACGTGATCGGCGGCTCGCGCGTTCCGGCGCACGAAACCTGCACGAATTGCCACGCCCCTCACGACGTCGGCGCGTCGCCGGGCGTCGCGTGCGCGAAGTGCCACCGCGACTTGCACCCCGATCACCCGAAGGTCGCCGGCACGGGGACGTGTCAGAGCTGCCACGAGCCGCACCCCGCCCGCGTCACGTCGAACGTCGACGCGAAGGCGTGCAGCGCCTGCCACCAGACGGCGTCCTCGGATCACGCGTTCCACGACGACGTCGCGTGCACGAGCTGTCACGAGCCGCATCACTTCGAGCTCGAGCTCGCTTCGCTCGAGCTCTGCGAGCGCTGCCACGCCGGCCGCGTGAGCGAGGTGTCCCACAATCCCGGACACCGCGCCTGCGAGGCGTGCCACGCAGGACTACCGCATCACCCGGAAGCTCTCGGGACGGGTTGCGACCGCTGCCATGCGCGCGAAGAGGGCGAGGTCGTCGCGGGCCACGCGCGCTGCACGCAGTGCCACGAACCGCACTCGGGCGCCCAGGCCGCCGCGTGCTCGACCTGCCACGCCAAGGAGCACGAGACCGCGCCCGAAGGCCATCGAGCCTGCACGCAGTGCCACGAGCCGCACACCGGGTCGCACGCCGTGAAAGCTTGCTCCGCGTGTCACGCCGCGGAGGCGCATTCGCCGCACGGTGAGGCTGCCGTCGGCTGTCTCGGTTGCCATCGCCCGCACGGGCCGGACGGCGTCGCCAAGCCGCCGGCTTGCACGAGCTGCCACGCCCCAACGACGCTCCCGGCGCTCCACGCGGTACCTCAACATCAGACTTGCACGCGCTGCCATTCGGGACACGGCGACGCCGAGGGACTCGAACGGGCGACTTGCTTGAGTTGCCACGCCGACCGCCAGAACCACTTCCCGACGGCGCCGCGCTGCGCGAACTGCCACCTCTTCACGAAGCAATGACGCTTCGAGCCTCGCGCTAAGGCTGCGCGACCTGGAACGTGACGATGCCGTCCACGTGGAGCTCCGGGTGCGTGAACGTCGTGTCGTCCTCGGCCATGTCTTGATGGCAGAGGTGGCACGGGTAGGGGTTCGGGTGCGGCGGGGGCGGCGGGATGCCGTGACAGCTGCCGCATTGCGCTTGGGTGCCGTCGACGCGGGTCCAGACGGGCTCCGTGTTGCTCCCGCCCGAGGGGTCGCCGTTCGGGAACACCGCGCCGTGGCAGCTCGTCGCGCGGCAGGTGCCGTTGGCGTAAACGGGCTTCGCATCCTGAGCGAGGGCCACGCCCGCGAAGACGACCTCGGCGGGCCGCGGCGTGTCGATGTGGCCCGGATCGAGCACGTTTTCGGGGACGCGGTGACATTCGCCGCACGGCACCGGGCGGGACCGCGCCGTGCCGAGCACGTGCGTCTGGTGAGCGCCGACGCCGGGCGCCGTGGTTTGCGTGTTGCCCTCGGCGTCGCGCGGCGGGGCGGGGTTCTGGGCGCTGCCGTGGCAGCTCGTGCAGGTGAGCGCGTCGAGTGACACGTCGACCACGCCATCGACGTGCTCGCTCGGCGCTGAAAACGTCCGATTGTCGGGCTCGAGCACGGCGCCGTGACAGACCGAGCAGTCGTCGTACACCGGGTGCGGAGCGGGCGGCGGCAGCGCGTGACAGCCGTCGCACGCGAGCGTTTGCGCGACGTTCCAGAGGGGCGAGCTGCGCTCGTCGCCCGGCGACGGTGAGTGGCAATACGTATCGCCGCAGGTCGCACTCGCGTGATCCCACTCCGGCGCGCGCCCCATGCTCGCCGCGACGCCGGTGAGCACCACCCGCGCCGGCAAGCCCTCGATGTGCGCAGGGTCCCAAATCTCCGCCGGCACGACGTGACATTCGTCGCAGGCGAGCGCGCGGCTCGTCGCCGAGCCCATGAGGTGCGCCTGGTGCGCGCCGACACCGAGCGCGGTGATGTCCGAGTTACCGTGCGTGTCGAGCGGCGGCGCCGGATTGTCCTTGCTGCCGTGACAGAGGACGCAGTCGCCTGCCACGTAGTCCAAGTGGCCGTCGACGTGGCGTTCCGGCGCGATGAAGTGCCGATCGGCGTCGATCACCTCGCCGTGACAGACCGAGCAGCGATCGGACTGCGGGTGCGGCAGCGGCGGCGGCAGGCCGTGACAGGTGCCGCACGCGTCGGCGCTCGAGCGCGGATTGCTCCACACGGGCCACGCGTCGCGGTGGCAATAACTGTCGAGGCACGTCCGCGTCTTCGGGTCGTACGTCGGGTCGTGACCCGCCGTCGTGGCGAGGGGACCGAACGTGACCGGCGCCGGCGCGGGGCCGAGGTGGCCCGGAGAGTCGACCCGCTCCGGCACCACGTGGCACTCGCTGCACGCGACGGCGCCGTGCGTCGCGCTCGCGTCGAGGTGAATGCCGTGAGCGCCGACGCCCGGGTAGTGCGGATCGGTCGCGCCGAGCAAATCCTTCGGCGGCGCCGCGCAGCGCAAGGCGTCGCTCGAACGCGTCGGATCCCCGTGACAACCCGTGCAGCGCGCGATGTCCGGATTGACGCTCGGTTCGGGGCGCCGTTCGAGGCACGCGGGGCTCACGAGCGCGGCGGCCGCGGCCGTCGCGCAGCCGAGCAGGAGCGAGAACACGCCCCCCGTGCCCTTGCGGCGTGCACGCGGCTCAACCCCCATGGCAATACCTGCACATCTCGCTGTCGACCCCGCGCGCGCTCTTCCAGCCGCGCGGATGCGGGTTGCCGCCGTAAGCGCCGACCTTGTGGCACGGGATGCAATTGGTGGCCGGCCCCGCTTCGTGGCACCCGGCGCAAGACACGATGTCGCGTCGCGCCCACACACCGTGAAAATTACTCGAGGCCGTGTTCGTCCCGATCCACTCGGGCGGGTGCGGGTTCCGCGGATCGCCCAGGTTCGCGCTCACGCCGCGGAGCGCGTGGCACGCGTCGCACGTGTCCGTCGTGTGGCAGCTCAAACAGCGCGCCGGCTCGGAACGAGCCTCGATCGCATGGCGGACCATGAAGTCGCCCCGGTGCACCTGCACGGCATCGATGCTCTCGGGGCGCCGCACTTCGACGGCCAGATCTTGGGAAACGTCGTGGCACTCCTGGCACTGCGCCTGCGTGTGGCACGTCTGGCAGAGCAGGGCTTGGCGCCGGTCGACCATCTGTTCGCCGTGGTGCCGCACGAACGCCTCGTCGTGCTTGAGGAACGTGACGGGCATCGTGCGCACGAGGTCGCGCCGTTCGTGGCAAGGCACGCACGCGCCTCCTTCCCACTCCGCCTCGTGCTCGTGGCACGAAAAGCACTGCTTCATCGGCGGCAGCGCGGGCCGCGCCTCGTCCACCACGCCGGCATGGCACGGCACGCACTGCCCGCGCACCGAGGGCAGCGCCAGGTGCTGATCGTGGTCGAAGTGGATCTCGCCGTAGGGATGCTCGGGCAGGGCGGCGAGCACCGTGCGCGTGGTGTGGGGATCCTCGTGACAGCGCTCGCAGAGCGCGGCGTCCGGCATCCGATGCAACGGGTCGCGCTCCGACATCGAGTGGCACGTCGCGCAACTCAGGCACTCCGCCTGGCCGGGGTGCCCGCACGGGATCCCCGCGAGATGGACCTCGTGCGGGAAGTGCGCCGGCGTCGTGGTCCCGCGGCAAGCCGCGACGAGCGCCGCGAGCGCGACCGCCGACCAGAGCAGCCACGTCTCCGCGCGCAATCCGGCGCCCGAGCTCATCGCCGCCTCGCCGTCGGATCGAGGTCGACCGTGACGCGCAGGAGCGCCTGCGCATCGAGCGACGCGTAGAGGGAATGCGCGATCGACGTGCCCAAGAGCAACCCGAGCGAGTCGAACGCGTGGTAGCTCAGCGTTCCCGCGTACACCGAGGAGCTCCGGTAGCCCTCGATGGGCATGGCGTAGAAGTAGCCGTACGCTTCGAGAGTCGCGGCGAGCCGCCCGACGAGCCTTCGGCCGAGCGACACGCGCACCGAGTCGTAGGCGTTCGTCGGCGCGAGCACGCGCGCGTACGCGATGCGCACGTGCATGTCGTGCGCGCGGTCCAGCGCCAGGCGCGTCGCGAGCTCGCCGCGCGCTCCGGGCCGCTCGCCCTGGTACGCCTCGAAGTAGCCCTGGCCTTCGAAACGCAGCCACGAGAGCGTCCGGAGCGCGAACGTCCCGCCGAACTCGTCGTAGCCGTCCGTCGTGAAGACCGAGAGCACGGATTGTCGCGAGAGCAAGAGGGCCGGTTCGGCGTGCAACGCCTCGAAATCCAGGTCGAGCGGGGGTAGGGGCGTCGCGTCGACGAACGCGCGGGCGAGTGCGATGCGGCCGCTGTCGAGCTCGACGAGCGCGCTCGCGCCGAGCGAGGTGAGCTCGAAGGGACGAAATCCGCAATCGAGCCCGAGGTTTCGGTGCTCGAGGCCGTGCTCGGCGTGTTGCTCGTGAAAGGAGACGCTGCCGCTCGCCTGCGACGTCGCGTACCCGAGCTTGCCGCCGGCGAGCCACTCCCCCGTGCGATCGGGCGCCGGCGCCGGATAGCGCAAGAGGGCGTTCTCCGCGGTCCCGAGCTCGTGGTAGCCGGGGCGCTCGTCCCAGCGTGGCAACACGGTGAAACCGCCGTAACCCTCGAGCGAAAAGCCCGAGCTCGCCGCGCCCGCCGACGCGCCGTCGAAGCGAACGAACCGCGCCGCGCCGCCCCCGATCTGCTGCCGGCCGAAGCGGACCCACGCCGGTCCCGCGTGGTACGCGGCATTCGCCGTCTGCACGTCTCCGTCGAACGGCCGCTCGAAGCTCGACGCCGTCGGCCAAACGCGGCTCCACGCCGCGAACTCGAGGTCGATCGCGTCCGCGTTCCACGGCGAATCGACGTCGCGCGCATTCACGAGCAAATACTCGTAGACGGGCGCATTCGTCTCGGTGGCCACGAGTGCGCCGTTCGGGCCCGGCAGGAGCGCCCGGCGAAAAAGCCGCACGTCCGTTTCACTGCGAGCGGTCAGGCTGAAACGATCGCCGGTCGCGGTCGGCTCTGGAGGCGCAAAATGCGCCCGGCTCGGCCGAGGTGACCGCTGCTCGAGTTCCGACCACGGCGAAAAGCAGGGCGCGCGTCGAAATCCGCAGCCGCGAGCGTCGGAGCGAGAGCATGCGTGCCGCCGACGACTAGCCCAAAACGCGGACCAAATGAATCATCGTTCTTTGTAATTCGCGGCGAACGTGGGGCGCCCGGCGTGCGCGCCGCTGCAGCACGCTGCGTTCGCGTGCGCGCCGAACCTCTCGAACTGAAACGCGATCGACGCCGTCCGCGCCCAAGCCCCGACCGCGCCGAGGAACATGACCGAAACCCGCGCAGCGTACGGTGGTCGGAGTCGTCGATCACGTCGGCGCCCACGAGGAGAGCGTCATGAATCCTCTCGCGAGCAAGGCCGTTCGAATCAAGCTCTTCTCGTTTTCGAGCGCCCCGATGCGCGCGTTCCACCTGAGCTGGCTCGCGTTTTTCGTGTGCTTTTTCGCCTGGTTCTCGCTCGCCCCGCTCATGCCGGTCGTGCGCGGGGACTTGAAGCTCACGAAAGACCAGATCGCCAACATCAACATCGCGGCCGTCGGCATCACGGTGCTCGTCCGGCTCGTCATCGGCCCGCTCTGCGACAAGTACGGCCCGCGCAAGGTCTACACCGCCCTCCTCGCCGTCGGGTCGCTGCCGATCTTCCTCGTCGGGCTCACGCACCACTACGTGTCGTTCTTGGTGCTGCGCCTGATCATCGGCGGCATCGGCGCAAGCTTCGTGATCACGCAGTATCACACCTCGGTTATGTTCGCGCCGAACGTCGTCGGCACCGCGAACGCGGCGAGCGCCGGCTGGGGCAACGCGGGCGGCGGCGTCACGCAATCCGTCATGCCGTGGGTGCTCGCGGCCGTGGTGAGCACGGGCGTCGCGCAGAGCGTCGGCTGGCGCGTCGCGATGATCGTGCCGGGCGGCATGATGCTCGTCGTCGCGGTCCTCTATTGGAAGCTCACGCAGGATTGCCCGCAGGGCAACTACGCGGAGCTCCGCGCGAGCGGCATCGCGATCGAGGGCGGGAAGAAGGGCGGCGTCACGGTGTTTCTGCGGGCGGCGCGGAACTACCGCGTGTGGATGCTGTTCGTGACGTACGGCGCCTGCTTCGGCATCGAGCTCTTCGTCCACAACGTGGCGGCCACGTATTACGTGGACCACTACAAGCTCGGTTTGAAAGCGGCCGGGATGGCGGCGGGCTCCTTCGGCCTGCTCGCTCTCTTCGCGCGCGCGCTCGGCGGCATCCTGTCCGACCGTGTCGCCCGCGTGCGCGGCCTCGACGCACGCGCGCTCTTGTTGTTCGGTTTGATGCTCGGCGAGGGAGTCGGCTTGCTCTGGTTCTCGGGCACGCCCCGGGTCGAAACCGCGATCGTCGCCATGCTCACGTTCGGTCTCTTCACGCACATGGCCTGCGGAGCGACGTACGCGCTCGTGCCGTTCATCGACCGCAGCGCGCTCGGCGGCGTCGCCGGCATCATCGGGGCCGGCGGCAACGTCGGCGCGGTGCTCGCCGGGTTCTTGTTGAAGGGTGTCGGCAACGTCGGGACTTGTTTCGCCATTCTCGGGGGCTCGGTCCTCGTGGCGTCGCTCTGCGCCGTGGCCGTCCGCTTCAGCAGCGAGCACAAAGCCGCGGAAGACGCGCTTTATCGCCGCGCCGTGGCCGAACGCGAGTCGACCGCGCCGCTCGGCTCGCCCGAGGCGACGCCGGGTTGAGCCGCGCCGAAGAGCGGTCCCGCCCGGCGTGATCGGCGTCCTCGCGATCGCTTTTCCGAAAATAGTTTAAGCTGCAACTATATTCGGTGCTACGCTTTCGGTCTCCTCCCGAGGAACTACTGAGACCGGCCAGTGCTTCGTCCCTTGCCGGTAGGAGGCAACCGGCGATGAACGACCAAGATCTCCTCACGGCCCTGCGGGCCGACTCGGACCTGCCGCGCGTGGCCATGGTTTCGACCCACGGTTACGTCGCGGCGGAGCCGCCGCTCGGGGCGGCCGACACGGGCGGCCAGGTCGTCTACGTGCTCGAGCTCGCGAAGAAGCTCGCCCTCCTCGGCTACGAGGTCGACGTCTGGACGCGCCAATTCGACGACCAGCCGTCCGTCGAGCCGGTCGACGAGCGGGTTCGTATCGTGCGGATCCCCTGCGGCGGGCGCGGTTTCGTCCCGAAAGAGCACCTCCACAAGACCATTCCGGAATGGGTCGAGAATGCGCTGCGCTTCATGCGCCACCACGGGCTCACCTACCGCTTCCTCGACAGCCACTATTGGGACGCGGGGCTCGCCGGCCAGCTGCTCTGCCCCGCGCTCGGCATCCCGCACGTGCACACGCCGCACTCGCTCGGCGTGTGGAAGGAGCGGCAGATGCGCACCGATTTTCCGGACGGCGCCGCGACGTTCGAGGCGACCTACAACTTCACGGAGCGCAACCACAGCGAGCTTCAGATTTATCGGGAGGCCGATCTCGTCATCGCGACCACGCCGGTGCAGACGGACATGCTGCGGCAGGACTACGACGTTCCGCTCGACAAGCTGCGGATGATCCCGCCGGGCTACGACGACCACCGCTTCTTTCCGGTCGGCGCGCGCACGCGCGATAGCTTGCGGCGCCGCTTCGGCCTCGAAGGCAAGGTGGTGCTCGCGCTCGGCCGCATCGCCCGGAACAAGGGCTACGATCTCCTGCTGCGCGCCTTCGCCGAAGTGGCGCTCCGCCACGACAGCGCGCGCCTGCACTTCGCGATCGGAGGCGCCAAGCTCGGTGCGGCCGAGCACGCGATTTTGAACGAGCTCCGCGCCCTCGCCGAAACCCTCGATCTGAGCGACCGCGTCACGTTCGCGGGTTACGTGCCCGAGACGGAGCTCGCGGATCTCTACCGCGCGGCCGACGTCTTCGTGCTCTGCAGCCGCTACGAGCCGTTCGGCATGACCGCCATCGAGGCGATGGCCTGCGGCACGCCGACCGTCGTCACGACCCACGGCGGCCTTTTTCGAATCCTGCGCTTCGGCGTCGACGGCTTGTTCGCGGACACGTTCGACCCCGCCGATCTCGGGTTGACGCTGCTCAAACCGCTGCGCCACGAGCGGCTGGCCGAGCGCATGGCCAGAAACGGAGCGCAGCTCGCGCGCAGCCTTTTCACGTGGACCGGCGTCGCCCACCAGCTGATCGGCGCGGTCGAAGAGCGCGAGGACCTCGCGGTCCCGCTCGCGGAGCTCGAAAAGAGCGAGCAGTGGTTCGGCCCCCTCGAGCCGACGTGACCCGGCGAGCACCTGCATGAAAATCGGATTGTTCGTGACCGACCTCGACGGCACGCTGCTCGGTAACCCCGAGTCAGCCGCGCGCTTCCGGGACGCGTGGAACGGCGCGGGCGCCGGCCGACCGTTGCTCTGTTACACGACCGGCAGACTCGTTCACGACGTGCTCGAGCTCGTCGCGCGGAACGAATTGCCTCGACCCGACTACATCTTGGGCGGCGTCGGGACCGAGCTCTGGGACATGGAGCGCGGGGGGCCGGTTCCGGGCTTCGCGGAACGGCTCGACGAAGGGTGGGACTTCGCGCGGGTGGACGCGGTGATGACGGGGGTTCCCGGAGTGCTGCCGCAGCCGGCCGAATTCCTGCACTCGCACAAGGCGAGCTATTTTCTGAACGCCGCGACCCGCGACACGCTGAGCGGCATCGAGGCACGACTCCGCGAGGCCGGGGTAGCGACGACGGTCGTCTATTCGGGTCAGCGCTACCTCGACGTCTTGCCGTTGCACGCGGACAAGGGAAAATCGCTCGCGTGGCTCGCCCGGCAGCTCGGCGTGCCCGCGTCCGCGATCCTCGTCGCGGGCGACAGCGGCAACGACAGCAGCATGTTCCGACTGCCGGACGTGCGCGGCATCGTCGTCGAGAACGCGCAGCCCGATTTGCTCGAGGCGGTCGTCGGTTGCCAGGTCTACGTCGCGCTCGGCGTCTTTGCGGACGGCGTGCTCGACGGGCTCCAGCATTTCGGCGTGCTCGGCCGTTTGCCCGCGCGGCGCCCGCGCCCGAGCACCGTCGCCGTTCCCGCGATGTTCCGCCCTTCCGATCTCCGCGCGCTCTCCGCCGACGACGTCGAGCTCGTGCGTGAAGGCTTCACTCAAGCCGTCGAGGTCTTGCGCCGGAACGTGACGCCGCTCGGCTTTTCCGCCGCGTCCCTCGACGACAACGTGACCGTGGGGACGGACGACAACTACCGCGCCGTGTGGGCGCGCGACGGCGCGATCACCGTCATCCAATCGCTGTTCCTCGACGACGCCGAGATCCGCCAAACCCAGCTCCGCACGCTGACGACGCTGCTCGACCACGTGAGCCCCGCGGGGCAGTTTCCGTCGAGCGTCCACATCGACACGCTCGAGCCCGACTACTCCGGCGTCGGCCGCATCGCGTCCATCGACGGCGGGCTCTGGGTGCTCATCGCCGTCTACAACTACGTTCACGCGACGGGCGACCTCGCGCTCCTCGACCGGTACCGTAAGACGCTCGAGCGCGCGATGGCGTGGCTCGGCGCGCACGACAGCAACGCCGACGGCCTGCTCGAAATCCCCGAGGCCGGAGATTGGACGGACCTCTTCGGTCACAGCTACAACGTGCTCTACGACGAGACGCTCTGGTACCGGGCGAACGTCTGCCACGGTCGCCTGCTCGAGTTCGTCGGCGACCGAGCGCGCGCGGCGGACCACTTCCGGCAAGCGCAGCACATTCGCCACGAAATCCTCGACAGCTTCTGGCCGCGCACTCGCTTCGACGCGAGCACCAAAGCGCCCGGCTTCGACGAGCGCCAGTTCACGCTCGGCGACACGCGCTACCTCCTCGCGCAGATCTCCCCGTTCAGCTTTTCGTGGCGGTGCGACGTCTGGGGCAACATTCTCGCCTTCTTGTTCAACATTCTCGACGTGAGTCGCGCGCGCACGGCGTTCGAGTTCATGTGGGGCGCGGGCGTGAACGACCCGTACCCCGCGCGCAATTTGTATCCGCCGGTCGTCTCGGGCGATCCGGATTGGCGGCCGTACTTCGTGGTGAATCTCCTGAACTTGCCCGGGCACTATCACAACGGAGGGATCTGGCCGCACATCGGGGGCATGTGGGTTCGGTTCATCCATCGCCTCGGGTTGCGCGACATCGCCTGTCGCGAGCTCGTGAAACTCGCCGAGCTCAACAAGGCTGGCCTGCGCTCGCAGTGGGAGTTCAACGAATGGGCGCACGGCACGACCGGGCGGCCCATGGGTAAGCGCTACCAAGCGTGGTCCGCCGCCACCTATCTCCGAGCATGCCAGGAGCTCGAAGTGGTGCTCGCCGCGGACGACGCGGACTGAACGCACCGGTGCAAAACGCGACGAAGCCGCCGAACGGAAAGCGAAACCGCGCGTCCGGAATCGTTGAACGTCAAATTACGCGGTGCTACGTGCCCAAGCTGGACGGATGACGCTCGAGGACGGCGAGCTCAGGCAGCTTCTGCTCGAACACTTCGAGGATCTCGAAGAGCTCGAGATCCTCGCGCGCTTTCACGAACGCGGACCCGGGATGTGGAACGAGGCGGAGGTCGCGGCGATGACCCAATTCCCGCTCGCGAGCACGCGCGAGGCGTTGCGTCGCCTCGCCGCCCGGGGTCTGCTCGAGCCGGGCGCCACGGCGCCTCCCGTCTATCGCCTTTCGATGCCGGACGCCGCCATTCACGAGGCGCTGACCGGTGTCATCGCGGTGTACCGCAGCGAGCCGTTGAAGGTCATCGGCATCATGACGACCCACGCGATCCAGAAAGTCCGCACCGCCGCCATCACGACGTTCGCGGAATGCTTCCGGATTGGAGGGCCGAAGTCGCATGGCTGAGCTCACCTACGTCCTCTGCGCCCTCGTCAGCATTTTCTGCGCGGCGCTCCTCATCCGAAACTACTTTCGCACCCGGCTTCGCCTCGCGCTCTTGGCGTGTCTCTGCTTCGCGGGGCTCGCGCTCAACAACGTGCTCCTGTGGGTCGACTTGGTGATGACGCCGCCCGAGATCGATCTGCGAGTCCTACGCGGTCTCGTGGCGCTCGTCGCGCTGACCATTCTCGTCGCCGGCCTCGTGTTGGAGGAAAAATGATCCCGTTTTTATGGGGCGCCATCGCTTCACTCTGCGCGGTCGCGGGTCTCTTCTTCTTCAAGTTTTGGCGCCAAACGCGGGACCGGCTGTTTTTCGCCTTCGCGCTCGGCTTCGCGACCCTGTCGCTCCACTGGGCGGCGCTCGGCATCCTGCATCCGAGCAATGAAACCAAGCACTACCTCTTCTTCGTCCGGCTGCTCGCCTTCGCGTTCATCATCGCCGGCGTCGTCGGCAAAAACCGGCGCCCCGGCCGACCCGCACGCCGCGTCGACACCGGCGCGCGGCTCGAATGAGCCCCCGACGGAACCGACGCGCGCGCGACTGAAGCGACCGACGCACCCGCGCGACTGAAGCGACCGACGCACCCGCGCGACTGAAGCGACCGACGCACCCGCGCGACTGAAGCGACTGACCGCCCGACACGCTGACGGGACGGAACCGCCCGACAGGGCTGACGCGACTGACCGCCCGACGCGACGGCTGCGAGCGACGCACGTGGCTCCGCGCACTCGAGTCGTGAAAGAGTCTTGCTGCCGAACACGAACGGAAACACCAACGATCGAATCGTGTGCTCTGTCGTGAAAACCGGGCTTCGAGAGCACCCGAGAATGGCAGAAAAGAGAATCGAAAAAAAGAATGCGCGGCTGAAAGAACTGCTTATTGCTGAATAGGGGCCAATGTAGTACGCGTCCCTGATCGGACGATGACGAGCGTTTTCGTGAGGGAATCGCCCGTTCGCTTGCACTCGAGCGGCCGACTGGTGTCGCTCGTCGGTGGCTTGGTGCTGCTCGCCACGCCGGCTTTGGCGCAAACGCCGAGCGCACCGCCCGCTCCACCCGCTCCGCCGGCGCCCTCGAACGGCGCGCCCGCCACCGCCGCACCGAGCGAGCCGGCGGCCCCCGCGGAACCGCCAAAGCCTCTCTCCGAGAGCCTCACCGGGATGGCGCGGGCCGAGTACGAAGCGGCCCGCATCCTCTACGGGGACGGTGACTACGCGGGCGCGCTCCTCAAATTCGAGCTCGTTTATCGGGAATCGAAGGACCCGCGCCTGCTCTGGAACATGGCCGCGGCACAGAAGAACCTCCGCAAATACGCGCAGGTGAAGAAGCTGCTCGAGCAGTACCTGCGCGAAGCGCCGAACCTCTCGCCGGAGGATCACGAGCAAGCGGTGATCTTGCTCGAGGCGGTCAAGCCGTTCATCGGCGGTCTCACGGTCACGGCGGATCAGCCGCAAGCCGCCGTGTTGGTGGACGGCGCCGAGGTCGGCACGACGCCGCTCGAAGGCCCGCTCTTGCTCGACATGGGCCGCCGCCATCTCGAGCTCAAAAAGGCCGAGTTCGTGCCCTACGCCGCCGACATCGACGTGCAGGGCGGCGCGGACCAAGCCGTGAACGTCACGCTCGTTCCGGTGCGGCACGAGGGCCGGCTCTTCATCGCGACCGACGACGCGAGCGCCATGATCAGCGTCGACGGTCATTACGTCGGCACCGGGCATTGGGACGGGCGACTCCCGAGCGGCTCGCACAGCGTCGAGGTGAGCGCCAAAGGCAAGCGCACGAGCCGCCTCGACGCCGTGATCAACGACGATCAGCAAGCAAACTTCAACGTCACGCTCGTCGCCGAAGAGTCGAAGGTCCCCGCCTGGGCGTGGATCGGCGGCAGCGCGGCGGTGGCGGCGGGGCTCGGCGTGGGCGGCTACTTCTTGTTCCGGAACGAAACAGCGGCCGACGCACGACCGCTCTCGGGTACGATGCCGCCCGGCTACGTGCGGATGCCCTGAGGAGGACGGCGTGAGAATCGGTCAGGCGATCGGGTTGAGCGCGCTCGCGGTGCTCGCCAGCGCGAGCGGATGCTCGAGCACCAAGACGAAACCCGTGGGGGAGCTCGTGGTCGCGGTCCAAACGGACATGCAGATCCCGAAAGACGTGAACGCGATCGGGGTGAAGATCATGTCGGGCGGAACCACGCGGTTCGCCCAGTGGTACGACGTCGGCGTCTCGCCCGACGACCTCAAGATCCCGGCCACGCTCGGCGTCGTCGCGGGCGACAACGCGGCCGCGACCGTCACCATCCAAGTGCTCGGGCGCTCGGCGCAAACCCTGCGCACCCTGCGCCAGGTCGTGACCACCGTGCCGACCGATCACACGGCGCTCCTGCGCATGCCCGTCGAGTGGCTCTGCGACGGCTCGGCGACGCAACCGAGCGGCGACCCCGAGGCCATCGGGGACACCGAGTTCGACACGGATTGCGACACCGGCCAAACGTGCGTCGCCGGCACCTGCGTCGACGACGTCGTCGATTCGAGCCAATTGCCGAGCTATTCGCCGGAGCTCGTCTTCGGCGGCGCGTCGGGTCCCGGCGCCGGCCAGTGCTTCGACACGGTCACTTGCTTCGAACGCGGCCACGCCGAGACGGACTACCGGGCGTCGGATTGCACGATTCCGGCGGCCACGCTGAACGCGAGCGAACCCGGGTTCAACGTCGCGCTCGTCACGAAGACGGACGGCATCTGTCGCGGAAGCGTGTGTTACGTGCCGCTCGACGAAGATCCGACGACGGGGTGGGCGACCGACGGGGATCGCGTTCGCCTACCTTCGGCGGTGTGCGACAAGCTCGCCTCGGGCGACATCGATCACATCGAGACCTCGACGACGTGCGCTTCGAAGACCGCGGCGACGCCGACGTGCGGTCCGTGGTCGTCGGTCACGCCCTCGTCGCCCGGCGGCACGAACGGCGAGGGCGGCGCGAGCGGCGAAGCGGGCGCTTCGAGCCAGGGCGCCACGGGCCCGAGCGAGGGCGGGGCGGGCGGCGAGGCGGGAGCCGCCCCGAGCACCGGCGGCACGAGCGGCAGCGTGAGCTCGTGTGAGTTCGCGTCGACGTCGACGAGCTACTGCCTCGCGTTCGCGAAATCCTCGAAGAGCACCTGCTCGCAAATGGGCGGCATGAGCGTCGCGAGTTGCCCGAAGAACCCGAGCGGGAGCTGCTCGCCGTCCGGCTATGACGCCTATTTCTACGGCGGAGACGCGTCGAGCACTCTCTTGAAGCAGGTGTGCGCGGGCGCCGACTACGTCCCGAGCTCGACCTCGGGCACGGGCGGGAGCGGCGGATCGGGCGGGGCGGGTGAAGCGGGCGCCGCCGGGAACTCCGAAGGCGGCGCGGGCGGCGCGGCGAGTTGCACGACGCTCGGCGCGGGCGGTCCGACGCTGATCGACGATTTCGAGACCGGCGACGGCGTGCTCCCGCCGCCGCGCGACGGCTACTGGCAAATCGACAACGACGGCACGAGCACCGCCACGCAGACGCCCGCGAGCGGAACCCAGGGGAGCGCCTTGCTCGCGACCGACGACGGCACCGGCAACCTCGCCATGCACACGAGCGGCACGGGGTTCAAGGATTACGCGCAGCTGCAGGTCATTCTGCGGGCCGACACCGTGCCCGGCTGTTTCATCTACGACGCCTCGAGCTTCACGGGCGTGAGCTTCCGCATCAAAGGCACGACGTCGGGCGGAGACGTGCGGTTTCAGGCCACGATACCGGCGGTCACGTCGGTTCAGAACAACGGCACCTGCACCGCGAGCTGCGACGACCAGTTCGGGCTGCGGGTACCCCTCGGTACGGACTGGACCACCGTCACCGTGCACTGGAATGAGCTCGCTCAAAGCGGCTTCGGCGCGCCCGCGACCTTCACGCCGGACCAGATCGGCGCCCTCCAATGGCTCGTCGGCAACGGCGACCTGCCGACCTTCGACTTCTGGCTCGACGACGTGATGTTCACGACCGACTAGGCCGACCATGACCGAAGTGGACTCGGTGCCTCCGGTCGCTGCGGGCGAAGTGCTCGCGGGTAAGTACCGCGTCGAGCGCGTGCTCGGCGCCGGCGGCATGGGCGTCGTCGTGAGGGCGCTGCACCTCGAGCTCGATCAGTACGTCGCCGTCAAGTTCCTGCTCCCGAGCGCGATCCAGAATCCCGAGATCGCGGCGCGCTTCATGCGCGAGGCGCGCGCGGTGGTGCGCATCAAGAGCGAGCACGTGGCGCGCGTCATCGACGTCGGGCGCCTCGAGACCGGCGCGCCGTACATCGTGATGGAGTTTCTGCACGGTAGCGATCTCGGTACCGTCCTGCAGCACGGCCCGCTGCAACTCGAGGAGGCCGTCGATTACGTGCTCCAAACGTGCGAAGCGATCGCCGAGGCGCACGCGGCCGGCATCGTTCACCGCGATCTCAAGCCCGCGAACCTGTTTTTGACCCAGCGCGCCGACGGCTCGCCCATCGTCAAGGTGCTCGACTTCGGGATCTCCAAAGTGGCGCCCGGCTACGGCGAGCCGAACCTCACGCACACCTCGACTCTCTTGGGGTCGCCCTTGTACATGTCGCCGGAGCAACTCCGCTCCTCGCGCAGCGTCGATCAGCGCACCGACGTGTGGTCGCTCGGCATCATCTTGTTCGAGATGCTCACTCAACGTCTTCCGTTCTCCGCGGACACGCTGCCTCAACTCATCGCGTCGATTCTGTCCGACCCGCCCGAAGCGCTGCGTGCGCGGCATCCGGCCTTCCCGCCGGACCTCGAAGCCGTGATCGCGAAGGCGCTCGAGAAGGACGTCGACAAGCGCTACCGCTCCGTCGGCGAGCTCGCGAGCGCGCTCGTTCGCTTCGCGCCCCGCCGTTCACGCGACACGACCGAGCGCATCCTGCGCTTGAGCGGCATGGACAACCTGCCGTCGACGGAGCGCGGTCCGCTCGGCACCCCGCTCGCGAGCATCCCCGCGCCTCCGGACGCGCTCGGCATGCGCACGAACAGCGGCTGGGCCGGCACGCAAAGTGGTCGCAAGCGCAGGACCTCGACGCTCATCGTCGTCGGCGCCTCGGCGCTCGGTGCCGGTGTCGTCCTCGCCGTCGCCCTGGCGTTCCGCACGGCCGGCGCCCCGAGCGCCGCTCACAACGAACCCGCGCCTTCCGGCCCTTCGGGCGCGCCCGTCAGCGCGGCCGTCCCACTCGCGCCCCCCACCGTCGCCCCGTCCACGTCACCCGCACTCGAGCAGCCCGCCCCGGTGCCCGCCGCGAGCGAAGCGCCGCCCGCGAGCGCCAAATCGAAAACGCCGCTCGCTCCCGTGCACCCGCTCGCCGCTGCCCCCTCGGCGCGGAGCTCTCCCGGCAAGCCGAACTCGGCTTCACCCTCGCCGAGCGCCACGAGCACGTCGCCGAGTCGCCCTGCGAATCCGCTGTCCATCGACATCAAGTGAGGGCGCTCGCGCTCGGGGAGCGCAGGCCGCGCGTCTATTGGCAGTTCAGGGAGAGCGACACGCCGCGCGCCTCGATCGCCTCGATGTTAGCGGCTTGAGCGGAACAATCGAGGTCGGGCATGTCGCGGATTTCGAGGTAGGCGCCCGCGGCGGGGCCGGGGCCGCTCACGAGCGGGCCGAGATCCGTGATCGGATTGGCCGACAGGGTCAGGAAATCGAGCGCCGAAAGTGACGCGAACGGCGTCACGTCGGTGATTTGGTCGTGATCGATGTTGACGTGCTCGAGCGTGGACAGATCGGCGAGCGGGCCAGCGTCGCTGATTTGGTTCACCGAGAGGACGAGCTCCTGGAGCGCGGTCATCGAGCCGAGCGCCGTGATGTCGCTGATCTGGTTGTTCGCGAGGTCGAGGTTCGTGAGCGCCGTGAGCGGAGCGAGCGGCGTGAGGTCCGTCACCTGATTGTCGTTGACGTAGAGGGTTTCGAGCGACGTGAGCCCCGTGAGGGGCGTGACGCTCGAGATTTGGTTCTCACCGAGGTAGAGCGTCCTGAGCGACGTGAGCCCGGCGAGCGGTGAGAGATCGGCGATCTG
>Ga0335083_10003138_pt1 | contig 21560 bp, 19 predicted proteins | sample Lox_Sample_42_FD_206716 | JGI IMG/M metagenome (GOLD analysis project Ga0335083, IMG submission 206716) | Soil microbial communities from Loxahatchee National Wildlife Refuge, Florida, United States - Lox_Sample_4.2 | ecosystem: Environmental > Terrestrial > Soil > Wetlands | place: USA...
GAAGAAGATGCTGTCAGTTCGAGTTGCCGCAATTGCGCGGGTTCGCCCATGGCGATCAGGCAGTCATCGGGTTCGATCCGCTCGTCGGGCGCAGGATTGAAGCGCATCGCGTCACGCCGCTTGATCGCCAGCACAATCACTCCTCGCTCCTGGCGGATGCGGGAACTCTCGAGAGTTTTTCCCGCGAAGCTCGACATCGACGTGATGTGAATCTCGCCGATTTCCAGATCCATGCCAAGATGGGTCGTTGCCGTATCCAGAAAGCTCACTACGTGGGGACGTAACAGAGACTGCGCGATCCGTTGACCGGCGAATGAATATGGCGAAACGACCGCATCAGCGCCCGCGGTAAGCAGATGCTTTTCGGCCGCGTCTTCGCTGGCTCGCGCGATGATCTTCAAGGCTGGATTCAATCCCCGCGCGGTGAGCACAATATAGAGATTTGTCGCGTCGGTGGTGGTAGCAGCGATGAGGCCGCGGGCCCGCTCGATCTGCGCCTGCCTGAGGGTCTGCTCCTGCGTAGCGTCTCCGGCGAGCACCAGCCAGTTTTCTGAAGCGAAGCGCTGGCGCTTGGCTTCGTTGTTCTCGAGAATCACAAACGGCACCGGCTTGCGACCCAACTCCCGCGCTACACTGCGTCCGACGCGCCCCAAACCGCAGATGATGTAGTGCCCGTCGAGCCGGCCGATTTCGCGCTCCATGCGCCGCCTTCCGAAGAAGCTTTGCAGCTCGAATTCTAGCAAAGCCTGACTCAGCGCTCCCACGCCCAACAGCAACAACGAAACGCCCCCCAGAATCACGAACACATTGAAGACGCGCCCTGCATGCGAGAGCGGATGTACCTCCTGATATCCGATGGTGGTCAGCGTCGTGACCACCATGTAGAAGCCATCGAACCACGGCCAGCCTTCGATGTAGTGATAGCCAGCCGTGCCAACTGCCATGACGAGCAGCAAAAGCGCGCCGATGGTTCGTAGATTGCGGAAGGCTTTCATGGGCCGTCGTTAGTCGCTGGCCGTTGGTCGTTGGCAAGGCCGGTCGCACGTCGTGCCATATTGATGGCAACGACCAACGACGAGCGACCAACGACGAGATCTTAAAACAAAAAAGCCCTCCGCGCAGTGCGAAGGGCCTTAAGTCAGTTCAAACCACTCCTTGGATCATCTTGCTTCAGGTGTGCGCCCGGCGGCGATAGCCTGCACCCGGCTGTGCTTCTGGCCATAGCCGAAGTACACAACGAGCCCAATAGCTAGCCAGATAAACAGCCGCGCCCAGTTGACCCATCCCAGTTTGTACATCATATAGCCGTTGGAGATTACGCCCAGGATTGGGACCAATGGCACCCAAGGCGTGCGGAACGGTCGCGGTTGATTGGGATTCGTGCGCCGCAACACCATCACAGAAATCGACACGATCACGAAGGCAAGGAGAGTCCCGATGTTCACCATCTTCCCGATGTCGTCGATCGGCGTTACGCTGCCGACGATCGCCGCCAGCAATCCCACCAGAATCGTATTCTTCCACGGTGTACGGAACCTGGGATGCACATCGGCGAAGAATCTCTTCGGCAGCAGTCCGTCGTTGGCCATCGAATAGAGCACGCGCGTTTGCCCGAGCAACATCACCAGCATGACGCTAGTGAGTCCAGCCAGAGCGCCGAGTGTGATGATGTGCGACGCGGTGGTCAGACCCCGATCCAGAAAAGCGCGCGCCACCGGCGCCTCGATGTTGATCTGTTGCCAGTGCACCATCCCGGTTAGCACACCCGCGACGGCGATATACAGGACGGTACAAATCGCAAGGGATGCAATCATGCCGATGGGCAGGTCGCGCTGAGGATTCTTCGCTTCTTGCGCGGTAGTCGAAACGGCATCGAAACCGATGTAGGCAAAGAATATGTAGGCAGCACCTGCGCCAATTCCGGCAAACCCGTGGGGCGCGTAGGAATGCCAGTCCGTGCCCCAGTTTCCGCTATTGATGTAGCGCGATCCGAGCGCGATGACGAAGAGCACAACCGCCACCTTAATCGTCACGATAGCCGCGTTGAATCGCGCACTCTCTTTGATGCCGATCACCAGAATCGTCGTGATTACGAGCGCGATGATGAAAGCCGGAAGGTTGAACCCGAATTCCATGCCAAACAGGTGCGGCGCTCCCAGCAAGTCGTGAGCTCGCTGCAACAAGTCGGGAGACTGCGCTGCGATCAGCGCGCTGACCTTGTCTAGAAACGCCTGCGTTCCCGGGAGCAGAGTAGAGTCGGAGGCCGTCGCCATCTGCCTTGCCACGATGTTCTCGGCCGTCTTCAGCGCGGTCCAGTGATCGTAAGCCAGCCACAGCGGCATCTTGATGTGGAAGATGTTCAGCAGCTCAATAAAGTGATTCGACCATCCCGAGGACACGGTGCTGGCACCCATGGCGTACTCGAGCGTCAGATCCCATCCGATGATCCACGCGAGCAATTCGCCCAGGGTCGCATAGGCGTAGGTGTAAGCGCTGCCCGCCAGAGGAATCATCGCTGCGAACTCTGCGTAACACAGGCCTGCGAACGCGCAACCCAGGCCCGACAAAACGAAGGACAGAGTAAGTCCGGGTCCGGCATATTGCGCGCCCAAGCCCACCATGACAAAGATTCCAGCGCCGATGATCGCGCCTACGCCCAGCGCGGTGAGCTGAAAGACTCCTAATGTGCGTTTCAGGCTATGTTCGCCCGTCTCGCGGGCTTCTTCCATGAGCAGGTTCAGCGGCTTGGTTGCCAGCAGATTTGCCATCCTTTTGGTTTCTCCTTAGGGACTACGCCTCGCGCGTGGCACCCGCGCTCCGCGACCACGCATAGTAAACCGGAATTCCTAATAGCACCACAATCAGGCCAGGCCACGTAAACTGCGGTTTGTAGCGCAATAGTACGACATCGATGAATAAAGCCATCACAATATAAATGATGGGCAGAATCGGATATCCGAAGGCCTTATAAGGCCGCACCGCATCGGGATGTGTCCGCCGCAAGACGAACAATCCCACGATCGTCAGAATGTAAAACACGAGAACAGCAAAAATAATGTAGTCGAGAAGCTGCCCGTAGCTGCCGGAGACGCACAGCAGGCACGCCCACAGCATCTGCACCATCAGTGAAACCCCCGGCGTCTTGTATTTGGGATGCAACTTAGCCACGTTGCGAAAGAACAAGCCGTCCTTCGCCATCGCATAGTAGACGCGCGCACCGGAAAGAATCAGCCCGTTCGCGCAGCCAAAGCCTGAAATCATGATCGCTGCGGCCATCAGCAACCCCCCGGCCGAGCCAAACATCTGGGTCATGACCGCGGTCCCCACACGATCTTCCGCGGCGTGCTTGATTCCGCGGGCCAGAATCGTCGCTCCGCCTTCGAGACCGTCCAGTGGCAGTGCACTCAGGTAGATAAAGTTGCAAGCGATATAGAGCGCGATGACCACGCCTGTACCCAGAGCCAAAGACAGCGGCAGGTTGCGGCTGGGATTCTTCACTTCGCCAGCGGTGAAGGTCACATTGTTCCATGCATCGGCAGAAAATAGTGAGCCGACCTGCGCCACCGCCAGGATGGTGAGAGTTCCCACCAGCACGATCGGCCCACCAACGCCGACCTGTACCGGATGCAGGGCGCCGTGTCCAACGTTCAACCAGAAGTTGCGGCCAAAGTTCGCTCGCAAGGCGAGCGGGTTGCGTCCGAGTGCAAACCCAAATACCACAAGTCCCAACAACGCGGAAACCTTCGCCGCGGTGAAAATGTTCTGAATTGCCGCGCCGGTCTTCACGCCAAAGATGTTCACGACCGAAAGGAAAATTACGAGAAGGATCGCGACTAAGTTCTGGGTATTGATGCCGACGTCCATGTTGCCCAACACCATCGGTCCAACGTGAATGGGCGGGACTTTCCAGATGTGCAGAAGCCAGTTCGAAGAAGAAATCGAGGGAACGAATACGCCAAGAAATTTGCCGAAGGCCACGCCCACCGCGGCAATCGTTCCCGTCTGAATGACCAGGAATAGAGTCCAGCCGTAGAGAAACCCCCAAAGCGGTCCCAGGGCCTCGCGCAGATAAACATACTGCCCGCCGGCTCGGGGCATCATGGCGGCCAGTTCGCCGTAGCTGAGAGCGGCCACAATCGTCATGAATCCAGCGACGGCCCAAGCGCCGATCAGGAGAGCAGGCGAATCCACTTCGCGCCCAATTTCGGCGGAGACAATGAATATGCCCGAACCGATCATCGACCCCATGACCAGCATGGTGGCGCTGGTCAGGCCCAGGCCCTGCACCAGTTCCTTATCTTGATGACTGTGAATGTCCCAGTCGCTGCCCGTAGACGGCTGCGTTGTCGAGGTGCTCAGGAATTCCTCCGAGAAGCGTTGTTGGTCGATAGTCGTTGGTCGATGGCGAAAACCGCAGCGCAGGCCCTAGATTCTTGGCCAACGACCAACAACCAGCGACGAACGACGGTCTACGCACTTTACCTCAAGATGCTTAAAAATTCCTCTGCTGATTTGCGCGGCTCCCGCAACAGGTCCGATATGACAGCCACGGAATCGGCCCCGGCCTCAATGACGGATGCGGCATTCGCCCGGGTGATGCCCCCGATCGCAACCATTGGTTTGCGAGTCAACTGACGCGCCCGGCGCACACCTTCAAGACCCACAACTGGATCGGGCCTTTCTTTGCTGGAGGTCGCGAACACTGGCCCGATGGCCACGTAGTCGGCTGAAGTTTGATCCGCCTCACCCAGTTGCTCGGGATTGTGGGTGGAGACGCCCAGCCAGCGGTCGTACCCAATGATTCCCCGCACGGACTCCGGAGAAAGATCGTCCTGCCCCACATGGACTCCATCAAAACCGGCAGCCAGGCAAAGGTCGGCCCGGTCATTCATGATCAGTCTTACGGACGGACTGAGACACGCCTTCAGTTCCCGCGCGTGCTCCAGCATCAGTCGCGCATTCCCTGACTTGTTACGGTATTGCAGAAGAGTGCACCCGCTCGAAACCAGCGCCTCCGCAAACGCTAACATGTCGGGCATGGCAGGGAAGAACGCCGAATCAACGATGCAATAGAGACGGGGAAGCTGGATCATGATCTCAGAAAAAGTATGCGCGGCCTAGGTCCCGCTACTTCCCGTTCTTCTTCAGGAACCGTTCAATGAATCCCGTGTCGATCTTCCCTGCGCGGAAGTCTTCATCCGCCAGGATCTTCCTATGTAGGGGGATCGTCGTGTAGATGCCTTCCACAATAAACATCTCGAGCGCCCGCGACATACGCGAAATCGCCTCGCTACGGTCTTTGCCGCGCACGATCAGCTTGGCAATCAGCGAGTCGTAGTAGGGTGGAATCACGCCTTCCGCGTATGCGGCGGTATCGACCCGGACCCCGGTGCCTCCCGGCGGATGGAACGCTGTAATCTTTCCTGCCGACGGCGTGAATTTCTCTGGGTGCTCCGCGTTGATTCGGCACTCGATCGCGTGTCCGCGGTGGACGATCGGACCCTGCAGGACGTCGCGCATGTGCGCCCCAGCGGCGATCATGATCTGGCTTTTTACCAGGTCGACGTCCGTGACCATCTCCGTGACGGGATGCTCGACCTGGATACGGGTATTCATCTCGATGAAATGCAAACGCCGGTCCTGATCCATCAGGAATTCAATCGTGCCGGCATTGCTGTAGCCGATCGCCGCGAGGGACTTGCAAAGCACGCCACCAATCTCGTCGCGCAGCTGGGGCGTAACTTGTGTGGAAGGCGATTCCTCCAGCAATTTCTGGTGACGGCGCTGAATCGAACACTCGCGCTCGCCCAGGCTCACCACATTGCCGTGCTCGTCGGCCAACACTTGAAACTCAATGTGCCGGGGATGCTCGACGTACTTCTCCATATAGAGATCGCCGTTGCCGAACGCTCCCGCCGCTTCCGCCTGGGCGGCCTTGAACAACCCAGGCAGCTCTTCTTCATTGCGGACGATGCGCATCCCGCGTCCGCCGCCTCCCGCAGAAGCCTTCACAATCACCGGAAAGCCAACCTGGCGCGCCCATTCAATGGCCTCACCGTCCGAAGCGATGATTCCATCGGACCCCGGGAGGATCGGGACGCCCGCCCGCTTCATCGCCGCCCGAGCCTTCTCCTTCTCCCCCATGAGACGGGTCACTTCCGGCCGCGGGCCGATGAACTTGATGCCGCTGGTCTCGCACACTTCGGCAAAATTGGCATTTTCCGCCAGCAGGCCGTATCCGGGATGTACCGCTTCGACATTCGCGATTTCTGCCGCACTGATGACCGCAGGAATGTTCAGGTAGCTGAGCGCGAGTTGCGGCGGCCCGATGCAAATGGCCTCGTCGGCAAACTTAACGTGCAGCGAGTTTCGGTCGGCCTCGCTGTAAATGGCGACCGTGCGTATCCCGAGCTCCTTGCACGCGCAAATCACACGCAGTGCAATTTCTCCGCGATTGGCAATGAGAATCTTCTTAAACATGAGTAAGAGCTATGAGCTATGGGTTTTGAGCTACGAGTTGCGAGCTACCAGATTCAAGCTCGCGGCTCCTGTTCCTACCTGGCAGACACAAAAAGGCGCGGCTGGGCGCGCCCGTTCGAAATACACTCAAAATCACTTCTTCGGCCTTATCACGAACAATTCTTGTCCATATTCGATGGGCTGCCCATTGACCGCCAGCTTTTTAACGATCTCCCCGGCAAAGTCCGATTCGATCTCGTTCAGCAGCTTCATCGCCTCCACAATGCAGAGGACCTGCCCAATTTCTACGACGTCGCCGACCTTCACAAATGGGGGCGCACCCGGCGAAGGCGCTTCGTAGAACGTCCCGACGATGGGAGACTTCACCGTATGAAGCCCGGCTTCCGGAGGAGGCGGGGCTGGCGGGCCGGGGGCAGTTGGCGTAGGGCCGGTTACCGGCGCGGTTCCCAAGTCCGGCGCGGCCGGAGGGGCTGCAGGCACCGCGTAGTATCGCGGCTCGCCTTGAGCATGGACGAACGAGTGCTCCCCTGCACGCTTGATCCGCACTTTGACATCGCCCCGCTCCAGCTCAAACTCGGCGATATCCTTCTCGATGAGAAACTCGATGAGTTCTTTCAGCTCTTTTTGATTCATTCGTGTAGGGTGGGACCCTTCGCCAACATCCCGCGAGCCAATGTCCTCGAACCGAGGCACGCGCGAAGAAGCCGGGCTTCAATCCCGCCCGGCTGAATTTAAGAAGACTAGACTGCCAGAAAGTCCTTGCTCGTCGGCGTCATCACTTCACAACCGCCGGCCGTAACTGCCACCATGTCCTCGATCCTCACTCCCCATTTGCCGGGGAAGTATACTCCCGGCTCGATCGTGATGACCATACCGGGCTGCAGAATCTCCCGCTGTCCGGCTGCGACGCGCGGGGACTCGTGAATCTCGAGCCCGACTCCGTGACCGGTGGAGTGCGTAAAATATCGCCCTAAACCGGCTTTACGCAATACCTTGCGGGCCGCCGCGTCCACCTCTCCAGTAGAAATGCCTGGCCGAACCGCCTCAACCGCAGCCTGCTGAGCTGCTCGCACAGCCTCATAAGCCCTGCGCGCATCCGGGGACGCCGACCCGACCCATACAGTGCGGGTCTGATCGGAACAGTAACCCGAAAGTATAACACCGAAATCGCAGACCACGAACCCTCCGCGGGCGATTGGCTGGTCGGTAGCGCGCCCGTGCGGCAGCGCTGACCGGGATCCGGACGCAATGATCGTTGAAAACGACATCCCTTCTGCTCCGCCCCGGCGTGCCGCCATCTCCATCTCCGCCGCGACGTCGGTTTCTTTCACACCTGGACGCAGGATTTCGAGTGTCCGGTCGAACAGCTTGGCTCCCAAGGAAACAGCAGCACGTATGCGCTGCAACTCGTCGCCGTCTTTAATCATGCGTGCTCGCTCGACCAGGGACGGCGCATCTTTCAACCGGATCCCAGCAGGCGTAATCTGGGCAAGGCGCTTCTTTTCGGCAATCGTAAAGTGCTCAGCCTCGAGGCCGAGAGTCCATGGGCGAGTCCGTTTGCGTCGCGCCGCGAGAAATTCTCCCAGAGCTGTCAGCGGTGCCTTACGAGCGATCACGACTTTTGCACCCTTCACTTCTTCGTGCGCCTGGGTGTCATAGCGAACGTCGGTAAAGAAAACGCTGCCGCTCTGTTCGACGAGCAACAAACCAGCGCTACCGGTGAAGCCGCAAAGATATCGAATGTTGGGGAGATGACTGATCAGAAGGGCATCGAAGCGGGTGATAGCGAGATGATCCCGGAGTTTTTTCTGGCGCGCCTGGAAATCCATTGCCCGAAAGTTTATCAGGAGTCGGCAGGAGTTCTCAGTTCCTGTCCCCAAAAGCAAAACCGCCGGTTCCGGGACAGGTTCTTCGCGGAAACCGGCGGTTCTAATCTTCGAACTACGCTGCTAAGTCGGACGCTGTTATGTCTGGATGATTCGCGGCGTGATGAAGAAAATCAGCTCCTGGTTCGAGGTGTTGACCTGCGTGTGCTTGAACAGGTTGCCGAGATAAGGCAGGTTGCCGAGCAGCGGAACCTGCGTGATGTTGATGGAGTTCTGCGTCTGGATAACGCCGCCAATCACGACCGTGCCGCCATCGGTCACCAGCACCTGCGTGGTAGCCTGCTGCGTGATCAGTTCCGGGTTGCCCTGGACTTCCTGACCGAAGTTCGGAGTGGTGTTTTCCACGTCCACGTTCAGGAAGATGGTGTTTTCCGAGGTGATCTGCGGAGTCACGGTCAAGCGCAGGAACGCGTCGACGTAGGTCACGGTCGGAGGACCACCCAACTGCGCCTGCGTCACGATCGGAACGCGTACGCCCTGTTTCACCAGCGCCTGAATGTTGTTCTGGGTTACGACTCGCGGACGGGAGAGCACTTTCAGCAACCCGCGCGACTCGGCCAGCGACAGCACCGCGTCAATTCGCACGGTGTTGCTGGCGTTGATAAAGGTCAAACCACTCGTAGGCGCCGTGGAGCCCAGATTCGAGAACAAGGGAATCGTAGATCCGGTGCCGGTACCTGCGGTTGTGATGTAGCCAGGAGTCAGACCGCCCACTGTTGTCGGCGAAGTACCAGCCGCCTGGTTCCCGCCGATTGCACTGTGGCCATTGCCCCAACCGAAGCCGAGTTGCGTGCCGATGTCGCGAGCAAACTGCCGCGTCGCCGCCACTACACGGGCCTCGATTTCGACTTCCTGCGTCTTGCGGTCCAGCTGCGTCAGCAGGCGGTCGACGGTCGGAATCACCTTCGGAATATCGTTGATGATGACGGCGTTGGTGCGATCATCCGCTACAACATCGCCACGCTGCGATAGGAACTTCTTTACCGTGACGATGACGTCTTTCGCCTTGGCATAGCTCAGGAAGCGCGTAACCGAGACTTTCTCCACAGCCAGCGATTCAGATTCGATCTGCGCGCGGCGGGCGTCGGCTTCGTGTTTCAGAGTTTCCACCGTGGCGATGCGCAGGACGTTGCCTTCCAGTTCGCGCGCCAGATCGTTGTTCTTGAGCACGATGTCGAGCGCCTGATCCCACGGCACGTCATCGAGGACCACGGTCAGCGTACCGTGCACATTGGGATCGAGCACGACGTTCAGGCCGCTGATTTCGTGAATGAGCCGGAAGAAGTCCTTCAAGTCGACGTCCTTCAGGTTGACTGAGATCGGCTCGCCCGTATACTTCGGACCGGTCGAGGCTGGTTGCTGCCCGGCCTGCGCCTTTTGCTCCGCCGCCAGATTGACCGCAGGCGTAATTGTGGTCGAACTCTGAGCCTGGGTAGCATGGACGCTAACGGGAATCAATTCGGCAGCCGTCTTGTCAGAGAACCGCGCCGCAGCTTCCTGGGCGCGAACGGTCGGCTCCGCATCGTCGTTCTTCACGTCGCTCGCCGCCGAACTCTTCGCCTGATACGAAGGCTCGACAACTACAAAGTCAGTGGGATTGGAGCTCTTGGCCTCAGCCTTCGGAGCATCTGCCACTCGCGGCGCAGCCGGAGTGCTCGCGGCTACAGTTTTCGCCTCGGCAGCCGCCTTGGCCACCGCGTTGGCGTGCAGGGTCAGAATCAGCTTCCCGGCCGGACCCGGCGTCAACTCATAGGCGCAAGCCTTGTCGAGATCCACGACGATGCGGGTCGTGGGATGCGCCTGGCCGTCCATGCCAATGCGCACGCCTTTGACGCCAGCCGCATTCACCGCGATGCGGGTCTGTCCGGTTGCCATAACGGTCTCCGGAAGATCCACCACCACGCGAGTGGGCGAGTCCAGAGTGCTGAGCTTCGGCGTCAATGTGCCGCGGGAGCTCATCTCAACCCGGATGTCGTCCGTGCTCCGGACTACGTTGACTCGATCGAGCTGGCTCGGTGTCTGAGCGGCAGCCGCCACTCCCAGGACCAGCATCGATACGAACATTGTCAGATGTTGCTTTCGCATTTCGCCTCTCCCCACCCGCGGGCCTGGCCCGCGTGTCCTTCACAAACTTTGATTTCGGCGCTCCCGGTTTCCGGTAGAGCCGTCGTGCTTAAACCGCTGGCGTGAAGATTTTCTTCACGACTTCCCGCGTGAACGGCTTGCCCAGTTTGTCCTGCAGCGTCTCCTGGAACACCACCGAATCACCCGTGATCTTCACGACATAACCGTTAAATACGGGATCGTTCTCCCGCAGAAAATATGCCTTGTTCAGATTGTTGGTGACCACCGCGATGAAACCGGTATCGGACTTCACCACTCCCCGGAGGTTGATTGCGTTAATCTCCAGGCACTTCTTTCCGGTCGAACAACCGGAGCCGTTCGTCTGAACAACAGGGCTGAAGAATGGATCGCGCTTCCCGTTCATCGCCCATTTCTTTTCTTCCGGCTTGGGCTTCGCAGGGGTAGCGATCGCGGTCTTCGCCGGATCCGCTGTCGGCGTGCTCACGGCCGGAGCCGCGACTTTTGCCGCCACCGGTGCAACCTTCGCGGGCTGCTTTGCTTCCGCCTTCACAAGCTGTGCCGCCGGCTTCGCGGGCGCCTGTGCCACCGTTGCTTTGGTCGGCACCGGGGCAGGTTTGGCCGCAGCCTGCGGCTGGGCCGCCCGTGCGGTAGCCTTCGCGGAGACGGTCTTTACTGCGGGCGTTGCAGAACTCTTCGCCACGGTCGTCGCCGCGCCTTGTCCATGCAACATCAGGATCATTTTTCCGTCTGTTCCCGGAGTCAGCTCATAGGCCAACGGCTTCTCGAGATCCACCACGACGCTGGTCGTCGGAGGAGTCTTGCCATCCATTCCGATGCGAACGCCTTTCACTCCGGCGCTGCCCACGGGAATCTTGTTCTGCGCGGTGGCGACCACCGTTTCCGGCAGTTCCACCAACACACGATCGGGCGAACTCAGTTTGCTCACCTGGGGCGTCACCGCCTGGGTGGAACTGATTTCGATCTGGACTCCATCCGCCGCGGGAACCACCTTCACTCTCTGAAGTTGGTTGTGCGAAGAGGACGCCGCTGCCGGCTTCGCCGCGGCAACCGGTTTCGCGCCCGGAATCGCCGCGGGTTTCACGGCGGGAGCGGGAGCGCCCGGTGCCGGCTTGCTTGCTGCCGGGATTGCAACGGCTTTGGGAGCCGGGTTGGCCTGCGTCTGCTGCAGCGATTTTGCCGCGCTGCGCGCGTTGTCGATGGCGTCCGGGCTCTGTGCATAGGCCCCGCCGGCCATCATTGCTATTGCCAAAATGCCTGTCGTCAGCTTCATAGCCATCCCTACTTCGCCACCGGCGTTCCCGGTTTTGTCCCGGCGCCGGCCGCTGAAGGTGTCAAATCATGACTGAAGTACGTCGTCGCCGTAAAAGTGGCAACGATGCTCTCGTTCGCTTGGTACTGATAGGTCCGCTTGGCCTTCGCTCCGCCCGGATTCTTCGTCGTCGACACCAGCAAGTTGCCGATGTTGACAATCCGCTCCAGCTTGCTCACGCGGTCGAAGAACTCGAGCACCCCGTAGTACCGACCGTCCAGTTCCATCTCGAAAGGAACCTCGGTGTAGTACTGCTGCTGGTGCGAATCCTTGGCTGCATAACGCCGCAGTTCCACGCCCGCCTTCTGAGCCTCTGCGTCCATCATGGTGATGAAACCATCGACCTGCTTTTCATCGGGAACGATGCGCTGTTCGATTTCCAGCTGCTGTTTGAGCTCCGCCAGTTGCTGCTCAATCTGCTTCAGCTTGGGCCGATAGGACTCGAGTTCATTGTTCTCCCGAATCTTGTCTTCGAGGGCATGCTGCGCGGCCACGTTGTGGTCGTTCTGGCTCTTGAACAGCGTGAAGTACAATGCCGCCGTTACAATCGCCCCCCCGAGAATGACCGCTCCCCACTGCTTGATGCCCGAAAGTTCGCTAAAATTCGCCATAGGTCCGCCTCTACGACTTTCCCTTCTCGCAGGTGAGCGTGAACTGGAACGCCTGCATGTCCTTGATCTGCTCGTCCTGATAGGTTTCCTTGATCTCGACGTTTTTGAAGAAGCCAGTCTTTTGCAGGTTCGCAATCAGATTGGCGACCGCGTCCGCGCTCAACGCCGTTCCTTCCAGGTTTACGCTCGTGCCCGAATCGTCCATCTTGCTGAGCCAAACGGCTTCGGTGTTGTTGACGGTTTCGCCCAGCATGGCCATAAGGTTGACCGGTCCGGTCTGGTTCTGGCGCAACCCGTCGATCACATCCACGCGGCGCTTATAGTTGTTGGCCTGTGTCTGGCGCTCCAGAAAGCGAGCCTTCACGTCCGCCAGTTCGCGATTCTTCTGCTCCGCCACCTTCATGCGGGCATCAATTGCTTTCGCCTGGTGATCCAGCCGGTACCAGTAGCTCAGGTTGAACAATCCAGCGACCACGAGTACGGCGAGGATCTTCAGTTTGGGCGAGCCCATATCGCCCATTTCCATCGTGGGCATCGAGGGACCGCCGCCACCGCCGCGCTTACTCTTCCCCTTGGAATTTTCGAGCAGGTTGATTTTGATCATAGGGATTCAAAGCTCCTCAGGGCCAAGCCCACGGCCACTGCCATCTGGCCGGGATTCTGTTCCACCAGTTCCGCTCCGTGTCCTTCCGTCGGAGGCGTTACTCGCTGGAATGGATTCAACAATTCCACCGGCATCGAGAACTCCTGCCGCAACGCTTCGACCAGGCCCGGCACCTTCGACGAACCGCCCGCCAGGTAGATCTTTTCGATATGCTCGCCGGCCGCGCTGGCCCGGAAGAAATCGAACGTCTTCTGAATTTCCAGCACGATGATCTCAGTGACCTGCTGCAGGATCGGATGCTTCGCGTCCTCGCTCACCGTGCCCACCTTGTTGCCCAGCTTGAGCGACTCGGCGTCTTCGAAGCTCAGGTCCAGTTCCTTTTGCAGCGAGTCGGTGTACTGATGCCCGCCCACGCTGACATCGCGCGGGAACAGAGGCGTCGTACCCTTGACGATGTTGATATTCATCACGCTGGCGCCCAGGTTCAAGAGCGCCACCACCTGGCCCGGCGCCGGCTGGTAGTTGTACTCGTAGCAGTTCTGCAGAGCCAGCGCATCAATGTCGACGATAGCCGGAGTGCGCCCGGACATCGAGAGTACGTTGGTGTAGTTCAGAATCTTGTCCTTCTTCACCGCGACCAGGAGGACGTCCATCTGCGGACTGCCCACTTCGTCGGAGAGAATCTGGTAGTCCAGGCTCACATCGGCCAGGTCGAAGGGAATGTGCTGCGCCGCTTCCTTCTCGATGGTCTCGGCCAGTTCCTGGTCGCTCATCGAGGGCAGCGAGATCTTTTTAACGATCACCGAGTGTCCGCTCACCGCGGTGGCCACGGCCTTGGTCTTGATCTCGTTGTCGAGGAACAGCTTCGAAATCGCGCTCGAAACCGTGCCCGAGTCCACGATCATGGAATCGACCACGATGTCGGAAGACAGCGGCTCCAGTCCGAGGTGCGCAACTTCAATCTGCCCACCCTTTTTCTTCAGCTCGACTGCCTTGATGCTTGAAGAGCCCACATCCAGGCCAACAATGGACTTCGATCCGAATCCAAACATGTGCCCACCTTTGTAGCGCCGGCGTTTCGCCGGCCCTAAGTTTTTCCTACTGTGCCCCGGCAGCTTTCGACGCCGCCTTCGGTTTCCGTTTCGCCTGCGGTTCCATCTCGCTCGACTTCTCTTCCATCCACTGATCCAGCCGTGATTTCTTGAAGCGCCACCGGTTGCCCAGCTTGAATGCGGGAATCTTCTGCTCGCCCACGTACTTGTACAGCGTGTCCGGGCTCACGCCCAGGTATTGCGACGCTTGCCGGATGTTCATCACTTCTCGCGAGTCCGCCATGGTTCCCTTTGCCTTTTCCGCTTACGTCCATCCCGCTCCGGCTTCCCGGCCTGCAGGCTTTGTTTCCGATACTGCCTCGCCCTCAATATCGGCTCCGAGGGCTTTCGGTGTTCCGAGCATATCTCAACCCTGAAAAACCCCGGCTCGGAGCGAATCTCCGCGTTTCATGGGGTTTTTGGCCTGTTTTTTGGAATCGAGAGTGAAGGGGGTCAGAAGGCAAGTCTACAGGTTGTGGTCTAAGCCAACAACTACACTATTAGCGGTATTCGTTGTGCAGAAGGTGGCCGGTCACTTGCGAACCGGTAACTGAAGTACTAGGCACGGTACGGAGGTACTATGTCGCTGGGTGAAGCTGCTGCATTCGCAGGCTTTATCGTAAGGCCCAGAAAGCCTCGTCGGATTACTGAACGTCGGAAACTTTTCCGTTCATGAACGTAACCTTGAGATCCTTGTAGACCCAGATTTGTTTCGTGCCGAGATTGACGATCTTGTCGGGTTTTCCGAGTGAACTCTGCACCTGATCGGTCGTCTGCCCTTTCTCGATGGTCTGCGGTTCCGCTTGCGCCGGCGGTTGAGCAGCGGGCTGATCCTGCTGCGCGGCTTGCTGCTGACCACCCTGCTGATCTTGTCCTTGCTGTCCGCCCTGATCCTGTTGCTGCGAGTCGTCGCTGATGGCGAGCAGTTGCCCTATCGTGTCCTCGACGTCGCCCGCACTGGCTTTCGCCAACGTGCCTTTTGGAAACTGAAAAACGACCTTGGCTTTGTTGTAGGTCGGCGGATCGGTTTTGTTGCACGTGTCGCAAGCCACGATCGTCATGGCGACGTCGTCTTTGTTGACGTCAACTTCGATCTTGGCTGGATAGACCTTGTCGCCTGCAGCAAAGAGATGCGTGGTTTGCGTCTTTCCGAACTTCGCCATGCCGAAACCGATTCCCTTGGTCAGCACCGAATTTGGAGTGTGTACCGTCCCGCCTTCATATTTGGTCGAAAGGACACTCTGGTCCGAATAGGGGACACCCAGAATTCCCCCCTTTTTGATCTCGAGCAGCGTTCCCTTGTCGATCACGGAATACCCGCTTGTGTCCGATCCCATCTTCACCACTTTGTATTGGGCGGCGAGTTGCTCCTGCAAAGAAACAGCCTGCGCGGCGGCATGCGACGAAAGAACGGTAGTGGCGTAAACCACAACGAGGATTGCCGGAATCATCCGCTCGAACTTCTTCCCCATCACTGGAATGCTCCTTTCAGTATCGATCCCGCTCATCACGCCGGCTGCGAAAGAAACGAAACATCTCAGCCTTCGTCAGTAAGAAACGGAAGCGCCATCCATGAGATGGCGCTCCCGTCGCATTGGAAAAACAGTTTGAGCCACGCCGCAGTCGATCTACTGGGAACCCCCACCCGACGACGCCGCTTCCTGCTTGACGTCAGCCTCGGTTTGGTCGGCAGACTTTTCCTGATCTTCCAGGGCCTTTCCAGCCGACTGATCCGGCGGAGGTGCCGGCACGTCGGACGCTATTGTGCCGGTATCCGGAGCCTTCGGCAAGCCTCCGGTTCCCTGCTTCGAGGCAAGCGTCTTCAGTCCTTCGTCAATCTGCTCCTGGAAGTGGTTATGCATCTCCTGCAGATCGTCTACCGATACGAGTACGTTCTTGCCCGAGGCGCAATCGTTCTTCTTGCTGCTGGCAATACTCACATTCACTTTGTTGTCCTGGTCGGGAGTGTCGCCCAGCCGGGTGATGACGTCCCCCTGGGTGAGTGCGCATTCCTGCCCGTCGGCCACGACGTCGACTTCTGTATCCACGACAAACGTACGATGCGCGGGATCCAGCGCCGGAGGCCGTTCCTCAGCGTTTGCCGATGCCGGCGCTGCCTGAGCCCCGCCCGCTGGCGCGCTCTGACCAGCCTGGGCTTGCGAAGCGGCGATCTGCGCTTTCACTTCGTCCGCGATGGCCTGTTTGACCTCGGGAGAAAGCGCGACCTCGCTGCTCGGAGCGGCTGGCGGCGGCCCGTTACTCGCAACTTGATTGTTATCCGCTGCCGCGTTCGCAGCCGCTGCATTGGCTTCTGCTTGCGCCGCGTACGCCGCTTGCAAATTCGCTGCAATCAGATAATCCGTAAGCCAGAAGGCGGCCGAGGGATACACCGGGTAGGGATTCCAATACGCTCCGTAATACCCGTACCATGGCGCTCCACCCCAGCCCCAAGCTCCCACGCCCCAGTACACCGGCGCAGCCCATGGGTTATAGGCCCACCCGTAGAACGCCGGGTGATACCAGTAAGGGTGATAGTAGCCGTAGTAGGGATGTCCGCCCCAGTAGTAGCCGCGATAAACGCCTGTCCTATAGACGCCATGGTAATAGTACGTCCGCGAATAATAAGCATGACCGCCGCGCGTGACATAGGCGCGCTGCACATAACCGCCACGTCGCCCTGTCGTCACAATGCGCGCGCCGTTGTGTGTGCTTACAATCGTTCGCCCGCCATGCACTCCATGGTTGATTTGCATCCCGTTCCGGTTGACGGAGCGGATCTGTCCATTCGGACGAATGCTCGCCGATCCGCCGCCTTTCAGAGGAACCGTGCGGCCGGGAGCAGTGTGAGTGGTCGTCGCCGTGTGCGTTGTCGTACTGGTGTGGGTTGTTGTGCCCGCATGCGTCGTGGTCCCGGCGTGAGTTGTGGTGCCGGCGTGCGTGGTCGTACCCGTATGTGTCGTCGTGCCGGTGTGGGTCGTCGTGCCGGCGTGCGTGGTCGTGCCGGCATGGGTCGTTGTGCCGGCATGCGTCGTCGTACCGGTGTGGGTCGTAGTACCTGCGTGGGTCGTCGTACCTGTATGGCTCTGCGTACTCGTATGACTGGGCGCACTCGCATGTGGCGCCGGAGCGCTTGCATGCGGCGCCGGAGCACTGGATGTCTTTTTCTGGCCCCACGAAAGAATGGGAACCGCCATCACAAGCGCCATCAGAACACACTTTCGCGCGACACTTTCATGGTTCATGAAATTCATTGCACACTCCTAGTCTCGAGTTTTCACACGACTGCATACGCACAGATGTGCAAACACGGAGCCGACGAGATTGTTGTGCTCGTTTCGCTGGGGCCCGGGGGGAGATTGCCGGCAAGAAACACACCAAGGTACCTCTCAAGTACCCAAACTCGCTTCTTGTGGCGGAGCCACGTTATCAAAAACCTCGTCGGACGTGCAATCGTTTTCTAGATTCCCCATCCTTCCCCGTAGCCGCCTGCTGCTGTAATCTATCGTTCTCGGGATGGAGGGATATTTTTGCGCTTTCTCGATCGTCTTCAGCCTCTGGCACTACTCGTCGTGCGACTGGCACTCGGCGCCATCATGGTTATCCACGGGTATCACAACGTATTTGGGGGATTGCACCACCATGCGCAGATGGTCGCCGGTCTCGGCCTGCCTCGTTGGCTTGGGTACGTCTCGTCCTTCACGGAGTTTCTCGGGGGATTACTCATCCTCGCCGGATTGTTCACGCGCGCTGCGGCGCTTGCCGTCTGGATTGACCTGGTAGTGGCTCTCTGGAAAGTGCACTTGCATAATGGACTCATGGGATCTCCCGACCGTCCAGGATACGAATTTCCCCTGGCCGCCGCGGCGCTGGCTTTCACCCTGATCTTTTTTGGCGGCGGCCCCATTGCTTTGGACCATGCACTCCGCGGTGGTGGCACCGGCGCTTCCAAACGATAATCCCTAATCATTCAGTTCACCGCTCGTGAGCGCTGACGCAACTTCTCTGAATTTCTCGGGTTGGATTGTTGCGGTTGCAGCGGTGTCGGAGTCTGGTTCGCAACCGACACCGGGGGTTCCGGACCATTGAATTTTCGGCGCGGTTGAAATTAAGATGAATGGATCACTCATGCACCTGCATCCAAACGGTTTGCCGGTAGCATCTTACCGCCGAGAGAGTAATCATGACTGGAGGTTCTCTTGAGAAAGCTTGCCTTCCTTGCAACAGTCGTTGCTGTTTTTTCGTTCGCTAACCTTGCTTCCGCTCAGCAAGGCGATGCATTTCTAGGGTTCGGAACTCTATTGTCTCCCGGAGCCGCACCTTGCGCCTCTGCGGGCTTTGCGAATTATGTCTGCCCCGAAAAGGGAGGCCTTTACATGAATCTGGGCGGCGACGTCATATTTCACCGCCGCATAGGCTTCGGCTTCGACGCCAATTGGAGGGCAGGCCAGGGAAACTTCGGTGGCCTCGGCCAACCCTACCGCCCCATCCAATACGCCTTCAATGCCATCTACCAGCCTAAATTGAGCAAGAAAGCCGGCTTGGACCTGTTGGGGGGAATCGGATGGCAGAGCACACGCTTTTACGGCTACCAGAACACCTACTCATGCTATGCGCTGGGCGCCTGCTACAGCAGCGCCAACCACTTCCTGGTGGACGCCGGAGCGGGCATCCGCTACTACGTATGGGGTCACGTCTTCCTCCGCCCAGAGGTCCGTTACTACCATGTCACCAACAATAGTGATTTCTTCACCTCCGGCAACATAATTCGCGTGGGGGGCTCGATCGGCTACACGATTGGCCCCGATTAGACTTGATTCAGCGGCGGCCGAGCCGGGACTCCTGTGAGCCGAGTGGCCGCCTGTTTTTTGCTCTCCCGATCCGCTCGCGGCCGCTTCGCTAGAGGCGCCGCGATTCGAGCGTATACACTTCAAGAAGTTGCACGAAATGCAAAGGGGGCAGTATTTGAGAAAGTTCGCGCGATGGATGTCCGTGTGTGCGCTGCTTGTTCTTGCCGCTTTAGCCCATGCTCAGCAGACTGACATTGTCGTTGGAGGCAGCACTCTTTTCTCCACCCAAAACTCCAACGCTTCCCAGACCTACCTGCCACCTCCCGAAAGAGGCGGACTCTATCCCAGCGCGGGGATCGACTACATCCGCGGGAATCACTTTGGGTACAGCGCGGAATTCGCCTTCCGATACAAGGAGGGCAAGTACAACGACTATCAGACCTATCGCCCTGTGCTGTATGACTTCAATGCTGTGTGGGCTCCGACAGCGAAAATATTCCCAGCCCGCATCGCCAGGAGAACCAGCAGCATCCTTATGGCGGGCTTTGGCGGCGAGAGAATTCTTTACTATTACCCTTACACCAACTGCGGTTACCCGTCCGGTTGCTCCACCCATCTCGACAGCAATCACTTTTTGTTCCACATGAGCGCCGCCGCCAACTACAGGCTATGGCGGAAGGTCTTTATCCGCCCCGAAGCGCATTACTATCGCATTTTCAACAACACGAACGATTTCCACTCCGACAACGTTCTTCGCCTCGGAGCTTCCGTTGGTTACACTTTTCAGTAACGAAAAAAAGGCAGCGTCCACGACGCTGCCTTTCGTTCTTGTGCTCTGGCGAACCTACTTCATCGCCATACAAATCTCGGCTTCGTGGATCGCCTGGTTCAGGTGCTCCAGTGATCTGGCACGGTGGCCGTCGAAGTCATGCTCCGCAATCTCCAATTGATGCTTGGCGGCGCGCATGGACTCCAGCGCCTCCTCGATGTGCGGATGCCTTTCGGGTACGGGAGCAACAGCGGCAGGTGCCGGAGGCGCCGCGGCAGGCGCGTGAGGCGCTGGCTTGGGTCCTGCTGCCGCCGCCGGAAAGGCCAGCGCGAAGAGAAGTGCTGCCGTAATCAGCAGAGTCAAGAAACCAATCTTTTTCATGTATTCCTCCTCGTCCGAATTGCGGCTCGGACGCAACCGGTCTTCCATCTCTTGCCACGGACGCCGCCCCCGCCGCCCCAAGAAGTCCATGACCCGCACAGTATAGCCGCTCATCGAAGGCCTGCTTCTCTGGAACGTTACTGGAAAGGTGCGTCCTCACCCGACGCGCCGGTTACGCCACCAAATCCATACCACGACGAACGTCACAACGAGCCCGACGACAACATCAAACCGCCCGATATTGCGCTCGAGCCGGCCCCAATGCCGGCCGAACAAATAGCCCGCACCCGAAATGACCGTGACCCAGAGTCCTGCGCCGAGAAAATTGAATACGACGAATCTCCGCCACGGCATCCTCAATACTCCCGCCATAGGCCCTGCAATAATCCTCAGCCCGAATACAAAACGGGCAAAAAAGATGGTCACCGCGCCGTATCGCGCAAATAGGTCTTCTCCGCGTGCCACCGTCTTCTCTTCAATCCTGAAAGCGGACCGGTAGCGCTCCAGCAGCGGGCGTCCGCCGTAGTAGCCGAGGGTAAACCCGATATTGTCGCCGAGAGTAGCCGCGATCGTTGCCACTACCATGATCCAAGAAAGTTGCAGCTCGTGCTCGGAATAGGCCAGGAAACTCGCCAGCAGGAGGATAGTTTCACCAGGGACGGGAATCCCTGCATTTTCGATCAGAAGGGCTAGACCCACGGCCCAGTATCCGTAGTGCACCACCGCATTCCGCAGAAAGTCGAGAATGGAGTGGGTCATGATTTCGTAGCGCCGGCGTCCCGCCGGCTGTCGCGAGAGCCTGTCCTGAGCCCGCCGAAGAAGCGTCTCGCCCTCGCACTCCCCCGAGCCGTACACTCTTAGCGTCTTATCGTCTCAAGAAATCGACGAGCGCTTTGTTGAACGCATTTGGGCATTCTTCATATGGCAAATGCCCAACTCCTGGAAAAACTACTGTTTCCACATTCTCGAAATGCCGCGCCAGCGGCTCCATGGATGAAGCATATACCGCCGGGTCTTTGCTTCCCCACATCAGCAGTGTTGGAATCGACGCCAGATTTGGCAGCAAGTTCTCGAGTTCTCGAAGATCTGAGGTCCAAGTGCGAACAATGCTCAACCCGTGCTCGAACAATCCTGGAATCGCGAGCGGCGCCTTGTACCCCTCGAGGCTTCCCGGCGGAATCTTGCTGCGATCGGCGTACAGCCGGCCGTGCCAGTAAGGAAAAAGAAATGGCATGTGCTCCGATCCCAGGCGAAACAATGCCGTGCCAAAACTCGCGCCAAAAAACGGCGCAAGCCAAGTTCCGTGCGAAGAGTACGGATTCACCGGACACACCAGCACCAACCGCCGCAGCCCGAGTCTCGAACGACTGTCTCTTATGCATTCCGCGGCCGCAGCCATCGCCACAGCACCGCCCCGCGATGTCCCGAGCAAATCAAACGATGCCAGTCCCAGATTGTGAACAAACTGCAAAACACGCATCGCCGTCGCGTGCATCGAGTGATCCATCCCGCGCGGACGGTCCGAGAATCCCGCTC
>Ga0335083_10003140_pt1 | contig 21544 bp, 34 predicted proteins | sample Lox_Sample_42_FD_206716 | JGI IMG/M metagenome (GOLD analysis project Ga0335083, IMG submission 206716) | Soil microbial communities from Loxahatchee National Wildlife Refuge, Florida, United States - Lox_Sample_4.2 | ecosystem: Environmental > Terrestrial > Soil > Wetlands | place: USA...
GGCGTCCTCGGCGTCGACCTGAGTGGCAAGCTCGGCGATGCGCGCGAGATCATCCTCGATCAGCTTGATCTGTCCGGCCCGCGCACGGCCGAAGTAGCCGTAGTAGACGAACATGCGCCCGGCGAGCACCGGATCCTCCTGGTTGAGGAGGAGCTTCAAGGGCTCCTGGCGGCCGATGGTGTAGGCGGCGCGTATCTGGCCGGCGAGATCGGCGCGATTGCGGGCGAGCTCGCTCTCGCGGTCGTGTTGCTCGGCCGCGAGCGCTGCGCGGTGCGCCGCGTGCTCGGCCCGCTGGCGCTTGAGATCGCCGAGGCTCTCGCGCGCATGACCCACCGAGAGCTCGGCGCTCCTCAGGTCCCGCGTCAGCCGGTCGCGCTCGACCTGGGCGGAGCTCACCGCCCGGGTGACACGCTCGATCTCGGACTTGACCGCCTGCAGCTCGGCTTCGGCCTTCCTGGCATCCGCCTCGGGCTTAGGAGCGGCAGCGGCGGCGGCGAGACCCGCCGCAAGCCCCGCGGCGAGCATGAGCAGGGCGGGACCGAGCAGCCGGGCCGGGGAGCGCAGCCCGCCGGGGCGCGTCCCGGCGAAAGGCTCAGGCGCCCGGATGGGGGCGCTATAATGCGCGGCCTTTTTAGCCCCGAGTCCGTCTTTCCGCCCCATGGATCGCCTGCTCGAATTCGTCAGTCATCACCAGTGGTTAGCCGCCGGGACCGCGCTGGTCGTGGCGCTGATCCTTGTATACGAGATGCGGGCGCGCGCGGAAAGCCAATTTTCCGTTTCACCCCAGGAGCTGATCCGCCTCATGAACCAGGGGGCTCTGGTGCTCGACCTGCGGCCCCAGGATCAGTTCGCGGCCGGGCACCTCGCGGGCGCCCGGCAGATGAGCGGCGAGGCGCTGCTCGCCGCCGGCGATACGCTGAAGAGGCACAAGGAAAAGACCGTCGTGGTCTACGACGACTCGGGCTCGCTGAGCGCCTCGGCGGTGCGGCAGCTCGCGGCGCAAGGCTTCACGCGCGCCTTCACACTCAAGGGGGGACTCGCCGCGTGGCGCGCCGACAACCTGCCGCTGTCGCGGGCCTGACGCCCCGCGCGCGCCCGTGAGCCCGCCCGAGGTCGTCATGTATGCCACCGACTGGTGCGGGTACTGCGCCCGGGCACGGAGACTCCTCGAGTCGAAGGGCGTTGCGTTCACCGAGATCGACGTGGAGGCGGTCACCGGGGCGCGCGAGGAGATGATGGCGCGCGGCGGCGGCGACACCGTCCCGCAGGTATTCATCGCGGGTACGCCGGTCGGCGGATGCGATGAGCTGCAGGCGCTCGATGCAACCGGGCGCCTCGATTCCATGTTGAAGAACGGAGCTGAGAAATGGTGAATGAGACTGCCGGCGCATCGCCGGCCAATGACCTGCCCGCGGACGCCCCGGTGCTCGCACTGCAGACCGTATACCTCAAGGACTGCTCCTACGAGGCGCCGAACGGGCCGCGCGTCGATGGCACGTGGAATCCGCAGGTGAATCTCGACCTGCAGACCGGCACGGCGGTGGTGACTCCGGACCTGCGCGAGGTGGTGCTCACGGTGACCGTGTCCGCCAAGCAGAACGACGTCACCGTGTTCCTGGTCGAGGTGAAGCAGGCGGGGCTCTTCCTGGTGCGCAACCTCGGCGAGACGGACCTGAAGCGTGCCGTGAGCACCGTGTGCCCCGGCGTGCTGTTCCCGTACGCCCGCAGCGCCGTTTCGCAGCTCGTGAGTGCGGGCGGCTTTCCGCAGTTCCTGCTGCCACCCGTGAATTTCGACGCCCTGTATGCGGCTAACCAGGGGCAACAGGCGCCTCCGGCGCAGACCAACTGAGGCCGGCGCGAGCCGACCCAGGGCCGGCGGAGCCGGCTCGTGACGGCACGCGCGCCGCCGAGCTCGATCGCGGTGCTCGGCGCGGGCTCGTGGGGCACGGCGCTCGCCATCCAGTTCGCGCGCGGCGGACGCACGGTGCGGCTCTGGGGCCGCGACCGCGAACGGCTCGCGGCGATGGCGCGCGCGCGCTGCAACGAGCGCTATCTGCCGAGCGCGCCGTTTCCGCCGGGGCTCGCCGTCGAGGCCGACCTGCCGACCGCACTTGCGGCGGCGCGCGACGTGCTCGTGGTCGTGCCGAGCCCCGCCTTCCGGGGAATGCTCATGCAGCTCGCGCCGCACCTCACGAGCGCGATGCACGTGGCGTGGGCCACCAAGGGATTTGAGCACCCGAGCGGCCTCCTGCCGCACCAGGTGGCGCGCGAGGTCCTGGGGGCCGAGCGGGGCATCGCGGTGCTCTCGGGTCCGACCTTCGCGCGCGAGGTCGGCGCGGGGCTGCCGACCGCCATGACCGTCGCCTCGCCCGATGCGGCCTATGCCGAGGCGCTGGCCGCCGAGCTGAGCTCGGCGAACTTCCGTGCCTACACCTCGACCGACATCATCGGCGTCGAGATCGGCGGCGCGGTGAAGAACACCCTCGCGGTCGGGGCCGGACTCTCGGATGGCTTGGGGTTCGGCGCCAACACCCGCATCGCGCTCATCACCCGGGGACTGAAGGAGATGACGCGTCTGGGCGTGGCGCTCGGGGCCGAAGCTCACACCTTCATGGGACTCGCCGGGCTCGGCGACCTGGTGCTCAGCTGCACCGACGACCAGTCGCGTAACCGGCGCTTTGGACTGGCGCTCGCCACCGGCGCGACCCCGGAGGCGGCGCTCGCCGCGATCGGCCAGTCGGTCGAGGGTTACGCGGCGGCGCGCGCCGTCCGTACCGTCGCCGCCCGTACCGGGGTCGAGATGCCGATCTGCGATGCGGTGTATCGCGTCCTGCATGAGCGTCTGCCGGCGCGGGATGCGGTGCGCGAGCTCATGAGCCGGCCGCTCAAGGCGGAGATTGCCTGAAGGCAGCCGCCGGGGACGGGGACAGGATCATCGGGAAGGACTCCGGGCGGCCTGGCTGGGAGCAGCCGCGGTGTTGCGGCTCGCCGCAACCTGCGCCGTCCAGCGCGCAATCTCGCCGAGCGAGGCAGCCGGCGCGCCCAGGTGACTACTGTCCGGCTCGTAGAGCCGGGTGAGCGGGTGCGGCGGGAGCGCCGCGAACATCGCCTGCTTGGCCGCTTGCAGCGGCGGGTAGTCGCCCCGCGGGACGATGAAGAGCACCGGCACCTGCGGGTCCATGCTCCGGACGGCCGCGAGCTCGTTCATCGCCCCGTCGGGATCGAACCAGCTGAGGTAGCTCGCGGCCGTGCAGCTCACGCGGTAAGTGCCCCTCGAGCCCTCGAAGTCGAGGAACTCGGTTCGCTCGTCGCCCTTGCCGGCGGCGATGAGCTCGCGCGCGCGTGCCACCGAGCCGCCGAGCTTCTGCCGGAAGGCCTGGGCCGCGACGTTGCCGCCGGGGGCGATGGCGATGACCCCATCGACCGGGTGCCGGCCGCCGAAGTAGAGCGCAAAGAGGCCCCCCTGGCTGTGACCGGCGACGAACAGATGCTGCGCCCCGTGCGTGCGCAGCTGCTCGAGTGCGGCTACGACCTCGGATTCCGCGGCGGGGACCGGGGTGTCGTAGCTGCGACGTCCCGACCAGGGCATTTCGAGGTTCGCGACGAGGTACCCCTGCTCCTCGAGCCCGGCTGCGAGCGCGGCGACGTGCTGCCCGGGCGCGCCGCCTTTACCGTGCATGACGACGATGCCGATGCGGCCGGGCGATGGCTGCGCGGCGAGCGGCGCCGCGGGCGCGGCCATCAGAATCGGTATGAGGAGTGCGAGGCCGGCGCTGCCGGCGGGGCGGAGGTCGCGCCTGGCATACGGCACTTCAGTCACCGGTCCGGACCAGGAGCCATCCGAGGGCGAGCACCGCCAGCACCGCGACTACCTGGTCGAGCCGCTGCCAGGCGAAGAAGCGCCCGCTCAGAACTACCACGCCGATGATGGTCATCGCGAACCAGACGGCGGTCTGCATCTCGGCCGAGGTGACGCCGGCCGTCGACATGGGCCGCAGCGCAACGACGTAGAGCGAGATGCCGACGGCCCATCCCAGGCCGCTCTTCGCGAGATTCGTCCACGACGGCACCCCGCTCTGCCAGATCTTCGCGGCGTAGAAAAAGCCGAGCGAGTCCGCGAAGCCCGAGAGCGCCAGTAGCACGAGGATCAGCAAGGACGTTGCGAGTGTCATGAGGGTCGGCACGCTCGTTCGAGGAACGAGGAGGCGAGGCGCAAGACCTCCTCACGTCTTTCACGGTGCGGAACATGGCCGCAATCGGCGAGGATCGCAAGCTCGGCGCAACCCCCGACCCCGTGCGCGATGCGGCGCGGGAACTCGAGCGACCCATACTCGTCCCGGTCGCCGTGAATCGCGAGCACGGGGCAGCGAACCTCGGCAAGCTGCGGATCGAGACTCCAGGAGCTGAACTCTGGCGAGAGCCAAACCTCCGACCAGGCGTCGAGCACCCAGCGTGCCTTCGCGCCGTGCCAGCGCGTGAGCCGGGCTAACTGCTCGGGACGGTCGAACTGCGCTTTGGCGGCGCGGATCCCGGCCAGCGTGCGCGGCTCCACGAACGCCTGCGCGGCCTCCGTGATGACCGCCTCGCAGGCTGCGCGCTGCGAGGCGGCGATCGCGAGCGCCATCGCTCCCCCAACGCTGTGGCCAAAGAGCGCACAGCGCGCGAAGCCGAGGGCACGCTGCAGGGATGGAAAGAAGCTCGCGGCCTCGTCGGTGACGAAATCCACGCTCGGCCTCGCCGCGCGCGGCGTCGATTGCCCGAAGCCGAGGCGGTCGTAAGCGATGACCTGCCGGCTGGTGGCGCGCGCCAGCGCCTCCGGGAAATCGCGCCATTGGTCGACGGATCCGAGGGAGTCATGCAGCAGGATGATGGGTGGGCGATCGCCCGGCGCCGTGAGCCAGCGGCGCACGAAAACGCTTCCACCGGGAACGGGTACCCAGGAGTCGCGCGCCTCGCTGCTCATGGCTGCGGCCCGCGAGGGGCACGGGCGCCTGCCCTAGGCGGCGCCCTCGACGATACGCAGGTCGCGATCGGTGGCGTCCCCGAGCACACGCAGTGCTTCCTGATACGCGGGGCTGTCATGCGCGGCGACGGCCTGCGACACGCTGTCGAACTCGATCAGGACGGTGCGCTGCTCGAGTCCTCCCTCGTAGACGCGCGCCGGCATCCCGCGCGCCAGGAAGCGGCCGCCGGCCGCCTGCAGTGCGGGAAACGCCAGCTTGGCGTAGGCCGCGAGAGCCTGCGGGTCGCGCACCGAGCGGTACGCGCTGATCCAATATGCTTTGGCCATGGAGTCTCCGTTACTGGTCGTCGTCGTCGGTGTCGGCATTCACGACGTGCTCGTGCGAGATGGCATCGAGCTGCGCCGCGGACAGAGTCATCAGTGCGCTGAGGAAAAACCCGACGCTGAGGCCCAGCATGACGACGATCAGCTGGCGCATCTGGTAATCCCAGTCGAGGCGGTCCAGGTACGCAGACACGGCGGCCAGCAGGTAAATGTATCCGACCACCGCGGCCGGAATCAGCGCCAGCAGGAGCACCGCATGGAAGTGGCCGGAGAGCGGCGGGCGCAGCAGCGCGAACCAGCCGATCTCCGCAATGGCGAGACCCCCGAACCAGTAGCGCCATCTGCGGAGTGCCGGGACCTGAGGAGTAAAGAGCATGTGTTTCACCCGATGGATACGCCGCGCGCAGCTTTGCCGCTCGCCAGCCAGGAGACGCCTCGATAGGTATCGGCCACCAGCCAGGCGCCGCTCGCGATCGTCCAGGAGATGAGCAGCTCGGACCAGGTTCCCTGATCGGGGTGACCGGCGGCGATTCGCGGTACCCAGACGAGCAGCGTGAAGATCCAGAGCATGGCCGCCTCGAGACTCGCCGCGAGCCGCGGACAGATGGCGAACAGCATGCCCGCGGCGGCCGCGATACTCGCAGCGCCCGTCAGGTAGGTCCAGCCGAGCGGGAAACCCAGCCATTTGGGCACGAGGCTCGCGGTCAGATCGTGGTAGGCGAAATGGCTCACGCCGATCATGGGCAGAGCAGCGATCATGAGCAGCCGCGCGGCAGCGACCCCGCTCTTGCCGGTGGCGAAGGCGAGGTACCGTTTCTCCCAGGCCCCCGCGTGCGCGGCAAACAGGCACCAGGCCCCCGCCGAGAGAACCGCAGTCTCGGCGAACGACTCCCAGTTCACGGCACTCCCCGGGGTGCGAAGCAGTGGCGGCAGCTTCAGCAACGCCAACCACAGCAGCATGAAGGGCAGGAGCACCCGGCAGGCGGCCGTGACGGAGGAACGGCCGAGCAGGCTGACGCCGGCCCCGATCTCTATGACACCGCACAGATAGATGATGAAGAGACGGCCCTCGAGAGTCTTCGGAATCGGCTGCCAGATCTCGGACGAATTTCCGTAGACGAGACTCAGGATGCCGAGGCCGATCAGCCCGGCTGCGAAGGCCACACGGCCCGGTCGAATGCTCGTGTCCACGGGTTGCCTGGTGCAGGACGCGCAAGTAGAACCCCATCATGCAGAGCACGGCGTGGATGATCAATGCGCGCGAGGGCGAACGGGAGCCATGAGGCTCTCAGGGGCTTGCGGTCGGCACGTATAGCCCGTCCTCCCCGAAGAAGATGTACCCGCGCGGCGAGCCGAGCAACCGGTGCCACCAGCGCAGCAGGCCGACGCGGCTGATGGTGAGGCAGGGTGCCCCCCCGAGATTGCGGCCTGCGTAAGCGCTCGAAGCCCAGTCGGACTGGACGAGCTCGACGGCGCGGGCCTGCGCTTCGAGCGGGTCCCCGGCGCGAAGCTGCACGAGACGCAGGAAGCCGATGGCGACGGAGTCATCGAGCGGCAGGGCGATGCCGCGACCCTGAACCGTTACCTCATATCGCGGCACACTCGCAGCCTCAGCCGTCGCAACCGCGCTCAGCGCCGGGCTCGCGGACGGCCTCCGCCACGAGCTCGATGCGGTTTCCGTCAGGGTCCAGGACGACGCCCTCATAATAGCCGTCGCCCGTGCGGCGAGGACCCTCGAGGACCCGGAAGCCGCCTTGCCGCAACGACGCCGTGAGCTCATCGACCTGGCGCTCCGTTCCCACGGTGATCGCGATGTGGGTGAGCCCGATGCGCTGCGTAGGCTAAAGCGAGCGCCCGTCGACGAACTTGCGCTTCACCGAGCTCAGCTCCACGCCCTCGAGGCAGCGGACGTTGACCGCGGCCATTTCCACCCCCTTGGACGCACCGAAACCGAACGGTGCGCAACCGCACTTCGGGCAGAAATGATGCTTGATCGCGTGCTTGTTGAACGTGTAGGTGCTCAGCGACTCGGGGGGCGATTGCAGAGTGAAATCCGGGCGCGGGACGAACCACATCAGGTAGCCCTTGCGGCTGCAATGGGAGCAATTGCACTCCATCGCGGTATCGAACTGGCCCTGCACTTCGAACCTGATCTGGCCACAGTGGCAACTACCCCGGTAGCTCACGATACACCTCCGTCCGGTGCACTCTAGGAAGCGGGCTTGTAAGTCAGCCCAATCACGATTCCAACCACGCACCATTCGGAAAAATACGCCACCGCGGACATCGTGGTGAGCCTCAATCCGATGTTGAGATTTGCGTGGTTATGAAAGACGAACCAGCCGACGACAAATAGGCCGGCGAGCACTCCAAGACTCAGGCCCTGCGCCAATGCCGAGCCGGCTCGGTAACCCCTGGCGTACAGAATCGTCAACACCACTATGGACAGGACTGTCGCCGCGATTGCGATCGGCAGGTGGCTCATCTGTCCTTCATGGGAGCGGTATACGCCCGGATACCTCGAGAATTCCTGCTTGAGGGACGGCATCAGCGTGAACACGAGCCCGCGGCGGTGGGCCGAAGGTGCGTCATCGACTCGACTCCGAGCCAAGGAAGTCCGAGATCAGCGCCCGAGCTTCGTCGGCGCGCTCCTCCGGGACCATGATGGCGCGAGCGCTCAGCGATCCCACCTGCATCGGTCCCGGGAACAGCGAGCCGACGCCCGCGCCGCGCACGAAGAAGGGGACTCCGCGTGCCTCCAGCATGGAGCAAACGGTCAGAAGCTCCAGGTCGGAGTCGGGCGTCAAAACGCTCATGAGCCCCATCGGCGGCACCTACCGGTCAGCAGGCAGCAGCAGCGCCGGATTGGTGAATAAGACGTAAAGCATGACCGCCAGCAACAGCAAGCCGAAAACCAGCGCCGTGCGAACCAGCGTGCCTAGGAATCTGGAGCGCGAGTTATAGGCACACCGCCACAGAACGATACTCTGCAAGATGCCGAGCACAGCACCGACCAGCACGTAAACGGCGACACTCCGCAGGTTTTCCAGGTCGATGAACAGGCCGACGAGCGAATACGCAACGGATAAGCCGAGTCCGTAAACCCAGAAGGCTCGCGACAGCGATACCTTGCCACTGAGGGCATCTGCTAACCATTGGGGCCGCACGGTTGGCTCCTCGAACGACCGTCAGCTGACAGCTAATGCACACAGCTCCGCTAACGACGGCAGCAGGAAGAGCATTAGCACGCCTGAGAGCACGAGTATGCCGCGGCGCCATCGGCGGGTCGAAAGAAAATAGTAGGGAAGGTACAACGGGAACAAGACGAGGACGAACCACCCCTGGTCGAAGGAAGCCTCCGCTCGCCCCGATTCCTTCGCGTCGGCAACCACCCACGTCGTCAGCAGCATCACGATCACGAGATGGTAAAAGCGAAACAGGTGTTCAGCCGGCGCGCGAGCGTGCGACACCAGCCAGCCATCGTACGCCGCGAATACCACGGCGGTGCCCAACGCAGCGACCATGCTGAACCGCTTGACGTCCGTGAGAATCACGTCAGTTGGTCGGGCGCCGACGACGCGCACGCACGATGTCTTCCTGCGTCCAGGACGTCAACCCGCCCAAGCCTCACGGCCCCCTCCCATTGTTGTTAGTCAGACACGCACTGCCGCGGCTGCCGTTCACTCGTGCTTGGACCGAATCAAGATCCAGGTCCTGGACCTGGTGACTGCCTGACAGGTCGTTCCAATTCAGACGGACCTTACCCCCGGGAACCGTCCATGAACACTGTCGTCCGCTCGAGGGCAGCAAAGAGGCCCCCAAATGACACTCCGTCAGTCATCGAACGTCGTTGCCTCGTACCAAATCTCGATCTCATAACCGTCAGGGTCTCGAACGAACGCGTAGGGCAACCCGGCAGCGAACTCGCCCCGAGACGTGATCGTTCCGCCCGCGGCCTCTATAGCCGCGACGGCCGCGTCGATGTCTTCAGGACGGGTGAGACGAAACCCGAAGTGAATGATACCGCCTGATTTTCCGGCATCACCGCGACGTCGCTCAAACGCCAGCACGTCGAAGCGCCCGGGACCGAGGACCTGAATGGACGTGCTGTCGCGGAAGTACTCGCGGACGCCAAAAACGGCGCGATAAAACGCGAGCGAGCGCTCCGGATCGGCGACCGCCAGTGCGATGTGGCTAAGCCCGTGAGTGTTAACCATGGCAAGGCTCCGAGGTTCGATGCTTCATCAGAGCAGGCTGCGCGCCCAACCCAAGACGGTTTGCACGCCCACCCGAGACGCCTGGCGTCTCTCGCTGAATTCATGTGCCGCTGCTTCGTAGCCGTTTGACGGATCGGCGGCGAGTCGACTGGGTTCGGTAGTCATTACCGCACCCTACCGGTGTCGCTCCCAAGGCTCGACGCTTCCCTGCACGATCTCGAACAGCGGGTGCGGTTGCGGACGCGCGTCCCTGCGCCATCGGGAGTACAGTTTCGGGTTGCGAGCGCGCAGTTTGCGCAGCAGATGCCTCCATTCATAAAGAAGCTGTCCGTGCGTTGCTCAGCGTGACGTCTCGACGAGCCGGACCGATCTTCCGTCGATCAAATGAGTACCCGCGCTCTCGCGCCTCAACTGCCACCGCCCTTAGATAGGTATTGATTGCAGTCAGCGGCGATGCATGCGCCCGGAAGCGCTCGAGCTGCGGGTGATGCCGATATCCTTTCGTGGCGCCCTTGAGCACGGCGCGCGCGAGCAGGCCTTCGCGCCAGAGCGCAACCAGACCTCTGGCATCGAGGTACCTGGGATGAAGCGTCCAGAGGCGCACCGCGGGCCCCTAGCGGTGAAGTCGCAGGACCGCACGAGAGTGCCCGATGGCGATCAGGGCGCACGCTGTCTCGGCGCACCAGGCGCCAGTCCGCAAGCGCATCACGGCTTCCTCCAACGATTGCTAGGTTGTGCTTCCCGGCTACGCCTCGCGGATGAGCTCGACGGCCAGGCACGCCCACAGTACAAACAGCAGCACCGTACTGGCGAAGTAGACAGAAAAGCGGTGCATAACCTTATTGTAAGTGCACTGAATGGTGCTGTGCACCGCTCGCAGGGCCGCAAAGAGCCAACACCCGCCAAGCAGGAACCAACCGCCGCGATGAGTTGCATATAGAGTCAGGCTCAGCGCGTAGAAGAGCACCGGAACTTCGAACAGGTTGCGGAAGTTGTCGGCGGCACTGGTGTCATGCAGCGTGCTCGCCGCCTGCCGCGACGTGGCGAGCTGCTCGGGAGCAATGCGGCGACGGCGCATCTCGCGGATGCGCTGCACGTAGAGCCGTACCCAGACGGCCGCTGTCAGCGCGACCATCGCAAAGGTGGGAAGCAGCGGATCGAGCGCAGACATCGGGCCTAGCCTCGCGATTGCGACCTCATGGCAGGGACCCTCTTTTGAGGTGCCACGGCAGCATCACCTCGTGGTCAACGACGCTGGTATCGACGTCAGGGATGCCCTTGCGCGTAGAAGCTCCGTCTGAGCGAGCACGCTTCACGGACCCGCAAGGGATTGTTGGACGGCAACCTCAGGCTCTGCCAAGAGTCCTGGCAATCAGAGCTTCGCTCCGGTGCGATAGACGTAGTTCTGGAGGTCCTGAAGCTCCCGGCTTACGGTGCGCTGAACTCGATGTGCAACGCGCATGATGGCACGCATTACCTTGTAGACGACGCGCGGCTCGCTCTCGAGCAGCATCTCGAAATCAGCGCGGCCCAAGCAAAGCACCTTGGAAGGTCCCGAGGCGAGCAGCGTGGCATAGCGCGGTTCATCGTCCATGAAGGACAGCTCGCCGATCAGATCCCCAGGCTTGAGGGTGTGCAGCAATGTGCGGCCGTGCGCGCTGTCCTTTACAACCTGGACGTGACCCTCGACAACCACATGCACGACGGGATCGCGCGCTCCCTCCGGCAATAGAATCTCACCATCGGCAAGCGCCTTGAGGTGCACGAGCTTCGCAAGCACCGCGCATTCCGATGGTGTGAGTTCCGCTCCGAGCGGGCTCGACCGCAGGGCATCGACATCTGTGGTCATATTCGCGGCACTCTACCACCGGTGGTCCATGCTCCCAAGGGACTCAGTCTGGCCAAGGCTGCCGCAAAACTTCGGCGAGCCTGAGGGTGCCAGCAACGCCAAAGCTCAAGACGGCTCGCTGTGGGCAGACCCTGGGGCCCCACACAAGCGCCCAATGGCGCCGAGGGCGCACAATTTCGCGCCGCCCGAGGCGCCAAACCACATGGGCATCACGGACCCCTCCAACGATTGTTGGACGAGCCACAGCCTCTACTTTGCCGCTCCGCTGAATGCCGCGGCCACTAAGGACGACGGCGCAACGTTCTTCCAAGCCGCCTCAATCGCGGGACGCAGGATTGCCACCGTCGCGACGCGAAGCTTCACGTTTGTCGCGCCTTTGCGTCCCCACCCGCCTCTGACAGGCATGAACACGGCCGGATGCGCACGTACAAACGATTGCTGCTGAGCTGGCGTGAGCTTGACCATACCCCAGGCAACGTCCGGGTAAGCCAGAGTCGCGAATATTTTCTTCCTTACGCGGAAGTCAGGGTGGCCAACGTGTGAGGACTCACAAGCCTCGGGAAGGCTAAGTGCGAGGTTCCGAAAAGTAGTGGGCGTCACAGCGTGTTCAACGTGGCAGCAAACGTCACTGGCTCGTCTAACGGTGAAGTTGAGGGGCCGCACGACTGCGCCCGGCAGGGGCCGCGGGCCCGCAATATCGACTGGGTCCCGCAGCCCCAAACAGACCACGCCTCACGGCCGCCTCGAACGATTGTTAGGCGACGCCACCAAGGCCCTCACTTCGGATACTCCGCTATCAGCTCGACTTCGAGCACCAATGACGGGACATAAAGACGCTGCACTTGAAGCCACGTCGCAGCGGGCAGTGAAGTGTCATAGAAGGCCTTGCGGATATCCTTGGCGCCCTCAAATGCATCTAGGTCCGTGGTGTAGACATTCTCTTTCACCACATTGCGGAACGTCAGCCCATTCGCTTCCAGGGTTTGCTGAAGGCGTTCATAAACGGACTTTACAGCGACCGGCATCTCCCCCTGACCCGCGGTGCCTGAGATGTACAGCCTGTTACCTGACCGAACGGCTTGGCAATATCCGATCTCTACTTCTACGGCCTCAGACCTATGAAAACACGACGGGGGCGGCGGGCGTGATGGCGTCGTACTGCAGGCCGACAGGCTCACCGTAAGCCAGAGGGCTAAGAGAGTCTTCATACGCCTCCTGGTCGCCTAACCGTGAAGCCGAGGGGCCCGCAGAAGCGCCCGATGGCGCCGAGGGCGCACAATTTCTCAGCGCCCGGGGCGCCAGGCCGCAGGCGCGTCACGGACCCTTCCAACGATCGTTAGGCCGCACTAGCGAACCCTGACTAAAGAGACGACGATCGAGTTATCGCTGCCTTTAACGTCTATTTCCCTCGACGCATAGCCGTCGGCAGAGACGACTACGGTGCCGCCGGGCGGAACTGATCTGTAAGGAGCGAGCCAGAAGATATGTGTCGTGCGCGTAGTGGGCGCTAAGGAGAATTGTCCGTCGGAGTTCGTCTGCGCAAATAAGCCTGGATGGTCGTCCACCGATATTGTAGCTCCCTGAATGGGCTTCTTAGAGGCGGCGTCAATTACCGTCCCTGACGCAGAGGGCGAGACATAAGTGGTTATCTCGATGCAGCCGCTGAGCGACATAAGAAACGGGAGCGCTACGGTGTACCGCCATCTCCTCATGTGCGGCCTAACGGTGAAGTTGAGGGGCCGGACGACCACGCCGGATGGCGCCGAGGGCGCACAATCTCTCAGCGCCTGAGGCGCCAAGCCGTAGGCGCGTCACGGCCCCCTCCAACGATTGTTAGCTGCCATGCGCAGGTTCGTCTAACGAGAGGAATACGCGAATTGCCATCTCAGGCGATTCGAAACGCTCCTCGTTCCGTAAAGGCGAATTGCCAGACGAAAATCCGACAGCGAGCATTCCCGATGCGTGATCGAACGCCAGGACGGTCGACCCGCGACGTGCAAACTCTGAGGCCTCGGTGTGCACGCTGCCGATAACGACCTCCATCCGCCGAACTGGAACTAAATACGGCGCCAACCTAGCCAGCTGATCATCAGTGAGGTCTGTTCCGACGAGCTTAAGGAAGATCCGGAGCTCAGCGGACCGAAGACGGTTGATCGTTCGCTCGGGCGTGTCCATGGCAGCTAACGGTGAAGTTGAGGGGCCGCACAGAAGCGCCTGATGGCGTCGAGGGCGCACAATTTCCCAGCGCCCGAGGCGGTAAGCCGCAACCGCATCACGGACCCCTCCAACGATTGTTAGGCCGCCCTGTTGCCGCTTGTAGGCCGCTCACGGCGTGTCAACCCTTACTAGCTTAATCCGTCCAGAGGCGCCAGACTTAATCACTACATCGGCCTTGCGACATTTGAAGTGCGTGGCGATCAAGGCGACAAGCTCTTCATTGGCCTTGCCATCAACCGGCGGTGATTTCAATTGTGCTCGCCACGTGCCGTCGCTCTCCTGAGTCAGCGAGGAGCTACGGGAGCTGGGCCTTACTTTGACGCGAAGAATCACCGCGGCATCTCGGGGCGGTCTAACGGTGAAGTTGAGGGGCCGGGCACCCACCCCGGCCGGGCGACGCGGGCGCACACTGTCCCCGGGCGCCCGCGGAGTCAAACAGACCACGCCTCACAGTTCCGTCCAAGGATTGTTGGCCGTCACACACATAACGCCTAGCTGGTCTAAGGGCCCGGTGCCTCGGTCGCAGTGAACGCGACGACCACCCAGTTTCCGCTTCGCCTCGCGTAAACCTTCATGAACTGCCATCGGTCCTCACGGAGTGTGCCCCCGAGGGTCCGTGACCGGAACAGATTCCCGCTAACAATGGCCATGTCTCCAAACCTTCGCACGTTCAAGTCGGTGGTCTCGTATCGGGAGAATTTCATGCGCCCGGTTTTCAGGAACGATAGGGCGTCCGCCTTACCCATTGCGGCCATGCCAGGAACCATCACGGTCAAGTCGTCCGCCCACAGCGTTTCGAGTGCCGCCGCGTCGTTGTTCAGATGCGCTTGGTTCCAAGTATCCTCGAGGCGCATGAATTCCTGATCGGTATCCGGTTGAGCGGCTGCAGCGACAGCAAGAAACAGAAGCGAGATAAGGGGTAACACCAACGCCAGAGAAGTACGTTTGTGCATGGAGTGGTACCTCGCCCAGCCTGACGGCTAACGGTGAAGTTGAGGGCCCGCACAGAAGCGCCGGCCCTTCGCGCCGAGGGCGCACGATTTCTCAGCGCCCGAGGCGGTAAGCCGCAAGCGCCTCACGGACCCTCCAACGCTTGTTAGACGTGCACCGCGCCAGCGCGGCATTCGCAACGTGACATCGCATGTATTTACGACGGAGTGCGTCGACGCACCCAGTAGACGATCGCGAAGACTCCAAGAGTAGCCAAGACAGCGCCACTTATGCTCCAAGTCGCCGATGCGCCCTGAACAGGCGCGCAGTCGGCGAAACAGAGAACCGGCCGGACTTGCACCAGCCCCAGCCCTTGAGACAGCCAGAGTCCGCCTAACAACACACTGATCACGCCGGTGATAAGGACGATCTTCTTCACGATGCGCGTCTAACGGTGAAGTTGAGGGGCCGCACAGAAGCGCCAAGCAAGAAGCGTTTCACGGACCCCTCCAACGATTGTTAGCCGGCAGCCCCCAGCGTCAGCTACGGAGATGTTCTTCATGCGCCAGAATGTAGCAGGGCGCAGCCCTGCACGCTAACGGTGAAGTCGAGGGGCCGCACAGAAGCGCCAGCCCTTAGCGCCGAGGGCGCACAATTCCTCAGCGCCCGAGGCGCCAACGAAGGAGCGCCTCACGGCCCCCTCCAACGATTGTTAGAGCGCGGGGTCACTTGTGCGCTTCCATATACGCGCGCAACAGCGCATTCATCCTCGACTGATACCCGGCACCCTGCTTCTTGAACCATTCGATAACGTCGGAATCAATGCGCAGCGAAAGGAGTGCCTTCTTTGGCACAGGCTTCAAGCCCTTGCGCGCGACGGCGCGAGCGAACATCTCGGGAGTCCACTCCGGCGCATCGCCGTCGCGCACAATGTCGGTGTCAATCATCTTTCGAACTCGACGGAGGTCGGTCGAAGATCTGCGAGAAGTAGTAGCGCGCTTCATGTTTTGTGGCCTTACGAATGGAAATTCTCGGCATCGCGAAAATCGATGCCGTGCTTTTTCAGGTTGACGCGTCGTTTCGCCTCGTCCCAAGCGAACATGCCTGAGTGTAGCTACAGCTCGTAACTACGGCAAGGCCTCCGCCCCCGCCCTCTAACGGATGAGTTGAGGGGCCGCACAGAAGCCCCCGATCAGAGCCGCGGGCGCACACTGTCTTCCAGCGCCCGCGGCGAGACTACCGAGCATCACGGACCCCTCCAACGATTGTTAGGAGTCGGCCGCCCTAAACGACAGCTTTGCATTCGCATGCACTCCCCGTCAGAACAGATGAAACTGTCTCCCAATCATGAGAATCAACCACAGATTGGCAACCACACCGGAGCTCACCGCGAGACAGCCCAAGAGCAGAACCGCGAGCCTCATGCAGCCTACCTACCTAGAGTCCCAGGAAGAGGTTGGCGATACGCGGGCACGCAACATCGGGGCGTAGCTATCGAAATAAGCCAGCATCAGGAATGTATTCATCAGAAGTACCGACCACCCTAAGACCTGAGCGCGCACGCTACTCCCCAGCAGTCCGACATCGACAGCCCACGCCGCCACCGTGACCGGGAATGCGACAGCTAGCGCCAGTGGAACGTAGAAATTCGCAAGTAGTGCGGCACCTACCGCTACCTCAACGACCTTAATGCCATCGAACAGAAACCCTGTATCGATCATCGCCTGCACGAAATGGGGCGTATGGATATTGGGAGGATCGTGACGGGTAGGGTACGGCATGATCTTCCACCACCAGTTGATCCCATTGATGAGGAATTCAAAGCCGAACAGATACCGCGTTACCAGCGTCAGCTTGACTATCACTTAGTCCCTCCAGACAGGGCGCTTAGCGAAGCCGGCCAGGGCGTCGCTCATCATCAGCGGTTCGAGTCTGCAAGCGCCACCGCAGCCGACTCCTAACGGTGAGGTTGAGGGGCCGCACAGAAGCGCCGGCCGGGCGACGCGGGCGCACAATCTTTTCTCGCGCCCGCGGAGCCAAACAACAAGCGCCTCACGGCACCCTCCAGCGATGGTTAGACGCCCGCGCCATCAGATCACAAACGAGCGATCCACAAGCATCCGCCACCGTCCCCAGAGCTTGACAAGTAGTACTTGACCGTAAGTGTTGGAAGTCCCAAACGCCACTAGCATCGTTCTGGGCGTAGGGGCGACCAGCACTTCAAGTTTGACGAAATCGTCCCGCTCACATGGTGCCATGGGAACTGAGTCTCCGGTGGACTCGCATCCTTTGTCTTCGGGTCGTTCAGAGAATGACTTGAACCGCAGTGAGGGATGCGTGGATTGGAGCTTCCCGAAAAGGTCGGGGCCGGCGAGGGCCTTAACGTAGACCACGGACCCAGTGCGAAATCGCGCGAGAGAAGGGCCAGCGACAACCGCCAGTGCGTCGGCTACGTCATTCGCCTCGACGATGCCAGGAGCTGTGCGAAGTGCCACATACAGCGCCAATAGTGCAGTGGCGACCCCAGCCACGAAGGTGCCAATTAGAACCCCGGCGCGCGGCATAGGGCGTCTAACGGTGAAGTTGAGGGGCCGCATAGAAGCGTCTGGCGCCGCGGCCCTGGCACGCCGATCGGCGTCTGGAGCGGAGTGATCCGCGGCGCCTAACGAACCACGCATCACGGTCCCCTCCAACGATTGTTAGACGACCAGCGGCCACCGGAGACCATTTTCGTAAAAGACCACCTGCAGGTATACACACACTACAACAATGACGATAAGTAGAACCGAGGCACTCAATGCTAGGCGAGCAGCAACGGGATCGTTCAATTTGAGGTAGTCCCTCCTTGCTAGGAAGCGGAGGACTCCGAGCATTGTGGCGAAGTGCAAGCTAGAGAGAAACTCAGGCGACCCGATTTCCTCCCACGTCGACGCATGGTGCGACGCCAGGCGCGCGAACAAGAAGTGCATCACCAGCAGATACGCCAACACGAGACCAGCTGCGGCGATGCACGCTGCGGCGTATGGCAAAGGCATAGGCAGAACGGCCGTCTAACGGTGAAGTTGAGGGGCCGGACGACCACGTGTCACAGGCGCGGCGGGCCCGCAATTTCGACTGGGTCCCGCCGCGCCTAACCACCAGCGCATCAGGGCCCCCTCCAACGATTGTTAGGCGGCAACCTTCTCGAAGGAGAACTGTGGAGCGCCAGCGCGAACAGATGCGTGTTCGATCGTGATTGAGCAGATGTTGCCCTTGGCATCGAGGTCGAGAACGGTGTTCTCGTCCAAATCGCGAGTCTGCGTAACCGGTGCATCCCGGAACTCAATCAGCATCGTGTCTGTTTCTTCGAAGTATCGAACCTTCATGGCACGAAATCTCTGTCAAAGAAAGCGTTGTGAATCGTCTCGCCGCCAGGCAGCAGGATAACCCGCAGGTATCGATTGTCCATCTCTGGCACCTGGCACCAGCGCCGGATGCGCCCATCCTTCTGAATTGTCTGCCGAATTGGCGAGGTTGAATCCATGCGTCTTGAATCAGCGCTCGATCGGGGCGCTGACGTATCGTCGCAAAATAGCGCGACCTTCACACCACCAAGGTAACAGAACGCAGAGGCGTCGGTCCTTGCGCGGTTGCCGCCTAACGCTAGAGCTGAGGGTCCGCGCAGAAGCGCCCAATTGGAGCCGCGGGCGCACAATCTCTTCCCGCGCCCGCGGCGACACTACTGAGCATCACGGACCTCTCCAGCGATTGTTAGACCGCCGCGTAAAACGCCCGACATACCTTCTCAATTTCGGACTCCTGAGCAGAGTTTACGAACAGCATGTCCAGCGGACAGTCGCGGCTGAAGATCGCAGCGTAGGGACCACGGAGCTCCTCGACTAGACTTCGGTCAACAGCGTGGGTGGAACAAAGAGCAAGTACGACGTGGACGTCGTTCGGCCCCTCATAGGCGGCCCTTACGAGGAATGCGCGCCGGATCTCCGGTCTCCCCGAGAGTATCGGTAGCCAACGCTCTTTTAAGGTGCGTTCCACCGGCCCGTCCTGCTCGCCGACGAACTCAATCTTCGGAGCGGTGATCTGAGTAACTTGCTGCCGTTCGGGGTTCACCTTTAGCCAGGACGGAAGACGTAGCGACATAGCGGCGGTCTAACGGTGAAGTTGAGGGGCCGGGCACCCACGCCGGACAGGCGACGCGGGCGCACACTGTCCCCAGGCGCCCGCGGCGCCAAGCAGACCACGCTTCACGGACTCCGACGATTGTTAGAGGGCACGCTTGCGCTGGGGCTTACTGCCAACACTGCCCTAGATCGGAGCGAAGTCATCGGGGAATGCCGCAAGTCGCCCCCGAAAAGCTGCGGTGAGGACCGAGTCGCTCGGCACGAGAGCGCCGTATCGCTCCTGAAGCATGTCCAGTTCCTTCTCGTCGCTGGCGGAAGATCTCAGGGCAGCCAGCACCGATGCTACCTCGGCCATATCGAAGTGCTCGAAGCCGGCGATAGCGGCGTCGAGTTCCCTGTCCGACAGAACCTCAAGCGCGTGCTCGACGCCACCATTCATGGCTAGCCCGTGGAAGCGCATCAGTGCCGCCAAGGCGACGTCACCGGGGCGCGGGGTCGGGCCGCCGCTGTTGAGCACGGCGCGGTTCCAGATGCGTCCATCTCGCGATTCCGCCACAGCGTGACCTCTAACGGTGAAGTTGAGGGGCCGGACGACCACGCCCGACAGGGGCCGCGGGCCCGCAATATCGACTGGGTCCCGCGGCCCCAAACAGATCAGGCATCACGGCCCCCTCCAACGATTGTTAGAGCGCACGGTTGTGGCGGCCTGCATGTGCCCTACGCGCCGCTGATGACATTCGCATGGCGCGCAACGAGCTGCCATGAGTCGCCCGCCGCACCCCAAATATTGGTGTAACGGCGCCGCACTTGAGGCCCTCCCGGTGAGTTGGTCAGTACCTCAGCGCCCATCACGATAACAAAGCGTCCCTGCTGCATCATCGCCTCAGCCTGGCATTCCAGTGACGAATGGCTAATTATCCCTGCCCTAAGCAATTCGAGAACGCGCTTCTTGTCGTGGACGCGGTTGATCGGGGAATTGACGATGAGATCGTCAGCCCACAAGCGCTCGAGTTGCTCGAAATCGCGAGCGACGAACGCGCGGCAATTCTCCGCCTCAAGCGTCGCGATATCCTTTTGCCAGGTGGCAGGATCGCTGTCGTTGGGTCTATCTGTATTCATTGAGCGTCCTCAACGGAAGGCGGGAAAGCGCCGGCCCTTGGCGCCGAGGGCGCACAATCTCTCAGCGCCCGAGGCGACAAGCCAGAAGCGCTTCACGGCCCCCTCCAACGATTGTTAGGCGGCCAACCCGACGCCGCCGCACCCAACGCTCCTAGGAGTGCCAAAGAGACGAACGCAATCAGCGTCATGGTGTAGGCACCCGGGACATCCAGGCGGATCAACGGCGAGTGTACGGCGTAAATGATGCGTGCGGCGATCGCCGCGAGAATTGCTGACAACAGCGTACTCAACGTACCGGCTAGATACCGGTGCGCGTGCGTAAAGAAGCCCGCGGCGTAGCCGACGAGGACGCAGATCCCGACAAAGACCGCGTTGCGCAGATACTCCTGGGACGGCGACATCACAATGGGACAGGGGCGTCCCGAATATCCCGCGATTGGGCACGGATCGCCCCACGGCAAAAAAACGCAGAACGCAACGCAGCCTCCTATCGAGGCAAGCGCAATAGCCAAAGGGAGGCGCAAACGCATGCTGGCCGCCTAACGGTGAAGTTGAGGGGCCGGACGACCACGCCAGACAGGGGCCGCGGGCCCGCAATATCGACTGGGTCCCGCGGCCCCAAACAGATGACGCATCACGGCCCCCTCCAACGATTGTTAGGTGCCCCTTGAGATGCCGCCGATAGAACCGGCCCTATCTGCACGCGGCGAGACAATACTGCGGCTACGCTGATGAGAACACATTCCGTGAGAAGCGCGCGCTCTACGTATCGCCACCCCATCGCGTGGTGCCAATCGGGTTGAATAAGGGCAAGAACGCACCACCCGATGAGGTTGCCCACGACGCATACTGAGGTAGCTTCATACCAATACGTAGCCGGATGGCGGCGAGCCAAGAGCCAGTACACGAGGAGAGCGGCACTACAGCCTACGGCCGCATACGATGCGTTGTGCCAAAATGGATGAGTCGATCCGACACTAGCGAAGGGTATCCCTAAAAGAGCCAACCCCAATCGATACCCGAAGCCTGCAGCGAAAGTCGCGACGAACCACAGCGCCGAATACCGAGCGACGCGCGCAACAGAATACGTCTGAGTCATCGGGGCACCTAACGGTGAAGTCGAGGGGCCGGACGACCACGCCGGATAGGCGCCGCGGGCCCACAATTTCTCCCGGGACCCGCGGCGCCAATCTGACCACGCATCACGGCCCCCTCCAACGATTGTTACGGGCCGGCCTGGCATCTGAGATAGTCGTAGTCAGAGATCCCCACGGAGCGCCAGTATTGGTTGTTAGCAAGGACCACTACTCCGGACTGCCTGAAGCTTATTGTGAATTGGTTAGCCTGCACCACAATAATCGGCGGGCTGCTGTCTTTGAACGGAAATGACCAATTGTCAGAGTGTGCGTTGAGCCAAGCCACCAATCGCCAATATTTCTCGTCGGTTTGTGCGAGTTTACAGTGCTCGACCTTCCCGCCCTCGGCGTAGACGTAAACGTCGAGAATTTCGTTGGGGAGAAGGGTGAAGGAAGCGGAGCCGCAACCAAAACACCCTCCGGCGGCGGGCGGCGCGCCCTTCTGTCCTGTGGCGTTGCACGAAGCCACAGCGCATGAGGTCAAGACAAGAGCTGGCAAGAATGCCGCGCGCACGGAGGCCCCTAACGGTGAAGTTGAGGGGCCGCGACGTCCCCCCGCTTTTGAGTAGCGGAAGGGTTTAGAGTCTAACCCCGGCGGGAGGTTGGACGTGAAGAAGCGATTCAGCGAAGAACAGATCATCGGGTTCTTGCGGGAAGGCGATCGAGGTATC
>Ga0335083_10003142_pt1 | contig 21536 bp, 20 predicted proteins | sample Lox_Sample_42_FD_206716 | JGI IMG/M metagenome (GOLD analysis project Ga0335083, IMG submission 206716) | Soil microbial communities from Loxahatchee National Wildlife Refuge, Florida, United States - Lox_Sample_4.2 | ecosystem: Environmental > Terrestrial > Soil > Wetlands | place: USA...
AGCCGCGTCCCGTCCGCGCCTGCCGGCCTGCTCGCGCGCGAGCAGCGTTTCTGCAAAGAGCTGGGCGCGGGCGACTGAGCGGTTATTTGCTTTTTTGACGGCCCGGAGGGGGCGGCGATACTGGCCCTCGGCTGCGTCTGCAGCGAGGAGATCCGATGAAAAAGCCCCTGATCACCACGTCGTTGCTGCTTGGCGCCCTGGCGCTCTGCTCGGTCGCCTCCCCGGCCCGCGCCGAGGAGACCCAGCCGCCACCGCCCTCGAGCCCACCACCCAGCTCGCCGCCGCCCGCCAGCGGCTCCAGCTTCGGCGGCGGCGCGATCGGCATCGGCGCGACGGCCTCTTTCGCGCCGGCGACCCTCAGCGGAACCGACGCTCTGTTCGTCTACGACCAGCCGGTGTTCCACCTGGTCGCGGCGCTCGGCTATTTCCACGAATCCCACGCGAACAACACCTCGAACGGCGACTTCCGGTTCGGGATCGGCGGCTGGTATCACCTGGCCCGCGCCTCGATGGCGGACTTCTCCGTGGGCGGCACCGTCGGCCTGGACTACACGTCCGGTCCGGGCGCTGGCGGCTCCGGGACCGCGTTCATGATCGCCCCGGGGGCTGAGGCCCGCCTGTTCCTGTCGCCCAACTTCGCGCTCATGGGGGACGTCGGGCTGGTGATCATCTTCGGCGACAACAACCACGACACCGACTTCGGCATCGGCGGCGCCACGGTCGCCGCGTTCGGCTTCACCTACTTCTTCCGGTAGTCGCCGTCAGTCACCGAGACGCACCGAGGCCGAAAGGCCTCGGGCGTCGTCGGCGTACCGCCCGGCGGCGTCGGGCTGGCCACCGCCCACCGCCACCTCCACCTCGCCCGTCAGAGGCCGCCGGGTGCCGCCCTGGTCGACCAGCGTGAGACCCTCGGGCGGGATCGGCAGCGAGACGGTGCGGCGCTCGCCGGCCGCGAGCGTGACGCGGCCGAAGGCCGCCAGCCAGCGCCGGGGCGCGTAGGCGGGCGGGCTCTTCGGGATGACGTAGACCTGCACGACCTCGTCACCGGCCCTCGCGCCGCCGTTCTGGACGTCGACGGACACGCTGGTCGCGCCCGCGCCCACCAGCAGGTTCGCGTAGCGGATCCGCGCATAGCTCAGCCCGTACCCGAAGGGATAGAGCGGCGGGCGATCTGGCCGCGGGTAGCGGTAGGTCCGCCCCTGCATGCCGTAGTCGGCGAACGGCGGCAGGTCGTCACCCGACCGGTAGAAGGTCACCGGCAGGCGCCCGCCCGGGCTGGCGTCGCCGAACAGCACGTCGGCCAGCGCGGCGCCGCCGTCCTGGCCGGGGTACCAGACGTCCAGCAGCGCGGCGGCGTGGGCTGCCGCGAAGGGCACGGCCAGCGCGCTGCCGCCCGTGAGCACCACCACCACCGGCTTGCCGGTGCCGATCAGCGCCTCGATCAGCTTCTCCTGCGCGCCGGGCAGGCCCAGGTCGCTCCGATCGCCGGCCGGGTTCAGCGCGCTGTCCCCCTCCTCGGCCTCCAGCCGCGGATCCAGGCCGACGACGGCGATCACCAGGTCGCTGCGCCGCGCGGCCGCCACCGCGTCGGCCACCTCCGCCGTCGATCGCCCCGACCCGGCCAGCGTCGCGCCGCGCACGTAGCGCACGCTCACGCCGCGAGCGCGCGCCGCCGCGCGGATCCCCGCCAGCGGCAGGACCGGGCTGGCGGGGGTCCCGTGATAGTCGCCGAGCAGCACCTCGCGATCGTCGGCGGTCGGCCCGGCCACCAGCAGCCGGCGCACGCCCGCCCCCAGCGGCAGGACGCCCCGGTTCTCGAGCAGCGCGATCGATTCGACCGCCGCTTGGCGCGCCAGTCGGCGGTGCTCCGGCGCGTCGACGGTCTCGGTCCCCAGGCGGGCCCAGGGGACGGTCTCGGGCGGGTCGAACGTCCCCAGCCGAATGCGCGCCGAGAACAGCCGGACCAGCGCCCGATCCAGGTCGGCCTCGGCCACCAGGCCGCGGGCCAGGGCCTCGCGCAGGGCGCGGTAGTCGTGGCCGCAGTCGAGGTCGGTCCCGGCCCGCAGCGCGTCGGCCGCCGCCTGTTCGCGGGTCGCGGCCGTGTGGTGGCCGCCAAAGATGTCCCCGATCGCCCCGCAGTCGCCGACCACGTAGCCGTCGAAGCCCCAGGCGCCCCGCAGCGTGTCGGCCAGCAGCCACCGGTTCGCGGCGCACGGCTGGCCGTTCACGCGATTGTAGGCCGCCATCACCGAGGCGACCTTCCCGCGGCGCACCGCCGCCTCGAACTGCGGCAGGTAGGTGTCGGCCAGGTCGTGCGCGGTCGCCCGCGCGTCGAAGGCGTGCCGGTCGGCTTCCGGGCCGCTGTGCACCGCGAAGTGCTTGGCGGTGGCGACCGTCTTCAGCCAGCGCGGATCGTCACCCTGCATGCCGCCGATGAAGGCGACGCCCATCGCGCCGGTCAGCGTCGGGTCCTCGCCGAACGTCTCCTGGCCGCGCCCCCAGCGCGGGTCGCGGAAGATGTTCAGGTTCGGCGAGAAGAACGTCAGCCCTTGATAGCGCCCGCGCTCGCCGCGCGCCTGGGCCAGGTTGTACTTGGCGCGCGCCTCGTCGGAGACGGCCTGGGCGACCCGCCGGACCAGCGGCTCATCGAACGTCGCCGCCAGGCCGATGGCTTGCGGGAACACGGTGGCGGTCCCGGCGCGCGCCACGCCGTGCAGCGCCTCGTTCCACCAGTCGTAGGCGGCCACCCCCAGCCTGGGGATGGCCGGCGCGTCGGTCATGAGCTGCGCGATCTTTTCGTCGCGGGTCATCCGCGAAACCAGATCGGCGGCGCGCTCGGCGGCGGCGCGCCCGGGGTCGCGAAACCGCTCGCCGCCCGGCCCGCGCGCGGGGGCGGCCGGCGCGCAGGCGGCCACCGCGAGGCACGCCGCCAGCGCGGGCAGCGGAGCGCAGCCGCGCTGCGCGGCGCTCATCGCGGAGGGCCCGGGACCCTTCGAGGGTCCCGTTCTGATGAATCGTTCACTTCAGCGTGATGGTGGTCTTCGCGTAGACCTTTTCCTTGCCGCCGACCAGGCGGGTGGCACGGACCTCGTACTTGTGCCCCTTCACGAAGCCCATGTCCTTGGAAATGGCGAGGCCGTTCACCTGCACGATCTTCTGGTCGGGTTTGACCCCGATCTCGCTGAAGTTCACCTGCTCGGGCGGATGCTTGGAGGTGTCGTAGTAGACGATGTTGATCTTGTCGCCCCCGGCGCCGCTCCCCAGGAAGACCATCATGTTCAGGTTCCAGGCGCCGTCGCCCTTGAAGGTCGACTTCCCCTGTCTCTTGAGGGCGCTGTTCAGCTCCTTCTCCGACCCGTAGGACCCCCACTCGACGTCGCTGACGACGATCTTCCCCCCGGCGGCGGCGAAACGAGGCGCCATCGAGAGGGCCGTGAACATCATTGCTCCCAGAGCGACTGTCCCCGCATGACGCATGCGCATCCTCCTCGACCATACAATACCATCGTCAACGAAAGCGACGGCCGCCGGGGGGGCCGCTCAGTCCTTTACCGCTGGCCGCGGGGAACCCGGGGCGAAACCGGCCCCGGCGCGGGCACATCGATTGCAGCCCCAGCCTCCGCCATGCGCGTGCTGGAGGCACGGTTCCACCCGCAACAGAAAACCGGCGGCGAGTTCATCGTCGTCGGACACGTGGTCTGGGACGGCGAGGGGGCCCGCCCGGTGGTGCAACCTTCCCGGGCCCTGCTGTCCCGCAGCGAACCGGCGACGCTTCTGTCCAAGCTGCAGTATCTTGTCTCGGCCAGCGGGCACGAGGCCTTCGACCGGCTCCAGATGTTGCGCAGCCAGTTCTGGTCTTTCGTCGAGATCCCACTGACGTCACCCTCCGGAGGTCCATCATGAAGGGTTCAAGGTCCTGGTTCGGCATCGTGGCGCTGGTGGCCGGCGCCGGGGCGCTCGGTTGCTCCCACGAGCAAAAGGAGCCCCCGGCCCACCCCGCTCCCCCACCCGTCGCGGCCGTGCGCCGCGCTCCCCCCAAGGCACCGCCGGCCGAGGTCGCGACCGAAGAGCCGCGACCCAGGCCGGAATCGGCCATCTACTTCGACTTCGATTCGGCGCTGCTGCGGCCGGAGTCGCACGACGTGCTGCAGAAGGTGGCCAGGTCGCTCCGCTCGGACAACGTGCGCGTGCGCATCGAAGGGAACTGCGACGAGCTGGGGACAATCGAATACAACATGGCGCTGGGCGAAGAGCGGGCGCGCGCCGCCCAGGCCTACCTGCAGCACCTGGGCGTCCCCCAGGGGCGGCTGCAGACCGTCAGCTACGGCTCGCAACGCCCGAAGTACCTCGGCCACGACGACGACGCCCACGCCAAGAACCGCCGCGACGACCTGGTGCTGCGCTAAGCCGGTCGCCTGGGTCATACTGCGGCGATGCGCGGATCGCGCTCGGCCCGCCTCTCGGTCCGCCTGGCGTTCGCTTCGGTGGGCACCGCGCTCGCCGTGGGCGTGGTCTGCGCCGTGGGGCTGTTCTCGCTGGGGAACGCCTCGGCCGTGGCGCGCGTGGCGGTCAGCCGGCAGCTGGCGTTGCTCGACGACGCGGCAGCCACCAGCGCGTTCCTGTACCAGAAGGGCTTCGTCGCCGAGTACCTGCTGACCGGCAACCGGACCTGGCTGGCCGAGCTGGAGAGCAATCGCCCCGCCTTCGAGACCTGGCTGCGCGGGATGCACGGCCGGGTGGGGAGCGCCGCGTCCGGGCGGCTGCTGGACCAGATCCAGGCGGAGTACGCGACCTACGATCGGGCCCGGCGCCAGGCGGTGACGCTGTACGACGGCGGCAACTTCGAACAGGCCAAGACGGTGCTGCTGCAGAACCACACTCAGGCCCAGCGGCTGCGCGACCTGTTCGCCGAGTTCCGGCGGGTGGCCCGGGCGGACGCCGAGAACGCCCTGGCGGGCGAAGAGCGGTCGGTCCGGAGACTGGCCGGCGTGCTGGTCGGCACCAGCATCGCCGGGGCGATGGCCAGCCTGCTGGTCGGGTTCATGTGGGCCCGCCGGATCACCAAGCCGATCTACGAGCTGGAGGTCCAGGTCGAGTCGGCGGCCGAGCGCACGCGGATCCACCTGTCGCCCGGTCGGGCCGGGCTCGAGACGCTGGGCGATCAGGTGAGCGCCATCGTCGAGCGGCTCGAAGAGACCGACGCCGCCCTGTTCGAGCATCGCCGCCGCCTGGTGCAGAGCGAGAAGCTGTCGGCGGTCGGCGAGCTGGCCGCCAAGCTGGCGCACGAGGTGCTGAACCCGGTGGCGGGCATGAAGGCCGCCGTGCAGCTGCTGGAACGGCAGGGGAGCGCCGCCCCGGGCGGCGAGGCGGTGGTCGACACGGCGCGCGCGCTGGACCGCGAGATCGGGCGGGTCGACGGCCTGATGCGGCGGCTCATGAGCTATGCCCGCCCGCTGGCCCCGCGCTTCGAGCTGGTCACGGTCGGCGGGCTCCTCGACAGCGCCGTCGAGGCGGCGCGCCCGGTGCTGGGCCGCTTCGGAGCGCGCATCCAGCGGCACGACGGGGCCGGTCTGCCGCCGCTGGAGGTCGACCCCCAGCTCGTCACGCAGGCGCTGGTGAACCTGATCGCCAACGCCGCCCAGGCGGCGCCCGGTGAGATTATCGAGATCGAATCGGTTCGGTCATCGACCCATGGGCGCGACGAGATCGCGCTGCGCGTGTCGGATCGCGGGCCCGGGCTCCGGCCCGAGGAGGAGCGCAACCTGTTCAAGCCTTTCTTCACCACCAAGCCGGATGGGCACGGGCTGGGGCTGGCGGTCAGCCAGAACATCGTGCTCGAGCACGGCGGGCAGATCAGCGCGTCTCGCCGGGCCGACGGGCGCGGCGCCGCCTTCGAGATCCTGATCCCGGTGGTGCGGTGATGACGGCGACCGTGCTGGTGGCCGACGACGAGGGGCTGATCCGGCAGTCGCTGCGCGCGCTCCTGACCGACGAGGGGTTCGAGGTCGTGCAGGCCGCCTCGGGCACCGAGGCCTGGGCCCGCTTCCAGGAGGCGCGACCCGACGTGGTGCTGCTGGACCTGGTCCTGGGCGACGCCGACGGGCTGGACCTGTTGCGCCGCATGAAGCAGGAGGCGCCCGACACCAAGGTGATCCTCATCTCCGCCCATGGATCGATCGAGAGCGCGGTCGCCGCCATGAAGCTGGGCGGCTACGATTTCATCAAGAAGCCGTTCGAGCTGGAGGAGATCGTGGCCGCCGTCCGCAACGCGCTGCGGACCAGCCGGCTCGAGCAGCGGGTCGCCTACCTGGCGGCGCAGGACCGGCTGCGCGGGGGCGGCGCCCCGTTCGTGCACGCTTCGCCGCAGATGGAGCGGCTGCTGGCGGAGGTCTCGGTCATCGCGCAGAGCCCCGTGCCGATGGTGCTGGTCACCGGCGAGAGCGGCACCGGCAAGCAGGGCATCGCCCGCATGCTGCACGAGGGGTCCGCGCGCGCGTCGGGACCGTTCGTCGAGCTCAACTGCTCGGCCATTCCCGAGAACCTGGTGGAGAGCGAGCTGTTCGGCCACGAGCGAGGCGCCTTCTCGGACGCGCGCGAGCGCAAGCTGGGGCTGGTGGAGATCGCCGACGGCGGCACGCTGTTCCTCGACGAGATCGGCGACCTGGGCGCAGCGGCGCAGGCCAAGCTGCTCACCTTTCTGGAGCAGCGGACCTTCCGGCGGGTTGGCGCGACCTCGGTGCGCCGGGTCGACGCCCGGGTGGTGGCGGCCACCAACCGCAACCTGACCGCCGCCGTGGCGGCGCACGCCTTCCGTGAGGATCTGCTCTACCGGATCAACGCGATCACCGTCCACCTGCCGGCGCTGCGGGATCGGGTGGCCGACGTGCGCGTGCTGGCCGCGCACTTCCTGGCCGAATCGGCGCGCGAGTTCGGACACCGCTTCCACGGCCTGGCGCCCGAGACGATGGGCCTTCTCGATCGCTATCGCTGGCCGGGCAACGTGCGCGAGCTGCGCGCGGTGATCGCGCGCGCCGCCCTGCTGCACGATGACGAGCTGCTGCGCCCCGCCCACCTTCCGGCCGAGTTGCTGGCGGCGGCGCTGGCGGCGCCCCAGGCGGCCGCGCCCTCCGACGCGGGTGCGCGCGCCGCCATCCCCACGCTGGAGGAGGTCGAGCTGGCGCACATCCGCCGGGTCCTCGAGGTCTGCGGCGGCAACCGCACGATGGCGGCGCAGCACCTGGGTATCACCCGCCAGACGCTCGCCAAGAAGGTCGGGGGCAGCGGCGAGGACTGAACGACCGGCCTACTGCGACAGCGCCTGGACGCCGTTCGCCTCGGTCGGCGCGGGGGCCGCGAGCATGCCCCAGAGCGACGCCAGCCGGACGATGTCCGCGCTGGTGTGAACCCGCAGCTTGCCGTTGATGTGTCCGCGGTGGGTCTCGACGGTCTTGATGCTGATCCCCAGCCGGCCGGCGATCTGCTTGTTCGAGCTCCCCCAGACCACCAGATCGAAGATCTGGCGCTCGCGCTCGGAAAGCCGCTCGATGGCGTGGGCGACGGCGCGGTTCCGCTCGCCGCGGCCGGTCGGGCGCGGCGGCGGCGGCGTGACGCCCGGCGGCAACACCATCTCGCCCCGTCCCGTGGCCCGGATGGCGGCCAGGATGTCGTCGGCCGACTGCGACTTCAGCGCGTACCCGGTCGCGCCCGTGGCCAGCGCCTGGTGGATGATCGCCTCCGGGGCGTGCGCCGACAGGAACAGCACCCGGAGGGACGGCGTCGTCCGCGACAGCTCACGCGACAGCGCGAGCCCGTTGCGATCGGGCAGGTGGAGGTCGGTGACCAGGATGTCCGGCACGACCGAGGCCGCCAGCTGGCGGGCCTGCTCGCCGTCGCCGCACTCGGCGGCCAGCGACAGGTCCTCGGTCGTGGCGCAGAGCGCGCGGAAGCCCATCCGGAAAATCGTCGATCCGTCGACCAGCAGCAGCTTCAAGGTTGGTTCCTTTCGTGGGGGTGCATCTGAGCCGTGGCTGTGCAATGGGGATGCCGCGCCGAGCCCAGGACTTGAGGACACCTGAGCGACGCCAACGGTAAAAAATTCCGCGTCGGAACCGGTTCCGGTGGAAAAAGTCTTCAGTAGCCCGCCTCCCTCAAGGCGACCGCCGTCGTGGCAACTATCGACCGCGCATGGCATTCTGGCCGCCGAGACATGTCGGATCCGGCCGCCACCCCCCTGTCCGATTCGGATACCGAGCGCGACCTGGACGCGGTGCGAGAGGTCGCGGGCGCGCGCCGGGCCCTGGTCACCGAGATTGGCAAGCGCATCGTCGGCCAGGACCAGGTCATCGACCACCTGCTGGTGGCGCTGTTCGCGCGCGGACACTGCCTCTTCGTGGGCGTCCCCGGCCTGGCCAAGACCCTGCTGATCCAGACCCTGGCGGACGCGCTGGCCCTGTCGTTCGGCCGGATCCAGTTCACGCCCGACCTGATGCCGGCCGACATCACCGGCACCGACGTTCTGGAAGAGGACCGCGCCAGCGGCCGCCGCGTGTTCCGGTTCGTGCGCGGCCCGATCTTCGCGCACGTCGTGCTGGCCGACGAGGTGAACCGGACGCCGCCCAAGACCCAGGCGGCGCTGCTGCAGTCGATGCAGGAGGGGCGGGTGTCGGCCGGCGGCCAGACCTACGCGCTGCCGCAGCCGTTCCTGGTGTTCGCCACCCAGAACCCGATCGAGCAGGAGGGGACCTACCCCCTGCCCGAGGCGCAGCTCGACCGTTTCATGTTCCAGATCGACGTCGGGTACCCCTCGGCCGCCGAGGAGATCCAGATCGTCAACCAGCAGACCACCGCCTACCGCCCCACCCTGCGCAAGGTGCTCTCGCCCGAGCGCATCCTCGAGCTGCAGGAGCTGGTGCTGCGCGTCCCGGCGGCGCCGCACGTGGTCGCGCACGCGGTGGCGATCTGCCGGTGCAGCCGCCCGGCCGATCCGGCCGCGCCCGACCTGATCAAGAAGTACGTGGCCTGGGGCGCCGGTCCGCGCGCCTCGCAGTACCTGGTGCTGGCCGCCAAGGCCCGCGCCATCCTGAACGGTCGCTACGCGCCATCCATTGACGATGTCCGCGCGCTGGCCGGGCCGGTGCTGGTTCACCGGGTGCTGCCCAACTTCCACGCCGAAGCCGACGGCTGGACCGCGCACAAGCTGGTCGACGCGCTGATCGCCGCCGTCAAGCCCGCCTAGCCCGATGCCCGGGCTGGCGCTCGATCCGCTGGACATCGCGCGCCTCGAGTCGATGAGCATCCGCGCGCGCGTCATCGTCGAGGGGGCGTTCGCCGGGCTGCACCAGAACCCGCACGCCGGCGCGTCGATCGAGTTCTCCGAGCACAAGGAGTACGCCCCCGGCGACGACATCCGGCGCATCGACTGGAAGGCGGTCGGCCGGGTCGATCGCTACTACCTGAAGCGGTTCGAGGACGAGACCGAGATGCGCACCTTCCTGCTCGTCGACGCCTCGGCGTCGATGGGGTACGGGCGCCGCGGCCTCACCAAGCTGGCCTACGCCAGCTACCTGGCGGCGGCGCTGGCCTATCTGCTGGGGCAGCAGGGAGACCCGGCCGGGCTGATCGTGTTCGACGCCGACACGCGGCAGTACCTGCCGCCGCGCATCCGCGGCGGCCACGTGCGCGACGTGCTGGGCGCGCTGGACGCGATCTACCCGGCGGGCGCGACCGACCCGGCGCGGGTGCTCTCTTACGTCGCCGAGCTGGCCGATCGGCGGAGCCTGATCATCCTGTTCTCCGACCTGCTGGACGCCCCCGCCGAGCTGTCCGACCGCCTGCGCCAGCTGCGCGCGCGCGGGCACGACGTGGCGCTGTTCCAGATCCTGGATCCCGACGAGGTCGAGCTGCCCTTCGACGACCTGACCGAGTTCGAGGCGATGGAACCGGGCGACGACCGCCGCCTGCTGGTCGATCCGCGCGATCTGGCGGCGGCGTTCCGGCAGGCGTCGGCGGCGCTGCGCGAGCGCTGGCGGCGCGCCTGCATCGAGGCGCGCGCCGAGTACCAATTGGCGACCACGGCCGATCGCCCGGCCGAAGTGCTGCGGGCCTTTCTGTTCGCGCGGCAGCGGGGGCGAAAGTAGCGTGCACTTCCTGGCGCCGTCGTTGCTGCTGGGCCTGGCGGCGGCCGTCCTGCCGGCGCTGATCCACCGCATCGGGCGGCGGCGGGCCCGGCCGATCCGGTTCGCCGCGATGGAGCTCCTGCTGCGCGCCGACCGCGAGGTGGCGGCGCGCCGCAAGCTGCGCGACCGGCTGCTGCTCTTCGCGCGGACGGCGCTGGCCGCTGCGCTGCCGCTGGTGTTCGCGCGCCCGTTCGCGCTGGTGCGTTCCGATCTGCCGGCGGTGACCGGGCGCTCGCAGAGCGCCGTGGTGGTGCTGGACGACTCGGCCAGCATGCGGCGCCGCAGCTCTGCCGGGACACCCTTCGCCGTGGCCCGCGACCGCGCCCGCGCGGTCATCGAGCACCTCTCGCCGGATTCAGAGGTGGCGATCGTGCTCGCGTCGCAGGGAACGGCGTCGCCGATCGCCGAGCTCTCGGGCGATCGGCCGCGGGTGCTGGCGGCGCTCGAGTCCCTGACCTGCTCGGCGCGCGCGGCGGACTTCGGCGCAGCGCTGCGGCGGGCGGCGCAGATCCTGTCCAGCTCGACGCGCGCCGACCGGCTGATCTACGTGGCGACCGATCTGCAGTCGGCCGGCTGGGGGGACGTCACCCCGGCCGCGCTGGCGGGCGTGCCGGCGGTCGTCGTGATGGACGCCAGCGACGGCGCCGCCTGGACCAACCGGGCGGTGCTGGACGTCCATGCCGAACCGGCGCCCGAGGAGGGAGCGCAGGGGCTGGCCGTCATCGCCGAGATCGCGAACTTCTCGCCCGAGCCGGCGCGCGGTCTGGGGGTGACGCTGTCGATCGACGGCGCCGACACGGCGCGCGGCTTCGTCGACGTGCCGGCCGGCGGCCGGGCCCGCAAGCGCTTCGTGCTGACCGCGTCGGGCGGGCACGAGGCCGAGGTCGCGATCGATCACGACGACTTCCCGCTGGACGACCGGCGGGCCAGCCTGGTCGAGGCCGCGCGCGGGTTGCGCATCCTGGTCGTCGACGGCGATCCGCGAACCGTCCGCACCGAGGACGAGACGTTCTTCCTGGAGGCGGCCCTGCGGGCGGGTGGCAGCGGCTTCTCCGTGGCGACCGTGCTGCCCGACCAGCTGGGCGATCGCGACCTGTCCGACTACGGCGCGATCTTCATCGCCAACGTCAGCCGCCCCAGCCCGGCGGCCGCGGAGGCGCTGGACCGCTACGTCAGGCGCGGCGGCGGCCTGTTCGTCTCGGTCGGCGATCACGTGGACGCCGACGCCTGGAACCAGACGATGCGCGCCCTGCTGCCGCAGCCGCTGGGGCTGGCCCGCAGCGCCGCCGCGCTCCCCGGCGCGCACCCCGAGGGGGAGACGGTCGACCTGCGGCCCGCCGAGCGCCTGGCGCCGTTCGATCGGCGACACCCGCTGCTGTCCGGCTTCCCGGCGCGCGGCGAGGGGCTCTCGTCGGCCCGCTTCTTCGAGTACATGCTGCTGGCGCCGGTGCCCGACGCGCCGGCCCGCCGGATCCTGCTGCGCTACGAGAGCGGCGCGCCGGCCCTGGTCGAGACCCAGGTCGGCCGCGGGCGGGTGCTGCTGCTGACCACCTCGATCGACCGCGAGTGGACCGACCTGCCGATCCGCGCCGGCTTCCTGCCGCTGGTCCAGGAGGCCGCGCGCTATCTGGCCGGCGCGCCGTCGGGGGACGCGACCGCCGCCGTGGCGGTGGGCGACAAGCGCGAGATCGCCCTCGAGCCCGATGAGCGGCGGATCGAGGTGGTCCGCCCGGCCGGCGACTCGCGCTGGCTGCTCCCCGCCGCGCGCGGCGACGCGCACACCCGGCGCACGGTGGTGTTCACCGAGACCGACGAACCGGGCTTCTACCGGGTGCGTGCGGCGCGCGCCGACGGCTCGATCGCGGACCGCGCCGACGCGTCGTTCGTCGTCGACGTCGACCCTGGCGAATCAGACCCGGCCCGCCTGCCCGAGGATCGCCGGCCGGATCGAGCCGGCGGCCGGCCAGGAGCGGGCGCGGCGCCGCAGCGGCGGCTGGAGCTGTGGCACTGGTTGGGAGCCGCCGCGATCGCGCTCGTGCTGTTGGAGTCGATCTTGACGCTACGGTTTCGGCGGAACCGGATCAGAGCCTGACCCCTCCCTTCCCTCCCCGCGCAGCGGGGAGGGTTCCAGAGACGGACCCCTCCCTTCCCTCCCCGCGCAGCGGCCGCAGCGGGAAGGGTTCCAGAGCCTGACCCCTCCCTTCCCTCCCCGCGCAGCTCCGCGCAGCGGGGAGGGGCAGAGCCTGACCCCTCCCTTCCTCCCCGCACAGCGGGGAGGGTTCCAGAGACGGACCGCTCCCTTCCCTCCCCGCGCAGCCCCGCGCAGCGGGGAGGGTTAGGGTGGGGTCTCAGTTCGCGACGAACGGAGAGGCGGTGGTCGAGATCCCCGGCGGGGGGAACGAGCCGGCGAGCGCTCTGTGGGCCGGTGTTCCCAGCAGCGACGGGAGCATGGCGGCGGGCGCGGGGACCGAGACGGCGCAGGCTGCCTTGAGCGCGGCGACGCGGGCGGCGGCTTCCTCGACGCGCGCGCGGAAGCCGGCGCTCGATTCGGCGGCGCGCAGGATCGCCTCGAACGCGGCCACCTGGCGGGCGACGGGCTCGCGCACCAGCAGGTGATCGACGCCGGCCTCGATCGCGCCGACCGCCAGATCCTCGATCGAGTATCGGTCGGCGACCGCCTTCATCCCCAGGTCGTCCGAGACCAGCACGCCCTTGAACCCCAGCTCGCCTCGCAAGAGGTCGGTCGCGATCCGCCGCGAGAGGGTCGCCGGGTGATCGGGGTCGAGCGCCGGGTAGACCACGTGGGCGGTCATGAAGGCCTCCATCCCCGCCTTGGCCGCCGCCGCGAACGGCGCCAGCTCGACGCGCCGGAGCCGCTCCAGGTCGTGCGCGACGACCGGCAGGTCCAGGTGCGAATCGATCCGGGTGTCGCCGTGGCCGGGGAAGTGCTTGCCGCAGCCGACCAGGCCCGCCGCCCGCAACCCGCGCCAGAACGCCAGCGCGTGGGTGGCCACCGCTTCGGGCGTGGTGCCGAAGGCGCGATCCCCGATCACGGGGTTGGCCGGGTTGGTATGCACGTCCAGCACCGGCGCGAAGTCCCAGCCCACGCCCAGCGCCGCCAGCTCCTCGCCGATCGCCCGGCCCACCGCCGTCGTGCGCCCGACGTCGTCGGCCGTCCCCACCGCCAGCATGGGGGGCCAGACGGTCGCCGGCGCGCGCACCCGCTGGACCACCCCACCCTCTTGATCGATCGACACCAGCAGCGGCGCCTCGAGGGGCGCCGCCTGGCGCAGCCCGGCGACCAGGCCGGCCAGCTGTACGGGATCGGCGATGTTGGGGCGAAACAGCATCACCCCGCCGACCTGCGAGGCCGCGATCCGCTCGCGCAGCTGCTCGGGGAGCGCCGGGCCGTCGAACCCCACCGACAGGAGTTGCCCAACCTGAGCAGGCAACCGTCCAGCCGCCTGAGCGGTCGTAAGCATCCACTTGAGTATTAGTCCCGGGGGACCCGCAATCCACTTTCCAATCTTCGAGGGGCTGATATAAGGTCCCGCGACTTTTAAAAACGGGAACCCTCAAAGGGTTCCCGCTCCCTCCCGCGATGGACTTCGCGGGGCAAAGTCCAGCTCCGTCCACGCGATCGACACCTCCCAGATGATCAAGGTCAAGCGAATCGATCACGTCGCCATCGCCGTCGACGACCGGGACGAAACCGCCGCCCGCCTCGCCGCCCTGTTCGGCCTGGAGCCGGGTGCCCGCGAGCACGTGGCCTCACAGGCCACCGACGTCGCGTTCCTGCACCCCGCAGCGTCCGGCAAGGACGGCAGCGGCGCGGCGCTGGAGGTCTGCGCGCCGCGCGGAAACGCCGCGCTGGAGCGGTTCCTGGCCAGCCGCGGCCCCGGCCTGCACCACCTCTGCTTCGAGGTCGACGACCTGCGCGACGCGCTGGCCGCCCTGAAGGCGGACGGCGTCCGACTGATCGACGAGGAGCCGCGCCTGGGATCGCGCGGCCACCACGTCGCGTTCCTGCACCCTTCCGCCACCGGCGGCGTGCTCATCGAGCTCTGTCAGAGGTCGGAAGCGTGACGCGCCGGCACTTGGTCCTGGCGGCGGGCGCCCTGGCTTTGCTGGCGCGTCCGGTCGCCGCGCAGATGAGTCCCGGCGGCTTTGGCTCGGGCGGCATGCAGCCGCCCCCGCCCAGCCAGGGTGCGGAGAAAGAAGAAGGCCCCGCCGAGGAGGCGCCGGAGGAGAACCGACCGGCCGATCTCGAGCCGCTCACCAGCTACCCGGAACAGAACCGCCGGAAGATGCAGATCTTCGAGCTCGACGGCTACATCCGCCTGCGCAGCGACTTCATGCACGACTTCTTCCTGGGGCTCGGCTACTCGAACGTCCCCAGCGGGTCGACGACGGCCGGCGCCGGCAGCTACGGGCTTCCCCCGTTCCCGCTGCCGCTCGACTGCCCGTCCCCCCTGCCGAGCGGCAACAAGGCCTCGAACTGCCCGAACCACAACATCGGTGGCGCGAACCTGCGCCTGCGGCTGGAGCCGACGCTGAACGTGACCGATCAGGTCCGGGTGCACACGCAGATTGACGTGCTGGACAACACGATCCTCGGCTCGACGCCGGACTCCCTGGCCGGCATCTACGGCTACAACGCCCCGTCCGTGATCAATTCGTCCGGTTCGCCGATCTCCACCGTCTCCCCGACCTCGCTCCCCGGCGTCGCGCCCACCGGCTTCCAGTCGACGACGCAGGACCCGCCCGAGGTGGGGCAGAACGGCTTCGTCTCGAGCATCCGGGCCAAGCGCGCCTGGGCCGAGATCGACAGCGAGTTCGGATCGCTCCGGTTCGGCCGCATGCCCTGGCAGTGGGGCCGCGGCATCTTCTACAACGACGGCAACTGCGCGGACTGCGACGTCGGGACGACGGTCGACCGGGTCATGGCCCTGACGACTCTCTACGGCCATCAGCTGGCCTTTGCGTGGGACCTGGGCGCGCAGGGCGTCACCACCCAGCAGCTCTCCCTGGGCCGAGCCGATCCCAGCGGCTATCCCTACGACCTGTCGCAGGACGACGACGTCCTCGAGCTGATGGCATCGATCACGCGCATCGACAACCCGATCGCCCTGCGCGAGCGCATCGACCGGGGTGACGTGGTCGTCAACTACGGGCTGCAGGTCGTCTACCGGAATCAGGGAAACGCCGACGTGGCTCCACAGACGACCGACACCCAGGTGGTCAGCCAGTTTGGAGCGCAACCCTCGGCGCCCGACCAGTACAGCCAGTCGGTGCCGTTTGGCGGGATCAGCGTGACCCCCGACCTGTGGTTCAAGCTGTATTACAAGACGTTCACGCTGGAGGCCGAGGGGATCGGCATCCTGGGACGCATCCAGCACCCCGGCCCACTGGCCGCCAATCCCAATCAGGAGCTGACGCTGGCCCAGGCGGGCTGGGTGGTCGCCGGCGAGCTGCGCCTGTTCCACGACGCGTTCTTCGTGGGGTTCGAGACCGGTGGCGCCACCGGCGATTCGGCCGCCGCGCCCGGCCAGTACCTGAACTACCGCTGGCGCTACGTGCAGCAGCCGAGCGGGGACACCACCATCAACGACTTCCACTTCTCGCCCGACTACCACGTCGACGAGATCTTCTTCCGCCACATCATGGGCACCGTCACCAACGCCTACTACGTCAAGCCGGCGGCCTCGTACTGGTTCGACCTGGGCAAGTCGCGGGCGCTGGGTGTCAACGGCGGCGCGATCTTCAGCCTGGCGCAGGTCGAAGTGTCGACGCCGGGCGACGCCCTGGCCTACGGCGTCGAGACGGACCTGAGCCTCGGCTACCGCAACACCGCCGAGGGCTTCTACGCCGGGCTCACCTGGGGCGTCTTCTGGCCCCTGGCCGCCTTGGACCGTCCCGCCAGCATCTGGCAGCCGGACGACGTCGCCAGCGCCAGCTCCGCCCAGATCCTGCGCGCCAACCTGGCCGTGAAGTTCTAAAGAAGCCTCACTTGAAGGTCTTCAGCCGCTCCTCGGCGTCCTTGCGCGAGGCCGCGTCCTCGCCGGCGCCGTTGTCCAGGTACTTCTGGAAGGCGTCGCGCGCCTCGGCGTTGCGGCGCTCTTGCGAGTACATGATGCCCAGGTCGTAGTAGGCCTTGGCCAGGCGCGGGTTCTTCTGCACCGCCACCTGGTACTCGGCGATCGCCTTGTCGGTCTCGCGCTGGCGCCGGTAGACGACCGCCAGGTCGAAGTGCAGCTCGGCGTCGTCGGGCTTGATGGCCAGCGCCTTGCGGAAGGCCACGATGGCCCCCTCCTTGTCGTCGGTCTTCGACTTGGCGACGCCCAGGTTCGCCCACCCCTGCGGGTCGTCCGGCTTCAGCTCGGTGGCCTTCTCCAGGTGCTCGATGGCGTGCTTGTAGTCGCCCGACTGCTTGTAGGCGAACCCGAGCGACAGGCGTGCCTCGTAGTTGTCGGGCTTCAGCTCCAGGGAGTCTTCCAGCTCGCGGATCCCCTGGTCGGTCTTCTTCAGACGAACATAGGCTGCCCCCAGGTTGGCGTGGGCCTCCGCGTCCTTGGGCTGCAGCTGGACGGTCTTCTCGTACTCGCCGGCCGCCTTGGCGTAGTCCCCCTGGGCGCGGTAGAGGTTCCCCAGCGTGAAGTGCGCCGCGGCATAGCCGGGCCGCAGCTTGATGGCCTGCTCGCACTCGCCGATGGCCGCCGGGACCTTCCCCTCGCGCTTGTACTGCAGGGCCAGGTTGTAGTGGCCGGCCGCCTCGTCGGCGCGCGCGGTGCGCACCCCGAGCGTCGTCAGCGCCAGCGCCAGGGTGCCGATCAAGTGGGGGAACCTTCGCATACGGCCTCCTCGGGCCAGCGTAACAGGGGATTGCGCGCCCTCGGTGCTATATTTCGGACCTTCCACATGCTTCAGGCGCTCCTGGTCACGTTCCGCGAAGGCATCGAGGCGTTTCTGATCGTGGGCGTGGTGAGCGCGTACCTGAACAAGACCGGACGAGCGAGCCTCCTGCGCGGTGTCCGCGCCGGGCTGGCGGTCTCGGTCGTCACCTGCCTGGCGGGCGCCTGGCTCTGGCTGCAGGTCCCGAACCAGCCGCTCTACGAAGGGATCGCGGCCCTCGCCTCGGCGCTGGTGGTCGGGTTTCTGCTGATCCAGATGGTCCGCTCGGGGCGCCACATGCGCGCCCAGATCGAGGCGCGCGTGGCGCGGGCCACCGGGGACGCCGGCCAGACGCCGCTGCGGGCGATCGTCGCGGTGGCGTTCGTCACCGCCCTGCTCGTCACCCGCGAAGGGCTGGAGGCCGTCTTCTACCTGGGCGTGCAGGCGATGGCGCTGCGGGGCACCGGGCAGGGGGTGATGATCGTCGCCGGCGCCGTGCTGGGTCTGCTGGGGGCGGCGGGGGCGGCCTGGAGCTGGACTCGTTTTGGCCACCGGTTGAATTTGGGAATCATCCTCAAGGTGACCGCGCTGTTCCTGGGGCTGTTCCTGCTGCAGCTGGTGGTCTACGGCGTGCACGAACTGGCCGAGAGCGGCGTCATCAACGGCAGCCAGGCCTTCCACGACGCGACCGAAGTGTTCGGCCCCGATGGTCCCGTCGGCCACGCCCTCTCTTACTCGCTGCTGGGCGCGCCGTTGCTGTACCTGCTGTGGGCCCGACGCGCGCGAAATCGGCCGCGACCACCCGCCCCCGCCCCTGTCCCCTCGTCAGAGCGGCGTGTGGAGAACGCGGGATAGCACCCGGTAGCCGAGGCGCTGGTAGAAAGCGTCGGCGGCCTCGTTGCCTTCCCAGGCGGTGAGGACGATCTCGACCGCGCCGCGGGCCCGGGCCCAGTCGCCGGCCGCTATCAGCAGCCGGCGCCCGATGCCCCGCCGGCGGCAGCGGGCCGCGACCACCAGCGTCTCCACGTGCGCGCGCCGGCGCGGCAGCATCGCCGGCTCGGCCGGCGTGTCGTAAACGCGCGCCGCCACCATCCCGACCAGCGGCCCGGCCGGGTTCTGCTCGACGGCCACCACCGCCACCGCGTTCGGGTCGGACAGCAGCCGCCGCCACTCCAGCTCGGCCCTGGGCCCCGAACGGAAGAACGAGGGCGCCAGCGCGGCGTGCAGGTCGTCGACCTCACGCAGCAGCGCCTCGGCGCCGGGCCAGTCGTCGTGGCGCCCGCGCCGCAGCACCGCCTGGCCGGCCCAGGTCATCCCTCGCCGTCGTTCAGCTCGAGCGGGAAGCGGCGGTTCATGGCGCCGTACACCAGCTCCTCGATCTCGGTCTCGGTCGACATGGTCAGCGCCTGGGCCAGCAGCCGCTCGGCGTCGGCGATCTCGGTCGACCGGATGATCGACTTCACCACCGGAATCTGCCGCGGCGCCATGGACAGGTTGCGCAGCCCCAGGCCGATCAGGATCCAGGCCAGCGTGGGGTCGCCCGCCATGTCGCCGCACATCGCGACCGGCTTGCCGATCCGCTCGGCGCCCACGACGATCTGGCGGAGCGCCCGCAGGATGGCCGGGTGCAACGGGTGGTAAAGGTACCCGACGTGCTCGTCCTCGCGATCGGCGGCCAGCGCGTACTGGATCAGGTCGTTGGTGCCGATGCTCAGGAAGTCGCACTCCATGGCCAGCAGGTCGGCGATGAGGGCGGCGCTGGGGGTCTCGACCATGACCCCCAGGGGCACCTGCTCGGCGTGGGGGATGTTCTGGCGCTTCAGCTCGTCGCGGACCTCCGCGCACAGGTCCTTGGTCGCGCGCAGCTCCGCCACCCCCGAGATGAGCGGCAGCATGATCTGCGTCGGCCCCACGGCCGCCGCCCGGTAGAGCGCCCGCAGCTGGGTGCGGAAGATGTCCGTCCGCTTCAGGGAGTAGCGGATCGATCGCAGCCCCATGGCCGGGTTCGTCCCCAGCGGGATGCGCACCGACACGGGCAGCTTGTCGCCCCCCAGATCCAGCGTGCGGAACGTGATGGGACGCCCGGCCGCGCTCTTGAGCGCCGCCACCGCGTGCGCGTACTGCTCGTCCTCGCTCGGGAGCTCGGGCCGCTCCAGGTAGAGGAACTCGGTGCGGAACAGGCCCACCGACTCGGCGCCCAGATCGACCGCGATCGGGATCTCCTCGAGCATCTCGATGTTGGCGTGCAGGTGCACGACCGAGCCGTCCTGCGTCTGCGACCGCAGGTCGCGGATGGCCGCCAGGCGCGTCGATCGCGCGTTGTGCACCTCGGCCCGCGCCTGGTAGCGGCGGAGGGCCTCGGCGTCGGGGTCCAGGATCACCTCGCCCCTGAATCCGTCGATGACCACCGTCATCCCCGACCAGACCTGGTGCCCCAGCCCCTCGACGCCGACCACGTAGGGGAGCCCCAGCGCGCGGGCGATGATCGCGGTGTGCGAGGTGCGGCCGCCCCCCTCGGTGCAGAACCCAGCCGCCTCGGCCCGGCCCAGCGCCGCGGCGTCGGCCGGGGACAGCTCGTGCCCGACCGCGATGCACCCCTTGGGGGCGTGCTCGGCGCTGGCGTGCTCGCGGCGCCCCACCAGCGTGCGCAGCAAACGCTCGCCGACCAGGGCCACGTCGCTCTTCCGGTCGCGGAAGTACGGGTCCTCGATCTTCTCGAACACCGCCTGGATCTGGTCCAGCGCCTTGCGCACCGCCCACTCGGCGGCCGTCTGCTCGTCCCGGATCAGCCGCCGGGCGCGCTCGACCAGGTGGACGTCGGACAGCATCAGCCGGTGCGCCTCGAGGATCCGGTACTGGTGGTCGTCCCCCTCGCTGGCCGCCAGCTGCGCCTGGATGCGGGCCAGCTGGTCGTCCGTGTCGCGCAGCGCCTGCTCGAAGCGGGCGATCTCGGCGTCGACCTCGGTGGCGGCGATGCGCCGCTCGTGAATCTCGACCCGGCTGGCCAGCACGTGCGCGACGCCGATCGCGATCCCGGGGGACGCGCCGACGCCGGTGAGCCGCTGCATCAGGGGTCGATCCCCTCGCCGAATCCGCTGGCGACGAGATCCGCGAGGGCGGTCAGCGCCTCGGTCGCGTCCTCACCCTCGCAGACGACCTTCATCGTGACGCCATGGGCGGCCACCAGCGTGAGCAGGCCCATGATGCTCTTCCCGTTGGCCTCCTGCCCGTCCTTCACCACCTTCACCTCGCTCTTGAAGCCGTTCGCGATCTGCACGAACCGCACCGCCGCTCGGGCATGCATCCCAAGCCGGTTCCTCACCAGGACGTCGCGCTCTGTCTTGGACATCACCTAGTGCCGCTCTTCCCGTGACATGGTGATCTTCCCCGTGAGCTCGGAGCCGAGCCGGATCGATCGTTTTCCGACTTCCTTGGCGATCTCGGCGATCTCGACCGGGCGCAGGGCGTGCCGGTCAACCGTGGCCAGCTTGATCAACATGGGTAGATTTATACCGCAGACGATCTCGACGGCACGCGTGCCATCCAGCATCGCCAGCGCGGCCCGGAACGGGGACGAGCCGTGCACGTCGGCCAGGATGACCAGGCCGGCGCCCGTGTCGACGCGCGAGCAGGCGGCCTCGATGCGCGACACCTGCTGGTCGAACGTATCTTCCAGGGTGATGGAGACCGCCACCGAGGCGGCGATCGTCCCTACCAGCCCCTGCGCGGCGGCGAGCAGACACTCGCCGCTGCCACCGTGCGTGACGATGACCAGACCGACCAGGGGTTCTTGTGCGCTGGAGGCCATCGGACCTTCGAGCTTATCACGCTGACCCCCCGTACTGGATGTCCCGATGGCGGACCGAAATCGTGAAGGGGCCGGAGAACCGGCGCGCCAGCTCCTTGGCGATGGTCACCGACCGGTGCCGGCCGCCCGTGCAGCCGATGGCCACGGTCGCGTAGGACTTCCCCTCCCGCAGGAACCCCTGGATGGAGAGCCGCAGGAATTGCTCGACCTCGCCCAGATAGGCCTTGGTGTCCGACGCGTCCAGGACGAACCGGGCCACCGACTCGTCCTCGCCCGAAAGCGCCGAAAGGTGGGGGACGAAGAAGGGGTTGGGCAGGAAGCGGACGTCCAGGACGATGTCGGACTCGGCCGGGATGCCGTGCTTGAACCCGAACGACAGGAAGGTCAGCGACAGCTCGCCCTCGCCGCGGCCGTAGCGCTCCTGGATCAGGGCGCGCAGCACGTGGACGGTCAGCGTCCCGGTGTCGACCAGGGCGTCGGCCTCCTGGCGCAGCCCGGCCAGGGTCTGGCGTTCGGCCGCGATGCCCGCGCGGATGTCGGTGTCCGACAGCGGGTGCCGGCGCCGCGTCTCCGAGAAGCGCCGGATCAGGATCTCGTCGGACGCCTCCAGAAACAGGACCTCGACACTGTGGCCGGCCTTACGCAAGTCGGCGAACAGCGAG
>Ga0335083_10003144_pt1 | contig 21529 bp, 19 predicted proteins | sample Lox_Sample_42_FD_206716 | JGI IMG/M metagenome (GOLD analysis project Ga0335083, IMG submission 206716) | Soil microbial communities from Loxahatchee National Wildlife Refuge, Florida, United States - Lox_Sample_4.2 | ecosystem: Environmental > Terrestrial > Soil > Wetlands | place: USA...
TCGCGCGGAAAAGTAGCCGATCGAGACCCCGCGCACATCCGGCACGTGCCATCGAACTACATCCGTACAACGCCGCAATCTTGTTCCCGGAGGTCGCCTCCCGGAGCCGTGAAGATCGCTACAGCCCAAGCATCGACGCGATCCGGACCCGCTGCGTCTCGTTCGTGCCGGAGTAGATCGGCGCGCCGATGGCGTCGCGGAGTCCCTTCTCCAACCCGTATTCGCGGGTATAACCGCGGGCCCCGAATATCTGTATCGCCGACAGTGCTGAGGCCACATTCGCCTCGCTGGTGATGAGCTTGGCCATCGAGATCTCGGTGGTGACACTCCGCCCCCGGTTGAAGCGCCGCGCGGTGTCGTAGAGATGCTTGCGCGAGTTCTCGACACCGATCTTCATGTCGACGATCTTGCCGGCGATGTACTGGTTGGCGCCGATCGGGCGACCGAACGCCTGGCGCTCCTTGGCGTACTTGATGCAGCGGTCCAGGCGCTCCTGCATCTCGCCGGCCATCATCATGAAGATGCACAGGATCTCGTAGTTCATGACGTGCTCGAGGATGAAGAAGCCGGCGCCGGGCTTGCCGAGCATGTTGTCCTTCGGTACGCGGCAGTCGGTGAACTCGAGTTCGCAGAACGGGCATGTGTTCAGCCCGAGCTTCTCGATCGGCTCGCCGACGCGGAACCCCGGCGTGTCGGTCGGCACGAGGAACGCGGTGATCCCGGCGGCGCCGCCCTCGGACCCCGTCTTGGCGTAGACGGTGATGATGTCGGCGAGCGGGCCGCTGGTGATCCAGATCTTCATTCCGTTGAGAACGTACTCGTCGCCGTCCTCGGTGGCGGTGGTGACCATCGCGGTTGCGTCCGAGCCGGCGTTCGGCTCGGAGATCGCGTGAGCGCTCAGGATCTCACCGTCGACCAGCCGGGCCAGGTAGCGCTCCTTGAGCTCATCGGACCCGAACTTCTGCAGCGGGATCGCCGCGCTCACGACCTGCGTCGCGGCGCCGAACAGGAGTCCGGTGTCGCGACAGCCATACCCGAGGTTCTCGAGCACGTACACGAGCGTGAGCACGTCGAGGCCCAGGCCGCCCCATTGGGTGTCGAACGGAATCCGCAGAACTCCGGACTCGCGGAGCAGATTCCACTTGTCGCGGTTGAACCGGTTCGCTGCGTCATCCTCGAGGTGACCCTCGTTGAGCGCGTCGAAGTACTGGTTCAGTGACTTCCGGAGCGTCTTCTGCTCGTCTGTCCATTCACCGGTTGGGGCGGTCAGTGCCATCGCTAGCTCCCGACGACTTCCCCGTAAACGGACGGGTGGACGCCGGACTCGCTGATCCGATGAGCCTCGTCACCGGTCAGCGCCGGGGTGAACATGCAGACGAGCCGCAGGTCCTCGTCCTCGCCGCCGAGCAGCCAGTGGGTGTCGTGCTTGTCGAGCGCGTAGATCCGACCGGGGAAGATGTCGTGCTCGGTCCCGTCCATCTCGATGACCTTGCCGCGACCCTCGATGCAGTAGCACGCCTCGAGGTGATTGGCGTACTCGATCAGGGTCTTGGTGCCCTTGTTCACGATCGTGTCGGTCACCGTGTAGCCCATGCCGTCGGCCTCGAGCAGGAAGCGGCGGCTGAGCCCGTTGCCCCACTCGACCGTCTTCACGTCCTCGAGATCACGAATGATCATATGTGCCCCTCACTGTTGGTTTGACTTGGTTGTTGTACCTACGCCGGGACCTGGCCCAGTTCGACGAGCAGTCCCCGGAAATCCTCGACGACGTCGCGCCCAGCGGCGCGGGCGTCGGTCACGCGCGCCACGCACGTGCTGCCGACGATCGCGGCGTCGGCGCCGACCGCGCCGAGGCCGTCGATGTGGCTCTTGTCCTTGACGCCGAACCCGACCGCGACCGGCACGTCGGTCTGAGCGCGCAGGGTCTCGAGCACCGGGATCAGCGTGGTGTGATCGGGCGGCCCGACTGTGCCGCTGCGCCCGTAGGCGGCGACCAGGTAGATGTAGGCCGAGCCGTGTTCGGCGGCCTCGTTCAGCACGCCTGAATCCGACGTCGCGTAGCAGGTGGTGACGATCGGCAGATCAACCGTACCCGCGGCCTCGTAGTACTCCGGTTTCAGCCGCGGCGGCAACCCATGGACGAGCAACCCGTCCGCGCCCGTCGACTGCACGATCTCGAGAAACTCGCGCATCGGCGTGCCCTTGATCGAGTAGCTCCAGTCCGCGAGCAGCGCGATCTTCAAGTGGCTCAGCTCGGGGCGGACTGCGGTTATGAAGCCGAGCACGGCGTCCCGGTCGATCCCGTCCTCGAGTGCCCGGCTGGCCGACGCCCGGATCACCGGGCCGTCGCTCGCCGAGTTCGGAAACGGGATCGCGAGCTCGAGACAGTCGACCTTGGCCTCGTCGAGCATCAGCACGAGCTCTCGGAAGGTCTCGAGCGGCGGGTCGCCGGCGTTCAGGAACAGAGCCAGGCCGGGCCGGCCCGGTCGGCGGTCGGCGAAGAAGGTCATGCCTTGCTGGCCACCTGGCCGTGCTCGCGCATTCGCTCGATCAGTCGGGCGGGAACCCCCGCGCTCATCGTGTCGGCGGCCAGCTCCAGGGCCGTGGACCAGTCCGGCGCGACCTCGCAGTTCATGGCCAGGGCGGCGGCGTTCAGCCTGATGCTCTCGATCGCGCCGGGCGGGCCGTCGCCCCCGATCAGGCCCAGGAAGTGGTCCACGGTCTGCTCGAGGTCGGCCACCGGGAGCAGGTCCTCGAACGGCCGATCCGTCAGACCGAGCTCGGAGGGACGGAGCACGAACTCCTCGCCCTTGGCGCTGTCGTAGACGTGGCAGTCGACGACGCTCATCAGCTCATCGACCCCGACGTCGTTCCAGACCACCCAGTAATCCTTGCTCGGATCTTCGGAGACGAGCCCGCGGAACGTGGGCAGAACGCTGTGGTCCGACACCCCGGTGATCTGGAGCGACACTGGCACGGCGGCGAGGAACGGCCCGATCAGGTTGAAGAACCGCCCCACGGTCTTCATGTCGAACGGCAGGATCTGGCGAGCCAGCATGCGCAGCTCCTTCGGGTATACGAACGGCCCGGCGCAGGCCATCCCGAAGGTGTCGAGCATCTCTTCGGTCTGCTCGTAGGTGCTCGTCTGGCGGATACCGAGCCGATCGAGCAGATCGACCGATCCCGTCCTGCTGGCATACGCGCGTGAGCCCGTCTTGATAACGCGCGCCCCCATTGCCGCGGCCACGAACGCCGACGCGGTGGACAGGTTGAACGTGCTCGGGCCACCGCCCGTGCCGACGATGTTGACCGTGCGGCGCGGGGGCGGGTCCGGGCGCGGGTTGCGCTCCTTGAGCGAGCTGAGCAGCGTGCTCACCGAGACGCCGTCCGGGATCCGGGTGGTCAGCGACGCCAGCACCGCGAGCGCCTCGCCCGGGTGCAGGCTCTTGCCGGCCAGCCGGTCCCAGAAATCGCCCCAGACCTCCTCGGGGATCGGGTAGCGCTGCGTGACCAGCGCCGCCAGCGCCTCTGACGGTGTCTTACTCGGCATGCGCCCCGTCGCGGGCCTGATCCACGTATGCCTTGATCGCGGCAACGGTGCGGAAGCTGTCCGGGCCGAGCTCGGAGTCATCGACGCCGATGTCGAACTCGTCCTCGAGCCACGCCACCACCTTGAGCAGGCCGAGGCTGTCCACGACCCCGCCGGTCAGGAGGTCGTAATCGTCGTCGAGATCCTCGACCGGGACGTCCGGCATGAACTCCTCGACGATGAACGCCTTGATCTTCGCGGTGGTTTCATCCATTCGCACGACTCCTCTCTAGCTCGGCGGCGACCGCCTTGCGGTCGACCTTTCCGGTTGATGTTTTGGGCAGGGGCTCGGTCACGATCGCAATAGTCGAAGGCATCTCGGTGCGGGCCAGCCGGGTGGCGCAGTGCTGGCGCAGCTGCAGGCTGTTGAGCTTTGCGTCGGCTTCGCGTCGCACGGTGGCGTGCAGCCGGGCGCCCGCCAGCTCGTCGGGCACGGCGATCACCGCCACCTCGATCACCGCGGGGTGCTCCTGGATAGCCTGCTCGACGACCTGCGTCGAGACCCTCACACCGCGGACCTTGACGTAGAAGTCTGCGCGACCCTCGAGTGTCAGCGTCCCGTCCTCATGACGGCGGACGATGTCGCCCGACTTGTAGTAGGTGCGGCCCCCGTCATCCTCGAGCGTCACGAACTTCTCCGCGTTCAAGGACGACTTCAGATATCCGCGGGTTTGGAACGGCGTCCACACCATGAATTCGCCGGTGCCGGTGCCCTCCAGCGCGGTGCCGTCCTCTTGCTGGACCCTGACGATCACGTCGGGGATCGGTTGCCCAACGGGAATGTTCGTCGGCACGTTGCCGTCGGCCAGCCCGAGGAATTCGTGGATCAGGCTGTCGTTGGTCTCGGTACACCCGTAGACGTTGTAGAACCGCGCGTTGGGGAACAGCTTGGGAAGCTCGGCGAGCGAGCTCGGCGGGATCTTGTCGCCGGTCGTGATCACGTGTCGCACGCTGCCGAATGTCCGCCCGTCTTCGCGGTTGACGTCGATCAGCAGGCGGTAGAGCATCGGCACCGCCTGGAGCACGTTCACCTGGTTGTCGTTCACCAGGTCGGCGAGGTAGGCACCCTGGGTGGCCCGGTCCTGGTCGACCATCGCGACCGTGCCGCCGTGCTTGAGCGTGGTCCAGATGTCGAGCAGGCAAAGATCAAAGTTCAGCGGCGCGTAGTTCGCGACCACCGTCCCCGGCTTGATCTCGAACTGCTGGGCGGCCCAGTCGGTGAACGCGTCGACGCCGGCCGCGGTCAGCGGCACGATCTTCGGCAGGCCGGTCGATCCCGAGGTCGTCAACATGAACGTGACGTCCTCGCCGCCGCCCGTGGGGGGCCATTCCGAGCCCGGCGTCTCCGGGGCGGCGCGGGCCTCGTCGACCAGCGCACGGAGGCTGGCCGCGCTCTCGCTGCGCGGCCCATGCGGCGAGAGCACCTGGCTCACGCCCGCCTGTGCGAATAGCGCTGCCAGCGTTTCGGGCGCGAGCTCAATCGACGGGAGCAGGAACGATTTCCCCGCTCGCAGGCATGCCAGCACGAGCGCGATCGCCTCGGGCGATTTCTTCGCGCGGATCCCCACCGGCCGGTCCTCCGGCAGGCGTGCACCCTCGATCTCGGCGTAGGCGGCGTCGGCTAGGCTCTGAAGCTCGGGGTACGAGATCGGCTCGCCGTCCCACACCAGCGCCGGCGCGTCGGGCTGACGCGCGGCCTGGTCGGCGAAGTGCTCGGCAATCGATCGGGTCGTGGTCTGGCTCATGGCGACCTCGGCGTGACGGGCGCCTTCAACTCGGCGCGGTGGCGCTCGAACTCATCAACCCAGCCCTGGATGCTGTCCGCGCGCAGCAACCCGGTCCCGATCAGAAGCCCCTTGAAGCCCGAGTCGACGAGCTCGGCGGCGATCCGGGGGTCGGTTATCGCGCTGGCGCTCACCGGGCACGGTGTGCCCGCCTCAAGCGTGGCTTCGAGCATCGTTCGGCTCGTATCGATGTCGCCGGGCTCGCGCTCGCGGGTGTTGATGTCCTTGTTGTTTACCGCGATGACGCAGTCCCCGGGGTGGATCACGCTGTCGAGCTCGGTCCGGTCGACGACCTCGACGAACGGGGTCAGCTCGTGCTCGAGCGCCAGCTCGGTCAGGTGCTGGAAAGTCTTCGCAGGCAGGATCTTGGCGGTCAGCAGGACCGCCGACGCGCCCATCTCCTTGGCCGCGACGATCTGCTTCTCGCGCGTGATGAAGTCTTTCTTGAGCAGCGGCAGGTCGGTGAGTCCGGCGACCTCTGTGAGCATCCCGTCGTCGCCCCCGAACCACTTGCCGGTGACAACCGAGATGCACGGGGCGCCCGCGGCGACGTACTGCTCGACGATCTCGGGGATCGTCCGGTCCCCGATCAGCTCCGCGCCCTCGCCGTCCGAGCGCTTGACTTCCATGATTATGGGCAGGCGCCCGGCGAGCAGGGCGTCAGCGAACACGCTCGTCATCCACGCTCCTCTTGGTTCGCTCGCCAGGCGCGTCGGATCGCCTCGACGCGTGCAGCGTCGATCTTCCCGTCCGCGCCGCGAGCGTTGGTGTCGACGTCGATTCCCATGAACAACGGATGAGCCGCGAGCTTCTCATATTCGGGGCGGTTGTCGGCTGAGATCCCGCCCGCGAGGAGGAACGGTCGCGTCAATTTGTCCAGGAGCGGTGCTACCGCCGCGGGGTCGAGCGCCTGGCCGGTGCTGCCCACGCGGCCGTCGTCGGTAACGACGTCGAACAGGAACACGTCGGCGCCGGCCTTCTCGTAGGAGCCGATCAGGGGAGCCTCGACGCACTCGCCGCCCTTCACGTGCAGGACCTTGATCACCCGTACGTCGGAGCCGAGCGCTTTGACCTTTCGAACGAATCCCGGCGTGGGGTAGCCGTGCAACTGCACCCAGTGGACGGGCGCCGACTCGAGCGCGCTTCGCAGGACCTCGGCGTCCTTGGTGAACGTGACCAGAACGGGCGCCGGGCCTTCGGCGGTCCCGGCGGCGCGCTGGGCGAGCGCGCGCCAGCGGTCGACCGGGAGGTCGTGCGGACCTCCGGGCACGGCGAGCCACAGGCCCACGAGGTCCACCTGGTGTTCCGAGAGCGCGTCGAGCTCCGTCGGCTCGACGATCCCGCACACCTTCAGACAGGTTCTCCCGGTCCTACTTGCTTGCCCCGAGTGGCTCCCGCTGAGCAAGGCCACGAAGTGAATTTCCCCCTTTGCAGGTTGTGCGACGCTGGCACGCGTACGCGCCAGCCTCGCCCTGCGCGGCACTTTAACCGGTTGCGATCGGTGCTGGCAACCCCTGCGGACAGAAAAGGAAAGGGGGCTGAGGTGCGAACACCTCAGCCCCCGAGTTTGCTTGGCTATCGGCCGAGCTTGATGCTCACCAAGCCGCGATGCCGGAGAGGTTCGGCGGGTACGTGCTGGGCGACGTGCTGGGCAGCGTCTGGATGGGGGTGACGGTCCCACCCGGGCCCATTCGGTAGGCCTCGATGTGGCTCCCACCGGGCACGATGATGCTCGGGTCGTCCACGTAGAGGTACTTGCTGTCATGGCTCAACGCCTCGTCGCCGGGGAAGCCGGGGCTGGTGTTGGCCTGCTTCAGCAGGTGCAGATGCCCGTTCGGGGCGATCGACAGGGTCGCCACGGCACCCGTGCCGCTGGTGGGTCCGCCCGTCGGCGGGGTCCCCGATGACAGCGTGTTGGTCGTGATCGCGGTCTTGCCGTTGCTGGTCACGATCAGCCAGCAGGCGGCGCGGCCACCCGACGCGGCGTTGCTGACGAACTTCACCTTGCCGGTGTCCGACACCTTGTAGGTGGCGACGGTACCGGTGAACTGAGAGAAGTCGGCCGGATTCGGCATCGCGCCCGAGGGCGTCGCGACGAAGCCGGCATTGCTCACCAGCAGGTACTTGCTCCAGGCCGAGAAGCCGAACGGATTGGCCACGCCCTTGGTCGCGAACGCCTGGGCGGGTCCGGCCGCACCGTTCTTGCCGACCACGAACGTGTCGATCTCGCCGTAGTGGCGCGGCAGACCGCGCTCGGTGACGGCCACGACCTTACCGTTGGACGTGAAGCCGATCCCGGCCGCGACGCCGACCTTGTCCTTCTTGCCCGCTGGCGTTACCGCCGTGAGCTTCCGGTTAGAGCCTTTGATCGGGGTCAGGACGCCGCCCGCGGTGAACGTCCAGCCGTAGATGTTCTTGCTGATCTCGTTGACCACGTACAGCAGGTTGCCGCTCGAGGCCAGGCTGATCGGCAGCTTCCCGTGTGTAGAGGCGACCGACACCTTGTGCAGGCCCGAACTCGTGACCCGGAACGAGGTGACGCTGTTCGATCCCGCGTTGACCACGAACAGCAGCTTCCCGTTCGCACTGAGGTTGATCGAGCCCGACGAGTCGACGATCGGGAAGCCGAACGGCGGCTCGCTCGCGATCCCCTTGCCTCCCGTCGGAACGGTCCCGGTCTGCGTCAACTGGCCGTTGGCCGCGCGCTTGTACACGAACACCGCGTTGCCGCTGGGGTCGTTCGTCGCGGTGAAGACCCATCCTCCGCCGCCCGCGGCCTTCGTGGCCGACTTGGCGGCGGCATTCGCCACCCACGGTACGAGCAACGCGGTCGCGGCTACTGCCGCCACCACAAGTCGCACGCCCTTCATGGCATTTCGTCCCATCTAGCCCTCCGTTTAAGTGTGATGTAGCGCCCGGCTCCGCGCCCCGTTGGCGCAGCAGAGTAGCGCATGGTCGTGACGCATGTGACGATTTTGAGAAGGCGATACGTCACTTGCACGGTGGGCATGGGCCGCTATCGCTTCCGCAGCACAGAGGAATCGCGGCCCGACAACGCCCCGGCGGGCGGGGCGCCGCGCGGTCGCGGCGCCCCAGACTCGCGTCAGTTCGCGGCGAGCCCCGAGATGGTGCCCGGCAGCGTTCCCTGGTCGACGACCGAGATCGTCGTGAGGCTGCCGTCGCCGTTGATCCCGAACACGTCGATGTGGCTCGTGGCGGTGGGAGACACCGTCGGCACGCTCACATAGAGGAACTTACCGTCGGAGCTGACCGCCTCGTCGGTCGGGTCGCCGGTGCCGGCGTTGGTCGTTCCCAGCAGCGACAGAGTTCCGTTCGGCGCCACCTTGTAGCGGGATACCCCGTCGATGCCGGTGCCGATGTCCTGCGGCACCGCTTTCGCCGACGAGAGGGTGTTGGTCACGAAGGCGTACCGGCCATCGCCAGAGACCACCAGCCAGCACGCTCCGCGTCCGCCGCTCGCGACCTGGGTGCTGATCGGTGTCAGCGTGCCCGTGTTCGAGAGGGTGTAGGAGGACGTCGACCCGACGAACTGCGCCGGATCGAAGATCTGCGGGATCGGCAGGTTGCCGGCTGGGAAGCTGAACGGCCCGTTGACCTGTCCGACGTTGCTGACCAGCAGTTTTCCGCTGTTTGTGAACGCGAATCCGAACGGATTGGGATCGACCCCGGCGCCGGTAAGCGCCTGCTCGAGCGTCAATGAGCCGTTCGGGTTGACCTCGAACGTGTCGATCGCCCCGCTGGTGCCCGGCAGGCCCCGCTCAGTCACGATCAGCTGGCCGCCGTCCGGCGAGAAGCTGATCTGTGCCGCGACCCCTCCGGTGTTGGGCGGGGCAGTTCCCGACGGGAACAGCGGGGAGATGAGCTGCTCGGATCCGGGGATCGACCACAGACGGCCGTCGTCGGAGAAGTAATAGCCAGAGATGGTGCTGCTCATCTCGTTCACCACGTAGAGCAGGTGCCCGTGGGTGGTCAGGCTGACCGGCAGCACGCCGCCCGAGCTGACGCGGCTCGCGCGCCTCAGCTGGGTGCCGTTGGCCTGGAAGGACGTGATCGTGTTGTCGCCGTCGTTTACCACGAACACCAGGTGTCCGTTCTTGGCTAGCGCGATGGAGCCGGACGAGTCGACGATCGGGAACGTGAACGGTGGCTGGGCCGCGATGCCGGTCCCACCTGTCGGCACCGTCGCGCCCTGCGTGAGCGTGCCGTCCCGATGCCGCTGGAGGACGATCACGCCGTTCCCGCTCGGGTCATTCGTCGTTGTGTAAACGGTTCCGACCACGGGGTTGCCGTGGCGATCGCCGTCATGGCGCGTGCCATGTCGGCTGGGGTGATGGTGGCCCTTCGTTGCCGCACGGTGGTTAGCCCCGCGCTTGTGCGCGAGCGCGCTTGCCGGCAGCAGTAGCGCGAGCGCGGCCGCCACCAGGCTGACTAGCCACGCGATTCTCGCGGCTTTACGTCCCGGTTCCATAAAACGCCCTCCGTTGGTTGTTCGCCCCGGCCGCGAGCCCACGGCCGTCTGATCGGGACGCTAACCGATCGGTCCACCCCATTTGGTGACTTTCCGATTAAACGATGCTCGCCTCGCGCCGAGCCGCGACCAGATCGATCGGTCTGCTCAGCGCCTGCAGGGCGGGCAGTTGCTCGCTCGCGGCGACGCGGCCGGCTTCCAAGAACAGGTCGGCAAGTTGGAAGTCGCGCCATTCGGCCGGGCCGAATCGTGGAGCGATCACCACGTCGCCGAGCGCCGCGTGACGGGCGCTGGTGTCGAGCTGCGAGAGGTCCATGGCCTCGAGGATGGTGTCGAGCGGTCCGCGACGCCTTGGCTTCGTGGGCTCGCCCTCAGGTTCGTCGGGGACGCCGGGCCACCGCTCGAGCGTCTCGGTACCGAGCAGGTTGACCGACACCACGATGTCCGCTCCGTCCTCGATCACGGCGGCGGTCGGCACCGGGACGAGCGCGATCGCGTCGATCAGCCGATGCCCGTCGCGCTCCTGGGTGGGGAACACGCCCGCTACGGAGAGCGCCGCGAGCAGCGCCTCCCACAGCGGTCCTCGGCGCTGGGCCACGGGGGCGCGATCGGTCAGGTCGACCGCCATGATCACGAGCGGGACCTGCGTGTGGGAGAAGAACGCGCCCTTGGTCGCCTCCTTGAGCAGGCCGGTCAATGTCTCCAGGCCCGCCGCGCCCACGAGCGGCGACTTGAACAGTTGAGCCGTATTGTCGGCGCTGAACGCCTCCCGGAAGCGGGCGTCGACCTCGCGCGCGCTGTAACCGAGCGCAATCTGGCTGGCCACGAAGCCGCCAATGCTGCTCCCGCCGACATAGTCGACGGTATAACCGGCCCGCTCGAGCGCCTCGAGCACGCCGACGTGGGCGTAGCCCTTGGCCCCGCCGGCGCCGAGCGCGAGCCCGAGCTTGGTGCGGGTCAGATGACGGGCGATCCAGGAGGTGTCGGCGTCGGCCAGCGGAAAATCGCGCTGGCGCGCACACTCGCGCACGATCAGGTTAAGGGCGCCAGTCGGCCACATCTGGCTGGCCTGGCGCGCCTCGTCGGAGACCAGCACGATCTCCAGCCTCCGGCCCTCGGCCGCTTGGGCGACGTTCCCGAGCCGCCCGGCCTCTTCGGCGTCTCCGACGAGCGCGACGACACGGTCGGCCTCGTCGAGCAGCACGCCCACGGTTTCTGGATCGAACTCGCTCGGGATCAACACGGTCGCATGCTCGCCGGCCAGCTCGTCGGAGGCCGTCAGCGCGCCGGCGAACGAAAGCGAGCGGTCGGCGACGGTGACCGGCTGAGCGCTGGCCATGCGGGCGGCGGCGACCAGACCCGGGATCACGCCTTTCAGGGACGGTCCCGCGATCAGGCCGATCTCCTCGCCGCGGGTCGAGCTCGAGCGGACGCTGGCGCTGAACAGCGCCGCGCTATGCGCGCTCGCGCGGAACAGGCGCTCGCGCTGGGTTTGGATCACGTTGATCAGAATCTGCGGGAAGCGGCCGGCCAGCTCGAGGAGATCGGGCGCGTCGAGCTCGAGCGTGTCGGTGATCGTGCTCGCCGACACCGTCGCGGTGCGCTCGGTACCGGTGATCGCATCCTGGGCGCCGATCACGTCGCCCTTGCGCATCCGCAGCTCGATCTCGCCACCGCCGGCCGTGGTGCCGGCAGTCCAGATGACGAGCCCGCCGGTTATCAGCCAGATGCGGTCGCTAGGGTCGCCGGCGGCGCATAACTGCTCGCCGGGGGCGAACTGACGCGGGCGCATCCGCGAGACGACGACCTCGAGTTGTTCGATGGTGAGCCCCTCGAACAGAGGACTGCCGCTAAGTGAAGCATCCCGGGCCATCTGGCTAGCTCCCTTCGGCGGTCATCTCCGGCGGGAGCGTATGCGCGACCCGGCGGACTCGTCAAGCAAGAGAAATCATCACAGCGGCGTAAGGTCGCGTGTATAGACTCACGCCGGCATGGATACGAGCGAGGCCCGGGGCGCGTCTGGAAGCCTGCCGATCGTCACCGGCAAGAAGCTGATGCTCTTTGCCGGGCGGGCAAATCCGGAGTTGGCGGCGAAGATCGCCCACAAGCTAGCGATCGAGCTCGGCCACATAACGCTCAAGACGTTCTCGGCCGGCGAGGTGTATTGCCGCTTCGATGAGTCCGTGCGCGGCGCCGACGTGTTCATCGTGCAGCCGACGTGCGGCAACGCCGAGACCGGGGTCACGGCCAACGACGCGATGATGGAGCTGCTGGTGATGATCGACGCCGCGGTCGGCGCGTCGGCGCACCGGGTGATCGCGGTGATGCCGTGGTACGGCTACTCCCGCCAGGACAAGAAGTCGGCGCTGCGTGAGCCGATCACCGCTCGGCTCGTCGCCCAACTGCTCGAAACCGCCGGCGTCGATCGCGTGCTGACGGTCGATCTCCACGCCGGCCAGGTCCAGGGGTTCTTCCGCAAGCCGGTCGACCACATGACCGCGCTGCTCTTGATCGCCGACCACTTCTCGGGTCTCGAGCTCAACGACCTCGTGGTCGTCGCTCCCGACGTGGGCCGCGTCAAGCTCAATCACAAGTTCGCCGACATGCTCGGCGCCGACCTCGCGTTGATGACAAAGGAGCGTCCGGCGCAGCAGGTCGCCGAGGTCGGGTACGTGATCGGCGATGTTCGCGGCAAGACGGCCGTCATCCTCGACGACATCATCGACACGGCGGGCACTCTTACCGCAGCCGGCCAGACCGTGCTCGACGAAGGGGCGGCGCGGGTGTTCGCGGCCTGCACCCATCCTGTGTTCTCCGGCCAGGCGTACGAGCGGCTCGCCAGCTCCCCGTTCGAGCAGGTGATCGTCACCGACACGATCCCGCTCCGTGACGGCGCGCCCGACAACGTCGTCGTGCTCTCGACCGCCGGGCTGCTCGCCGACACCATCCGCCAGATCTTCACCGACGGGTCGGTGAGTGCGGTGTTCGGTGGCGAGAACCAGCTGTTTTGACGATCACCATCATCCGCCGGGCATGGACGCGCGGGGGAACGGCCCCACAGCCCATGAACGGGCCATGAACTGCGGGCGGACGTGAGTTGCAGCGTCGTCGGGGTTCCGTCATGATGCTCGGTGGACGTGGACCGACGAGGGGGTTGTAACCGGCGCTTGGACACGCCGACGGCACACGGTCGGCGCGTCGGCGCATGCGCGGCCGCGACTTGTGACTTGGACCAAACTAGGAGGAGCTGATGGCAGAGGACCGTTCGGCGTCGATGCTCGAGCTGATGCCGATCGATGCACCCAGCGGCCACTACGACGTGGCGATCCTCGGTGGCGGCCTCGCCGGGCTGACGATCGCGATTCAGCTCAAGCGCGAGCGTCCCGAGACCCGCGTGCTGGTGACCGACAAGCGCAATGAGCCGGCGCCCGAGGCAGCGTTCAAGGTCGGCGAGTCGAGCGTCGAAATCGGCGCCTACTACTACCGCGAGATGATCGGGATGCGCGACCATCTCGAGAAATACCAGCAGCGCAAGCTCGGACTGCGATTCTTCCTCCCCGCCGGCGACAACTCGGACATCACCAAGCGCGTCGAGTTCTGTACGCCCGGACACCTGGATGCGTTCACTCATCAGATCGATCGAGGCCGCTTCGAGAACGAGCTGTTCCGGCGCGCCCGCAAGGCCGGCGCCGAGGCGTTCCGCGGCTGGCGCGTGCAGGACGTGTCACTCGGAGCGGACAGGCACACGGTCCTCATGTCCCAGGAGGGAGAGGAGTGCATCGCCACCGCGCGCTGGATCGTGGATGCGTCCGGGCGCGCGAACATCCTGCGCCGCAAGCTTGGCGTGGGTGAGGGTGTCGACACCGGTCACCACTGCAACGCAGCCTGGATCCGACTCGCCGGCGGCCTCGATTTCGAGGACTGGACCGACGACGAGGAATGGCTCGGGCGGATGCCCGAGAAGGGCCTGCGGATCCACTCCACTTCACATTTGATTCAGCCCGGGTATTGGCTGTGGCTGATCCAGCTCGAGTCGGGGCCGATCTCGATCGGCGTGTGCGCGGACCCGCGCTTCCACCCGTGGGAGGAAATATCGAGCTTCGACGCTTGGATGGACTGGATGAAGCGCAACGAGCCGCAACTGCACGCCGAGCTCGACGGGCGGCGCGCGGATGTACTCGACTTCCTCCGGGTCCAGGATTACTCGTACGGGTCGACGCGGTTCTTCTCGCCGGACCGATGGACGCTGGTCGGTGAGGCGGGGGCGTTCCTGGACGCGCTGTACTCGCCGGGCTCTGACTTCATCGCCTTCTCGAACACGTTCAGCTGTGAGCTGATCGAGCGCGAGCTGGATGGCGAGGACGTGACCGAGCTCGCCGACTTCTACAACGACTTCTACCTGTCGCTGTTCAATACGACCGCCCACCTGTACCGGGACAACTTCCAGTTGTTCGGCAACCCACAGGTGATGGTGGCGAAGTTCGTGTTCGACTCTTCGACCTACTTCTCCGGGATCGGGAACGCGTGGTGCCACGAGCGGATGCGCAAGCCCGAGGACATCGAGCGACTCGGACAGATCCTGCGTCCCGCGATCGAGATGCTGCCCCGGATGCAGGAGCTGTTCCGCGACTGGAACGCGCTCGAGAACACGCCGTTCGAGGGCGTCTCCGTGCTGCCAAAGCAACTCGCCCCGTACATCCAGGCGCAGGCCGACATGGCGCACGCCGCCGAGGGCGACGAGGTGTTCGAGAACTCGGCCAAGAACGTCGAGTATCTGAAGGCGCTCGCGGTGTGGATATTCCACCGCGCCGCGCGGAACCTCCCCGAGCCTCCCGACGAGAGCCGGGGCATAAACCCCCTGGCGATCAGTCTGCACCCCGAGCGCTGGGAGGCGGACGGGTTGTATGCCGACGACGGGATCAGTTTGACTCAGGCGCTCGAAATGCTGCCGGGGATCGAGGAGATGGACCTGGAGAAGCGCGGCGCCGTGGTGGCGGCTTAGTGGGAACTTTGACGTGGAAATAACGCACCAAGGAGAGCATCGTGGGCACTGATAGGCAGCCGGCTGACAGCTACGACGTGGCGATTCTCGGCGGCGGCCTGGCCGGGTTGACTCTCGGATTGCAGCTGAAGCAGGCACGTCCCGAGACGAGCATCTTCATCGCTGAGAAGCGGAAGGGCCCAGCGCCCGAAGCGGCGTTCAAGGTGGGTGAGTCGACCGTCGAGGTATCGGCGCACTACTTCGCGGACAAGGTCGGGGCGCGCGAGCACATGGACAACGACGAGCTCCACAAGTTCGGGCTGCGGTGGTGGTTCCCGGCCGCCGGGAACACGTCTATCGCGGAGCGGATCGAGCGGGGGATCAATAAGCCGCTTCCCGAGCCCAGTTACCAGCTCGACCGGGGACGGTTCGAGAACTATCTTGGCGACCGGGTTGTCGAGGCCGGCGTGGATCGGTTCGGCAACTGCCGTGTGCAGGATGTCGAGGTAAGTCCCGAGGGGCACACGATTCACGTCACCCTCGACGGCGAGGACCGGACGGTGAAGGCGCGCTGGGTCGTTGACGCGGCGGGTCGTTCGTTCTTGTTGAAGCGCAAGCTGGATTTGTTGGAGGAGAACGGGCACGTGGTCAATTCGGCCTGGTTCCGGCTCGACGGCGGACTCGACATCGAGGACTGGGCCGATCCCGACGACGAGGAGTTCTTCGGTCGCATGTCCGAGAAGGGGCTGCGGAAGTTCTCGACGAACCACCTGTGCGGCCAGGGCTACTGGGTCTGGATGATCCCGCTGTCGTCCGGTCCGATTTCGATCGGGATCGTCGCGGACCCGCGCTTCCACCCCTACGAGGAGATGAAGACGCTGGACGGGGCGCTCGACTGGATTCGCCGGTACGAGCCCCAGTTGGGTGAGTCTCTCGACGGGCGGCTCGACCAGGTCGAGGACTTTCTCAAGGTGTCGGATTTCTCGTACGGGTGCAAGCAGTGCTACTCGGGGAGTGACCACTGGTCGTTGGTGGGTGAGGCGGGCGCCTTCCTCGATCCGTTCTACTCGCCGGGGTCTGACTTCATCGCGATCTCGAACACGCTGACGACCGATTTGATCACGCGGTTCCTAGACGGTGAGGACGTCACCGAACGGGCGCGTGCCTTTGACGACCTGTACCTGAATACGTACCGGGTGAACCTGACCCAGTACGAGGGACAGTACGAGTTCTGGCACAACGCGATGGTGATGACAGTCAAGATCTGCGCCAACAACATCCTGTACTGGGGCACCGAGTGCCTGCTGTTCTTCCACGACAAGTACGCGGACGTGGACTTCATGGCGTCGGTGCGTCCTGACCTGGAGCGCATCTGGGCGATCACGCGGCGCTTGGAAGCGATGTACCGGGAGTGGAACGCGCTCGAGAACCGCGAGTGGCGCCGTGCCATCGTGCCGACGCAGGCGTTCCCCGGGATGTTCCAGCGCCACGTCGACATGGCCGGCAAGTTCGACGATGACGGCGTTCGGGCTCGGCTCGCCGCGACCGCGGACATGATGGAGGCGTTTGCGGTGCTGGCGTTCTCGCGCGCCGCTGAGAACCTCGGGGCCGCGGCGCCTGACGCTGACGTCAACATCAACCCGTACGCGGTGTCGCTCGATCCCGAACGGTGGGACGCGGACGGCCTGTTCGACGGTTCGGGGATGACGCTGATCGAGGCACGCAAGACCGACGCGTCCGGGCTGGCGAACCTGTTCCTGGAGGCGGTCGCTCAGCCTGTGTGAGCTTTGCGTTCTACGCGACTTCCGGGCGGGTCAGCGCCTTCACGAACTCCTCGAGCTGGTCGGTGCGCCAGCACTCGAACGCCGTGCAGTGCTTCTCGTAGGCCGCGATGACGCTGTCCCCGTAGTTCCAGTACAGACGCGGCTCGGGGTTCAGCCAGAACGTGCGGCCCGCCTTGGCGGTGATCGCGGCGAAGATGTCGTCCCGCGGCGGGCGGCCGTTGGTGCGGGCGTCGCCGAGCACGATCACGGTGGCGCGCGGGTGTAGCTCGTCCTCGATGGTTGCGAGGAATTCGAGCCACACGCGGCCGTAGTCGGTGTAGCCCGAGATGTCGGCGACGCCGGCATCCCGGGAGATGGCCTCGCTGGCGGCGCGGAAGTCCCGCTGTTTTTCGAACACCTCGGTGACCTCCGAAATTCGCTCGATGAAGACGAAGGAGCGGAGCTTGCGGAAGGCGTCGTGAAGGGCGTGGAGCACCGATAGGAAGAACGTGGAGGCGCTGGTGACGGACGTCGACACGTCGCACAGGACGAAGATTTCTGGGCGTCTCGGTCTTCTTGGGCGGTATTTCAGATCGATCGGGACGCCACCGGTCTGGAGGGACGCCCGCATCGTTCGTCTGAAGTCGACGTGGGCGTGGCGCTTGCGTCCTTTGAGTTCGTGGCCCTGCGTCGCGAGGCGCCGTTTCAGCTGCGCCACCACTCGGTGAACGGCGGCCAGGTCCTGGATCGGGCCACTTGGGAGGGCGCGGTCGAGTTCGTTCAGCGGGCGCTTGGGGGGGAGGCTGGCCGTCCGCTCGATCAGGTTCCTCTCGAGCTCGCGCCTGAGGTGCTGCTCGAACCTTCTGAGCTGGTCTCTCGGAAGGCCGTCGTGCCGTGGGTCCGTTTCCGGGAGGTCGGGTTGAGGCTCGGTTCGGAGGCCGAGCGCGCGTCGGATTCTTTGCACGTCGACGCCGAGGACGCCCGAGCCTTCGCCGCGGCCGAACGCGGCGATCGCCAGACGCGCGAGATCCCTGAGCGCGGCGTCCGAGCCATCCCTGAGCGCGGCGGCGATCTGCTGTCGCAGCGTGTCGAGGTTGATGTCGCCGGGGGCCTCGCCTCCGGCTTGCGCTTCGGTGACACGCTTGCGAGCGGCCTGAGCCTCGGTGGCGCGGAAGAAGAACCGGTCGAACACGAGCTCGAACACGCGCCGGTCGTCGTTCGATTTGGCGAGCGTGGCCGCGAGCGCCTCCTTGAAGCCGCTCTGGTCGGTCCAGGTCACGAGGCTCAGCGCCTCGAACGCGTCGAGGATCTCGGACGTGCCGATCGCGACGCCCTCGCTTCTGAGATCCTCGGCAAACGAGAGCAGCTGGCCGTCGAGGTTGCCGGGCGGGTGGTCGGGGATGCCGCCGTAGATCGCGGCGTTCTTGGCCTTAGGCGGCGGAGGCATCTTGTTGCTGGAGGGCCACGCCGACCCGGGCCGCCACCGTGTCGAGGTCGGTGCGGTGCTTGACGATCACGCTCATCGTCTCCATGAACGTGTCGTGGTCGATGTCGTTGGCCCCGAGCAGCAACAGCGTGCGCGCCCAGTCGATCGACTCGGCGATGCTGGGCGGCTTCTTGAGGTCGAGCTGGCGGACCTGGTGGATGATCTCCGTCAGTTTCTTGGCCACCGTTTCGTCCAGCTCCGGGGCGTGGAGGCGGACGATCTGGAGCTCGTGCTCTAGGTCGGGGTAGTCGAGCCACAGATACAGGCAGCGGCGCTTGAGGGCCTCGGTCAGCTCTCGGGTGTTGTTGCTGGTCAGGAGGACCACCGGCCGGGTCTTGGCCTCGATGCGGCCGAGCTCGGGGATGCTGATCTGGAAGTCGCTGAGAAGCTCGAGCAGCATCGCCTCGAACTCCTGGTCGGTCTTGTCGATCTCATCGATCAGGAGGACCACGGGGTCAGGTGATGCGATCGCGGTCATGAGCGGCCGGGGGAGGAGGAACTCCTCGCCGAAGATGTCCTCCTGCACGTCCTGCCAGCCGGCGGTGTCGGCTTCGGTCTGAATCCGGAGCAGCTGCTTTCGGTAGTTCCACTCGTACAGCGCCTTGGCCTCGTCGAGCCCCTCGTAGCACTGGAGCCTGACCAGGGTGCGATCCAGGTATTTGCTCAGCGCTTTGGCCAGCTCCGTCTTGCCCACGCCGGCCGGTCCCTCCACCAGCACGGGCTTGCCGAGCTTGGTGGCGAGGAACGCGACGAGCGCCGTCGACTCGCCGGGGAGATAGCCGACTTCTCTGAGGCCGGCGGCGAGGTCGGCGGCGGTGGCGGGGTCGCGGGCGGTGGCGGACATAGTCTCGGAAGGCTCAAAATACAGGTACGGCCTTGCAACAAATGGCGCGGTCGGGGGTTCTGGGGCGCGGACGCGGTTCACACTGGCGCCAATGCCCCCCAGATCGACCCCGATGACCCCACACTCGCCACTTCCGGGGGGCCGAATGCATATTCGTCCAGGTATGGCACCGGAACCCATGCACTCGAGCCGGGAGGATGGTCGAGTGCGCCCTTATCGGTGTGATGGGTGACTCGAGAGATCTCGCCGCCGCACGTGTCGCTGCCCGCCAGCGGACGATTGTGAGCTACGACCAGCTGGAAGCATGCGGGATGAGCTCGGAGGCGATCAGGCACCGGAAGAGGACCGGCAGGCTCCATGACGTCTTCCATGGCATCTACTCGTTCGGGTGTGGCGAGTTGCCGCCGCTGGCCCGTGAGCAGGCTGCCCTTCTCGCCTGCGGGGAGGGCGCGTTCCTCAGCCACCGCAGCGCCGCCTTCGTTCTGGGGCTTCGGAAGACAGCCCCGGCAGCGGTCGAGATCACGGTCGTTGGACGCAGTGTCGGGTCCCGGAACGGGATGCGCATCCACAGGATCCGCGAGATCGACCGGCGCGACCTGCGACTCGAAGACGGTCTCTGGGTCAGCTCGCCGGCGAAGGCAGTGCTCGAGGTGGCCGCGGTGGCGCCTGCGGAACTCGCCGACGCGATCGACGAAGGGATCGCGCATCGGGTGCTGAGCCCCCGCGAACTCAAGGCCGTGCTGGCGCGGAACCGGCCGTGTCGCGGCGCCGCCCGGCTGGCGGCAATGCTCGGAGACGAGACCGCGGTGGCGATCACGCGTTCAAAGGCCGAGAGAGCATTCTTGAGGCTGATCCGCGACGCACGCCTGCCGCTTCCGGAAGTGAACGTGAAGTTAGGGCCGTACGTCCCTGACTTCGTCTGGCGACGGGAGCGGCTGATCGTCGAGCTCGACAGCCCGACGTTTCACGCTGGCCCCGGTGCGTTCCAGAACGACCGGGAGAAAGACCTGTTCTATCGGGACGCGCGCTTCGACGTCCTACGGTTCACGCGCGAGCACGTGGTGCACGAGCCAACTCGGGTCCTGGTCAGGCTCGTCCGCGAGCTCGCGCTGCGAACACCCACCGTTTAGCGCTTACGGTCGAGCGGGAGCGTGTCGTCGTCGTTGCCGAGCGGCATCGTCAGCTGCTGGTCAGGCGGCGTCGCGTCCGTGGTCTCGTCCGGTGGCGGGTTCGAGCCCATCCGTAGCGTCGTGTCCACGTCCGCGGGCTTGGTCCGGCCGAACCGCATCGTCGGCGGGTCCTCAGGGACGACGCGCTCGAACAGCTCGGCGGCGGATGGCCGGTGGCGTGGGCGATCCGGAGGGGACTTGGGCGAGGGCCGGTCCTCCGGGGCTGGCGGAGGGGTCCGCGGGCGCCGGCGGGGCGGCACCGGCGTCCGTGTCCGCGCTCGGGCGCGAGACTGCCTGCGCGGGGCCGCCTCGCGAACCGTGGTCGTAGGCTCGCGAACGGTCGTCGTGGCGGCCGCGCTCGAGCCGGCGGGGGCGGAGTTCTCGCCCGGTAGCGGTGGCTCGGGCCGGTGCCCGGCACGGATGCGCGACCCGGCGTAGGCCAGGAACGCGGCCGCTCCCAGCGCGACGAAGATCCCCCACTCGATCCCGTAGCTCGTCACGAACGTTCCGTGGCTGGTGGCGCCCTGCTTGTCGAAGATCCGCCAAACGACGAGCACGCAGGTCCAGATTCCGGCCGCCGTGATCACCCCGCCGTCGCCACCCGGAAGGTGGAACGCGCGACCCTCAGCACGCTCGAACAGAAGCACCAGAACCCCGGCTGCGACCACCAGCACCGCCGCTTCCACGAACGAGAAGGCTCCCCACCCGGTCTGGGAGTCGGCGGCGGGCTGCGGATGGCCGCCGACGACGACGAAGAAATGCAGCTGATACCAGGGAAGGAACAGCGTCAGGAACAACCCGATCGAGGCATATGCGGCAAGTCGCGACTCGCCCGGTAGCGCCTTCCAGGCCCGCACGATCCGGGTCGTCCCCGATCCCACGCGGCGCGCGGCACCGGCGGCGGTGGGCCCTTCGCTCATGCCCGCAAGCCTGCCACAGCCCGATTGTAAGGCCGGGGGAAGCGCCCAACTACAGGATCGGGATGTCCTGTACCTCGTCGCCCTGGTCGCGCCGGCGGTCCATCCGCTCCAGGTACCAGTCGATCAGCGCGCGGAGCGCCAGCAGCACCTCGCGCAGCGCGGCGATCAGGCGCTGCTGGAGCTCGGGCGGGATCAGGTCGCGTACGGTGTGGAGCAGCGCCAGGAACGGGTCGAGCTCGGGCGCGAGGCGAGGGGGCTCGTCCTCGGGGCTCTGCCAGCCGGAGGGCGGCGGCTGGAACGGCGCGTCGTTATCGCTGTCGGGGTTGGCGTCGTGGGGGTGGGGGTTGCCGGCGCCGGTGGCCCCGGCCGCTCGGGCCGTCTCGGTGGCCACCTGCGCCATCAGCCGCTCGGCTGCCTCGGACGCCCGATCAAGGCGCTGCTCGAGTCGCCGTAGCGTCTCCTCGGGCGTGCCGGGCGCGGTGGCGTCGGCGGGCTCGGGCTCCT
>Ga0335083_10003145_pt1 | contig 21529 bp, 18 predicted proteins | sample Lox_Sample_42_FD_206716 | JGI IMG/M metagenome (GOLD analysis project Ga0335083, IMG submission 206716) | Soil microbial communities from Loxahatchee National Wildlife Refuge, Florida, United States - Lox_Sample_4.2 | ecosystem: Environmental > Terrestrial > Soil > Wetlands | place: USA...
GTTCCACGCCTACACGGTGGACGCGCACACCCTCTTCGTGGTGAGCAACCTGCGCCGCTTCGCCATCCCGCGCTACGACCACGAGCTGCCCGATGCCTCGCGCGTCATGCAGCAGCTGCCGAAGAGCGAGATCGCCTACCTCGCCGCCCTGTTCCACGACATCGCCAAGGGGCGCGGCGGGGATCACTCGACCCTGGGTGCGGTCGATGCCGAGGCCTTCTGCCTCGAGCAGGGGCTCTCGCCCTACGATGCGCGCCTGGTCGCCTGGCTGGTGCGCAACCACCTCGAGCTGTCGATCACCTCGCAGAAGCAGGACATCGGCGACCCGCAGGTGATCAACGCCTTCGCGCGCAAGGTGGGCGATGAGACCCACCTCGATTACCTCTACGTGCTCACCTGCGCCGACGTGCGCGCCACCAACCCGAAGCTGTGGAACTCGTGGAAGGCCTCGCTGTTCCGCGACTTCTACCAGCGCGTCAAGCGCGCGCTGCGCCGCGGGCTCGAGAGCCCGATCGACGCCGAGCACCTGGTGCGCGAGACCCAGGACGCCGCCCGCCGCCTGCTGCTCGAGCACGGCATCGACGAGGCGGCGATCGCCGCCGCCTGGACGCGCTTCACGCCCGGCTACTTCCTGCAGCACTCGCCCGAGGAGATCGCCTGGCACACGCGCCTGCTCGCGGAGCGCGATGCCGCCTCCGACGAACCGCTGGTGGCGCTCGAGCCACGCAGCGTGCGCGGCACCACCGCGGCCCTGATCTTCGCGCGCCCGCGCCGCCACGGCTTCGCGCGCACCACCGCGGCACTGGATCAGCTCGGCCTCAACATCGTCGATGCGCGCATCACCCCGACCGGGGACGGCTTCAGCCTCGATCTCTACCATCTGCTCGAGGACGACGGCGCCCCGATCACCGATGCCGACCGCCAGGCGGAGATCGAGCGTGCGCTGTGGCGCTCGCTCGCCGGCGCGGCGGATGAGCCCTTCGCGGTCTCGCGCCGCGCGCCGCGCCAGGCGCGCATGTTCAACACCCCCACGCAGATCGCGCTCGCGGTCGATGAGCGCAACCGCCGCTCGGTGCTCGAGCTCACCGCGGGGGACCGCCCGGGCCTCTTGTGCGAGGTCGGCAAGGTGCTGATGAGCGAGCGCGTCGAGCTGCACGCCGCCAAGATCATGACCGTCGGCGAGCGCGCCGAAGACGTCTTCTACCTCACCGACTTCGACAACCGGCCGCTGAGCTCCGCCGCCGCCGAGCGCCTGAAGGAGCGCCTGCAGCTCGCCCTCGATGCGGGCGCCACCCCGGCGGCGGCCGCGCCGCGCGTGAGTGCATGAACCCGCGCCTCGAGGCGCTGCACGCCTATCCGTTCGAGCGCCTCGCGCGCCTCAAGGCCGGCATCGCCCCGCCGCCGCAGCTGCCGCACATCGCCATGTCGATCGGCGAGCCGCAGCATGCGCCGCCGGAGTTCGTGCTCGAGGCGCTGCGGCGCGCGCTCGGGGAGCTCGGCAGCTACCCGCCCACCCTCGGACTCGCGCAGCTGCGCCAGGCCTGCGCCGCCTGGCTCACGCGCCGCTACGGCCTCAAGGCGGGCAGCGTCGATCCGGAGACCATGGTGCTGCCGGTGAACGGCACGCGCGAGGCACTGTTCGCCTTCGTGCAAGCCGCGCTCGACCAGGCCCCCGGGGCGCTCGTGGCGATGCCCAACCCCTGCTACCAGATCTACGAGGGTGCGGCGCTCCTGGCCGGCGCGCAGCCGCTGTACCTCGACACGCGCGCCGAGGAGCAGTTCATTCCGGATCTCGCGGCGGTGCCGCCCGAGCAGTGGGAGCGCTGCGAGGTGCTGTTCCTGTGCAGCCCCGGCAATCCGACCGGGGCGGCGCTGTCGCTCGAGTTCCTGCGCCGCGCGCTCGATCTGGCCGAGCGCCACGATTTCGTGATCGCGAGCGATGAGTGCTACGCCGACATCTACCTGGATGAGGCCCGGCCGCCGCCGGGGCTGCTGGAAGCCGCCGAGGCCGCCGGGCGCGGCGCCTTTGAGCGCTGCGTGGTCTTCCACAGCCTCTCCAAGCGCTCGAGCGTGCCGGGGCTGCGCTCGGGGTTCGTCGCCGGCGATGCGGCGCTCATCAAGCGCTTCCTCCTCTACCGCACCTATCACGGCAGCGCGATGCCGCTGCCGACCCAGCGGGCGAGCCTCGCGGCCTGGAGCGATGATGCGCACGCCCTCGCCAACCGCCGCCTCTACCAGGAGAAGTTCGAGCGCGTGCTGCCGATCCTCGGGCCGCTGCTCGCTCTCAGCGCCCCGGCGGGGGCCTTCTACCTGTGGCCACAGGTGGAGGCGGACGATGAGGCCTTCGCGCGCGAGCTGTACGCGCAGGCCAACATCACCGTGCTCCCCGGGCGCTACCTGTCGCGTCCCAGCGCGCGCGGGGATCCGGGTATGGGCCGGGTGCGCATCTCGCTGGTGCCGCCGGTGAGCCGCTGCGTCGAGGCCGCCGAGCGGCTGCGTGATTTCATCAGCACGCGACGCGTGCGAGGATAGCCGCCGCCATGACGAGCGACCTTGCGTCCCTGCGACGTGTCATCGAGACCTCCTTCGAGGAGCGCGCGCGACTCACCCCCGGCAACATGTCCGACGAGCTCGACGAGGCGCTGGCGCAGACGCTCGCGCTCCTGGACTCCGGCGCGCTGCGCGTCGCCGAGCCGCTCGACGGGCGCTGGGTGGTGCACGAGTGGCTGAAGAAGGCGGTGCTGCTGTCCTTTCGCACACGCGCCAACGAGCTGATCAAGGGCGGATATACCAACTTCTACGACAAGGTGCCCCTGAAGTACGCACATGCGAGCGAGGCGCAGCTGCGCGCCGGGGGCGCGCGCATCGTACCGCACGCCATCGTGCGCCAGGGCGCCTACATCGCCCCGAACGTGGTGCTGATGCCGAGCTACGTGAACATCGGCGCTTGGATCGGCGAGGGCACCATGGTCGACACCTGGGCCACGGTCGGCTCGTGCGCGCAGATCGGCCGCAACGTGCACCTCTCCGGCGGGGTGGGCATCGGCGGGGTACTCGAGCCGCTGCAGGCGGCCCCCACCATCATCGAGGACGATTGCTTCATCGGCGCGCGCTCCGAGATCGTCGAGGGGGTGATCGTGGAAGCCGGCTCGGTGATCTCCATGGGAGTCTTCATCGGCCAGAGCACCCGCATCTACGACCGTGAGTCGGGGCAGATCCTGCGCGGCCGGGTGCCGGCCGGCTCGGTGGTGGTCGCCGGCTCCCTGCCCTCCGCGGATGGCCGCTACAGCCTCTACTGCGCGGTGATCGTCAAGCGGGTCGACGCCCAGACCCGCGCCAAGACCTCTATAAATGAGCTGCTGCGCGCGGACGCCTAACTTGCCCCGCGGCCGATGTGCCCGCGCAGGCTGCGCCGGCGGCCGCCAGGTCCCGGTCGGGCCGAGCCGCTAGCCCTCGCCACAACCCGGCCGAAGCGCGCGAAGCTGCGCGCCGCCTGCGCCTGCACCCGCTCCTCGAACGAGCGATAGCTCGCGATCAGCTGCCTGCCGAAGGGGGTGACGTTCGCCCCCCCGCCGCCGGCGCCCCCGCGCTTCGCCGCGACCACCTCCCGCCGGAAGGAGCGGTTCAGGTCCTCGATGAGCTGCCAGGCGCGGCGGTAACTCAAACCGATCCCGCGCGCTCCCTGCGAGAGCGATCCGGTCGCGCAGATGGCCTCGAGCAGCTCGATTTTTCCCGGGCCAAGCGATGACACGAGTCCGAAATCTACGCGGAAGCGCACGCTCACCGCGCGCCGCCGTGAGGCCCGCCGCGGCGCGCGAGCCATTGAATTGTTTCGATATGTTCTGGCGCGCATATCCGTAATAAAACCTTCACGTGTGTATGACAGACTGCACGGCGCTCTTTTGTTTGGTGTTGGTTTTGCACAACACCAACACAGGGCTATTGCAATCGACTTGTGACCCGCCGGTGACTGAAACGTTACCGAACACAACAGCAAAATGCCGGCTGCACATGAATAGACCGATCAGGCCAGTTACACACTAGGAGCATAGTGACATGCGGAAAATACCCCTCTTCTGTGCCGCCATACTAGGTGGCGTCGGTGCAACGGGCGCCTACGCCGCGGATCTGGGAGAGAACACCACGGTCGGCGGCCTCACGTACTTCGACTTCAGTCATATCAGCCTGCAGAACGACAACGCGGCCGGCCAGAAGATCGACGTGCCCCCGACCGGCACCGGCTTTGACATCAAGCGCTTCTACATCATCATCGATCACCGCTTCAACGACGTCTGGTCGGCGGACCTCACCACCGATGCCCAGTACAGCACGGCGAGCACTGCCAGTGTCCCGAACGGCAACGGCGGGACGACCACGGTCCTGACCAACCAGAACACCAGCGGCGGCGTCACCGAGGTGATGATCAAGAAGCTGTACCTGCAGGGCGCCTTCGACAAGGGCTTCGTGCTGCGTATCGGCTCGGCGAACACCCCCTGGATCCCCTTCGTCGAGCAGCTGAACGGCTACCGCTTCGTCGAGAAGCTGACCCTTGACCGGCTCGGTCTCGGCCAGACGGCGGACTGGGGCGTCAATGCCAGCGGCTCCTTCGGCGACCACGACCTCGTCACCTACTCCGCCTCGGTGCTGAACGGCGGGGGCTACAAGAACCCGACCCGCACCAAGGACGTGGACTACGAGGGACGCCTCGCCGTCAAGCCGATTAACTGGCTCACCATCGGTGCCGGCTTCTACAGCGGCCACCTGGGCCAGGTGACGGCGACCAACGAGAGCAACCCGACCAACACGGCCACCCGCCTCGATGGGGTGATCGCGGTGACCTTCTCCGGGCTGCGCGTCGGCGCGGAGTACTTCTCGGCCAAGAACTACAAGACGGTCAACAACGTGACCGCCGCCGCCTGGGGCACCTCCTCGGTCGTCACCGCAAGCGGCGCGCCGCCGGTGAGCGACAAGGCCGAGGGCTTCTCGGGCTGGGCCTCCTACGCCTTCAACGACCAGTGGTCGGTGTTCGGGCGCTACGACCAGGCCAAGCTCAGCAAGGACGTGGCCCCGAACCTCAAGGACACGTACTTCAACGTCGGCGTCGACTACAAGCCGATCAAGCAGCTGGACTTCGCGCTGGTCTACAAGAACGACAAGGTCGAGAACGGCAGCGCCTCCCTGAGCGGCGCCAATGCCAACAGCTCCTACACCATCGGCGGTGCCACCGCCGCCGGCGAGGGTACCTACGACGAGATCGGCATCTTCGCCCAGTGGAGCTTCTGATACGCCGCGGCGCGCAGGGACGCGTGCCCGGTGTTCCCGTTCCGGGCCCGCGGCCAGGTGCCGCGGGCCCGTGAGTGTCTGGCCCGCTTCAGCCGAAGCGGCCCGTGATGTAGTCCTCGGTGAGGCGGTTGCGCGGGTTGGTGAACACGCGGTCCGTGTCGCCGACCTCGATGAGCTCACCCAGGTGAAAGTAGGCCGTGCGCTGCGAGACGCGCGCGGCCTGCTGCATCGAGTGGGTGACGATCACGATCGCATACTGCTCGCGCAGCTCGTCGATCAGGTCCTCGATGCGGGCGGTGGCGATCGGATCGAGCGCCGAGCAGGGCTCGTCCATGAGGATGACTTCCGGCTGCACCGCGATGGCGCGCGCGATGCACAAGCGCTGCTGCTGGCCACCGGAGAGCCCGGTGCCGGGGCTGCCGAGGCGGTCCTTGACCTCCTCCCACAGGCCCGCACGGGTGAGGCTGCTGCAGACGATATCGTCGAGCTCGGCGCGGCTGCGGGCGAGGCCGTGGATGCGCGGCCCGTAAGCGACGTTGTCGTAGATCGACTTGGGGAAGGGATTGGGCTTCTGGAACACCATGCCGATGCGCGCCCGCAGCTGCACCACATCGAGCGCCGGGTCGTGGATGTCGCCGCCGTCGAGGGCGATCCGGCCCGTCACGCGCGCCCCCGGGATGGTGTCGTTCATGCGGTTCAGGCAGCGCAGGAACGTCGACTTGCCGCAGCCGGAGGGGCCGATCATCGCCAGCACCTGCTTCGGCGCCACGTCGATCGAGACGCCCTTCAGGGCCTGCTTGGAGCCATAGAAGACGTTCACGTCCCGGCACACGAACACCGGGTTCTCGACCGCGCCCTCGGGGGCGACCGGGGCGCGCACCTCCGCAGGGGGCGCGGCCGACACCCGGCCGCTGGGCTTGAGATTCAGGCCCGCCTCATCGAGGCGCGGGCGCGCCAGGCCGTTGCCGGCCGCCCCGTGTGCGGCGGCGCCACCGTTGCCGGCGGGCCGCGGTTCGGCGCTCTGGGTGTCGGGGGTCTCGCTCATGGCTCGTTCCCTCAGCCGAAGCGCCCGGTGACGTAGTCGTCCGTGCGGCGATTCTTCGGGGCGGTGAAGATCTGCTCCGTGGGACCCATCTCGATCAGCTCGCCGAGGTACATGAACGCGGTGAAGTTCGAGACGCGCGCGGCCTGCTGCAGGTTGTGGGTCACGATGGCGATGCAGTACCGCTCGCCCAGGCTCTGCAGCGTCTCCTCGACGCGCAGCGTCGAGATCGGATCGAGCGCCGCCGTCGGCTCATCGAAGAGGATGACCTCCGGACGCACGGCGAGCGTGCGCGCGATGCACAGCCGCTGCTGCTGGCCGCCGGAGAGCCCGCGGCCGTCCTCGTGCAGCTTGTCCTTCACCTCTTCCCACATGGCCGCATCGCGCAGCGCCTCCTCCACGCGGTCGTTGAGCTCCGCGCGGGCGATGCGCCGCGACAGGCGCAGCCCAAAAGCCACGTTGTCGTAGATCGACATCGGAAACGGCGTCGGCTTCTGGAACACCATGCCGACGCGGAAGCGCAGCTCCGCCACATCGACGCTGGCGGCGAGGATGTCCTCGCCGTCGAGCCGCACGTCGCCGGTGGCGCGGTGCCCGGGGTAGAGCGCGTACATGCGGTTGAAGACCCGCAGCAGCGTCGACTTGCCGCAGCCGGAGGGGCCGATGAAGGCGGTGATCTGCCGGTCGACCAGGGTGAGGCTCACGTCCTTCAGGGCATGCGCCGGACCGTAGTAGAAGTTCAGGTGCCGCACGTCGAACTTCACCGGGTTGTCGGGCCGCGGCGCGGGAGTGCTCGGCAGCCGCATCTCCGGGACGCTCATGTCAGCGCCGTCCCGCCGGGCCGAGCCGCGCCACCACGATGCGCGCGGTGATGCTCAGGATCAGGATGCTGACGGTGATGATGAGCGCCCCCGTCCAGGCGAGCTGCTGCCAGTTCGGGTAGGGGCTGAGCGCGAACTGGAAGATCACCACCGGCAGGTTGGCCATGGGCGCGAACAGGTTGGTGCTCCAGAACTGGTTGTTGAGCGCGGTGAAGAGCAGCGGCGCGGTCTCGCCGCTGATGCGCGCCACGGCGAGCAGCAGTCCGGTGACGATGCCGCTGCGCGCCGCGGGGTAGATGACGCTCGTGATGGTGCGCCAGTGGTAGGCCCCCATCGCGGTGGAGGCGTCCTTCATGCCCTGCGGCACGAGGTTGAGCATGTCCTCGGTGGTGCGCACGGTCACCGGGATGGCGATGATGCCGAGCGCGACCGCGCCGGCGAGCGCCGAGAAGTGGCCCATGCGGATCACCAGCAGCTCGTACACGAACAGGCCGACGATGATCGAGGGCGCCGACAGCAGCACGTCGTTCACGAAGCGGATCACGGTGGCGATGCGGGTCGCGCGGCCGTACTCGGCGAGGTAGGTGCCGGCGAGCATGCCGATCGGCCCGCCGACCAGGATGCCGATGACCGTCATGACCACGCTGCCGTAGATGGCGTTCAGCAGCCCGCCGTTGCTGCCGGGCGGCGGGGTCATGGCGCTGAACACCGGCGCGGCCAGGCCGGCCACCCCGTTCTTCACCAGCGTCCACAGGATCGCGCCGAGGAAGAACAGGCCGATGGCGGTCGCGAGCCCCGAGAGGCCGAGCGCCAGCAGGTTGATCCCCTTGCGGATGAGGCGGCGGTTCATACCGAGGACAGCGCCTTGCGCTCGAGGCGCATGAGCATCAGGCGCGCCGCCGCGATCACCACGAAGGTGATGAGGAACAGGATGGCCCCGAGTGCCACCAGCGAGGAGGTGTAAAGGTCCCCCACCGCCTCGGCAAACTCGTTGGCGATCGAGGCCGAGATCGTGGTGCCGGGCGCCAGCAGCGATGAGCCGATGCGGTGCGCATTGCCGATGACGAAGGTCACCGCCATGGTCTCGCCGAGCGCCCGCCCGAGCCCGAGCATCACCCCGCCGATCATGCCGGTGCGCGCATACGGCACCACCACCTGCCAGATCACCTCCCAGGTCGTGGCGCCGAGCCCGTAGCCGGACTCCTTGAGCACGTCCGGCACCGTCTCGAAGACGTCGCGCATCACCGCGGAGATGAACGGGATCACCATGATGGCGAGCACGAAGCTCGCCGTCAGTATGCCGATGCCGTAGGGGGGTCCCTGGAAGAGCTTGCCGATGAGCGGCAGGGGTCCGAGCCAGTTGATGAGCCAGGGCTGCACGTGCTGCTGCAGCACCGGGGAGAGCACGAACAGGCCCCAGATGCCGTAGATGATCGAGGGCACGGCAGCGAGCAGCTCGATCGCCACGCCCACGGGGCGCTTCAGCCACGTGGGCGCCAGCTCGGTGAGGAAGATGGCGATGCCGAAACTCACCGGGATCGCCAGCAGCAGCGCCAGGAAAGAGGTGACCAGCGTGCCGTAGATCGGTGCCAGCGCACCGTACTGATCGGTCACCGGGTTCCAGATCTCGCGCGTCAGGAAGGCCAACTTGAAGTGCGCGAGCGCCGGCCAGGCGCCGACGAGGAGCGAGAGCGCCACCCCGCCGAGCAGCACCAAGACCAGCAGCGCGGCGGCGAGCGTCGCCCAGCGGAACAGCCGCTCGCGCAACCGCTGCCCTGCGGCGTGGCGCACATCCACTGCGGCCACCCGGTTCGTCGCGGCCACCGTATTCATCGCCGACGGCAACCTGTCACGCTGTGTTCATCCCAAGTCAGACTCAAAAACGGCGGTGTGCCCGCCTCAGGTGAAACGGGCACACCGCCGGTATCTTCAGGCCGCCCCCCCGGCACCTGCCGCGGGCCACGCCGGCTAGTTGCTCGCCAGCGTCACGCCCTTGATCTGCGACTTCCAGGTCGCGCGCACCAGCTTGATCAGGCTCTCCGGCAGCGGCACGTAGTCGAGCTCCGCGGCCATCTTGCCACCGTTCTTGTAGGCCCAATCAAAGAACTTCAGGGCCTCGCCCGTGGCGGCGGCATCCGGCGGCGTTGAGTACAGCAGGATGAAGCTCGCGCCGGTGATCGGCCAGCTCTTCTCCCCGGCCTGGTCGGTGAGGATCAGGAAGTAGCCGGGCGCGTTGGCCCAGTCGGCGCTGGCGGCGGCGGCCTGGAAGGTGTCCGCGTTCGGCGCAACGGTCTTGCCGCCCTTGTTGATGAGGTTGGCGTAGGCCATCTGCGTCTGCTTGGCGTACGCGTACTCGACGTAGCCGATAGCCCCGTCGGTCTGGCGCGTCATGTTGGCCACGCCCTCATTGCCCTTGGCGCCGATGCCGACCGGCCACTGCACCGAGGTATTGGCACCGACCGAGGCCTGGAACTTCGGCGAGGTCTTGGAGAGGTAGTCGGAGAACAGGAAGTTAGTGCCCGAGCCGTCCGAGCGGTACACCGGCGCGATGTTGGTCCCGGGCAGCGCGAGCTTCGGGTTCAGCTTCTTGATGCGGGCGTCGTCCCACTTGGTGATCTCGCCCATGTAGATGGCGGCCACCGTGGCGCCGTCGAGCGTCATCTGCCCGGCGGCGACGCCCTTGACGTTCACCACCGGCACAACACCGCCGATGATCATCGGGAACTGCACCAGGCCCGCCTCCTGCAGGTCCTCGGCCTTCAGCGGCATGTCGGAGGCGCCGAAGGTCACCGTCTTGGCTTTGATCTGCTTGATGCCGCCGCCGGAGCCGATCGACTGGTAGTTCAGTCCGATGCCCGTCTGTTGCTTGTAGGCGTCGGCCCACTTCGAGTAGATCGGGTAGGGGAAGGTGGCGCCGGCGCCGGAGATGTCGGCCGCCTGCGCCGCGGTGACCAGGGCGAGCACGCCCGCGCTCGCCACCAGGATGCGCTTTGCGTTGGCAAGATTCATCGTATGTGTCTCCTCAAAGCTCTCTGATTATGTCGCCTGGGCCAGCGCGTACGCAGGCCCGCGGCGAGCCTACTGACCGCTGGCGCGCATTAGATGACAGTGATGTGACGCTCTCATGACAAACCGTAACCGTGGCCAGCGCGTGCTGCAGCTCGGCGCGGAGCGTACCGCCCGCAGCCTTGGCGGCCAGTCTTGCCCGCCGAGGTTGCACGGCCGTGACATGGCGGCACTTGCCGGGTGCGAGCCGCCGTGCGTATAAACGCCCACTCCCCGCCCCAGAGCGATAAGAGCCCCTGATGTCGGAAACGCTTGAACTGACAGAGAATCTCATGGGCCGTCGTTCCGTGACCCCCGCCGATGAGGGCTGCCAGGAGCTGATCGGCCGGCACCTCGCGGCCGCGGGGTTCGCCGTCGAGCATCTCCCCTACGGGAGTGTCGCGAACCTCTGGGCCCGCCGGGGTCATGGGGCGCCGGTGTTCTGCTTCGCCGGCCATACGGACGTCGTCCCCACCGGTCCCCTGGAGGAGTGGTCGAGCGACCCGTTCGTGCCCGTGCGGCGGGACGGGCTGCTCTATGGGCGCGGTGCGGCCGACATGAAGAGCGGGCTCGCGGCCATGGTGACCGCGGCGGAGGCCTTCGTGGCCTTGCACCCCCGGCACCGCGGCTCGCTGGCCTTCCTCATCACCAGCGACGAGGAGGGACCGTCGGTGGATGGCACCAAGCGCGTCGTGGAAACCCTGCGCGGACGCGGCGAGCAGATCGACTGGTGCCTGGTCGGGGAGCCCTCGAGCGAGGTGCGCATCGGGGACGTGATCAAGGTCGGGCGCCGCGGCTCACTCAGCGGGCGGCTCACCGTACACGGCGTGCAGGGCCACGTCGCCTATCCACAGCTGGCGGAGAATCCGGTGCACACCCTCGCCCCGGCCCTCGCCGAGCTCACGCAGCGGGTCTGGGACCAGGGGACGGAGCACTTCCAGCCGACCACGTTCCAGGTCTCGAACCTCAACGCCGGCACCGGCGCCCCCAACGTGATTCCCGGAGAGCTGCGGGCGCGCTTCAACCTGCGCTACTCGCCGGTGCAGACGCTCGAGGGACTCAAGGCGCAGGTCGAGGAGATCCTGCGCCGGCACAAGGTGCGCTTCAGCCTCGAGTGGTACGTGTCCGGTGAGCCCTTCTACACGGCTCCGGGCGCACTCTCGGAGGCGGTCAGCGCGGCGGTGCGCGAGGTCACCGGCAGCGCCCCGAGACTCTCGACCGGTGGCGGCACGTCCGACGGGCGCTTCATCGCCACCCTCGGTGCGCAGGTGGTCGAGCTCGGCGTCGTGAACGCCTCGATCCACAAGGTGAACGAGTGCGTGCGAGTCGCGGACCTCGAGGCCCTGCAGCGCATGTACCTCGGCGTGCTTACGCGGCTGCTCGCCTGAGGTTGGCCCGCAGCGCGAGCACCGCCAGCGCGAGTGACCACAGCAGCACCCACGCCGGCATCGCGAGGCCGAGAAAGCGCCAGTTGACCTCGCCGCACTCCCCGCTCCCGGTGAGCACCTTGCGGATCACCTCGAACAGTGGCGTGAACTTAAGAAGCACCCCGAGCGGCGCCCCGCAGGAGGGGAGCGTACCGGGCGGCAGGTGCTGCACGTAGACGTGCCGGGCCGCCACCGCCGCGGTGGCGAGCGCCGCAAGAACGATGAGGCCACCGTAGAGGCTGCGACCGCGCCCCTTGGGGTCGTGGAGGGCGGCGATCAGGAACAGCACGCCGGTCGCGGCGATGCCGATGCGCTGGAAGATGCACAGCGGGCAGGGCTCGAGCCCGAGGTGAAACTGCGCGTAAAGCGCGTAGGCGAGGAGCGCGGCGCACAGCGCGGCGCCCGCGGCATTCAGCTGTCGGCGGTGCATCATCCGCGAAGGATAGCCGGGGAGCGCCCGGCGGCGCCATGCAGACTCAGGCGTCGGTGCCGCCGGAAGCCCCGCCGCGCAGTTCGCGCTCCACATCATCGAGGGAGGTGTGGCGGATATCCTTGCCGTGCACCATGTAGATCACGTACTCGCTGATGTTCTTGGCGTGATCGCCGATGCGCTCGAGTGCCCGCACTACCCACATGACATCCAGTGCCCGGCGGATGGTGCGCGGGTCCTCCATCATGAAGGTGATGCTCTGGCGCTGGATCGCCTCGTATTCCTCGTCCACCAGGCGGTCCTGGCGCGCGACCCGCAGCGCCGACTCGACATCCATGCGCGCGAAGGCATCGAGGGCGTCGTGCACCATCTCCGAGACCACCCGGCCGAGGTGCTTGATCTCGCGGTACTTGTCCGCGGGGCGCTCCATGGTCGCAAGGCGCGAAGCGATGTAGCCGATCTTCTCGCCCTCATCGCCGATGCGCTCGAGGTCGGTGATGGTCTTGATGATCGCGACGATGACGCGCAGGTCACCGGCCGCCGGGGCGCGCGTCGCGAGGATGCGGCTGCACTCCTCGTCGATGGCGACCTCCATGTTGTTCACCTGGTGATCATCGAGCGCCACCGACTCCCCGAGGGTGCTATCGCCCTCGACCAGGGCGGTGATGGCCTTGCGCAGCTGCTGCTCGACGAAGCCCCCCATGCCGAGGACCTTGCTGCGCACGCGCTCGAGATCCTCGTTGAAGCGACGAGAGATGTGGTGGCTGAGATCTGCGGTTTCCATCAGTTGGCGTCCCCGGCCTGGCTGGTCGGTCTGCGCGTTGCCATACGCGCGATCATAGCGGAACTGCGGCTGACGGCCAGCCTCGCGCGCAGCGCGAGCGGGATCGGCGCCAGCCCGGCGAGGAACTGCGCGGTCGCAGCGTCCCAGGTGAACTCGCGGGCGCGTGCCGCACAAACGCCGCGATCGAGCCTGAGCGCACCGCCGATCGCCCGCGCGAGATCTGCGTCCATGACGCCGGTGACCCCGGGCTCGAGGACGTCCCGCGGGCCCGGGACCGGGTACGCGGCTACCGGAACGCCGCAGGCCAGCGCCTCGATCATCACGAGCCCGAAGGTGTCGGTGAGACTCGGGAAGACCAGCACGTCCGCCCCGCTCAGCAGCCGCGCGAGCTCCTCGCCGCCGCGGTAGCCGAGGAAGTGGGCGTGCGGGAAACGGGCCGCGAGCTCGGAGCGCTGCGGGCCGTCACCGATCATGAGCATGCTGCCCGGGAGCTTGAGGGCGAGGAAAGCCTCGAGGTTCTTCTCCACGGCGAGGCGCCCGACGCAGGCCATGATGGGGCGCGGCAGATCCGCGAGCAGCGGGTGCGGCGCCATCCGGTGAAAGCGCCCGAGGTCAACACCGCGCCGCCAGCGATGCAGGTACGCGAAGCCGCGGGCGCGGAGCTGCTCCTCGAGGCTCGCGCTCGAGACGAAGGTGCGGGCGGCGGCAGCGTGGAAGCGCCGCAGCCACGCGTAGCTCACCGTCTCGGGAATGGGCCAGCGCGCCGCCAGGTACTCCGGGTAGCGGGTGTGGTAGGAGGTGGTGAAGGGAACCTCGCGGGCGCGGCAATAGCGGCGCACGGCGAGCCCGAGCGTGCCCTCGGTCGCGATGTGAATGGCGTGCGGCCGGAAGGCCTTCAGCTGCCGCGCCACGTACACCCCGGGCCACAGCGCCAGGCGGATCTCGGGGTAACTCGGGCAGGGAATGCAGGCGAGCTCCTGCGGGTGAATGACCCGCACCTCGTGCCCGAGGGCGGTCAGGCTCGCGGCGGTGGCCTTGAGCGTGGTGACGACGCCGTTGATCTGCGGCGTCCAGGCATCGCTCGCGAGCGCGATCCTCATGCGGCGTCCGCGACCAGCGGGGGGCTCAGGCGCGCCGCCTCCCCCGCCAGCTGCGCCCAGCGCACCAAGGCGAGCTCGCCCGAGTCGCTCTCTGTGAGCGCCGAGCAGGTCTCGACCCAGTCACCGGTGTTCGCGTAGAGGGTGCCACCGATATCGCGCAGGTTGGCGCGGTGGATGTGACCGCAGACGACCCCGTCGTAGCCATGGGCGCGGGCGTGGCCCGCGGCCAGTTCCTCGAAACGGGCGATGTAGCGCGCCGAGACCCCGATGCTGAGCTTCACGGCTTCCGTGAACGCCCAGTAGGGCTTGCCGAGCGCGCGGCGCACGTTGTTCACCAGGTGGCTGAAGCCCACGGTGGCGCCGTGCATGGTATCGCCGAGCTGCGTCAGCCAGCGCGGGCCGGTCATCACCCCGTCGAACTGGTCACCGTGCATGACCAGCAGCCGCTCGCCGCGCGCGGTGCGATGCACCCACTCGCGGTGCACTTCGAACTGCCCCTGCAGCATCTGCGCCAGCATGGCGAGGCTCGCGTCGTGGTTGCCCGGGATATAGATGAGGCGCGCCCCGGCGCGCTGGCGGGCCAGGAGCGTCCGCACCACCTGCGTGTGCTCGGGGCTCCAGTAGGCGCGCCGCGCGAGCGAGAGCGCATCGACAATGTCACCGACCAGCACGATGCGCTCGGCCTCGACACGGCCGAGGAACTCGTTGAGCTCGCGCGCGCGGGCGTGGCGGTAGCCGAGATGGATGTCCGAGAGGAACAGCGTGCGGGCTCTGATCCTGCCCGGCCGCGGAGAGTTGCCGCTTGCCATGGTCCGTCCTTAGCTCTGCTGTCAGACAGGGCTCGCCGCCCACCGTAGGGTGGGGTCGGCAGATTTCGGTTCGATGACAGGGGTACTAAGTCTTTCTTACGAATGAGGCAGTTGCGCCACAAACCTAAGCTGTCGCCGTCGATACCGTCCGGCTGGCCGGAACCACCCGCTCCGGGGCGAAGTGGCAGGTGAAGGTGCTGCCGGAGCCGATGGTGCTGTGCACCTCGAGTGTCGCCCCGTGGCGCTGCAGCACGTGTTTGACGATCGCGAGCCCGAGGCCCGAGCCGCCGGTGGCACGCGAGCGGCCGGCATCTACGCGGTAGAAGCGCTCGGTGAGGCGCGGGATGTGCTCGGGCGGAATACCCATGCCGGTATCGGACACGGCGAAGTGCGCACCCTCCTCATCGACCCACCAGCGAATCTCGACCGAGCCCTCGGCCGGGGTGTACTTGGCGGCGTTGTCGACCAGGTTGGAGAAGGCGGAATGGATCTCCGGCTCATCGCCGAGCAGCTGCGCGTGCGACTCGATGCGCACGCGCACGTCTTTCGGGTGCGTGGGACGGGCCAGCACGTCCTTGCGCAGGAGCGAGGCGAGCGCGGCCACGTCCACGGGTGCCCCGCCGACGACCTCGTCGGTCTCCTCGAGACGTGACAGCTCGATCAGGTCGCGAATGATCGCGGTCATGCGCTCGGCCTGGCGGCGCATCTCCGCTACCGGCGCGCGCAGCTCCGGATCGAGCGCTTGGTCCTGCGCGAGCGTCTCGAGGTAGCCGGAGATCACCGTCAGGGGCGAGCGCAGCTCGTGCGAGGCGTTGGCGACGAAGTCGCGCCGTACCGCCTCCAGGCGCATCTGCCGCGAGACGTCCCGCACCAGCAGCAGCAGCTGCCCGTCCCCGTAAGGTGCCACCTGCAGCGACAGAAAGCCGTCCTCGCCGGTGGTGGTGCGCACCGCGACGGGGTTAGTGAAGTTGCCGGCGGCGAGGTAACGCACGAACTCCGGGGCGCGCAGCAGGTTCTCGATGCGCATGCCCAGATCGGCGGTACGCCGCAGGTTCAGCAGCCGCGCGGCCATGCGGTTGAACCACACGATCTCGCGCTGCGCGTTGAGGATCACGACCCCGTCGGGGAGCGCGGCGGTCGAGCGCTGCAGCTGGCGCATGAGCTGCACGAAGCGCTGCTTGTGGAAGCGCTTGCGGCGGTGCAGGCGCACAATCTGGGCGATGATCTCGCCCCACACGCCGCCGACATCCGGCGGGTCGGCGTAGCTGCGATGACGCAGCCACCACTCGAGCCTGAACAGCTGCGCGAGCACCCAGGCCAGATGCAGCGCGAGCGCCACGGCGAGTCCGCCGCCGACGCTGCCAAACAGCCAGCCGATCCCGGCACCGACCAACACCGTGCCGAGCAGCCTGCCGGCCGCGAACAACCAGGCCTGTGTCGCCGGTTGCATGGATAGACGCCTCGCAGCTAGGACGTCTTCACTATACCGTGCGTGCCGAGAAGCGGTAGCCGGAACCGCGCACGGTCTGCACGAAGTGATCGTAGCCGAAGTCCTCGAGCGCCTTGCGCAACCGGCGGATGTGGACGTCGATCGTGCGTTCCTCGACGTACACGTTCCCGCCCCAGATGCGATCAAGCAGCTGGTCGCGCGTGTAGACGCGCTCCGGATGAGTCATGAAGAACTCGAGCATGCGGTATTCGGTCGGGCCGAGTGCCACCGTGCGCTCGCCCACCATGACGCGGTGGCTGCCCTGATCGAGCACCAGACCCTCGAACTCAATCAGCTCGTCCGTACCGTTGGGCGTGCTGCGGCGGAGGACCGCGTTGATCCGTGCCAGCAGCTCGCGCGGCGAGAAAGGCTTGGTGACGTAGTCATCGGCCCCGCCCTCGAGACCTGCGACCTTGTCGCCCTCCTCGGCACGCGCGGTGAGCATGATGACCGGCAGCTCGCGGGTCTCACGGTCACGCTTGAGCGCGCGGGTGAGCTCAAGCCCGCTCATGTCCGGAAGCATCCAGTCCACCAGGATCAGGTCCGGACGCGAATCGGCAAGCGCCGCGCGCGCGGCGCGGCAATCCTCCGCCTCGCGCACCTCGAAGCCGGCGCGCTTGAGGCCGAAGGCGATCATCTCGCGGATCGGCCGCTCGTCCTCGACGATCAGTACGTGTTTCGCAGGCATCTCGCAGCTTACTGTCCGTAGCGGCGCGGCTATTACAGTGGCCGCGTGTTGCAGATTAATGACATCACAACAGGTCCCGTCAGATTAATGACTTATGCGTGTCATGCCTGCGGCGCGCGCGCCACATCGTCACGCAGGTAGACCGGGATGGCCTCCCCGGGTGCTCGCAGGTGCCCGGCCGCGGCCTCGGCGGCCGCGATGCACGCGATCTCACGCGCGCGTGGCCACAGCTGCGCGATCACCTGCGCGCCGCGGGAAGCCAGCCGTGCCTTGAGCTCGGGGTAGGCGGCAAAGCCGCTGCCCGCTCCGGCGAGCTCCGGCGCGCCCGCGAGCCACGCCTCGGGCAACAGCAACTCGGCCGGGGCGCTGACGCGTTCTTCGGTCGCCGCACGCGCGATGCCGGCTGCACCGCGCTCGAATGCCGCGAAGTACACCTCGCGCATGCGCGCATCGGTGCAGCTGAGCACTCGCGTGATGCGCGCATGCTCATCGAGCACGCGCTGCGCGAGTGCCTGCAGGTCGGAGACCGGCACGACCGGCAGCGCAGCGCCAAAAGCCAGCCCCTGCGTAATGCTCGCCGCGAGGCGCACGCCGGTGAAGGCACCGGGGCCGCGGCCGAAGGCCACTGCGCTCAGCTCCCGCAACGCAACACCACTCTCCGCGAGGAGCTCCTGAATCATCGGCAGGATGCGCTCGGCATGCCCGCGGCCGAGCAGCTCCTCGCGCGCGAGCAGCGTGCCGTTAATAAAGAGTGCGGCCGAGCAGTTCTCCGTGGCCGTGTCGAGAGCGAGTATCTTCACGAGGCCGCCGTGGCGGCCGCGACGCGTGGCCCATGGCGCTTCAGGAAGCGCGCCACCTCGTCGGCCTCGCGTGTCACGGTCATCGGGGGCAGCGCGGCGAGGAACACGCGCCCGTAGCTGCGCCCCGCGAGTCGCGGGTCGCAGATGACGACGACGCCATGATCGTCCTCGCTGCGGATCAGGCGGCCCGCTCCCTGCTTCAGGGCGAGCGCGGCTTCGGGCAGCTGGTAGTCGCGAAACGCGTTGCCGCCGCTCGCCGTGAGGTGCTCGATGCGCGCGCGCACCAGCGGGTCATCGGGCGAGGCGAAGGGCAGCTTCTCGATGATCACCAGGCGCAGCGCCTCACCCTTGACGTCCACGCCTTCCCAGAAGCTGGCCGTACCGAGCAGCACGGCGTTGCCGTCGGCGCGGAACTCCTCGAGCAGCCGCTCGCGCGGCGCTTCCCCCTGCACCAGCAGCCGAAACGGCGCTGCCTCGCCCCAGCGCACCCGCAGCAGCGCGGCGCCCTGCGCAAGCGCGCGGTGGCTGGTGAAGAGCACGAAGGCGCCACCACCGGCGGCGCGGATCAGCGGCTCCGCCGTTTCCATGACCGCGGTGAGGTAGCCGGGCGTGGTCGGATCGGGGAGGCCCGCGGGCAGGTACAGCAGGCTCTGGCGCTCGTGATCGAACGGGCTGTCGATGCGCAGCGTCGCCGCGTCGGCAAGTCCGAGACGCGAGGTGAAGTGCCGGAACTCATCGCCCACCGACAGCGTCGCCGAGGTGAAGATCCACGCGCCGCCGCGCGCGTCGACGTGCGCACGGAAGCGTGCCGCGATGTCAAACGGCAGCAGGCTGAGCGCGAACCCGCGCGGCGTCGTCTCGAGCGTGCGTGCGCCCTCGAGCTCGTCGAGCCGGCCGATGCGCGCCAGCGCCCCGGACACTTCGGCGGCACGCTCGGCGAGCGCGGCGAGGGCCGACTGTGACTCGCCGTCGGCGAGCAGCGCATGCACCTGCGCCAGTGCCTCCTCGAGCGAGTGCAGTGCCTCCGGGAGTGCCGCGCCGGCGGCCGCGAAGGAGCGCCGGCCCGTGCCGGCGGCGGCCGCCGCCCGCAGCCGCAGCAGCGCCTCCTCGGCATCTTCGAGCGCGGCCACGCCGGCCGCGCGGCGCTCCCCGGGCAGCGCGGCAGCGGCCTGGGCGTTCGCCTCCAGGCGCAGATCCCGCAGCAGCGTCTCGATCTGGCGGCTGCTGACGTGCGCGCCGAAGAACTGAGTGGCGAGATCGGGAATCTGGTGAGCCTCGTCGAGGATGATCGCATCCGCCGAGCCGAGCAGGTCGCCGAAGCCGTCCTCCTTGAGCGTCAGATCGGCGAGCAGCAGGTGGTGGTTGACTATGACGACGTCGGCCTCGAGCGCCTCGCGGCGCGCGAGCACCACGTGGCAGCGTGCGAACTCCGGGCAGCGCGCGGACAGACAGCTCTCGCGCGTGGAGGTCAGCTGACTCCACAGGACGTGCGTATCCGACAGGCCGCGCACCTCGGCGAGATCGCCGCGGCGCGTGGTGTGGGCCCAGCGCTGCACGCGCGTGAGCAGCGACTGGGCGGCGCGCGTACGCGGCAGCGCGAATTCCTCGAAGCCGCCCTGCGTACCCGGCCCGCCGAGGCGCTCGAGACGGTAGCGGCAGAGGTAGTTGGCGCGGCCCTTGAGCAGCGCCACGCGCGCCGGGCGGCCGAGCGCGGCGGCGAGCAGCGGCAGGTCCTTGCTGAAGAGCTGATCCTGCAGCGTGCGGGTGCCGGTCGATATCAGCACGCGCCGCCCGGACAGCAGCGCCGGCACCAGATAGGCGAAGGTCTTGCCCGTGCCGGTACCCGCCTCGACTACCAGCGACTCGCGCGCAGCCAGGGCGTCGGCGACGCGCTGCGCCATGTGCCGCTGCTGACGGCGCACGCGGAAGTCCGGCAGGGAGCGCGCCAGCGGACCGGCGGCGCCGAATATGTCCTGAAGATCCAACATGGTCAGCGCCCGCCTACGTGCGCCGCGGCGCGGGCCGCCCCGCGCGTCGTACCGCGCTTATCTGCCTGAATTCTCTGCAAGTGTTGCGGGAGGCGCCAATGCAAGACAATGTATCGGACCGCGGTACTTTATCAGGGCACGGAGCCCACCCGGGATATACTTGCAGGTTACGGAAGTGCATAAGAATGAGGACCCGCGGATGGCTACCGCCGCCCATACGCTCATCCCACTGTCACAGCTGAGCCGCCCGGTGGCGCAATGGGTGAACTCGGTGCGCGAGCTGACGCAGCCGCGCGCGGTGCACTGGTGCGAAGGCACGGAGGCCGAGGCCCGCGAGCTGACGGCGCAGCTGCTCAAGAGCGGCGAACTGACGGCGCTCAATCCCGCAGAATTTCCCGGCTGCAACCTGTACCGCTCGGCGCCCAGCGACGTTGCGCGCGTCGAGCACCTCACCTACATCTGCACGCGCTCCCAGGAAGATGCCGGGCCGAACAACCACTGGATGGACCCGCAGGCTGCGCACGCCAAGATGCGCCAACTGTTTCGTGGCTGCATGCGCGAGCGGACCTTGTACGTCATCCCGTACTGCATGGGGCCGATCGACTCGCCGCTGTCACGCTGTGGCGTCGAGATCACCGACAGCCCCTACGTCGTGCTCAACATGCTGATCATGACGCGCGCCGGGCGCGCGGCGCTCGAGCGCATCTCGCGCGAGGGCAGCTTCGTGCGCGGACTGCACTCGATCGGCGAGCTCGATCCCGAGCGGCGCTTCATCATGCACTTCCCCGAGGAGTTGGCGATCGAGAGCTACGGCTCGGGCTATGGCGGCAACGCGCTGCTCGGCAAGAAGTGCCACGCGCTGCGCATCGCCAGCTGGCAGGCGCGCAGCGAGGGCTGGCTGGCCGAGCACATGCTGATCGTCGGGCTCGAGAGCCCGCAGGGCGAGACGCACTACGTGGCCTGCGCCTTCCCCTCGGCCTGCGGCAAGACCAACCTCGCGATGCTGATTCCGCCCGCCTCGCTCCCGGGCTGGCGCGTTTACACCGTCGGGGACGACATCGCCTGGCTGCATCCGGGAGCCGACGGACGGCTGTGGGCGATCAACCCGGAAGCCGGCTACTTCGGCGTGGTGCCGGGAACGAACCCGGAGACCAATCGCAACGCCTACCAGATGATCCGCCGCGACACGCTGTTCACGAACGTGGCCCTGACGGCGGACAAGCAGCCCTGGTGGGAGGGACTCACCAGCGGCAAGCCGGTACTCGACTGGCAGGGCCGTCCGTATGACCCGGCGCGCGGCCCGGCAGCGCACCCGAACTCGCGCTTCACGGTCGATGCGCGCCGCAACCCGTCCTATTCCCCGCACTCGGAAGATCCGGCGGGCGTGCCGATATCGGCGCTGGTTTTCGGTGGCCGGCGGCGCGAGGTCGCGCCGCTCGTCTACGAGGCGCGTGACTGGCGGCACGGCGTCCTGGTGGGCGCCTCGGTGGCCTCCGAGACGACCGCGGCGGCCGTGGGCCAGGTTGGCGTCACGCGACGCGACCCGATGGCCATGCAGCCTTTCTGTGGCTACAACTTCGGCGACTACTGGCAGCACTGGCTCGACGTGGGCGCACGCCTGAGCCGGCCGCCGCGCATTTATCACGTCAACTGGTTCCGGCGTGACGCGCAGGGCAAGTTCCTCTGGCCGGGCTACGGCGAGAACCTGCGTGTGCTCGCGTGGATGCTGGAACGGTGCGCGGGACGCGCGGGTGCGCAGGCCACGGCGATCGGTAACCTGCCGCGCCCTGCCGACCTTGACCTGCAGGGCCTCGCCCTGGCAC
>Ga0335083_10003147_pt1 | contig 21527 bp, 14 predicted proteins | sample Lox_Sample_42_FD_206716 | JGI IMG/M metagenome (GOLD analysis project Ga0335083, IMG submission 206716) | Soil microbial communities from Loxahatchee National Wildlife Refuge, Florida, United States - Lox_Sample_4.2 | ecosystem: Environmental > Terrestrial > Soil > Wetlands | place: USA...
TGCCGGATGCGCTGCCGGAGGGCGCGCTCGAGTCCGCCCGGGCATTGATCGGCGCTTCGATCCTCGCGCCCAGCTACTGGAACTCGCAGCCCTGGCGCTTCGAGGTCGACGGCACGGAGATCCGCCTGACGCTCGATGGCTCGCGCGCGATGCCGCTCTCCGATCCCGAGCTGCGCTTCGCGCAGCTGTCGCTCGGCGCCGCGCTCGAGAACCTGCTCATCGCCGCGCGCGCGTGGGGCGCCCAGCCATCGGTGCGCTACCTGCCCTGGGGGCTCCATCCCCGTGCCGGCGCGCCGTTCGTGGCGGCGAGCGTCACCTGGGCGTCCGGCGAGCCGCGGCGCGACCGCACGCTGTTCGAGGCGCTGCCGCATCGCCGCAGTAACCCGCGCCACTTCGACGCCCGCCCGCTCACGCTGCCGCAGCGCGCCGCGCTGCTGGCGCAGGTGCCGGGCGAGCTCAACCTGCACTGGATCGACGACCGCGCCGACATCCGCGGCGTCGCGACCATCGTCCACGACGCGACCCTCGCGCGCGCACGCGACGACGCGACGCAGGCCGAGCGTGCGCGCTGGCTGCGGCTCTCGGACGGCGACGAGGCGCGCACCGGCGACGGCGTCACGCCCGACCGGCTCGGCCTCAACGGTCCGCTCGGCTGGCTCGCCGCGCGCACGCTCCATCCGCACAGCCGCGGCTTCGGCTGGGGCACGAGCAGCTACGCCCACGAAGCCGAGGAAGGCGTGCACAGCTCGGGCGCGCTCGCGCTGCTCACCGCGCCCCAGCGCCAGGACGCGACCTACCTGCTGGGCGGCCAGGCGTACGAGCGGCTCGCGCTGCAGGCGACGACCCTCGGGCTCGCGCAACAGCCGCTCGCGGCGCCCATCGAGTCGGAGCTCCACCGCGGCGCGCTCGCCCGCGCCTTCGGCGCGGCGGGCGAGGAGCCGCTGCTGCTCGTGCGCCTGGGCCGCGCGCACCCTGTGCCGCCGACGTCGCGCCGCACGGTCGCGCTCGTCAGCACGTATCGCACGAGCTGAGCGTTCGCCCGCAACGCAACAGGCAGAGCGCCGGGAGCCGCTCCGCCTGAAGGGTGTCCGCCCGGCGCCTCGCTCACTCCGGGCCGCCGCTGGCGCATCACCACGACGCGAGGATGGCGTGCAGGGGGTTTCGACGCGCGCTCGCCGAGGTGAAATCCGTGTGACGGGCCGAGGCACCCGACGCTCCGTCAAGGGCCGACGCTTCCGGCGCTCGAGTGCAGGGCGCCTCGGCCGGGAGGCGAACGGAGTCGCGTCCCCGGCGACGCCTCGGAGCGAGCCGGCGGCCGGGCAACGCAGCACTCGGGCGCCGGAAGCGTCGGCACCTACCCGCTGACGGTCATCTCGGCGATGAGCACCGTGGGCGCCGCGACCGACGTTCGCCACTCGAGGTCGTTGCCGACCGCGGCGACGGCGGCGAGCATCTCGAGCGACCGCCCGGCGACCGTGACGCCCTCGACCGCGTGCACCTTCTCGCCACGCTCGATCCAGAAGCCCTGCGCCTGGTAGGAGTAGTCGCCGCTCACCGGGTTGAACCCGTACGAGCCCTGATCGTCGAAGTAGAAACCGCGCTCGATCCCCGCGACGATCGATTCGGGGCTCCAGGTGCCCGGCGCGAGGAAGAGGTTGTGGCAGCCCGTGCCGGGCGTGCTCGCGAAGCCGCGCACGCCGTTCGCGGTCGCAGGCACCCCGGCGCGCCGCGCGTGGTAGTGGTCGTACTCGAACATCGCGCAGCGGCCCGCGTCGATCAGCACGTTGCGCCGCGTGGCGAGGCCCTCGGCGTCGTAGGGCGAGCTGCCCAGTCCGCGCACGAGCGCGCCGTCGTCGACCAGCGTGACGAGCGGCGACGCGATCGTCTGCCCGAGCTTCTCGCTCAGCCACGACGCGTGCTTGAGCACCGCCTCGCCGCGGAACGCGTCGTACATCTCGCCGATCCACGACGCCGCGATCTCGGGGCTCATGACGACGGGCACGCGCGCGGCGGGCACGGAGCGCGCTCCGAGCCGCGACAGCGCGCGCCTCGCGGCCTCGCGCCCGATCGACTCCATGTCGGCCACGTCGGCGAGATGGCGCTTGCTCATGCCGTAGACGCCGCTCTGTTGTCGCGCGCCGTCCTCGGCGAGCGCGTTGACCCAGGCGCTCACGCTCGTGCCCGCCCACGCGCGCGCGACGCCGTGCGAGTTGGCGATCGCGAACGCGCCCGCGCTGCTGCTCACGCTGGCGCCGTCGGTGCGGCGGATGCGCGGATCGGTCCCGAGCGCGGCGGCTTCGAGCGCGAGCGCCAGCTCGATCTTGCGCTCGACCGACAGCTCGCGCGCCGCCTGGTCGACGAGCTCGAGTTCGGCCGTCGACTCCGGGCCCGCCTCCTCGCGCGTGGGCGCGCCGTTGGCGGGATCCGGCGTCGCGTAGCGCGCGAGCGCGACGGCGCGGCGCGCCAGCTCCTCGATGCCCGCGGGCGAGAGATCGGTGCCGGAGCAGAAGCCGACCGCGTCGCCCACGACGACGCGCAGCCCCAGGCCCAGCGCGCCGCTCTGCTGCAGCGTCTCGACGCGGCCGCCGAGCACGCTCACCGTGAAGGCGCGCGAGCTCTCGAGGCACGCATCCGCGACCTGCGCGCCGGCCGCACGCGCGCGCTCGAGCGCGTGCGCGGCGTGGGAGAGCAGCGCGTCGGGCTCCGCGGCGCGCGCACTCACAGCGCGGTCCCGCCGACCGTGATGCCGGTGAAGCGCACCGTGGGCTGGCCGACGCCGACCGGCTTCCACTGCCCGTCCTTGCCGCACGAGCCGGTGGTGCCGTCGATCGCGAGGTCGTTGCCGACCGCGTCGATCCTGAGCATCGCATCGTTGCCGTTGCCCGCGAGGGTCGCGTTGCGCACCGGGTGCACGAGCCTGCCGTGCTCGATCTGCCAGCCCTCGGTCACGACGAATGAGAAGTTGCCGTCCGCGGGATTGACGGATCCCCCTCCGAGCCGGCTGCAGTAAAGGCCGCGCTCGACCGACGCGATGAGCGCATGGTGATCGTGGGGGCCGGGCTCGATGTACGTGTTGGTCATGCGGCAGAGCGGCACGTTGCGGTACGACGCGCGCCGGCCGTTCCCGGTGGGTGCGTTGCCGGTCAGGCGCGCGTTGAGCCGGTCCCACAGATAGCCGACCAGCACGCCATCCTCGACCAGCGCCGTGCGCTGCGCGGGCGTGCCCTCGTCGTCGACGCGGAAGCTGCCGCGCGAGTAGGGCACGAGCCCCGAGTCGACGATCGTCACGCCGCGCGCCGCCACCTGCTGGCCGCGCTGCGTCGCCCGGATCGAGCTGCCCTTGCGGATCGTGTCGCCTTCCATGCTGTGGCCGAAGCACTCGTGCACCATGACGCCGCCCCAGCCGTTGCAGACGACCACCGGGTACGAGCCCGCCTCGGGCTCGCGCGCCGCGAGCAGCCGCACCGCGCCCTCGGCCGCCTCGCGCGCCACCGTCTCCGGGCTGCGCACCTGCTCGAAGTAATCCGCCTCGACGCACCCGCCCGCCGCCGCGTAGCTCTCCTGGCGTTCGTCGCCTTCGAGCGCGAGCGCCGAGACGACGAGCCGCGAGAGCAGCGTGCGATCCTCGGCCCAGACGCCGTCGCTGTTCGCGACCACGAAGCTCTTGGCCGAGGTCGCGAGCGCGATGTCGACCTCGCGGATGCGGCCGTCGAACGCCCGCGCGGCGTCGTCGGCGCGTCGGACGAGCGCGACCCGCGCCGCCTCGTCGAGCACGAGCGCCGCCGGATGCGCGAGCGTGAACGGCGCCGGCGCCTCGACGACGCGGAACGCGCGCAGCGCCTCGCCGGCGCGACCCTCGCGCGCGATGCGGGCCGCGACGCGCGCCGCCTCGCGTGCGTCGGCGGCCGCGTAGCCGTCGGCGTAGGCGTAGCCGGTCTGATCGCCGACGATCGCGCGCACGCCGATGCCGCCCACCACGGAGTACGACGCGGTCTTGACGCGCTGCTCGTCGTACGAAAATCCGGTGAGGGTCGTGTGCTCGGCGTAGACGTCGGCGAACTCGGCGCCGGCGCCGCGCGCGAGGGCGAGCAGCTCGGCGACGAGCTCGCGCGGCACGAGGGCGGAGACGTGGGGCGTCGGGGAATCGGTCATCGGTCTCGGGCGGGAGTCGGGCGCATAGCGTCGTGTCGGAAGAGGAGCCGGCGCACGATAGCAGGTCGGTACGGACCTGCGCCGGTCGCAGGGCCGCGCTCGCCCGTCTCGCGGCCTCGCACGTCGGTTTCGCGGAGCTCGGGGCTGCCCGAACGCGCTAGACTGCCGCGGTTCTTGGCGCGGCCGCTGCTGCGGCCCGCATGCGATGCGTTCGACGTCTCCGGACCATCTCGATCGGTCGTCCTCTTCATCGAGGGAACTGCCATGAGGAAGCTTGCGTTCGTGCTCGCTCTCGCGGGCCTCGTCCCGGCCGCTTCGGTCCTCGCTCAAGCCCCGCTGCCGTCCGCCCCGACGCGTGCATCGGCGCCGCGCGAGCGCGAAGCGCCGCCGGCCGCTCCCGAGCCAGCGCGCAATCCGCCCGCGGCCGAACGTTCCGCCGCCGGAACCGAGGCACCCTCGGGCGCCTCGGGACAGAAGATCCGCTGGGACATGACCGAGACGCCGCCGGTCGTCACCCATCACCAGATCACGGCGCACGGCCAGCCTCTGCGCTACACCGCGACGGTCGGCCGGCTGCCGATCCGCGACGCCTCCGGTACGACCGAGGCGCTGATGTTCTACACGGCGTATACGCTCGATGGCGCCCCGGCCGATCGCCGGCCGCTCACGTTCGCGTTCAACGGCGGCCCCGGCTCGGCGTCGCTCTGGCTGCACATGGGCGCGCTCGGGCCGCGCAAGGTCGTGCTCGGCAAGGACGGCGCGATGCCGCCCGCGCCCTACCGGCTCGAGGACAACCCCGACACACCGCTCGACAGGACCGACCTGGTCATCATCGACGCGATCGGCACCGGCTTCAGCCGGCCCGCGGACACGGACGTCGGCAAGCAGTTCTGGGGCGTCTCGGGCGACGTGCAGGCGTTCGGCGAGTTCATTCGGCTCTACATCACGCGCAACGAGCGTTGGAGATCTCCGCTTTACATCTTCGGCGAGAGCTACGGCACGACGCGCGCCGCCGGCATCGCCGGCTATCTCGTCGACCGCGGCATCGCGTTTAACGGCATCGGGCTGCTCTCGATGGTGCTCGACTTCGAAACGCTGGAGATCACCCGCAAGAACGACCTCGCCTGCGTGCTCACGCTGCCCAGCTACGCCATGGTCGCGGCCTACCACCACAAGCTCGCGCCCGAGCTGGAGGGCGATCTCGCGAAGACGCGCGCGGAGGTCGAGCACTGGGCCATGACCGACTACGCCGCGGCACTGGCGCGCGGCGATGCCCTCACCCCCGAGGAGCGGCGCCACGTGGTCGAGCAGATGGCGCGCTACACCGGGCTCGACACGGCGATCGTCGATCAGGCGAACCTGCGCGTGAACGTGCAGCAGTTCACCCACTACCTGCTCGCCGATCAGCGCCTGCGCGTCGGTCGCCTGGACGCGCGTTACACCTCGCCCGACCCGATCGCGTTCATGGATCCGCAGTCGGACGATCCCTCGAGCGCCGCCACCACGCCGCCGTTCACGTCGGTGTTCAACGACTACGTGCGCCGCGAGCTCGGCTACGAGACCGACATGCCGTACTACCTCTCCGCCTCGCAGGCGAGCACCAATCCCAACGAGCCCGGCCTGTTCATGCGCTGGGACTGGGGCACGGGGCGCGACGGCTTCGCGGATACCGCGACGCCGCTGCGCTCGGCGATGGTCAAGAATCCCCACATGAAGGTGATGGTCATGGAGGGCTACTACGACCTCGCAACGCCGTACGCCGCCGCGAACTACACCATGGATCACCTCGACCTGGCGCCCGAGTACCACGCCAACATCTCGTTCGCGACCTACGACACCGGCCACATGGTCTACCTGCGCGAGAGCGGGCTCACCAAGCTGATGCACGACTTCGAGGACTTCATCGGGCGGACGACGCAGTAGGGAGTAGCGCCGGATCGAGATTGCCGCGCGGAGCGCCGGGGTTCACGATTGCCGTCGACGGCCGCCGAACCAGATGACTTGCGCTCTGACTGAATAGCAGAGGGAGGTTTGGCGTGCGGCGCGACATGGTGACTTTGCTCGTGGCCGGGGCGTTGCTCCGGCCGGTCGCCGCTATTGCCGCCTGGCCCGCAGATTCGACGACCAACGTGCCGGTCTGCACGGCGGCCGGGGATCAGTGGTGGCCGGCAGTCTGCAGCGACGGCGCAGGCGGAATGTACGTTGCATGGCAGGACTTCCGGGACTCACCGACTCACTCCGAGCTGTTCGCCACGCACGTCGACGCGACGGGAGCGATCGTGGCCGGTTGGGGCCAGGGCGGCCTCATGATCTCCCCCGCGGGGAGTGTTGCCGGCGCTCCCTACTGCGTCTCGGACTGCGACAGCGGCGTCGTGATCGTCTGGAACGACGGACGAGATGTCGACCCGGGTCTCTACGTGCAGAGGCTGCGGCCAACAGGGCAGGCGCTCTGGACGCCCGGCGGGAGACACATCTTGTCGGGGGACGCGGTCGATCTCTCCGTCACGCCCGGGCCGTCGGGTACTGCGTACTTCGCCTGGACCGACGCAAGAAATGGGACGGGCGCGAACCCCTCGGATCTCTACGTGGGCGCCGTGGACAGCTCGGGTAACTGCTTGTGGCCCTGCTCGGGCCTTGCTGTATGCACAGCCCCTGGCGTGCAGGTTGAGGCCGCAATCGCTGCGCGGCGCTCAGGGGGCGCGGTGGCCGCTTGGTCCGATGGGCGCGATAGCAGTGGCATCTACGTGCAAGCGGTGACGGCTGCAGGGACGACCCTCTGGACGACGGACGGTGTTGCGGCGAGCGAGACCCTGCATCTCGTGCAATGGCCCGTCGTCGTGGATGACGGAGCGGATGGCGCCTTTGTGGCGTGGACTGACGTGGGAAGCGGCCTTGCCGCACCGATCGTCTTCGTCCAGCACATCACGAGCGGTGGCGCTGCGGACCCGCTCTGGCCGGCGGGCGGTATGGTCGTCACCGCGAGCGGGAAGAGCGGAACGAACCCGTGGCTCGTCTCCGAGCCGGACGGCGGCGTGCTCGTCGCCTGGCAAGCGGCAGGGAACCCCGGCGAGAGCATTCAGTATCTTTCGAGTGCCGGTGTCGCCCGCTGGTCGCAACCGGTCGGCGTCGTGGGCGCCGCAAGGGGAGGGCCCTGGTCTCGGTTTCTGAGCGACGGCTCAGGAGGGGTCTTTCTCGTCTGGGAAGAGTCCTACACGGGGCTGAACGGCCAGGCTGGCGACCTCTACGCCCAGCACGTTCTTGCGGACGGCTCTCTCGCCTGGCCGGGCCCGGTTGCAGTCTCGACCGCCGCCGGCGAGCAGTATGACCAGGCCGTGACCACGGACGACGCGGGTGGCATCCTGGTGGCGTGGCAGGACGAGCGCGGCGCCGATTCGGACATCTACGCGCAGAACGTTCAGGCCGACGGCACGCTGGGCGGACAGGTCGTTGCGGTGCTGATGTCGCTGGCGAGCGTGGATGCCAGCGACGGCCGGATCGCGATTGCGTGGTCCGTGAGCGCCACGGTTGGCTCGTCGGTGACGGTGGAACGCCGCACCACGGCGACGGCGTGGAGCACGCTGCAGCAGGTGGTCGTCGACGGCACAGGAATGGTGCGCCTGAGCGACACGGACGTGGTCGCCGGAACGCAGTACGGGTACCGGCTCGTCATGAGTTCGGGCGGCAAGCAGGTGACGGGCGGCGAGACGTGGGCGAGCGTGCCGGTGAATGTCACGCTGCGGCTGGAGACGCCGTCACCCAATCCGAGTTCGGAGGCGACGACGATCCGCTACTCGCTGCCCGCGAGTGTCACGGTGCGGCTCAGCGTGTTCGATCTCTCAGGGCGCGTGGTGCGCCACCTGATGAGCGGCGAGCAGGACACGGGCAGCCACGCGCTGGTGTGGGACGGACGAGGCGATGCGGGCGAGCCAATGCGGGCGGGGCTCTACCTCGTGCGACTCGACTGCGCGCTGGGCCGGCGGAGCAAGGAAGTGATCCTGCTGCGGTAGCCCGTCGCCGCAGTTCGATCGCCCCGTGGATCCTCGCCGCGCGAGGCGCATCAAAGCCGGGGGTTGGCGGTTCGCGCCATGGAATGGCGGCGAGCGGAGCCCAGCGCCGAAGCGGGCCGTGAGTAAGCGCCGGTCGCCAACGGCCTCGTCTGAGTCGGCAACAAGCTGCGGGACAATGCGTTGAACTGGCGACAATTCGACTGTTGACTGGCCATTCATTTGTCGATTAAGTTACCATCCGTTCAGTAACTAATGAAACATAGGCTGACGCGGTCGAATGGGAGTCCGGAAATGAGTGCCTCCTCCACCCCGAGCAATCGCGCGCATCCGCGCTGGCAGCGCCGCAAGGAGGCGCGTCCGGCCGAGATCCTCGACGCCGCGCTCCAGGAGTTCGCGACGCGCGGCTTCGCGGCGACGCGCCTTGAGGACATCGCGCGTCGCGCCGGCTGCACGAAAGGAACGATCTTCCTCTACTTCGAGAACAAGGAAGACCTCTTCAAGGCGATCGTGCGCGAGAACCTCCTTCCCGCGATCTACGAAGCCGAGGCGCGCGCCGCGAACCACGAGGGCACGCCGGGCGAGCTGCTGCGCGAGCTCGTGCGCGCCCGCTGGGACATGATGGTGAACTCGCGGCTGAGCGCGGTGCCCAAGCTCGTCTTCTCCGAGGCCGGCAACTTCCCCGATCTCGTGCGCTACTTCTACGACGAGATCGTGGCGCGCAGCCACGCGCTGTTCGCGAAGGTGCTGCGCGCGGGGATCGAACAGGGCGAGTTCCGGGACGATCTCGACGTGATGTACGTCACGCGCGCGCTCATGTCGCCGATGCTCGTCGCGGCGCTCTGGAAGCACTCGGTCGAGGGGCATTCGTCGCTCGCGATCGATGGCGAGAAATACTACGAAACCTCGCTCGCGCTGCTGCTCGCGGGCCTCGCCGCCCCGGCGGCCGGAGGGAACCGATGAAGTCGTTCGCATTCGCGGGCGTTGCGCTCGCCCTGCTCGCGCTCGCGCCGTCCGGCGCGGCCCTGGCCGACGCGCCGCAACCGCTCACGCTCGCGCAGGCGGTGGCCATCGCGGCCGACAAGAGCCCGAGCGTCGCGCTCGCCAACCTGCGCACGCAGGAGGCCGCGGCCAAGGTGGGGCAGTCGCGCGGCGCGCTGCTGCCGACCGTGACGGGGCAGGCGAGCATGGTCGACCGCACGTTCAACCTCTACACGCTCGGCATCACCCTGCCGACGATTCCGGGCCTTCCGCCCTACGCCAAGCTGCAGGGCCCGGTCTACGACTCCGAGGCGCGGCTCCAGGTCGCGCAGCCGCTCTTCGATCTCGCCTCGTGGCGCCGCATGCGCGCCTCTCAGCTGGGGGTGCAGGGCGCGCGCGCCGATCAGGGCGTCTCGGCCGAGGGCGCGGCGCAGTCCGCGGCGATCGCCTACCTGCGCGCCGCGCGTGCCCAGGCGCTCGTCACCGCACGCACCGAGGACCTCGGCCTCGCGCAGCAGCTCGACTCGCTCGCCGAGGCGCAGCTCGCCGCGGGCACGTCGCCGCAGATCGACGTGACACGCGCACGCACGCAGCTCGCGACCACCCGGGGCGAGCTGGTGATCGCGAGGAACGCCCGCGACCGTGCGCGCATCGACCTCGCGCGGGCGCTGGGGCTCGACCCGAACACCCCGCTCGCGCTCGTCGACACGCTGAGCGCGAGCCTCGGCACCAGCGAGTCGCCGGGCGAGACCGCGGCGGCGGTCGCGTTCGCGCTCGAGCATCGCCCGGAGCTGAGGGGCGAGCAGGCGCGGCTCGCTCGCGCTCGCGCCGACAGGGCGGCGACCGCGGACGAGCGGCTGCCGCGCGTCGGCGTCTCGGCGGACTGGGGCCAGAGCGGCCAGCACTACGCCGACGCGATCCCGACCTACACCTACGCGCTCGGCGTCACCGTGCCGCTCGTCGACGGCTTCCGCCGCGAGGGCAAGCTCGCCGAGGAGGGCGCGCTCGTGCGCGAGTCCGAGGTGCGCGAGCACGACCTGCGCGACCAGATCGCCGCCGAGGTGAACGGCGCGCTGCTCGACCTCGCGACGGGCCAGGAGCAGGAGACGATCGTGCGCGAGCGGCTGCAGCTCGCGCTCGAGGAGGTGTCGCAGGCGACGGACCGCTTCACGAGCGGCGTCGCCGGCAACATCGAGGTCATCGACGCGCAATCGTCGCTGGTCCAGGCCCGCGACGCCGACATCGACGCCCGCTTCGCCGTCGCCAGCGCCCGCGTGGCGCTCGCGCGCGCCGCAGGCGTGGCCCGCAACGTTCACTAGCAAGAGCCGGAGGGACGCCAGCATGAGTGCCAGCACCGAAACCCAGGAAGCGCCCGCGATCGTCGAGGCCCCGGCGCGTGCCGGGAACGCCCGCACGATCGTCGTGCGCATCATCCTCGTCGTCGCGGCGATCGCGGCGATCACGGCCATCGCCAACCGCTGGATCTGGAGCCGCACGCACGTCGAGACCGACAACGCCGAGATCGGTGGCAGCGTCGTGCCGACGCTCGCCCGCGTCGGCGGCTTCGTCGAGCGCGTCGCGGTCGAGGACAACCAGGCGGTGAAGGCGGGCGATCTGCTCGTGCAGCTCGACGACCGCGAGCAGAAGGCGAAGCTCGCGCAGGCCGAGGCCGACTACGCGGGCGCGCTCGCCTCGGCCGGCGACAAGGGCCACACGGGTCAGACGGAGGCGCAGCTCGCCGCGGCGCGCGCGCAGGTGGTGCAGGCCGAGGCGAACGCCGTCAAGACGCGCGCCGACCAGCAGCGCTACCAGTCGCTCGCGCGGCGCAACATCGTGAGCCAGCAGCAGCTCGATGCGGCGAACGCGGCGGCCGACGCGGCCGCGGCGGCGCTCGTCGCCGCGCAGCGCCAGGTGCAGGCGGCCGAGGCCGGCTGGCAGGGCGCGGACGCGCGCCTGCTCGCGGCGCGCGCGCTGCGCGACCAGGCCGAGCTGACGCTGTCCTACACGCGCATCCTCGCGCCGCTCGCCGGCGTCGTCTCGCGCAAGACGGTCGAGCTGGGGCAGTACGTCCAGCCGGGCCAGTCGCTGCTCGCCGTCGTGCCGCTCGACGATCTCTACGCCGAGGCGAACCTCAAGGAGACCGAGATTCGCAACGTGCGCGTGGGCGACGACGTGAGGATCGACGTCGACGCCTATCCCGGGCACCCGGCGCACGGCCAGGTCGAGAGCTTCAGCCCCGCGACCGGCGCGAGCTTCTCGCTCCTGCCGCCCGACAACGCGACCGGCAACTACACGCACGTCGTGCAGCACCTCCCGGTGCGCATCCGCATCACCGATCCGGGCTCGCCCGAGCGGCCGCTGCGTCCGGGCATGAGCGTCAAGGTCACGATCACCACGCGGAACCGCTGAGATGGCCGCAGTCACGCTGCCGGCGGCGGTCCTGCCGCTGCACGACGAGGCGTACCGGAATCGCTGGATCATCGCGATCACGGTGACGTTCGCGTCGATCCTCGAGATCCTCGACACGAGCATCGTCAACGTCGCGATCCCGCACATGATGGGAACGCTGGGCGCAACGCTCGACGAGATCGCGTGGGTCTCGACCGGCTATATCGTCGCGAACGTGATCGTGCTGCCGATCACCGGCTGGCTGTCGGCCTACTTCGGCCGCCAGCGCTACTTCGCGGGCTCGATCGCGCTCTTCACGCTCGCGTCGTTCTTCTGCGGCAGCGCGCACTCGCTGACCGAGCTGGTGATGTGGCGCATCGTGCAGGGACTGGGTGGCGGCGCGCTGCTCTCGACGTCCCAGGCCATCCTCTACGAGGTCTTCCCGCCGCACGAGTACGGCCAGGCGATGGCGATCTTCGGCGTCGGCGTGATGGTCGGCCCGACGCTGGGTCCGACGCTCGGCGGCTACATCACCGACACGTTCTCGTGGCCGTGGATCTTCTACATCAACCTGCCGTTCGGCGTCGCGGCGTTCCTGCTCTCGGTCCGCTACATCCGGAACTCGCGCTTCGCGCAGAAGGTCGGGAGCACGGACTGGCTCGGGCTGCTGCTGCTCGCCGCCGGCATCGGCACGCTGCAGACGCTGCTGGAGCGCGGCGAGCGCCAGGACTGGTTCGCCTCGCGCGAGATCGTCACCTACGCCGTCGTGAGCGCCGCTTCGCTCGTCACGTTCGTCTGGCACGAGCTCACGACCCGGCATCCCGTCATCGATCTGCGCATCCTCGCCAACCGTCAGTTCGCGACCGGCGCGCTGCTGGGCGGCATGCTCGGCGTGTGCCTCTACGCGACGGTGTTCGTGCTGCCGGTGTACCTGCAGCAGATCCAGCAGTTCACCGCGAACCAGACCGGGCTCGTGATCCTGCCCGGCGCGCTCGCGAGCGCGGTCGCGATGGTCGTGATGGCGCGCACGCTCGGCAGGATCGACGCACGCATGGTCGCTTCGCTCGGCGCGCTGATCTTCGCGTTCGCGATGTGGCAGTGGTCCCACTTCACGACGCAGAGCGGCTTCGACGACTTCTTCTGGCCGCTCATCCTGCGCGGCGCGGCGCTCGGGCTCGTGTTCGTGCCGCTCAACAACCTTGCGATGCTCGAGCTGCCCATGAACCGCATCGCGGCGGCAACCGGGCTCTACAACCTCATGCGCCAGCTGGGCGGCAGCGTGGGCATCGCGCTCTCGGCGACGTTCGTCGCTCGCTACGGCGCGCAGACGCGCGCGGCGCTCGCCGAGCACGTCTCGCTCTACGACCCGGTCACGGTCTCGCGTCTCGATGCGGCGACGCATGCGTTGCTGCAGCGCGGCGAGACGCTGGCGCTCGCACGGGCGCAGGCCCTGGCCGGGGTCGCGGGCGAGGTCGGGCGCCAGTCCGCGATGCTGTCGTTCGAGCGCATCTTCCTCGTCTTCGGCGTGATCTTCCTGTTCGCGATCCCGCTCGTCCTGACGCTGCGCTGGAACAAGGGTCGCACGCGCGGCGGGGTGGAGGCGCACTGAGCGGGCGTGCGGCGCGGGATCGAATGACGCACGTTCGCGGAGCGTAGCCGCAGCGCCGTCGCCGCGCGGAACGCGAGCCGCGCGACACCCCGCGCGGACGCGGTGTATCGTAGGCCGCGCATGACGCACAGCGATCCCTCCGGCCCGCGGCCCGCGTCCGTTGCGAGCCCGATCTCGATCCCCGCAGACGATGAGGGCTGCGTCGAGCTCCTCGCCGACCGGCTGCGCGAGTGGCCGGGCGTCATCGCGATCGAGGCCGACATCCGCGCGAGCACGCTCGCGGTGCGCTACCAGCCCGAGCGCGTGACGCCGGACGAGCTGAACGCGTTCGCGGACGAGGTCGGCCAGCTGTTCGCGCAGCGCGTCACGTCGTGCGTGCGGCGCGACACGGCGGACGCGTGCGCCGAGTGTGCGTTGCGCTTCGATCGCCGGGCGGCGTCCGCGACGCAGTTCCACGCCACGGCGTCACGGGGCTTCGTGAGCGTCGCGCGGCGCGAGCCCGCGGACGGCGCGGTCGAGGTGATCCGCCCGCTCTCCGGCAAGCCGTGGGGTGCGGCGTTCACCGCCGAGGAGCAGGAGGAGCACGCCGAGGGCCGCGCCATGATCGCGCTCACGGCGCTCTGCCTCGCGACGCTCGCCGCCGGCGTGATCGCACAGCGCCTCGGCGCGCCGCCGCTCGCCGGACCGATCCTGTTCGGCGTCTCCGCCGTCGCGGGCGGCTGGTTCGCGACGCTCAGCACCTACGCCGCCCTCCGCCGGCTCGAGTTCGACGTCAACCTGCTCATGATCCTCGCCGCGGTGGGCGCGGCCGCGATCGGCTACGTGTTCGAGGCCGCGGTGCTGATGTTCCTCTTCTCGCTCAGCAACACGCTCGAGGTCTACACCATGGGGCGCACGCGCCACGCGCTGAGCGCGCTCATGGAGCTGCGTCCGGCGCGCGCCCTCGTGCGCCGCGACGGGCGCGAGCTCGAAGTCGAGGCCGAGGCCGTGCGCGTGGGCGAGACGGTGATCGTCAAGCCGGGCGAAGCGTTTCCGGTCGACGGCACCGTGACGCGGGGGCAGTCGCTCGTGGACCAGAGCCACCTGACCGGCGAGTCCGTGCCGGTCGAGAAGGCGGCGGGCGACCGGGTGTTCGCCGGCACGCTCAACCAGCTGGGCGCACTCGAGCTCGTGGCGACGCGCGCGGCCGCCCACAGTGCGCTCGCGCGCATCGTCGCGCTCGTGCGCGAGGCGCAGGAGCAGAAGTCGCACGGCGAGGAGGTCGCGGAGTGGGTCGGGCGCTACTACACGGTCGTCGTCGTGATCGGCGCGGCGCTCATGCTGTTCGTGCCGCCGCTGCTGCTGCACGCGGCCTGGCGGCCGTCGCTCTATCGCGCGATGACGCTGCTGGTCGTCGCCTCGCCGTGCGCGCTCGTCATCGCGACGCCGGCGACGATCCTCTCGGCGATCGCGAACGCGGCGCGCAACGGCATCCTGTTCAAGGGCGGGCGCTTTATCGAGGCGCTCGGGCGCGTGCGCGTCGTGGCGTTCGACAAGACGGGCACGCTCACACGCGGCCGCTTCGAGGTCACCGACGTCGAGCCGTTGGACGGCGCGGACGCGAGCGCACTGCTCGCGTGGGCCGCGAGCGCCGAGAAGCGCTCGTCCCACCCGCTCGCGCAGGCGGTGGTGCGCGCCGCGGAGCAGCGCCGGCTCGCGTTCACGCCGGCCGAGCAGATGGTCCACCATCTCGGCAAGGGTCTCGTCGCGACCGTCTCGGGCGTCGAGACGCAGGTGGGCACGCCCGAGCTGTTCGAGGCGCTGGGAATCGCGGCGCCGCCCGGGGCGGTGGGGCGCGTGCGCGAGTTCGCGGCGGACGCGAAGACCGCCATGATCGTCCACCACGCGGGTGCCTGGGGCGTGATCGCGGCCGCCGACGAGCTGCGGCCCATCGCCGCACGGACGGTGCGCGACCTGCGCGCCGCGGGCGTGCGGCGGATCGCGGTGCTCTCGGGCGACAACGATCACACCGTCGCGGCGATCGCGCAGCGCACCGGCGTCGACGCGCGCTATGGGCGGCTGCTGCCGGAGGACAAGGTGCGTGTGATCGCGGAGCTCGAGGCGGAGCACGGCGCGGTCGCGATGATCGGCGACGGCGTGAACGACGCGCCGGCGCTCGCCCGCGCGCGCGTCGGCGTCGCGATGGGCGGCATCGGCAGCGACGCCGCGATGGAGAGCGCGGACGTCGTGCTGATGGCGGACGATCTCTCGGCGCTGCCCTACGCGCTGCGGCTCGCGAAGCGCGCGAACCGCGTCGTGATCCAGAACCTCGTGATCGCAACCGGCGTGATGCTCACACTCGTCGCCTGGGTGTTCGCGGGCCAGCACACGCCGTTCGGCGCGCTCAAGCTCCCGGTCGCGGTCTCGGGCCACGAGGGCAGCACCGTCGTCGTGATCCTGAACGGCCTGCGTCTGCTCGCGGGCCGGCGCTCGGCGGCGCTGCGGGGCTAAGCGCGGAGCGCTCGGGCGTCGGCCGCCCGGAGCGCGGGCTCGCCGGCGCCGCGCGGGGGCGTCAATGCGCGGAAGCCTGCCTCACCGAGCGATCGGGCGTGGATCCGAACGGGCGCACGACGACGTTGTCGAAGTAGATCGTGCACTGCCCGACGCCACCGGTGTAGGCGGCGAGTGCGACACGGCCGCGCGCGGCGTGCGTCTGCGGACGGTCGATCTCGAGCTGGCCGTTGACCCACACGCGCAGCCGCGCGCCGTGCGTCTCGATGCGCACGTGGTTCCACGCCGCGTCGGGGTTGAGGACGGTCGCCCGGCCGATGCGCCGCTCGCGCACGTACGCGACCACGTCCTGGTACGCCCCGCCGCGCAGGTCGACGCCGACGCCGAGATCGCCCGCGCCGCGCACGACCGCGCCCTTGTCGACGCCGCGCATCGCACAGACGTCGAAGTCGAGCGCGACGTCGCGCCACGACGGATCGCCCGCCCAGATGAGCGAGCGCAGTTGCCGCTGGTCGGGCAGGTCGGCGCGCAGCATGCCGTGCCAGACCTCCCAGACGCCCGGTCGGTCGGGATGCCAGCGCGAGAGGTCGCCCGAGAAACTGTCCGAGAACAGCGCGTCGGGTCCTGGCGCGATCGCAGTCGGCGGCGGCGGTGGAGCCGTGAGGCGCGACGAGTCCGCCGTGCCGGCGATGAACGCCAGCGCGAGCAGCGTCACGAAGCGGATGAGCGCCACGGGCATGCCGCCTCCACGGGGTCGTCGATCCGCGGACGGCGCGCGTGAAGCGCGGCACGGAAGAGACGGCCCTATCTCACTGATCATCGGCCGGACACTGGATCGGCTCCAGTCGTGCCCGGCGCGGCCCGTGGCGACACTACCCCAGTTCGCGCACCGTCACCGCGGGCGGCCTCCCGCGGTGGACGCTGCTCCGCGGCGCGTGTAGCTTCGCTGGCCCATGGCTTCGCCCCGCAAGAAGCGCGCGATCGGCATCATCGGCGTCCCGCTGGACCTCGGCGCCGGCCGCCGCGGCGTCGACATGGGCCCCTCCGCGATCCGCATCGCCGACCTCGAGCGGCGCCTCGAGCAGCTCGGCCATCGCGTCGAGGACTACGGCGACATCGACGTCATGATCGCCGAGACCCAGAAGGTCGGCAGCCCGAAGCTGCGCTACAAGGGCGCGATCCTGCACGCGAACCGCGAGCTCATGAAGCGGATCGACAAGGTGCTCTCGCACGGCCGCATGCCGCTCACGCTGGGCGGCGATCACAGCATCGCGATCGGCTCGATCGCCGGGTCGTCCAACTTCTACGCGAAGCAGAAGGAGTCGCTCGGGCTCATCTGGTTCGACGCGCACGGCGACTCGAACACGCCCGAGACGACGCCGAGCGGCAACATCCACGGCATGTCGCTCGCGATCGCGCTCGGCTTCGGCGACCACGACCTGGTCCATCTCGGCGGGCGGGCGCCCAAGATCCAGGCGCGCAACTGCGTGCTGATCGGCATCCGGGACCTCGACCCGCGCGAGCGCGAATTCCTGAAAAAGAGCGGCGTCACGTGCTACACGATGCGCGACCTCGACGAGCGCGGCATGCGTGACGTGCTCGACGAGGGCATCCGCACCGCGAGCGACGGCACGGTGGGCGTGCACCTGTCGTTCGACCTCGACGTCGTCGATCCCGAGGACGCGCCGGGCACGGGGACGCCGGTCTGGGGCGGCGTCAGCTATCGCGAAGCGCACCTCGCGATGGAGATGATCCACGACCGCGCGAACATCGTGGCGATCGACCTCGTCGAGGTGAACCCGGTGCTCGACAGCCAGAACATGACCGGGATCCTCGCCACCGAGCTGGCGCAGAGCGCGCTCGGCAAGACGATCCTCTAGGCCAGCGGCCGGAGGAGGTTCTTCGACCGTTCGCAGGCGCCTCGCCCCCGAAAGTCCGTGCTCGCCGGGGGACGCTCGACTACGCTCGTGGGTGGCCCTCACTTTCATCTCGAGCCCCCGGAGCCCCCCATGGCGCGCTACGTTCTCGCCCCCAACCGCCCCGACCTGCCGGTGGCCGAAGCGCCCGATCCCGAGCGTCGCGGCTTCCTTTCCCGTGTCCTCTTCGCCGCTGGCGGCATCCTGATCGGCGCCGCGGGCAAGAGCGCCGCGGCGCCACAGAGCACCGAGAGCACCACTCCCTGGGTCGGCGAGATCGCGATCGTTCCCTTCGGTTTCGCCCCCACGGGCTGGGCGCTGTGCAACGGACAGCTTCTCTCGATCTCCCTGAACCAGGCGTTGTTCTCACTGATCGGCACGACCTTCGGCGGCGACGGCCAGTCGACCTTCGCCCTGCCGAACCTGCAGGCCCGGGTGCCGATGCACATCGGACCGGGATACGTGCTGGGCCAGTCCGGCGGCGAGAGCACCCACACGCTGGCCGCCACCGAGATTCCCGCGCACACCCATTCCATCCCGGCGACCTCGCTCAATGGAACGAGCGACTCGCCGGCCGGGCTCTACGCGGCGATGAATCCCGCCGGGATCCCGCTCTTCGGCGCCGCCAACGGCACGCTGATGGGCCCGACCGCGAGCACGGGTGGAAGCGTGGCGCACAACAACCTCCAGCCGTACCTGGTGCTCAATTTCGTCATTTCGCTGACCGGCACCTTCCCGACGCACTCATGAGCGCGCCGCGGGCCTCCCGGTGGCGCACGCCCGATGCGCCGCCACATGCGCGCGATCGGCGCGCCGCGAGCCGGATCCTGCCCGCGCTGCTGATCGCGGCCATGGCGGAAGGCGGGACGGCCCGGGCGCAGAACGTGATCTACGTCGACACGTACTTCGGAGCTCCGGTGCTGCACTCGATGCACCCGGACGGCTCCGGCGCACTCGTCGATTCCCTCCCCGCCGGAACGCTCCCCGAGGGGCTCGCGTTCTCGCGCACGCTGGGCGCCCTCGCGCTGGGGAACTCGGCGTGGGCCGGCGGGACGCTGCAGACCTTCGCGCTCTCGCTCGCGCCCGAGCGGCTCGTGCTGGCCGGGCTCAGCTGCGCTCGCGGGGTCGCGGTCGACGATCGCACCGGACACATCTTCTGGACCACGAGCAAGATCGATTCGTCGGCGCACATCGAGCGCGTCGATCCGGCCGGCACGAACCACGTGACCGTCCTCGATCTGGGAAGCGGCGCCAATCCGCGCGGCATCGCCATCGATCCCTCGGGACGGATGTTCTACGCCGACTTCGATCGCGGGCACGTGTACGCCGCCAATCTCGACGGCAGCTCGCCGCTGACGTTCCCGACGAATCTCTCGCTCGCCGGTCCGTGGGGCGTCGCCCTGGATACGGTCCAGAAGCACGTGTACTGGTGCAACTACACGGCGGGTTCGATCATGAGCGCGAACTACGACGGAAGCGGCGCGATCACGGTCTACGCCGGCCTGCAGAATCCCACCTACCTCGCGCTCGACTTGTCGACGGCCACGGTCTACTGGGTGGAAGCGGGTGGCACGACGCCCCGCGTGCGCTCGGGGCCGATGGCCGGAAGCGTGCCGGCCGCGGCCTCCTACCCGATCCACGGCTACGGCGGCATCGTGTTCGTGCCCGCCAACGGGCTGACGAGCGTCGGAGCCGTGCCGATCGCGGCGATCGCCCTCGGCGAAGCGATGCCCAATCCGCTCGTGCACACGGGCCGCATCGACTTCGCGCTGCCCGTGGCCACGCGGATCCGGCTCACGCTCACCGACGTGCAGGGGCGGAAGGTCACCACGCTCGCCGAGGGCGAGTGGCCGGCGGGCCGGCACTCGGTGCCGCTGGGCACCGACGCGGCGCCGCTCGAGCCCGGCGTCTACTTCGTGCGGCTCGAAGCCGCGTCCGGCCGCTGGACGAGGCGCATCGTCGCCCTGCGCTGATTGGGAGCGACGTCCGGCCGAGCGGATCGTCGCACGCCGCGGTCGGCATCCTCGCGACCTGGCGCGACTTTGAGCGGAGCGGGCGTGCGCTTTCGGAATCGAGCCGTGCCGCTCACATCCCGCGATCGCGCTGCGGAGCGTCGGGCCTGGGCGCGTTGCGCCCGATCAAGGCGTCGATCGCGCGGTCGAGCTGGGCGGCGAACGCGGCGTTGCCCGCGCGGCTCGCGTACGCCGACTGGATGCGCAGCAGCGCGATCTCGGTCCCCGTCCGCTGCGCGCGCATCTCGTCCTCGATCCCGAACGCTTCCTGCTCGTCGCGCGCCTGCGCGAGCCGCTGAACGAGCGCGGCGTAGTCGTGCTGACCACGCTCGATCTCGCGCTGCATCTCGGTGAGCATCGGATCCGCCGCGGGCAGCACGACGCCGGTGGGCCCGACCGCGCGGCTCGTGCCCGCGTTCGCCGCGCGCGCGCCCGGACGCGATGGCGCGCCGCCCAGGGCGAGCAGCAGGATTGCAAGACCGAGGATCGACGCCAGGCGCATCGGAACTCTCCGGGCCGGGCGGCGCGAGCGTCTCCGCCTCGTTCGGAGAGTCTCGGACGATCGCTGGCCGGCTTGAGGCCTTCAGCCGACGCGGGTCGAGCGCGCCAGATGCGCGACGGCCGCTCGCAGCCGCACGTGCGCATCGAAGCGTCGGACGAACTCGCTCTCGCGCACGCCGCCCTTGGCGCGAATCACCGCGAGCAGCGCGCGCCGCTCGCGCGCGGGCCAGCGCTCGAGGCCCGGCAACGCGAGGACGAGCGGCGCCCAGCGCGTGAACGCGCGCCGTTCGTCGCGGCTCCACGCGCGCTCGGGCCCGTGGCCCAGGCGGCGCACCGCCTCGAGCTCGCAGGCCCCCGCGCCCCGCGCGTCGTCGGCGCCGAAGCGCTTCGCGAGCAGGTCCATCGCCGCGAGCCCGACGTTGGGCAGCGGCAGCAGGCCGAGCACGTCGGAGCGCGCACGCCCGGCGTGCCAGTAGACGTTCTCCTCGGCGAGCCGTGCGAGCGTCGCCCGGCTCGAGCGATGCGCCGGGTTGCGGCGCATCCGCGCCTCCTCGCGCCGCATGAGCGCGCGTGCGGCACGCGCGCGCGGCGCGAAACCGAACTTGCGGTAGAACCACCACGCGCCGCTCTCCAGGCCCTCGTCGTTGCCGGCGCCGCCGAGCTGGTAGGGCGTCACGACGAAGCTGTCCGTGCCGAACAGGTGCGCCGTCATCGCGAGCACGCGGCCGTAGACCGCGCCCGCTTCGCCGCCGCGGAACGTCTCGAAAACGTTGTACGCGATCTCGGCGGAGCCGAAGAGCGCGCTCGTCAGCACGTAGCCCGTCGGCACGCCGTTTCGCAGGGTGAGGAAGCCGTAGACCGACTCGAGCAGCAGCCGGCGGTCGGGGATCGCGCCCAGGCAGGCGAACTGGAGCCCCTCGCCGCACTCGACGAGCCGCACGTCGTCGGCGCTCGCGTACGCGAACACGTCGAGGTCGCGGCGGCGCGTCACCATCGCGTCCCGCGCGAGCGCGACCAGCTGCTCGCCGTCGCGCCGCGAAACGGGCGTCACCGCGAGCGGTGGCCGCGCGAGCTCGGCGCGCAGGTCCGGCCGCGCGCGGCGCAGCGCGCCGCGCTGGAACGCGACCGGCGCGCCCGGCCAGCGCTCGAGCGTGCGCGAGGGTCCGCCTCGTCCGCCGCAGAGGACGAAGGGTGCATCGATGCCGTCGAACGCCTTCTCGAACACGAACGGATCGGCGATGCGCGTCGCGAGCCGTCGCGCGACGAACGCGCCATCGGCGATGCGCCCGCCGGTCATGCGGCGGAGCCAGCCGCGCAGGCCGAGGTCCCACTCGTCGAGCCCGGGCATCTCGGCGTCCGCGGCGAGCAGGGGCAGCAGCTCTTCGAGGCGCGCGGGATCGTCCCATTCGTCCCAGTCGATCGCGAGCCGCCCGGGCCAGGCGCGCGCCAGCCGCAGGGCCGTCGGCGCGAAGAA
>Ga0335083_10003148_pt1 | contig 21518 bp, 14 predicted proteins | sample Lox_Sample_42_FD_206716 | JGI IMG/M metagenome (GOLD analysis project Ga0335083, IMG submission 206716) | Soil microbial communities from Loxahatchee National Wildlife Refuge, Florida, United States - Lox_Sample_4.2 | ecosystem: Environmental > Terrestrial > Soil > Wetlands | place: USA...
GCGGCCGTTCTCAGCCATACCCTTGATGATTTTGACAAATTCCAAACGCCGTTCCTGGCTCAATTCGGGAAAAGAGAGACGGATAACCTTTCCTTGGACTACGGGAGAAAGACCGAGATTGGCCTTTTGGATGGCTTTTTCTATGGGTTGCAGGGAGCCGACGTCCCACGGCTGTAGCACGAGCTGGCGCGGCTCAGGGGTGGTGATGCCGGCAAGTTCACGCACGCGCATCATTGAGCCATAAACCTCGACCATGATGTTTTCGACCAGTGCCGGGGAGGCTTTTCCAGTGCGCACGCTGGCAAATTCATTGGCCACCACGTGCTCGGTCTTAATCATCTTGTCTTCGGCTTCCAGCAAAATCTCATCAGGCTTCATAATCAGGAAAAATTAACAACGAACGCCGCGCGGGTCGAATGAAAATTGCGGACTCATTCGGCTGATTCCCACTGAACTCGTGCCAGCGCCAGGCGCATTCCCGTGTAAGCACCGATGACGACGATGGTTTCAGCCAGCATAAATGGCCAAAACCAATTCAGGGTCCACATCCAATTGGCAATGGCGGACAAACCTATGGAGATAAACATCATGAGCATCATGGTAAGTCCGCGCCCGGCGGATTTGCCTTCTTCAATCGGGGACGAAAGAGGTATCGCACGTCCGAGCAGGCCCGGGACCATGGCGAAGACCGGCAGCGCGACAAAGCCCGGCAGTAATAAAAAAATTTGTGAATTAATCCCGTACAGCAAAAGAATGATGGCTGTAGCGGCAATGATCATCGGAAGTGTGAGAAAACAAAGAACGGCGCGGCGCGCCCCGTTGCAGATTCCGGCGGGGCCGCGTACCGGCGCCATCCGGAAGATATCGGCCGCCTGCCATTGTTGGGAATATTTGAGGATGTTCAGCCCGAGCAACGGAATCATTCCAAGATAGCCGCCGGATAAGGCAATGCCGAAACCACCCATGTTATTTTTCTGGAATAAAAAAACAAACGGAACCACCAGCATTGGGGCGATGCCCGGATAAATGCGCAGTTTCACGTCGCGGTCGCGAATCAGGTAGGCGGTGGTCAGCAGGAAGGACGCCCGTGAGACGGGGTCGCGCAACCACCAATTAAAGGGCGGCATGGCGACCAGCCGGTCCATCCATCGGCGGCGAGGCCTGGTCCGCTTTGGTTTAGAAACGGTTTCGCCAAGGAGTTGGAGGCCGGCCTCGTAATTTTTGGCCAATTTGTCAAAAGCGAGCCACAAAATCAGGCCGGTGGCGACAATGGCAACGGCTCCCAACAGCCAGGAGATGGACCACGAGCCGCCAGCGAGCGCATCATCAAACCCCGCGAACCATGCCGGGGGAAACAACCAGATCCACCAGGAACTTTCACTGGCGGAGAGGGCATTGCTATGCCGGAAAATGACGCGCGGCAAAATCTGGCTGCTGGCAACGACCGCTACGGAGACAAGAACCTGGGTGGTGGTCATCAGGCCATCAAGGCGTTCGCGTCCGAACCAGCGCAGGCACAGTTGATAGGCCAGCACAACGCAGCCGGCGCAAAACAGGGCTTCAAGTGAAGTGGAAAGGGCGTGGGCCAGGGGGAAACGCCAGCTCCCGTCCGGTGAGCCCAGGCCGACAAAAAATCCGGCAAGATTGAATGCGCCCGCGATCCAAAGGGAAATTTCCACCAGTACCCGGATTTTGGACCAAAGCATCGTTTTGGGATCAATTGGCCGGTGCAAAAGAATATCTGCCTCCTCTTTGTTGAATAAAATTTCGCCGGCAGAAGAGGCGACGAACATCCCGAGAAAGGCAAAGGTCAGGGAATGAAGATAAACTGCCAGCGCAAACACCGGCTGGCCAATCATGGAAAATGTAAAACAGCCAAATAAGCCGTAGAAAAGAAGCGTTAAACGGAGCTTGTCACTAATAGATTTCGGTGTGTTTTTTTGATTCAGCCCGCGCGCGCCGCGTCCGCGCAGGAACAAGGTCAGGAACAGCCGTCGCAAGGCCTTTTGGGGCGTCGGCGCGCTCATTTGTGACGGCAGCAAGGGTGGCTTGTCACCGGGAGCGTTCATGGCCGGAACGTTTTTGCAAAATCTTCGGCACGCCGCTCCAGTTCTGCACCGCCAGTCAATTGCGTGAAAAGTTTTTCAAGGGTCCCACTGTTGTGCGAGGCCACCAGCTCATCCGGTTTACCATCCAGGAGCAGCTTCCCTTTATCAATGATAATGACGCGATGGCAGACGCGTTCAACGACATCCAGTATGTGCGAGCTGTAAACGATGGTCTTTCCTTCGCGGGCGAGGGTTTGAATCAAGGCCTTAAAACCCACAGCGGCGTTGGCGTCCAGGCCATCCAGCGGCTCATCGAAAAATACCACCGGCGGATTGTGCAATAATGCGGAGGTAATGACCACTTTGCGCCGCATGCCTTTTGAATACGCGCCCAGGAGCTTGTCGGTAAGCGTTTCGAAACTTAAATCAAAGAACGCGATGAACTGCTCAATGCGGGCGCGCGCCGCATTCGGCGCAATGCCATAGAGGGCGGCAACCATTTCAAGATATTCAAGGCCAGTCAATGATTCAAAGACCGCGCCCGATTCCGGCACAAACCCAACGTGGCGTTTGACCTCAATCGGGTCGCGTCGCAAATCAAATCCACAAATCGTAGCACTGCCGCTCGTAGGTTCGATCATTCCCGTCAACATTTTCAACGTGGTGGATTTGCCGGCGCCGTTTGGCCCAAGAAAACCGACAATCTCCCCGGCCGGGATTTGAAGGGAAAGCGAGTCAACGGCGACTTGCGCCCCGAAACGCTTGGTCAATTGCTCAATCGAAATCATGGAATCCCACTTTTATGCCTCAGTTAACCGGCGACTGCGACAAAAAATTATACAGCTCTTTTTCGGCCTCTTCATTGGTCAGATTTTCTTTCGCGCGTAACACGGCCATGCCCACGACAGGTGGATAGGCGCGGTCTGATTTCATGCGCGGCTCGACGTATTCGATGACCTCGAAGAGCAGTTGATTTGCCCGGACGTAGTCCAGCGTGGCCAGCCGGGAGATGTAACGCGTGGCGCGGTCGATCAGTTTCAAATTGCTCGGCACGACCCAGATCATGGTGTTGCCCATGACGCGTCCGAGCCGGACCATGGTGCAGGTGGAAAGGGCGTTCATGACCAATTTCACGGCGATGCGCGTGATGCCATCCAGAAGAAAGCCAGTTTCTGGCAGGGGAATAAAAACTGTTTTATCCGCCAATGGTTTTTCAACGGATGATTTGCCAAAATAAATCAGGCCCGTTTCCGCTCCTGCTTTTCGCGCGGCGTCGAGCTGGGTTTGAAAAAAGGTTCCCGGGGCTTTTAAATCTATTTCAGATGCGATGCCAATAGCGCTGTCGCCAATTTTCAAAGGGCGCGCGGGCGAGCCGTCCAGGCCGATTCTGAAACGCATCAATTCCAGGCGGCTGATTTTACGGATGGTTTCCATGGTGCGGGGAATCTTGTCCTCGCCGACGAGGTTGCGGGCTTCGCTTTCGGTCCATTCGACGCAACGAGGCGGCCGTTTTAAAATATTTTGCCAGGCGGACGGCGTTTTTTCATTAGGCAGATAGAGAAATGCCCACGATTCAGAGGCGGTGGTGTCATCAAATTTTCGGAATGGTGGAGTGCAATAGGTGGGGGAACGTTCCGTGGTATCAGTAAGGACATCGATGCCCAAATGGTCGGCAAAGTAATTATTTTTATGGCCGGAACGGTAAACGGATTCTTCAAGCGCGACGAGTTCGGCCAGGGGCGTGAGGACTTGTGAAGATATTAAGGTAGTGTGAAGCTGCTCGAGCGCGGTCAGGAATTGGGAGGGGAGGGGAGATCCGGAGGTTTTGCCAGTGAGTTCGCGCGCAACCATTTCCAGGATGGTCAACATCACGCAGAGCTGGATGCTCGTCGCCTGCATACGCGTGGAGCCGGTGATGGACATGGGGCCGGTGGTGAGATTGATTTTCTCGATGCGGGAATCTTGGATGACTTCGCAACTGCGCTGGACGTGCTCGCAAAGGATGTCGTCGGGATTGTTATAGACGAAGTAGACTTTTGCGCCGGCTTCCACGCCCGCCCAGGCGGTGCCAATGACAAATGAAGTTTCCCCGCCTTCAGTAATGGCAAAGACGATGTCCTTCGATGAAACCCCGAGATCAAAGATTTGCTTTTTTCCAAATTCAGTAAAGTCTTCAAAGCCTTCGACTGATTTTATCAACGCGTAATCGCCGCCGGCCATGACGCTGAACGTGCGGTTTTCCAGGTCGGGCAGGGGAGCCGTTTGGCTGGAAGAGGATTGCCGTTGCCAAAAATCGCGCCAGACAGAATCGAGCAAAATGCTTAGGCGGCCGGTTGAGCCGCAGCCGGTAAAAAAGATGCGGCCGCCATTTTTGAGCGCGGTCAGGATGACTTCTCTGGTTTTCTCTGCTTGGCCGGAGCTGGTGAATTCGCGAAATTTTTTAACGACATCGCCATCAGCTTCAAAGAGCAATTTCAGAGCACTGGCGATGTCCTCTTTGGCCACTTCGCTCAAATTGGCGGTGACGAGGTGGGAGGATTCAGTGGTGAGCGCGCCAAGCTTGAATTGGCCACTGATTTTGAGGAATTCGTCCGAACGTTTTTGCGATGTTACGCTCACGGGATTGAGTTAATGCGATTCTGCGTTCCTTGTCACGCCATCAGAGGCTGCTTTGCGCAGCATTCATTTGTGCGCGTAGTAAATCGTGAAGCGTGACGATGCCGAGAAGCTTGGGACCGTCACAAACGATAGCCACGCCGCTGGGTGAATCTAAAAGGAGAGTTTGCAGTTCGCGAACCGTTTGCCGCGGCTCACAACGGATTTCAGGATTAAGTTTAGGCGTTCGTTTATCAGCCAGTGCCGAGGTCAATTCATCGCGCGAGACGGTGCCTGCAACCTTACCGTCGATGAGTACGGGAAAATGCGCGAATGCATGGGCTTTGAGCGCCTGTTCCATTTCTGCCGGCGCGAAGCTGTTTAAAATGACCGGTTGGAAGTTGGCGATGGCAGAAACCGGCAGCTTTTGCCAGCTCTGGAAATCGCGCGGAGGAAGCAACTTCTCAAGCTTGTAACCGTCCTGTTCTAAAACGGCGTCATAAAAGTTCGCGGTTGTCATGCGGCGGCTGATGGCCTGGCTCACGAGCGCGCTGATCATCAACACCGGCACGAGGGAAAATTGGTGGGTCATTTCAAAAACGATCAGGATGCCTGTCACGGGCGCGCGCACCACTGCGCCAAGGCACGCACTCATGCCTGCTACTGCCAGCGTGATGGAATCTTCGCCCGGCATGGGCATGACCAATCCCGCTACCCCCGCTATTAGTAATCCGCTCATGCCACCGAAAAAGAGCGTGGGAGAGAAAATCCCGCCACAACCACCAAAGCCATAGGAAAGAATCGTCGCCAGCAATTTCGCCGCGAGCAGGATGCCGGCAATTTTCCATGGCAATTGGTTGTCCAGTCCCATTGACAGATCGCCGTAACCCAGGCTGAACACTCCCAAATGGCCGGTGGTGAAAAATACAATTGTCGCCAGGCCCCAGGCCAGCGCCGCTCCAATGGCCGGTTTGAGCCAGCCGGGAATTTTATTCCAGCCGCGAAGTTGCAGGCGCAGGTTCAGGGTATTTTTCTGAAAAAAAACTCCCGACAGGCTGGCCAGCCCTGCGGCGAAAGGAGTCAGCAGGTAGGCATGCCATGTCGGCGTATCGATGTTTTTCATGATAAAGGCCGGTTGTCTGCCAATCAATCCGTGCACCATGAGAGCCCCAATAACCGACGCCAGCAGCACACTTCCCAGCAAATTGCTGTTCAAGTCCTGGATAATTTCTTCCAGCACGAAAGTCACCGCGGCGATCGGGGCGTTGAAGGCCGCCGCCAGTCCCACGGCAGCGCCGGAAGCCATGGCCCGCCGGCGGTTTTGCTTCGCTTCACCGGTTATGCCCGCCAGTGTGGAGGCCAGGCCGGCACCCATATGCACGCTGGGGCCTTCGCGTCCCAGGCTGCCACCGCCGCCAATGGCCAGAATGCCCGCGACAAATTTCACCCAAACAGTGCGCCATGGTATCACCCCAAAATCTTTCCAAAACGCTGCCTTGGCCTGGGGAATACCACTGCCCGCCGCTTCGGGGCAAAATACATTTAGTAAAATACCGGCGATAATTGCCGTGCCGATCATTACGGCGAAGCTGCCCAGCAGGAACGTCAGGCGTGATTGCGTGGCTAAGCGGACGAAGGTGGCGTTATAAAGAACGTTAATTAATAACTGAAAAGCGACGACGGCCAACCCCGCGACGACGCCATAAAGGCAGGTCTGCAATATGTTCCGGGTATTTTTAGGCAGCTTGGCCCAATAACCGGCTAACGTTAAAGAAAGCACCGTTTAAGAATTACAAAAAATCCCTACCGGTTCAATCTCAAGGGAATGCTTTATCTTTTCCCTTAAGAAAGGGCTAATTCACCAACGAGGTGACGGCCGATAGTCCAAAATCTCTTTCAATACTGGCGTTACAGTTTCGGCGCGATATTGAATTTCCCGAATGCTGCCCGATTTAGGCAGGTGAAACTTTTGTAATTCCGCATGACTGCCAGCCAGGGAAACCGAATGGTCAGCCGCCAATTTCCGTTCTTTTGTTTTGCGAGGCATTTTATTCATAACGTACTCCTTTCGCCGGATAATAATCCGATGCCTTGATGCAATATCGGACTGCTTACAGAAATTTCAAGCCCTGATTATTTCAATAATGGCAATGAAATGATGAAAGTGGTGCCTTTGCCGGGTTCGCTTTGGGCTTCAATCAGTCCATGATGTTCCCGGGCGACGCGCTGGGAAATTGCCAATCCCAGGCCGGTCCCGTTTTTCTTCGTAGTAAAAAACGGCTCAAAGATGCGCTCCAGGTTTTCTTTTTTAATGCCCATGCCGGAATCATGGATGTTAATTCGGATCAAATGCGCGCCACTACTATCTTCGGTGATCTCCGTGGAGATCGTGAGAGTCCCGCTGGTGCCCATGGCCTCGAGGGCGTTCAGCAGCAAATTCATGATGACCTGCTGCAATTGCGCTTCGTCACCGCGAACAATGCCCGGTACCGCCCGGAAATCCCGGGTCACAGAAATCATCTTGCCGGTGATTTGGTGTTGCAAGAGTTTCAGGGAAATGTCCAGGACATCGTGAACCTGGACAGAGGTGAATGTCGTGGGCCGGGGCGAAGCGAAGCGGAGCATTTGGCTGACCATGGAATCCAGCCGCTTTACTTCTCGTTCAACTGTAATGGCCAGCTCCCGGTCATCGCTTTTTTCCAGCATCAATTCCACGAACGTCTTGATGGGGACGAGGGCGTTTTTAATTTCGTGGGCAATACCGGCAGAAAGTGTTCCCAAATTGGCGAGGCGATCAAGGCGCTGAAGATTCTCATCCAGAATTGCCAGAGGCTTCTGTGGCGCGCTTTTGTCTCCGTTGTGATTTTCCATTTCTTCGTGGGAAACCATTTCTTCTTTCAAGGTAAGTCGCGGGCCTGTATACGACAAACAAAAAATTTACATTTGCGCAGTTTGAATATTTAAAACTGACTTTGCACCGGATTCATCGCACAATAAATGCATGGGTGCTAAATTTGACAGTATCGAATCCGTCGTCGCGGACATTCGCAAGGGAAAGACGGTCATTGTGGTGGACGATGCTGACCGCGAGAACGAAGGCGATTTAATCGTGGCGGCGCAGCATATCACGCCGGAAGCTGTCAACTTCATGGCCAAATATGGACGTGGCTTAATTTGCGTGCCCACGACATCTGAACGGCTGCAGCAGTTGGGTATCGAGAGGATGGTCCGTCAGAATCGCGAAGTCTTCCGCACTGATTTCCAGGTGAGTGTGGATGCAGCGCGTGGAGTTACCACAGGTATTTCCGCCGCGGACCGCGCCAAAACGATTCATATCATGGCCGATCCCACGGCTGTGCCGGAGGATTTGGTCCAGCCCGGCCATGTTTTTCCGCTGCGCGCCCGCCCCGGCGGGGTGCTCCAGCGTGCCGGTCATACGGAAGCTGCCGTTGACCTGGCGATGCTCGGCGGTTGCCGTCCTATTGGCGTGCTTTGCGAGATTTTAAATGATGACGGCACCATGGCTCGTCTGCCGCAGTTATTTAAATTTGCTAAAAAGCACAAATTAAAGATCTGCACGATTGAGGACTTAATTCAATTCCGTCGCACCCGTGAAAAGCTCGTTGAGCGGGTTGAAACCGTAAATATGCCTACGGACTACGGCAATTTTGATTTGCATCTCTATCGCTCCAAAATTGACGGGCAGCATCATGTGGCGCTGGTGCGCGGTGATGTGTCAGGGCAGAAGAATGTCCTCGTGCGCGTTCATAGCGAATGCCTGACGGGCGATGTTTTTGGTTCCCGCCGCTGCGATTGTGGCCCGCAACTGCACCAGGCCATGCGCCAGGTGGCTGAAGCCGGGCGTGGCGTTATTGTTTATATGCGACAGGAAGGCCGCGGTATCGGGCTGGCTCCCAAAATCAAAGCCTATAAATTGCAGGAGAAGGGTTACGATACCGTCGAAGCTAATGAAAAATTGGGCTATGGCATGGATCTGCGCGAATACGGCCTGGGCGCGCAAATTCTTTGCGATCTGGGCCTGAAGACTATTCGCTTGTTGACGAATAATCCGAAGAAAGTCGTCGGCCTCGAAGGCTATGGTTTAAAAATTACAGAACAGGTGCCCATCCGCGTTAAACCCAATCCGCATAACGAACGCTATTTGAAGGCAAAGCGGGAAAAAATGGGGCACCTATTGTAATTCGCGCCGCATGAAAATGCGGATGGACGACCATCTTTCGAGGAGCTAATACTTCTCCTCTTCATTATCACTTCGTTAACTTTTATTAATTTAGCAACTTTTTTGTTTGCCGAAAGGGTGCGTGCGTTCTAGTGTCAACGGCATCCGCCATCGAGGTCGGATTTAGAACTCGAATCGACTATGAAACAACCGCTATCGGCTGCAGAATTGGATGATTTGGTCGCTCGACTTAAAAATATGTCGCGCAATATCGAATGGTGCTGGGACCAGGAGGCCCAGGATATCTTCCAGGAACTTTCCCCGCGGGGATGGCAAAATCTTTACCACAACGCCGTGGCTGTTTTGCGCGAAGTGTCGGATTACGAATTGCGCGTGCATTTACAGGACAGCGGCTTTGCGCAGCGCGTGCGCAACGTTCTCAAGGATTTCGATTGTTACCTGAACCAAAAAAATACTTGGGGGGCAGCCAACGCGCCGCAATTGCTCAAAAATCCGGTCGCTTATTTCTCGGCTGAATTTGGTTTTCATGAATCCCTCCCGATTTCCGCAGGGGGCCTGGGGATTTTAGCGGGTGATCACGCCAAATCCGCCAGCGACCTGGGGCTTGGTTTCGTCGGCATCAGCTTGTTTTATCGCGAAGGTTATTTCCAGCAGGCAATTGATTCCAACAATTGGCAGACGGAATTTTACAATCTCATTGACCCGCAAAATGCCCCATTGGAGCCGGTACTGGACGAAAAAGGCCAGCCGCTGGTGTTGGAAGTGGAAGTGGACCTCAATCGCGTCCTGTTCAAAGCATGGCGCATCAACGTCGGGCGGGTGCCGGTCTATTTGTTGGACGCCAACCATCCGGATAACGCGCAACATTTCCGCGATTTGACCGCGCGTGTCTATGGCGGCGACAGCACCATGCGCGTGATGCAGGAGATACTGCTGGGCATCGGCGGCGTGAGGTTGTTGCGCCGGCTCGGCGTCGCTCCCTCTGTTTTTCACATGAATGAAGGGCACGCGGCTTTTTTGACGCTGGAACTGATTCGTGAGAAAATGGACGCCGGCAAGAGCTTCGCCGAAGCCTGCACGGCCACCAAGGCCGAATGTATTTTCACCACGCACACACCGGTCGAGGCTGGCCATGACCGTTTCAGCCAGGGCCTGATGGATTACGCGCTGCAATTGTTCCGGCAAAAATTAAACGTGCCTTTCGAGGAAATTCTGGGCCTGGGACGCGTCGAGCCCAAAAATCCGCAAGAACCGTTTTGCATGACGGTGCTGGCCTTGAAGCTCTCGCGCGCCGCCAACGGCGTGAGCGAATTGCACGGGCAGGTGAGCCGCCAAATGTGGCAGCCGCTTTTCCCCAGCCTGCCGGTTGAAAAAGTTCCCATCGGGCACATTACCAACGGCATCCATATGCTCGGCTGGATGAAAGGCTCCGTGCGAAAGTTTTGGCGGGACCGATTGACGAACGACCAGGACGAAGCCACCAAAATGTGGCATGAGAAATTTGGGCACGATTGGGCGGCCGCCATTAATTCCGCCGAATTCTGGGAAAAGATGGCCGACCCGTCCTTTGTTTCGGACGAGGAACTATGGGCGTTGCGTTATCGCCAGAAGCGCGAAATGATCGAGTTTATCCGCCGCCGCTCTCTCTATATGTCGTCGCGGGTTTCGTCGGGCGATTTCATTCGCTTTGATCATTTGCTCAATCCCGATGCGCTGACTATCGGTTTCGCGCGCCGCTTCGCCACCTACAAGCGCGCGCCGCTCATTTTCCAGCAATTTGATAACATCATCAAACTTTGCCAGGACACGAATCGTCCGGTGCAATTTGTTTTTGCCGGCAAAGCCCATCCTCGTGACGACGACGGCAAGCGGTTCATCCAGCAAATTATTCATTTAAGCAAACACAGCGGGCTGTCAGGCTACCTGGTATTCGTGGAAAATTATGACGTCCACGTTGCCCGCCAAATGGTCAGCGGCTGCGATATCTGGTTGAATAACCCGCGCCGTCCGCTCGAAGCCAGCGGTACCAGCGGCATGAAGGCCGGCTGTCACGGCTGCCTCAACTTAAGCATCCTGGACGGCTGGTGGCGCGAAGGCTACGACGGCACCAATGGCTTTGCCATCGGCGATGATTCCCAACCTGACAACGTCGAAGAACAGGACCGCCTGGATAGTGCCAACCTCTTTAAAGCGCTGACGGAGCAGGTTATCCCGATGTATTTCGACCGTGATGCGAGCGGCGTCCCGCGCAAATGGATCCAGCGTATCCGCCGTGCCATGGTGACGCTCGTCCCGCAATTCACCACCGATCGCATGGTGAAGGAATACACCCGGAATTATTATCTGGCGAAATAGCAGGTTTTTTAAAGCCATTTTTAACCTCTCTGCGGGGAGAGTTTCGTTGCCTTGCCACAAAGGCTTTAAAATTGACTGGAAAGCGGCTTCAAATTTACCTAAGCTCGCCACTTCATCGCTATGACGTATTTGCAGAAACTTGCCGCTGACACCGCCAACCAATTCGCTAAAACCTTCGGACGCCAGCCCCGCTGGATCGTTGCCGCGCCGGGCCGGGTCAATCTCATCGGTGAACATACGGATTACAATGACGGTTTTGTGCTGCCTACGGCCATAGAACGGTATGCGGTCATGGCGGCCGATAAGGCGGCGGACGGCAAAAACGTGATCCAAATCCGTGATACTTCCGGTGTCGAGCCGGCCATCATTGACCTTTCAGTACCGCTTAAACCGGGCTCTCCCAAGTGGTCGAATTATCCGCGTGGAGTGATTGCCGGCTTTTTGAAACGCGACTTAAATCCCGGCGGCCTGGATGTTTTGCTCAATTCCACTGTGCCATTAGGCAGCGGCCTTTCCAGCAGCGCCTCACTTGAGGTTTGCACAGCTACATTGGTCGAGGCCGTTACCGGCCGAACGATTCCTCCGGTGGAGAAGGCTTTGCTATGCCAGAAGGCCGAGCATGAATTTGCCGGCGTTCCTTGCGGCATCATGGACCAATTTATCTCGGCCATGGGACGGCAAAATAATTTATTGCTGCTCGACTGCCGTTCGCACGAGACGGAATTGGTGCCGATGAATGACCCTGCTGTCTCCTTGCTTATCACGAACACAAACGTCAAGCACGAGCTGGCTAACGGCGAATATGGCCAGCGCCGCGCCCAATGTGAAGCCGCCGCAAAAGCTCTTAATGTGGCTTCTTTGCGTGATGCGACGCCTGAATTGCTCGAGAAATCTAAAAGCAAGATGGACGATGTTGTTTACCGCCGCGCCCGCCATGTGATCGGAGAAATTGAACGCACGATTCATGCAGCCGAAGGCATCAAGGCATCCAACTGGCCGTCGGTGGGCCAGTTAATGTATGCAAGCCACCAATCATTGCGTGACGACTATGAGGTCAGTTGCAAGGAATTGGATACCATTGTGGAAATCGCTGAAGGCATTGGCATCAAGGGCGGTATTTTTGGATGCCGCATGACCGGCGGCGGTTTTGGCGGCTGCACCATTGCACTGGTGAAGACCGAGCAAATCGAAGCCATCTCCGCAAAGTTCGCCGCTGATTACAAACAAAAAACCGGCATTGAAGCGACGATCTTTACCACGCGCCCGGCCCCTGGGGCAACCGTCGTCAAGGGCTGAAGTTCTCTGGAATCAGTCTCCTAAACACGTCCCGACTCTTCGCGCTGCTTCCACCCAGGGATGGTCCTGGGGAACGATCTTGCGTTTACCGGCGACTTTTTCGAGAGGCACTGGTTCGGTGCCGTCGCCGCGGGCGGCTACCATCACACCAAAGACGTTTTCATGGATTAAATCTGCGCAGGCCGCGCCCAGGCGCGATGCCAGGAGCCGGTCGGTGGGCGAAGGTATTCCGCCGCGCTGGACATAGCCCAGGATCGTCACGCGTGATTCCAAATGAGTCAGCTCTTCAAGCTGCCTAGCCAGGCGCATGGTATTTCCCGTATGGCGCTGTTCGAGGGCTGCCAATTCTACTTTGGCCTCTTTTTTGTCGTGCAACGTCTTCGCTCGTTCGCGCTTGTTTTCTACCAGCTTAAACGCGCGCGCGTCTTCCAGGCTCATGGCGCCTTCGGCCACGGCTACGATGCTGAAATTCGTTCCGCGCCCGCTGCGGCGTTTAATCGCTTCCGCAATTTTTTCGACATTGTAGGGAATTTCCGGGATGAGAATCACGTCAGCGCCGCCGGCGATGCCTGCGCCCAGCGTCAGCCACCCCGCGCGATGGCCCATGACTTCGGCCACAATAATACGATGATGGCTATGGGCCGTGCTGTGCAAACGGTCAATCGCCTCAGTGGCAATGTCCAGCGCCGTGGCGAAACCAAAGGTGGAATCCGTCATGGCCACGTCGTTGTCAATTGTCTTGGGCAAGGTAACGATATTCAGCCCGGCGTCGGAAAGGTGCATGGCGCTCTTTTGCGTACCACCGCCGCCCAGGCAGACCAGGGCATCGAGATCGAGCTTCTTGTAATTTTCCTTGATGGTTGCCGTCATGTCGCGCGTACGGCCGTCAATCAACATCCGGTGCGGCTTATCGCGGCTGGTGCCGAGGATAGTGCCGCCCACGGTGAGAATTCCCGCCAGGGTGGATTTGTCCAGTTTGAGCCGGCGGTCCTCGACGATGCCGCGAAAGCCATCGCGAAAACCGATGATGTCCATGCCGTAATATCCGAGCGCCGTTTTGCCCACGCCGCGGATGGCTGCGTTCAGTCCCGGGCTGTCACCGCCCGCCGTTAAGATGCCGATACGTTTTGCTTTGCCCATTGCTGTGCTCTATTTGAATTTCTGACAAATTTTTTGTCCAGCAGAAGTTTTAATTTTTTTTTGATTTTTTATTCGGGCTTGGGCCGAAGAATGCGGCACCCAACCAGGCAGCCAAGCCATGCAACTGCCGAAATCATGGCGCCGACATCAAACGCCCGGTCGCGATAGACCAACTGGATGTCGTGCAAGCCTTCCGGCACTTGAATCGCATCAAACCCATAATTTGCGCGAAAAATGGGAGCTTCCTTGTCATCCACCGTAGCATGCCAATTATGATAAAACGTCTCGGCGACGACCACGAGGGCAGGGGCGGGGACATCAACCCTGATTCTCATATTTCGCCCAGTGAAATAAAATTTGGTAAACGTGGCCGTCGTTTGGTTGGTAACAGCCACAAGCGTCCTGGCTTCCGGAGGCAGAATCACCACTTTACTTGCGTCGAAATGAGTGTCCGTCAGCATCCGTAATGCGTCTGCGTCATCCAGAAATACCGGTTTTGGCCCGATGGTCACCAGGGGCAGAAATGTTTTACGCGGCTGCCAGTTGTAAATTTCATCCGGCGCAGTGATTTGTGAAACGCCCAGGAAATCCTCGAGGTGTGGAAACTCGTTCGTGGCCTGGTACATGAGCAAAAACAAATCGTTATTTTCGCGCGTCGTCAGGGAAAAGAAACCATCCACCTTGGGCACGCCGTCCAGCAAATTGCAGTCGCCGCAAAAACCCAGGCGCTTGGCCAGGAAATTTTTGGCGGGGTCTTGCAAAGCCCTTTGAATGAATTCCATGTAAGCCTTCGGCGAAACCATGGCGCGGGAAGCGCGGAGGGCCGGTGGCGGGTTCATGGCCAGTTTTTGGCTCGCCAGCCTCCATTCATATACATACGGCGGCACCGTGGGATTTTGGGTCGGTTCATGCGTTAAAACATCCACCCACGCGAGTAAAATAAGAATCACTGAGGCGGTACGGGGAAAATCCAGCTTGGGTTTTTGTGCCAAAATATAAAGAGCGGCGGCTGTTAAAACCAAAAAAGGAATGCGTTCGATTCCGTTGGCCATCGCGGCGTCCACATCATCCGCCTGCGATTTCCATTGCCAGCCAAGAACGGCCACGAGCAACACCAGAAGGACAATGCCAATGGCTACAATGCTTTTTTGGGCATTCAATTCCCGCAACTGTGCCAGGGAGAATGCTGCGAGTAGTGGGGCAATAAAGGTAACCAGCAAAAGGTATTTAACCGGATAGGTGACGAAGCCCAGTTGCGGAAAGACGTGTCGGATGGCGGGGAAAATAGGCGTGTTTGCCCCAAGCGCAAAAATCACTGCGATTACCAGGATAGTGCCGAGCGACCAAACACGGCCGTTTCGGACCTTCCAAAACGCCAGCAGCGCCAGCATGAGGGGGGCGAAACCGAGATAATATGACGAGGTCCAGTATTGGCCATCCTGGAAAAAAATGCCTTCACTGAGGACGTGGCCGAAGGCCATCGGCACCAGGAAATTGGCCCAGCCGCTCCCGGGCATGGACCACCGCAAATCCGCATAACCAGATTGCCGCTGCGAATGCGCCGTCAGGTCAAAAAACGGAAGCAATTGCGCTGCGGCCAGCGCCGCAACCAGCGCGACCATCACGGGAAAACGCCAAAACGTTTTTCGGGGGAAATCATTGTTAATTAACTGCTGGATCCACAACGCCAACAGCACCAGCCAGGTGAAGAAAATGATTTCCGGCCCACCGGCGAGCATTTGCAGTCCCCCACAAATCGCCGCGATCAATATTTTCCTGCTGCTCTCGCACGCGTGCGCGCACCAGGCGCTTTCCACGGCCATCACCACCCATGGCATCCAGGCCCATGTGGCCGTATGGCTGGGCCACATCAGCAGGTTGAGGGTCAACCCGCTGAAACAAAACGTGGTTCCGGCAAATGCACCGGCGAAATCATTCCCGGTCCATTTCCGTGCGAGCAGATACATTCCCACGCCGCCAAACCACAGATGCAGCAGGCAAAAGAAACTTAACGACCAGGTCAGGGGCAGGAGCAGATAAATCAGCGATGGGGGATAGAGCGGCATCGTGTTCCATTGCGCGAGGAAGGGGACGCCGCAGTTGTTGAAAGCATCCCAGAACGGAATTTCGCCACGCCAAAACGTGTCCTTTTGAAACAATGCCAGGGGATAGGCAAAAAAACCATAATCCCGCGCGACGAACGTTTGCATCCCCAGGATGACTTGCGGGTACGAAGCGAAAACCATCAGGGCGAGCAGCAGGCCGAAACGCCGGGGCGTGAACCAATAGGAAAGGCGGTTAATGGTATCGATCATCAATGTCCGGGGCAGATTTTATTCATGAAGCGAAATAACAGGCAAGTATTCACCGAGATATTCGCGTTTCCACCATGCGCCCGTGATGCGGCGTTCCGTGAAGTCGGTGAAGTGGTAGTTATAGACTTCGGCCCGGATATAGACTGGCGGCTTATCGGGGAAGGGATTTTTCGCAAGCAACGCCAGGACATCCGGCGAGCCTCGTAACAATTGCACACAGAAACTCCCAAACCATGGATTCTGTTGGTAATCGCCCAGCGCAGCAAACCACATTTGCCAATCCAGGCGCGGCTGAAAGGGGGCCACAAATGCCGGGCACCGGCTCAAATCACCCGGTTTGTACTTGAATTCATAGTCCAGCCAATGCACGCCGTCGGTGCTGCCTTGCACGATGATTTCGTGCCGTTCCGTGGTCATCACCGCAAATAAGCCGTAGCCATTAATCGTTCGTAGCGGGTCAAGCCATCCATCCAAAGCGGCTATGGGACTGAACAAAGCTCTGCCCCATGGCTGGCCGAGGGCTCCCAGGATTGCCGTCACCTGTAAAAGTGAAACGGAGATAAAGACAATCGCCAGCGGAACCGTGAAGGCCGGACGCCAATGCGGCTTTGCTTTGTGTTCAGTTCGTTTTCGAAATCGCGCGGGAAAGAGTTTTTGTAATGCGAAATCATCCAGTAACAACAGGCACAGCGCCAGTGTGAGCCAGTTGAAAAATGTGTAATTTCCGGTCAGCAAAATCAGGATTTGCAAAATGGCAATGGCGCCGCCGCCCAAAAAGCGAACCCGGCGGGGCATGAAAATCAGGAAGGGCGTGCCGATTTCGATGGCAAACATGACGACGCACGAAAGTTTTTGAAACCATAACGGCTCGAGGTTGGCATACCATGCTATCCACGTGGGCAATGGTTGGGTGTAATAATGAAAAGTGAGGGCGGTAAGGTCGTGCCAGGTGGGATCGTGGCTGGCCAGCTTCACACAACCGGAGGAAAACATGAGCTTGAACAGCAGTAGTCGTAATAGCCAGATAACAACCCGTGATGGTGGCGTTTCACGTGAAAGGTTAGGTAATAACCGCCATGGCGCCAAAAAAATCGCGAGAAAACCAGCTTCGAGGAGCAAATTATCCCATTGAAACTGCAAAAAATAATTGCCCGCGGTCGTGAGCGAAAGATAAAGCACCCACAGCAGCGCCAGGGCAGGGGCAGGGGCGATCCCAACGATTAATAAAATCGCCAGCAGGACACCTGCGCCGCATTGAAACTCAAGAAAGCCATTGGAGGAATTGATCCAGCATAACGTCGGCAACTGGTAGAATGGATTCAGTCCTTGCACCTCGCATTGCTCTTTAGCGGCGGGCAGGTACTGGTCCACCGGCACGATGCCATTATGGCCGATAAGCCCGATGATTTGTGTCCAGAGCGAGACGAAGGCGATGAGGTAAATGAACCCGACCAGGCGCAGAAAAATCCAGCGTGATAGAAAATAATCCGGTTGCTCAACGTGTTTGCCCCACACAAGGCGGGTCATCCATGAAAAAGCCGTTCGATGGCTGGCGACAAACCGGTAGCAGCCTTCCGTGATGTCCGCAAAGGCAGGGGATGATTCGTAAGAGCGCCGGGTCCAATGGAAGTTTGGATTGCGTGCCAGGGTGCGAAAAACGGCTTCCGCCCCGGAGTAAACCGCGCCGCTCAATTCGATTAATTGGACAGAGGTTTGATAATGGTCCGGCGGAATTTCCGGAAAACGCGCGGCGATCTGCGGGTCTTGGGACGGCAGGTAATCCACGGCATCGCCAGTCAACTGTTGCCAGCGGCGAATCCAAAGGCCGCAGAACCGGCAGTCGCCGTCGTAAACCATCAACGGTTTAGGCGGCGGAGAGGCGACGTGAATACCGCTTTGCATGATAGGACGTTAAACCAGCCGTGGGAGCGAAGGCAATGCGGTTCAAGTCTTTCGATAATTAATGCCAGGCCTTGGGATATGCTGGCAGATGCCACGGCTGGCTTCCTTTTCGGTCTCCCTTCCTTCGTTCCAGAGTTTGCAGCAATTCCCCAACCGTGAACGCACCTGAAACGAATGCCGCGACGCAAAAGAAGGGACAAAAAAAGATCTCTAACCAAGGCAGGCTGTATTGTCTCACCTCGGGAACCCGGCTGATGTTTGGATCGCTGGCAAGAAAGTGCACGCGAATCGTGGTTGGAAATTTTGCAGAAGATACCCACGATATTTTTGCGTCAGTCGTGCCTTGATACGTCAACCTATTATAATTGAATTTGTAATCAACAGCATATCCTCCCTTGATAGGGTAACCTTTCAATGCTGTGCCATTGGTAAATATACCATGGCGATAAATCCGATAATCCTGTTCTAAATTCCGCGCCGTATAAAAAAGCAAAACGGAAAATATCAGGAACAATCCACAACCAATCAAACACTCCCGCCATAACGGCCGTGTTTTGCTTCCGCTTTTGATGAGAATAGGCATTTAGTTCCCGACAACCAATACATCCATCATTGTAAAAAATTGTCAACGAATTTTACGCGAAGCGATTCAATGACAGATGCCCTAACCAAAGACCGGCTGTTTACCCCAACGAATTAAACCCCGGCGGCGGACGCATCGGCTCATAGCGACACTCATAGCCGGAAACCCTGGGTGGCTCCGAAACCCCATCCAACGGATTCGGTTTAAAATACAATGACTCTTTGGCGTTTGGTTTTCCCACCGGACTTGCCTGAGCATACATTGCCTCCAGATGCGTTTTGCCCTCCAGCAATGCCCGCTCATACGCACTCAGTTCCTTTTGTATCCCCCGATCAATGTGAGTCATGGTAGGGCGCACGGCGCGCGCGTCCTGCGTCGCGGCCGCTTCCTCATACCCTTCTTTTTGCCTCTTCCGATCAAGCCGCTCCGCTTTTTGTTGGGCATAATTTTCTTCGATCTCAGCAATCACTTCCTGCTTGGTTCGTCCTCCATAAGGATTGGCAGTTGAAGCGGTGGTAGTGCTGACCTGCTGGTCAGCCGTGGCCGCGCCGCAGCGCGGCCCTACCGTATCCTTTTGCGTTTGTTCCGATGTAAGCGATGGCGAGGCTTGCGTTGCCACACCGCTTCCCTCGCCCCCATTGGGGAGAGGCTCGCCACGTTTCACGTGGGGAGGGGTGAGGGGGCGTCCCTCTACCTCATCAGTCCCATCGGTCCAATTATCCGACTTTCCGGCCTCTGCCTTCTGGCTTCCGTCATCCGGTTCCCCGCCTTCCTCGGCTCTTCTCTCCGCCTCCATCCGTTCCAGCTCTTTCTCGTCCTTATTAAAATCCTCATCCTCCCATGGCAATCGCCGTTTCTTCCACAAATGACCAAACATCCGACGGCCTAGCAGTTCGATCTTGTCCGAATAATCGATGTCCGCCTCATGCACCGCTTTGGCCTGCCAATCGTCCATCAGCCGCAACCCAATCTCCGTGCAATTCCGCATGTGCTTGTCACACGCCAGCGTCACCATCTCATCTTTTTGCTCCAATCGCCGTTCCTCATGCTGAATCCGGATACGGCCCAGTTCCACATTGTTTAAGGCTGCCACCGCAAACCCAATCTTCACCACGTCAGCATTCTTATCCCGCAATTGTCGCAGCAGCTTTGTGCACGCCAGCGATGCCGTCATCCGGATTAAATTATCACCGCTCGTCTCATTCACATCCGAGGCTTCTTCAGATAATTCTTTAACTTCATCCAAAAGCTCCTGCCTCTCCGCCCAGCGTTGATATCCCGTCAAACGCCAGTTCGAGATATTTTTTTCTGAGATAGCGGCGCTGCCAAAATAAGCTTCCATCGCGCTTTTTACCGGTGCCAGTTCATTCAGCCATTCTGCCAGCGATGAATGTGATTCTCCATCATCCAGCCGGCGATTCAACAGTTCCCTTATCGCCTTGGGCAATCGCGCAATCTTCCCCACTGATGTCCGGGTAGTGGGACAGGCGTCCCGCCTGTCTTCTGCCTGGTCCGCTTCACCATTCTCAGCCACCTTTTCGTCACTCATAACGCCCATTTTACCAGCCTCCCCGTTAAACCTATAGTTAGTCACTACCGCAATCGTTTAGTGGGAGTTCAAGCTTTAGCTTGTTGTATCTGTTCGCGTTACGCGCCGAGCGTGAACAACTAGGAGTCAAGTTTTTGTAAAATAAATTCTCTCCTATGCTAAAATACCCACTGCTTGCCACGTTTCAAGTGGCGTTCTTTGACATAGATGGTTTTCGGCTGTCGTTCGTGATATTGTAGTTCTTCGGCCCTGCCATTCACCCTCTCCTTAGGGAGACTTGAGCCGTTTGGGAAACGGCGAAAGGAATTTGTTCCGCTTAAGCGGAACGAAGGTCGCGTAGCGACCGAGCGAGCGGGTGCGAGCGAGTCAGCGCCGGGGTGAGGGAGAGCTATACTTTCACGCCTTTCCAAGTAGGCCCGCGGGTGCTACCCGCTCGGAAGCCTACGGAAGGCTACGGAAGGGGTCCCCCCTCCGATATGAGTGCAACAGTTTCATAAATTGCATCTTACCATTTGTGAAATTCAAAACGTTGCACTCTGCAATTGTCTCAACGACACATTTTATCAGAATCATTGGGATATTTCACAAAAAGCGTTCCGGCATATCCACTGCTAAAGAAGCATTACTCGCCGGTGCTTTAAATAGCATCGAATCTACAAAGAGCCGGAATTGCCTGTATTCCGGCTTTTCTCTTTTTTAAAGACCGTCAAAAGGCACGGCTGCTGTGAAGGTTACTGCTCTCCCATTGGTTCGTTCTTGTTTGACGGGAGAAATAGGCTATAGTGGGCGCACGTTTGGCGCCAGCTTAGCTCAGTGGTAGAGCAACGGTTTTGTAAACCGTCGGTCGTCGGTTCAAATCCGACAGCTGGCTCCACTTCTTAACCACTTCGCAGGACAATTATTTCGATGACGCCGCAGAGAGGAACGTGATCCTTCCCGGCAGGCGATGCCCTGGTTTTTTCCCCGTAATTCAACGCACTCGCATTGAAAACTGACGATGGAAAAGATGGCGATGGCGATGCGCATTAGAGAAAATTTTTCAGCGTAGCTTCGTCGCTTTGCGCGCCCAGCAAATACAAGTTATTGCCTTGGGTCCACGCGACCGTCATCAGGCCGTTGACCTTGCCAAATTGCTGTCCGGTGACCGTAGAGGCATCTTTGATCGCGGTGCGATCAATGACAAATAGCCAGAGGTCGCTGTGCTGCCCGCCTTGCGGCAGTTTGCCTGTGTTGAAACAAATCATCGTTGCTTTGGCATTCTGCCAGTTTTCTGCGGCACATCCCATGATGGTGACTTTTTGGAGTGCGGCAGGCAGGACATAATCTGACGGGGCATGATTTTGGGCGAGGTACGCCTGGATTTGCGCGGCATCATTGGTCGTCAAATTCATCTGATAATTGTTCAAGGCCACGTAAGCCATGGAAGCCTTGAAGTCATTCAAGGTGGAGTTGTCCGCCAGGTTGGTTTTGTGAGGCAAAGCAAAATAACCGACGATGGCCAGCGCTACGACGATGGCGGCCACGGCCACCGCGC
>Ga0335083_10003150_pt1 | contig 21514 bp, 17 predicted proteins | sample Lox_Sample_42_FD_206716 | JGI IMG/M metagenome (GOLD analysis project Ga0335083, IMG submission 206716) | Soil microbial communities from Loxahatchee National Wildlife Refuge, Florida, United States - Lox_Sample_4.2 | ecosystem: Environmental > Terrestrial > Soil > Wetlands | place: USA...
GGCGCAAGCGTCCCTCGACCATTCTGTGGATGCTGTCGCTCGGCCAGCTCATCACCTGGGGGCTGGTCTACTACACCTTCCCGCTGTTCGTCGTGCCGATGGAGAAGGAACTCGGATGGTCGCGCAACGACCTTTACGCCGCGTTGTCGGCCGGCCTCCTCCTGGCGGGTCTTTGCTCCATTCCCGTCGGCGCCTGGATCGATCGCGGGCATGGGCGCTTGCTGATGACCGGCGGCTCGCTGCTGGCGGCCGTTCTGATGTTCGCCTGGTCGCAGACCCATTCGCTCGCGATGTTCTTCGTGATCTGGATCGGGCTCGGTGCCTGCCAGTCGGTCACGCTTTATGAGCCCGCCTTCGCCGTGATCACACGCGTCTATGGCCCGCGCTTCCGCCAGGCCATCATGGTCATGACCTTCGTGGGCGGCCTCGCCAGCACCTTCGGCATCCCGTTCGCGCAGTTTCTGATCGATCGCATCGCCTGGCGGCCGACCCTGATCGTGCTGGCGGCGATCAATCTCGGCGTCGCGCTCTTCATCCACTTGCTGTTCGTGCCGGGGCCGAAGGAAGAGGCAATTCCGATCGGCCCGGGGAAGAAGAGTACAAGCGGCAAGAGCCCGCTCGCCACGGCGATCCGCGTGCCGGCCTTCTGGGGCCTGGTCGTCGCCTTCGCGGGCTACGGGCTCGCCTTCTCGGCCATGAGCTTCCACCTGATCCCGGTGCTCGCCGAGCGCAAGGTCGAGATGGGTGTGATCATGGCCATCATCGCCCTGATCGGACCCATGCAGGTGGTCGGCCGCGTGCTCCTGATGGCGGGCCAGCACCATGTCAGCACCATCCAACTCGGCGCGGGAATCTACTTCGCCTTTCCGATCTCCATGGCGATGCTGGCGATGGGCGTGAGCGACGTCTATGGCCTGATCCTCTTCGCCATCCTCTATGGCGTCGCCAACGGCCTGTTGACGATCCTGCGCGGCATGGCGGTGCCGGAATTCATCGGACCCGAAGGCTACGGCGTCGTGACGGGCGCGCTCACCATGCCGACCAACGTCATGCGCGCGGCCGGTCCGCTCGCTGCCGCCTTCGCTTGGAGTGCCTGGGGCAACTACACGCCCGTCCTTTGGGGACTGGCCGCCATCATGCTGGTCGCCGCCGCAGGCTTCGCCGCGGCGGCCATCCTGTCCAAGCGCGCGCCGGCCTACCCGAAGGTCTGACGGGTCTTCTGCCGTGAAGTCGACTACCATCGTCTCGGGGGCGTGAGGGAGTTCGATGCATGACGGCGAGCCGACGGACCGTGCTGGTGTGCTGCGACGGCCTGGGGCGCAACTGGGTGACGCCCGAGACGACGCCGGTCCTGCACGACTTGCGGAACAAGAGCCTGTGGTGCGCCGAGCATAGCGCGGTGTTCCCGTCCGTGACGCGCGCGTCGGCCGCATCGCTCGCCACTGGCTGCCATCCCGCGCGTCACGGCCTGCACGGCAACCGCATGGGCCTGTTCGAGGACGGCAAGATCGTCGTGCGCGATGTCGGCGCGCCGGATTTCCGCGATCATATGCGCCGCGCGACCGGCCGCACGCTGCTCGTGCCGTCGCTCGCCGAGCGTGTGGCGGCGGAGGGTGGATTCATCGCGTTCTCCAACGTCTCGCCGGGCGCCGCCTTCTTCCTCGATCCCGATGCGCACGGCTACGTCTATCACCGCAGCGGCAGCCATGGGCCCGGCGCGCAATCGCTCGATGCCATGCCGGTGAGCCACGATGCGGCCGGCGACTGGGCGATGACCGAGCGCTTTTGCCGCGAGGTGCTGCGCGAGCGCAAGCCCGCCATAGCCGCGACGTGGCTCTGCGATCCCGACCATACGCTGCACGGTGTCCCGCTCGGCTCGCCAGCACATACCGAGGCGCTCGCCGGCGCCGAGCGGTGTGTGGCCGAAATCTTCCGCACCGTCGCGCGATTGCGCGGCGAGGGTGAGGAGATCCTGCTGCTGGTCTGCTCCGACCACGGTCAGGAGACGATCGGCGCGGCGGTGAGCCTCGAGGAATGGCTGTCCGAACGCGGCCTGTGGCGGCAGCTCGAGGCTGGCGATATCGCAGTGGCCGGGCAGGGCACGGCGGCGCTGCTCTACGCGACCGACCGCGGCCGTACCGTGCTGCTCGGCGTGCTGGAGGAGATGGCGCGCCAGCCCTGGGCCGACGGTGTGTTGGTGGGCGCCGCGCTCGCCGAGCGGGGCTTTGCCGCCGAGGGCGGTGTGGTCGCGGCGGTCAACATGGCGCGTCGGCCCGATGCCAACCGGCACGGTGTCCCCGGCAAGCGCTGGGTGGTTTCCGAAGGCAAGCCGGTGCCGGTCGGTGCCGGCCAGCATGGCGGCTGGGGCCCGGACGAGACGCGGCCGTTCCTGATGATCAATGATGGCGGTCGAACGAAGGGCGAGCGCCGGGAGCCCAGCAGCCTGGTCGATATCGCGCCCACGATCGTGTCCTATCTCGGCCTGCCGGTGACGGGCTTCGACGGCGCTCCGCTATACGGCGTATAGCGCCAGCACCGCCTTGGCGGCACGCTGGGCGCGCTCGCGCGCATCGGCCGCGGTCGGCGCTTCCGCGACGCCCAGCAGCAGCCAGATCATCAGGTCGCCCATCAGCAGGGCGAAGAATTCCTGCCCGAGCTGATCGGGGGCGCCGGGGCCGATGAAGCCCGCCGCCTGGCCGCGGCGCATGATCTCGACCAGAGCGCGGCGATTGGGCTGGCGGCCGCTGGCATTGAGGATCTCGCCCAGTTCCGTGGCGGCGGGGGCTTCGGCGATGGCCAGCCTATAGATCGCCAGTACATGGGCGTCGGTGAGGATTGCGAGCGCGGATACGCCATAGGCGACCAGGGCGGTTTCGAGGGCATGGCGGTCGCCTATTTCGGACGGGGCGAGAGGGGCCTTCATCCGGGCCGCTGATGTCGCGATCAGCGCCTCGAGGATGCCGCGCTTGCTGCCGAACTCGCCATAGAGCTCGCGCTTGGAGACGCGCGCGCGGGTGGCGATCTCCAGTGTGCTGGCGCGTGCGTAGCCCTTTTCCATCAACACCCCGACCGCGGCGGCCAGGATGGTGCGTTGACGGGGCGGCAGGTCGTCGAGCGGCGTCGACGCGTGGATTTGTTTCGCTTTTTTGGCCATATTCGCCGTTGACTCGGTACCGAGAGGTACCGTACTTTTTGAGGAGTGGTACTAATAAGTACCATACACTTACGGAGGACACCATGGGTGTCGTTAACATCAAGAGCAGCCAGTCGCGCGAGCATCGTACGATGAACGAAGCCGGCTATCACCGCTGCTGGTATCCCGTTTGCCTGGCAAGCGACCTCGAAACCGGAGCGCTGGTCGGCCGGGACATCCTCGGCACGCGGGTCGTGGTCTATCGCGACCCGGCCGGAAAGCCGGTCGTTCAGAGCGCCTGGTGCCCGCATCTCGGCGCCGACCTCTCGGTCGGCCAGATCGTCGAGGGCAAGGTGCGCTGCCCCTATCACCATTGGTCGTTCGGCGCCGACGGCGCCTGCACCCACATCCCGGCCGGCGACAAGATCCCGTCGGCGGCGAAGATCTTCACCTATCCGGCGGCGGAGGCCTGGGGACTGATCTGGGCCTTCAACGGCGAGACGGCCGACGTGCCGGTGCCGCGCATTCCCGGCGCCACCGAGGACACGATCGTCTTCGAGGCGGCCGCGCGCGAGCCCCGGCCGTTCGACGGCTGGGTCGCCGTCTCCAACGGCGTCGATTTCCAGCACCTGCGCACCCTGCACGGACTGCCGAACGCAGTCATTCCCGACGAGATCGCGGTCGACGCTGGCGGCATCGAGTTCCGGATGGAGAACGCCTTCTATCTGCAGCATGGCCGCATCAGCGGCACCAGCGTCTTCGCCCAGCATCTCAGACTGGGGGGCAAGGATACCTACATGCTGTTCTGCGGCGCGCCCATCGAGCCCGGCTGGACGAGCGGCCTTTCGGTCGCGGGCGTACCGAAGGGCGAGGAGGCGCGCCTGCCCGAGGTGCGCGCCTGGATGGAGAAGCTGAACGAGGAGGATCAGCCGGTTCTGCGCAGCATGCGCTTCCGGCGCGGCCTGCTCACTGCATCGGACCGCCATCTCGGCCGCTACTTCAAGTATGTCGAGGAATTCCCGACCTTCCTGCCGCCGGCGTGACGTTTCTCTCTGGCGTTGCCGGGGCGCTGTTTCCGTGCTGAAAGAGCGCCTGATCAGGAGGAATCGCCATGCAGGAACGGCTTCAGTTCTACATCGACGGCAAGTGGGTTGACCCGGTCACGCCCAAGACGCTCGATGTCATCAATCCGGCCAATGAGGAGCCCTTCGCGCGCATTTCGCTGGGCTCCAAGGCCGACGTCGACAAGGCCGTCAAAGCGGCCCGTCGCGCCTTCGAGACCTATTCGCGTACGACGCGCGAGGAGCGGCTGGCGCTGCTCGAGAAGATCATCGCCGTCTACAAGGGCAAGTTCGCCGCGATCGCCGAGGCGATCAGCCTCGAGATGGGCGCGCCGATGTGGCTCTCCAAGGCAGCACAGGCCGCGACCGGCCTCGGCCACCTGAACGAGACGGTGAAGATCCTGAAGGACTTCGAGTTCGAGGAGACGCGCGGCAGCACGGCGATCGTCAAGGAGCCGGTCGGCGTGTGCGGCTTCATCACGCCCTGGAACTGGCCGATCAACCAGATCGTCTGCAAGGTGGCGCCGGCGCTCGCGGCGGGCTGCACGATCGTGCTCAAGCCCTCCGAAGTGGCGCCGATGAACGCCATGCTGTTCGCCGACGTGCTGCACGAGGCGGGCGTGCCGCCGGGCGTGTTCAACCTGGTCAACGGCGATGGGCCCACGGTGGGCGAGGCGATGTCGGCCCATCCCGGCATCGACATGATGTCGTTCACGGGCTCGACCCGCGCCGGCATCGCCGTCGCCAAGGCGGCAGCCGACACCGTGAAGCGCGTGGCGCAGGAGCTGGGCGGCAAGTCGGCCAATATCGTGCTCGACGATGCCGATCTTGCGAAGTCCGTTTCGTCCGGCGTGATGAGCATGATGCTCAACTCCGGCCAGTCCTGTAACGCCCCCTCGCGCATGTTCGTGCCGCGCAGCCAGAACGAGCAGGCCATCGCCATCGCCAAGGCGGCGGCCGAGAAGGTGAAGTGCATCGACCCCACGACCGCCGACGCCGGTCCGGGCACGATCGGCCCCGTGGTGAGCGAGGTGCAGTACAACAAGATCCAGGCGCTCATCCAGAAGGGCATCGAGGAGGGCGCGACCCTGGTCGCGGGCGGCCCCGGGCGCCCTGAGAACATGAACCGCGGCTACTACGTGCGGCCGACCGTGTTCGCCAACGTCACCAACGACATGACCATCGCCCGCGAGGAGATCTTCGGGCCGGTCCTCACCATGCTGGCCTATGACACCGAGGAAGAGGCGATCGCCCAGGCCAACGACACGGTCTACGGCCTCTCGGGCTACGTGCAGTCGGGCAATATCGACCGCGCGCGCTCTGTCGCCTCACGGCTGCGCACCGGCAACGTGCACCTGAACGGCGCCGGCCCGGATTTCGGCGCGCCGTTCGGCGGCTACAAGCAGTCCGGCAACGGCCGCGAATGGGGCGATCACGGCTTCGAGGAATTCCTCGAGACCAAGGCCGTGATGGGCTGGGCGCCCAAGCCCAAGGCGGCCTGATCCGCCTTAACCAACGAAAAAGCCGCCCGAGAGGGCGGCTTTTTTGCCGATCAGGAAAGATCCCTCGCTGCGCTCGGGATGACAGCCCTAACGGGCTGTCATTTGATCTTCGATTCCTTGAAGACGACGTGCTTGCGCGCGACCGGGTCGTACTTCTTGAGTTCGAGCTTTTCGGTCTTGGTGCGCGGATTCTTCTTGGTCACGTAGTAGAAGCCGGTGTCGGCGCTGGACACCATCTTGATCAGGATCGAGGTCGGCTTGGCCATGGTCTAATTCCTCTGGAAGGCGGGCAAATTAGTCGCCCGCCCGGCCCTGTCAACTGCCGAAAATGACCTTGTTCAACGCGCCATCGCCTGGTCGATCGAGCCCGTGCGGGCGGCATGGGCGTAGAGCGCCGGATCGCGCAACAGGTGGGTCGCGATATCGACGTCGCGCTGCGGCAGATCATCGCCCGGCGGGCAGATCTTGCGCAGATCGGCCACTTCCTGGGGGCTCGGGTTCCGCTCGGCATGCCAGTGCTGGAGCAGGGCGCGGTTGCCGTCGACGGCCGACGCGCTCAGCTCGTCGATGCTCGGGACCTTGGCACTACAGACGTTCGGCATGATGCCGAGTTCGTTCCAAGTGTAACCCGAGGGCGCCAGCAGCCGCGACCAGGTCAGCACCAGCTCACCGTCATTGGGCATGCGCAGCACGGTCTGCACGGTGCCCTTGCCGTAGCTCGTCGTGCCGACCACGGCGGCGCGGCCGCGATCCTGCAGCGCTGCCGCCACGATCTCGGCGGCCGAGGCGGAGTTGCCGTTGACCAGCACGACCATGGGCAATCCGACGGTCTTGCGGCTGTCGCTGCGATACACGCGCTGGCTGTCGGGATGCCGGCCCCTGGTCGAGAAGATCACGCCGTCGCCGATGAACAGCTCGGCCACCGACTCGGCCTGGTCGAGCAGGCCGCCGCGGTTTCCGCGCATGTCGAGGATGAGCCCGGCGAGCTCCGGCCCGATCTCGCGGCGCGCCTTGTCGATCGCCTGGATCAGCGTGTCGGTGGTGGCGGTGTTGAAGCCGGTGAGGTGGATCAGCGCATAGTTGCCCTGCCGTTCGTAGGCCACGGTGGTGGGCACGATGCGGTCGCGCTTGAGCGGAATGGTGAGCTGACTGCCCTCGGAGGCGCGCAGCACGGTCAGCGAGACGGGCACACCGACCTTGCCGCGCAGCTTGTGCACGACGTCGGACAGCGGATGCTCGACCATCGAATCGCCATCGATCGCCAGGATCTGGTCGCCCGCCTTCACGCCGCCGCGGCCGGCAGGCGAATCGTCCTGCACGGCGCGGATCATGATCTTCTTGTCTTCCAGGCGCTCGACCGTGATACCGATGCCGCCGCCGCCGTCGCGCTGGAAGCGATTGTCGCGGGCTTCGTCGGGATCGGCATAGCGCGTGTTCTTGTCGAGCTGCTTGGTGGTCGCCACCATGGCGCCCTTGATCAACGCCTGGCGGTCAGTCTGCTGGATCAGCGGCGAGGCGGCGGTCGAGGCGACGAACAACTCGGCCAGCATGTTGCCCCAGGCCCGGCCGTCGGCATGGTCGACCGGTTCGGTCCGCGTCAGCACGTCAATGCCGTCGCGCATCACGGTGAAGGAGTTATCGTCAGTCCTGAGCGACAACGACGGATCGGGGGCGGCGAAGCCGCGATATGTCTCGACGGCGATCTTGCGGAAATCAGGCTCGTTGACGTGACGGTCGCCGATGGCGCGATAGGCCTGCAGCACGACGCGCTCGACGCTGGCGTCCGCCGCGGCCGGACTCTGCGACGGCGGCGTGGACGCCGTGGTCTCGCAGGACGCGACCAGGGCAGCAGCGAAGAGGACCGCCGCGACGTGCGGCAGCCCGGGACGGAAAATGCGGATCAACGGCACCTAAACACCCTCGATACGACAGTAGCACGACCCATGAGCGTGCGACCACGGCTGGAGTCAGGACGAAATATCCAGTCCGCCGGGAGACGGCTTGGGAGACGCGACACGGTGGACCCACAGTAAGGCAATCACCGTGCCCTTGATGCGGGGTAGCAGAAACAAGGCCAAAGCGACCGACAGTGGCAGCCAGAGGAGCGCGTGGAACCACAGCGGTGGCTGGTCGTAGCGTTCCAATAGCAAAACCAGCGGGACAACAATATGGCCGACGATGAGAATCGCGAAATAGGCCGGGGCATCGTCGGCCCGGTAGGGCTCCAGCCCGAGATCGCAATTGGGGCAATGGCTGCGCATCTTGAGGAAGCTGCCGAACAGGCCGCCCTCGCCACAGCGCGGACAACGGCCACGCCAGCCGCGCCGCAGCGCGGTCCAGAAATCCACAGGCGTCTGGGCCGGTGCGTTGGCCACCGGAACATGGGAGGGGGCGGTCGACATCGCCATTGCCCCAACATGGCGGTTCGGCTCAGCGCCGTCGTCGCGACCGTTTGTCCCGCGCTGGTCCCCGATGCGCGACCGGACGACGCGGGGATTTCCGCATCGTTCCCCGGCCGTGCGGCAGGGCCTGCCGCTCGACGCGCTGGATCACATCCTCGATGTCGAACAACAGGCCCCCGGTGGCGGCGTCCGCTTCGAGCAATTTGACTTTCAGCCGGTCGCCGAGGCCGTAGGTTTCGCCCGTCCGCTCGCCGATCAGCAGTTGCCGGCCCTCCTCATGGCGGAAGAATTCCTGGCCGAGGCTGCGCACGGGGATAAGGCCGTCGGCGCCCGTGCCGTCCAGCGAGACAAACAGGCCGAAGCGCGTCACGGAAGTCACGCGGCCCTGAAAAATTGCACCTACGTGTGCAGCCATGTAGGCCGCGACGTAGCGGTCCATCGCGCCTCTTTCGGCCATCACCGCGCGCCGCTCGCACATCGAGAGATGCTCGCCGAATTCCTCGAAGCGCTTTTTGTCTTCTTCCGGTAACCCGCCGTCGCCCAAGCCATAGGCCGAGATCAGAGCGCGATGTACGACCAGATCGGGATAGCGGCGGATGGGCGATGTGAAATGGGCATAGCGTCCGAGCGCCAACCCGAAGTGGCCCAGATTGTTCGGGCTGTAGACCGCCTGGCTCTGGCTGCGCAGGATCGTCTCGTTGACCAGCCGCGACACCGGCTTGTCCGCGACCTGATGCAGGACGCGGTTGAGATCGGCGGGCCGCAGCCGCTGGCCGGTCGGCACGGCGATGCCGAGCGTGCCGAGGAACTCGCGCAGCGATTCGAGCTTGGCCGCGTCGGGCTGATCGTGCACGCGATAGAGGCAGGGCATGTGGCGCTGCTCCAGCGCCTGCGCCGCCGCCACGTTGGCCAGCACCATGAACTCCTCGATCAGCTTGTGGCTGTCGAGGCGCTCGCGCACGCCGATCTCGGCGATGCGGCCATCCTCGCCCAGCTTGACCAGCCGCTCGGGCAGGTCGAGGTCGAGCGCGCCACGCTTCTCGCGGGCGGCCAGCAGCACCTTGTAGGCGCCGTAGAGCGGCTTGATCACCGGCTCGAGCAGGCCGGCCGTCTCCTCGTCGGGCTGGCCGTCCATGGCGTGCTGCACGCGGTTATAGGTGAGGCGCGCGGCCGAGCGCATCATGGCGCGGTGGAAACGGTGCTTCTTGAGCTGACCTTCGGCGTCGATCCACATCTCCGCCACCAGCACCGGACGATCCTCGCGCGGCACCAGTGAGCACCAGCCGTTGGAGAGCTGCTCGGGCAACATGGGCACGACGCGGTCGGGGAAATAGACCGAGGTGCCGCGGCGGTAGGCGGCGCGGTCGAGCGGCTTGTCGGGGCGCACGTACCAGGAGACGTCGGCGATGGCGACCAGCAGGCGCCAGCCGCCGGGATGATCCTTGTCGGGCTCGGCGAAGACTGCATCGTCAAAATCGCGCGCATCCTCGCCGTCGATCGTGACCAGCGGCACCTTGCGCAGGTCGAGCCGGTCGCCGAGCGGGGCGGCGCGCGCGTTCTCCGCTTCCTTCTTGGCCGCTTCCGGGAACTCGACCGGGATGTCGTTGGCCGCGATCGAGATCAGGCTGACCGTGCGCGGGTCGCTCATCGGCCCGATGCGCTCGATCACCTTGGCGCGGCGCGAGAGCTCGCCACCGGCCTCCTCGATCCACACGATGTCGCCGGGCAGCGCGCCGTTCTTGTCGGCCGGCCGCACGTCGAACTCGCGTCGGAGCTTGCGGTCGGTCGGCGTCACCAGGCCGAGGCCGTTGCGGCCGGGCGGTTCCTCGTAGAGGCCGAGGATCTTCTTGGGCCCGCTGCCGAGACGGCGGATGATGCGGGCCTGATAGGTGTTCTTGCCGCGGCGCTTCAGCGAGGCCAGCACACGGTCGCCGACGGCGGGGGCCTGTCCGCCCCGCGCACCGTGCGGATCGATCTCGATGCGCGGCACCGGGCCGTCGGTTTCTTCGTCATGTCGTCGCGGCACGGCCAGCAGGTGGCCGTCGCCGTCGACCCTGGTGATTTCCAGGATAGTAATATCAGTCAATGCTTTTGGATCCTTGAATGTCTTCGCGCGGTCGGCGGCGATATCGCCGCTGTCGCGCAGGTCGCGCAGCAGAGCCTTGAGCTCGATGCGCTGGTCGCCCTTGATCCCCCAGGCTCGCGCGATCTCGCGCTTGCCGACCGGGGTGGCGCTGTCCTTGATGAATGCCAGCAGTTCGTCGCGCGTGGGGACCCGGCCCTTAGCCATCGGTTCCGGTACGCGGCGGCGGTTCTTCCGTTTTTGCCTTCGCCTTCTTCTTGGGCGCCGATTTCTTCTTGGCGGCCGTCTTTTTCGCGGGCTTCTCGCCCGCATCGTTGGCCGCGGCGGGCGCGGCCTTCTTCTTCGTCGCCTTGGGCTTCTTTCCGCCACCCTTGGCGGCGCGCTCGGCCAGCAGCGACACGGCCTGGTCGACCGTCAGCTCCTCGGGCTTCAGGTCGCGCGGCACGGTGGCGTTGATGCCGCCATGCTTCACGTACATGCCGTAGCGGCCGTCGTAGAGCTCGATGGGTGCTTCGTCATTGGGATGATTGCCGACGATGCGGATGGGCTTCACGGCGGCGCGGCCGCGGCTCGCTCCCTTGGCTTCCGCCAGAAGGGCGACGGCGCGGTTCATGCCGATCTCCAGCACGCTCTCATCGGCCGGGATCGATTTGTACTTGGGGCCGTGCTTCACATAAGGCCCGAAGCGGCCGACGCCGGCCAGCACCGGCTGTTGGTCTTCCGGATGCGGCCCCAGTTCGCGCGGCAGTGACAGCAGCAGCAGCGCCTTCTCCAGCGTGACGTCGTCAGGCGTCATGCCCTTGAGCAGCGATTGCCGCTTGGGCTTCTCCTTGCCCTCGGGCTCGCCGAGTTGCACGTAGAGACCGTACGGCCCGTTGCGCAAGGTCACGACCTTGCCGGTGACGGGATCGGTGCCGAGGATCTTGGGTCCATCGAGATTGGCGCCGGAGGCTGCGTCCGCTGCGGCATCGACGATGCCGAGCTTGCGGGTGAAACGGCATTCCGGATAGTTCGAGCAGCCGATGAAGGCGCCGAACTTGCCGAGCTTGAGGCCGAGGCGGCCGTTCGCACAAGACGGGCAGTCGCGCGGGCTCTTGCCGCCATTGTCGTTGGCCGGGAAGAAGTGCGGACCCAACTCCTCGTCGAGCTTGTCGAGCACTTCCTTGACGCGGAGGTCCTTGGTCTCGCCGACGGCGCCGGAGAATTCCTTCCAGAAGTCGCGCAGCACCTGGCGCCAGTCGACCTTGCCGTCGGAGATGTCGTCCAGCTCTTCCTCGAGATGGGCGGTGAAGTTGTATTCGACGTAGCGGGGGAAATAGGTCTGCAGGAAGGCCGTCACGATGCGGCCGCGATCTTCGGGAATGAAGCGCTTGCGGTCGAGCTTCACATAGTTACGGCGCTGCAGGACTTCAATGATCGAGGCATAGGTCGAGGGCCGGCCGATGCCGAGCTCCTCGAGCTTCTTGACCAGGCTCGCCTCCGAATAGCGCGGCGGCGGCTCGGTGAAATGCTGTTCCGGCACGACCTCGCGGCGCTCCAGCCCCTCGCTCTCCGCCACGTCGGGCAGGATGGAATTGCCTTCCTCGTCGGTCGCGTCCTCGTCCTTGCCCTCGTCGTAGAGGGTGAGGAAGCCGTTGAACTTCACGACCGAGCCGGTGGCGCGGAGCTGAACGCTCTTGTCGGCGCTCGCGATATCGACTGTCACCTGGTCGAGCACGGCCGATTCCATCTGGCTGGCCACGGTGCGCTTCCAGATCAGCTCGTAGAGGGCGAGCTGGTCTTTATCGAGATAGGCGGCCACGTCCTGCGGCAGGCGGAAGAGGTCGGTCGGGCGGATCGCCTCGTGCGCTTCCTGGGCGTTCTTGGCTTTCGACGTGTAGACGCGCGGGCTGCCCGGCAGATAGTTCTGGCCGTAACGCTCCTCGATCAGGCGGCGGGTCTGGCCGACCGCCTCGGGCGCGAGCTGCACGCCGTCGGTACGCATATAGGTGATGAGGCCGACCGTCTCGCCGCCGATATCGACGCCCTCGTAGAGCTTCTGGGCGATGCGCATGGCGGTGGCGGCGCCGATGCCGAGCTTGCGCGAGACTTCCTGCTGCAGCGTCGAGGTGATGAAGGGCGGCGGCGGGTTGCGGCGAACCTGGCGACGCTCGATCGACGCGACGGAAAAGGCGCGGCGCTCGATCTCGCGCACGGCCGACTCGGCCTGTTCCTTGGTCGCGAGGTCGAACTTGTCGAGCTTGCGGCCGTCGAGATGGGTGAGGCGGGCCTTCAGCGTCTGTTTCTTGGCCGTCCCGAAGAGGGCGTCGACCGTCCAGTATTCGCGGCTCTTGAAGACCTCGATCTCCGACTCGCGCTCGCAGATCAGGCGCAGCGCCACGGACTGCACCCTGCCGGCCGAGCGGCTGCCCGGCAGCTTGCGCCACAGGACGGGCGACAGGGTGAAGCCCACGAGATAGTCGAGCGCACGGCGGGCGAGGTAGGCATCGATCAGCGGCTGGTCGAGGTCGCGCGGATGGGCGACGGCGTCGAGCACCGACTGTTTGGTGATGGCGTTGAAGGTGACGCGCTTCACGTCGACGCCCTGCAGCGCCTTCTTGCGCGACAGGATGTCGAGCACATGCCAGGAGATGGCCTCGCCCTCGCGATCCGGGTCGGTGGCGAGCAGGAGCTTGCCGCCCTTGGTGATGGCCTTGGCGATGGCGTCCACGCGCTTCTGGGAGGAGGAGTCGACCTCCCAGTCCATGGCGAAATCCTCGTCCGGACGGACCGAGCCGTCCTTGGGCGGCAGGTCGCGGACGTGACCGTAGGAGGCCAGCACGGTGTAGCCGGGGCCGAGATATTTGCCGATGGTCTTGGCCTTGGCGGGCGACTCGACGACCAACACATCCATGGTCGAAACAAGCTCCAGTAAAAACTTAGGATCCGGAGCTAGATCACTGATTTACATCAGAGATACGCGGTTACCCCGGTGCCTTTCCAGGCGGCCTTCCAGCTCTAGGGCCAGCAGGACCTCCGCCACGGTGGCGGCGGACACTTGGCATCGACGTACCAGTTCGTCAACCGCGGTGGGGGTCGGACCCAGCGCCTCCAGCACCTTTGCAGTGTCTGTGTCGTCCGAAATTTGTGCTGTTTTCACAGTGGGTTGGGTGACGGAGTGCGGCAAACCGAACACACTTATAATATCGTTCGCGTTACGGGTCAGAATGGCCCCATCTCGGATAAGGTCATTTGATCCGGCGTACCTGGGATCGGCCGGCGAGCCCGGGACGACGAAGACCTCGCGGCCCTGCTCGGCGGCCCGATGGGCGGTGATCAAGGTGCCAGATTTGGCCGCCGCTTCGACCACCACGACGCCTGCCGACAGGCCGCTGACGATGCGGTTGCGGCGGGGAAAGGACCGGGCCACCGGCGGCGTGCCCCAGGGCTGCTCGGCCAGCAGGAGGCCTTGGCTGGCGATGGCGGCCTGAAGGTTGGCGTGCTCGGGCGGGTAGATCTGATCGATGCCGCCGGCCAGCACCGCGACGGTGCCGGTGGCGAGGGCGGCTTCGTGGGCGGCGGCATCGATCCCGCGCGCCAGCCCTGAAACGATGGTGAAGCCCGCAGCGCCGAGCTCGCGAGCGAGGCCTGACGCAAAACGCCGGCCGGCCAGCGAGGCATCGCGTGCGCCGACAATGGCCACCGTCCGGAGGGCGAGCAAAGCCGTGTCACCGATCACCGACAGGATGGGCGGCGCGTCGGGCAGGCTTGCCAGGGCGGCGGGATAGGCCGGATCGCCGAAAACGAGAAAGCTTCCGCCGCACGCCGCGAGCTTTTCCTCCTCGCGCGCGATCACGGCATCGGAGACGGTGGCGATCTCCCGGCAGGCGGCGCGCGCCGACCCGAAATGCTGCAGCGCTTCGTGGAAGCGGACCGGCCCGATGCGGGGACTGCGCGCTAGCCTCAGCCGCGCCCGGCGCTCCGCCGCATCGAGCCCGAGCGAAAGGGGACCGTCGAACATGCCGGCGATCCTATCGCGCGAGTTATTCCCTGTAAAACAACCATAAGTAGAATTCAGCGCCTTGCATGTTGGCGACAGGCGAGCGCGCCCAAGGTGCCGATGACGCCGAGAGCGGCGCCCAGCGGACCGAAGCCTTCGAAGCCCACGGTGGAGAAGGCGACACCGCCCAACGCGGCGGCGGCGATCCAGCCGAGACTGGCGAAGGCGCCGTTGAGGCCGAGCACGGTGCCGCGGATCTCCGCCGGCACGGCGGCGAGCGAGGCCATGTAGGACGGCCGGCCCAGAGCGTTCAGCAGCACATAGAGGAAGCCCAACGCGACGCTGACGGCGAGCCCGGGGTGCCAGAGGAAAAGGACGAGCGACGCGCCGCCCGATAGAGCGAGCGTCACGGCGAAGGTGAGCAGGCGGTCGTGCAGCCGGTCGGCCAGCTGCCCGCCCAGAATCGTGCCGGCAATGTTGCCCAGGGCGAACAGGCCGAGGGGGATGGCGATCTCGGCGAGCGTGAGGTGATAAACCGTCAGCAGGAAGGTGGCGAAGTAGATGGCCGCGAGCCCATAACAGGTGCGCTCGGCGATGCCGGTGAAGAGCAGGGCGACCACGCGTCCCGGCAACTTGCGCATGACGGCCGGCCGGCGGCCGGCCGCGGCCACGGTGCCGGCGCCGCCGCTCACCGTTGCCAGCAGGCTGAGACAGGCGACGAAGGCCAGGGCGGCGGTGCAATGCATCCAGCCGCGCCAGCCGATCGCCGAGCCGACCCAGGCGGCAAGCGGCACGCCGATCACGAGGGTGAGCGATTGGCCGCTCATCACCCAGCCCAGCGCGCGGCCGCGCTGGCCGTCCTCGACGCGGGCCGAGACCTCGGCGAAGACCACGCCGGAATAGGTGCCCGAGCAGGCGCCGGCCAGCGCGGCGAAGACCGCGACCCAGAGGAAGCTGCCGGCGAAGCCTTGCGCCACCATCATCGCCGAGAGGGCGAACAACCCGCCGACCAGCAGCAGGCGGCGGCCCAGCAGCTCCGACAGATAGCCGCCCAGCGCCGAGGCGACGCCCCAGGTGATCGACGTGAGCGACACGATATTGGCGACCAGCGAGACGTCGACCGCGAGATCGCGCGACATGTCGATCAGGAAGGGCGCGCGTGTCGTGCCGCTCGAGGTGGCGGCGAACGATCCCAGGCAAGCGGCGCCGATCAGGGCCCAAGGCAGCGCGCGAGAAGCCGTCATTGTGCCCGTATGGGGCTTACTTGCCCTGGCCGATCTTGGGCTCGGTGCCCTTGAGCAGGCGGCTGAGATTCTGGTGATGGCGATACCAGACCAACGGCACCATCAAGGTGATGGCGAGTGCCATCGGCCAGGCGTCGAAATACCAGGCCGCGGCGGCGCCGATGGCGGTGCAGAGCAACGAGGCGAGCGAGGAATAGCGGAAGACCGCGGCGACCAGCAGCCAGGCGACCGAGCTGATCAGGCCGATCGGCCAGGAGAGCGCCCACAGCACACCGAGCTTGGTCGCCACGCCCTTGCCGCCCTTGAAGCCCAGCCACACCGGGAACATGTGGCCGAGAAGGGCGCCCCAGGCGGCGGCAATGGCGGGATAAGGTCCCCACATCGCCGCGATCATCACCGCTGCGAAGCCCTTCAGCATGTCGAGCACCAGCACCGCGGCGGCAAGCTTCTTGTTGCCGGTGCGCAGCACATTGGTCGCGCCTATGTTGCCTGAGCCAATAGAGCGGATGTCGCCCAGCCCTACTGCTTTGGTCAGCAGCAGGCCGAAAGGTATGGAGCCCAGAAGATAACCTCCCACCGCGGCGGCGAGGATGGCGATGGTCGAGGACGGCATCTCGATCCTTAGGGTGCCAGCATCCGGCAGTTGGTCGAATCGACATAGGCCGTGGTCGGCGGGCCGACCAGGTCGGTCGAGATCTGCTCGCCCGGCGAGAGCGCCACGGGGCCGAGATAGGCGTCGCCCTGAGAGCGTCCGCCATTCAGGAAGCTGCACTGGACCTGGGCGTTGACCGTGTTGGGCGTGTTCGAGACGATCACGACCGAGACCTGCCAGTAGCCCGACGCACCGGTGAGGTTGCTGGCGCGCAAGGTCACCAGCGGCATGGGCTGGGAGAAGACCGGCAGCGGACGCGGCCCGGTACGGACCAGGTTGGGCTGCGGCTTGGGCGTCACGATGTCGGGCGGATGATAAGTGGCCGTCCGTGGATCGAAGGCGCGATCCTGATCCGGGGGCGGCTGGGTGCCGGGAGCGGCGCCGAGGGTGGCGTTGCCGCCGCCGGGCACGCTGAGCGGCGGCGGTGCGAGCGGCCGGCCGGCGAAGCCGCCGCCGCCGGATGTCGTTCCCGGCGGGGGCATGTTGGCGGCAGGTGGCGGGCTCTGCGTGAGCGGGGTGGGTTGCGGCGTTGCGGGCGGCGCGTAACCGACCTGCGTCTGCAGCTTGTCGTAGCAGGCAAGCCGCGACTGCGAATCGCTCATTTCGGAGCAGATCTGGATATGCCGCGTCAGCGCGTCGAGCAGATCCTCGCGCGAGCTGGGACGCGGCTGGGCCGATACGGCGCTCGCGGCCGTGGCGAGCGCCGCGCCGAGAAGGAGGGGATGTCGAAGCATGGTCTCGGGCCTCGTTATGCTTGAGGGGCGACCATAGCAGACCAGATGGCCGTTTCGAGGCAGTTAAGGTGCGCTTTAGGCGGCCGCCGCCGCCGGCGCGAAGTTGTCGTGACAGTAGATCGTGCGGCCGCCGACGATGGTGGCCATAACCAGGCCCTGAACGGGCCGCTCGTCGAACGGCGAGTTCTTGGTCTTGCTCCAGATGTCGCTGCGATCGATCTTCCAGGCATAGTCGGAATCGAACAGCACGAGATCGGCAGGCGCGCCCTTGGCGAGCCGCCCGCCGGGCAGGTTGAACAGTCGTGCGGGCGTGCTGGCCAGGCGCTGAAAGAGCTGCGGCAGGGTGATCTCGCCATTGTGTACCAGCTCGAGCGACACCGGCAGCAGGGTCTCGAGGCCGATGCCGCCGGGCTCCGCCTGGGCGAAGGGCACGCGCTTGCTGTCCTGGTCCTGCGGGCGGTGATCGGAGACGATGCAGTCGATCGTGCCTTCCTTGAGGCCTTCGACGATCGCCTGGCGATCCTTTTCCGAACGCAGCGGCGGCACCAGCTTGCCGAACGTGCGGTAGTCGCCGACCGCTATGTCATTCAGCGCGAAATAGGGCGGAGCGGTGTCGCAGGTGACCCTGAGCCCGCGCGCCTTGGCGGCAGCGATCACCTTCACCGATTCGGCGGTCGATATCTTGGAGAGATGCAGGCGTCCGCCGGTCATCTCGACCAGGCGGATGTCGCGCTCGACCAACATCACCTCGGCTAGTGGCGGGCTGCCGGAGAGACCGAGGCGTGTCGCCATCTCGCCGCTGGTCATGGTGCCGCCCGACAAGGTCGGTTCCTGTGGCAGGTGCACGATCAGCGCGTCGAAGGCCTTGGCGTAGTAGAGCGCGCGGCGCAGCACTTGGGCGTTGCCCACGGCATGGTCCGCATCCGTGAAGGCGACGGCGCCCGCCTCGGCCAGCAGGCCCATCTCGGCCAGCTCCTTGCCCTCCAGGCCCACCGTCAGCGCGCCGTAGGCGTACATGTTGGTGAGCTTGATCTGCCGCGCGCGGCGGGCCACGAACTCGATCAGCGAGGCGTCGTCGAACGGCGGCTCGTTGTCGGGCAGCAGTACCATCGAGGTGATGCCGCCTACGGCCGCCGCGATGCCGGCGCTCTCCAGGGTTTCCTTGTGCTCCTCGCCCGGCTCGCCGGTGTGGGCGCGCGTGTCGACCAGGCCGGGCGCGAGATGGAGGCCGCGGCAATCGACCGACTGGATGCCGTAGGGCGCGCCCGACGCGAACAAGTTGGGGCCGAAGTCGGCGATCTTGCCGTCGCTGATCAGCACCGCGCCGGCATAGACCCGGTCCGCGGTGGGATCGATGATGTGGGCGTTGATGTAGGCGGTGGATCCGGCGTGCGGCGGCGTCCCGCGCAGGATGTTGCCGCTTGTCATGCCGCGGCTCCGATGGCGTTGCGTCGGCCGCCGATCAGGGCCTCGAGGCAGGCCATGCGGACGGCGACGCCCATCTCGACCTGCTCGTGGATGACGGAGCGGTCGAGATCGTCGGCGACCTCGGAGTCGATCTCGACGCCGCGATTCATCGGGCCGGGATGCATCACCAGCACGTCGGGCTTGGCGATCTTGAGTTTCTCGTGATCGAGGCCGTAGAAGCGGAAGTATTCGCTGACCGAAGGCACGAACGAGCCCTGCATGCGCTCGGTCTGCAGCCGCAGCATCATCACGATGTCGACGTCCTTGAGGCCCGTGCGCATGTTGTAGTGGACCTCCACGCCCATGCGGTCGATGTCGGTCGGCATCAGGGTCGGCGGGCCGACCACGCGCACGCGGGCGCCCATGATCTGCAGCAGGTGGATGTTCGAGCGCGCGACGCGGCTGTGCATGATGTCGCCGCAGATCGCGACCAGCAGGCCCTGCAGGCTGCCGCGTCGTCGCCGGATGGTGAGCGCGTCGAGCAGCGCCTGCGTCGGGTGCTCGTGCTGGCCGTCGCCGGCATTGATGACGGTGCAGTTCACCTTCTGCGACAGGAGATTGACCGCGCCCGATTCCGAATGCCGCACGACGATCGCGTCGGGCCGCATGGCGTTCAAGGTCATCGCCGTGTCGAGCAGCGTCTCGCCTTTCTTCACGGAGGAGGTGGCGACATCCATGTTGATGACGTCGGCGCCCAGCCGCTTGGCCGCGACCTCGAAGGAGGTGCGGGTGCGCGTCGAATTCTCGAAGAACAGGTTGATCACGGTGCGGCCCGAGAGCAGGTCGCGCCGTTTGTCGATGGATCGGTTCTGGTCGATGTAGCTTTCGGAAAGGTCCAGGAGGCCCGAAATGGTTTCAGGCGACAGACCTTCTATGCCGAGCAAGTGGGGCAACCTCGGCACGCCCGCGCGTTTCTTTGTCACTAAAGCGCTGCTTTAACCACGCGACCGGTACAGCCGCAAGACGCTCACGTGGATAAAAGCACTTCGCTGCACAGGCAGATGCGTGCCGGCCCCTTGGGTGCCAGGAAATCGGCCCAGATGGCGTTGTGATGGGCAATGATCTGGACGGCCGAGAGGTGCGGGCGGTCGGCCGTGGTGTGACCATCCGAGGGCACGATCGTCGGCCAGCCGCGGGCCAGTGCCGTTCGCACCGTGGTGTCGACGCAGTAGTCGGTGGCGCAGCCCGTGACGATCAGTCGGTCGACGCCGTTCTCGCGCAGCACCTGATCGAGCGTCGTGTCGAGGAAGGCATCGCAGGATGTCTTGCGCACGATCGTGTCGTCGGGCCGGACCTCGAGCGCCGCCAGAAGGTGCCAGCCGGGCGCCTCGGGATGGTGCGGATCGCCCGGCGGGCCGTCATGCTGGATGAAGATCACGGCGCCGCCATCGGCGCGGACCGCGCGCGCCAGCTTGTTCACGCGGGCGACCAGGCCTTGCGCGTCATGGCGTGGGCTGTCGGAGCCGAACGAGCCCTGCTGCATGTCGATCACGATCAGGGCGTCGGTCATGGGACACCTCACATCGCCGGTCGCGGACCCGTATACCGCGCCCGGGGACGGATCAAGCCACCGTTTGCAGCCTGCTCGAGCGCATGCGCGATCCAGCCGACCGTGCGGCCCAGCAGGAAGAGCGCGAGGGCGGATTCCTGTGGCAGGCCGAGCGTCCGTTCGATGACCACGGTGGCGAAATCGATGTTGGGCGCCGCGCGCGTGAGCCGCCCGGCGGCCTCGGCGACCCGCATGGCGAAGGCCAACTCCGGCGCGTCGGGCGCGACCTCGCGCAGCATCGCGAGAAGGGTCGCCGCGCGCACGTCGCCGTCGGGATAGAGCGGATGGCCGAAGCCCGGCAGGCGGCCGGTGCGCTTGGTGAGCGCGGCATCGAGATCGCCCGCGTCCTTGAGTTCGTCGAGCAGGCTCGTCACATGCCGGGTGAGGCCGCCATGGCGCGGTCCGTTGATCGCGGCCAATCCGGCCTGTACCGCGCCGTAGAGCGTGGCGCCGGTCGAAGTGACGACGCGCGCGGCAAAGGACGAGGTGTTGAACTCGTGGTCGGCCGAAAGCACCAATGCGGCGCGGATGACCGGCACCTGTTCCGCCGGCACGTTCCACGCGGCGGCGAGCTGCTGATGCACCGGCGCGGCGGACATCGGCTCGCGGGTCGCCGCCGCCGTCAGCAGGCGCAGGATGCGCACGCCCGTCTCGAGCATGGCGCCGCGGTCCTCGATCCAGCTCGGATGATCCCAGCGCGCGGCCGCCGGCAGGAGGAGGAGACAGCGATCGACGGTCGCGAGGGTCGGCGTCGCGGCCCAGGCGGCGCGCAGCGCGGCGGACATCGGCGGCAGGTTGCCCGCCTCGAACGGACGATCGTCGCACTCCCAGAGGAGCTGCGCGACCTGCTCCAGGGAGGAGCCACGCGCCAGCCGTGTCGCATCGTGGCCGCGATAGAAGAGGTGGCCGCCTTCGATCAGTGTCAGCGACGATTCCAGCACCGGCGTGCCGAAGTCGAGGGCGTGGGCGGCAATCGACTCCGCCTTGCGGCCGACGTCGCGTTGCCGTTTCAGCCGCGAGACATCGTCGGCGCGGTAGCGCCGCTCGCGCCGCCCGGTCGTGCCCTCGGACCGCAGCAGGCCGCGGCTCACATAGGCGTAAAGAGTGGCGGCCGAGACGCCCAGCCGACGGGCGGCTTCGGCCGAACTGATCCAATCGGAGCTCATTTCTTAATATTGATCGAAGTGATCAATATTGACAATACATACGTCTGACCCCTCTTTTCCTTCGAACAACTGAGGGGATTTTCGATGCTGCAGACACGGGTGAATGCCGGGCTGGACGGGGTGGTCGTGGCCGACACGATCATGAGCGAGGTCGATGGGGAGGAGGGCCGGCTGGTCGTGCGCGGCCATGCCTTGCAAGAGCTGGTGGCGACGCGCGGCTATGAAGGCGTCGCGGCGCTGCTTTGGGAAGGCTACGGCGAGGGCGGCGGTAACGAGACCGCCGTGCGCGACGGGCTGGCGGCGGCGCGCGTGCGCGCCTTTGCCTTGGTTCCGAAGCTGCTGAGCGCCGCCGAAGGACTGACACCGGTCGAAGGCTTGCGAGTCGGGCTCGGCATGCTGCCCGATTCCGATCCGATCCCGCATCATTATCTGGTCTGCGGCGCATTGCCGGTTTTCCTGGCGGCGCTGCTCAATGCGCACAAAGGGCTGTCGGCCATCGCGCCCGATCCATCGCTGACCACGGCGCAGGATCTGCTGCGCAT
>Ga0335083_10003151_pt1 | contig 21504 bp, 23 predicted proteins | sample Lox_Sample_42_FD_206716 | JGI IMG/M metagenome (GOLD analysis project Ga0335083, IMG submission 206716) | Soil microbial communities from Loxahatchee National Wildlife Refuge, Florida, United States - Lox_Sample_4.2 | ecosystem: Environmental > Terrestrial > Soil > Wetlands | place: USA...
GGCCGGGATGCGCCGCCGGCCGGCACAATCGGGTCACGGGCCTGCGGGGATGCGCCACCGGCCGGCACGGACGTGTCACTTGTCGGAACGGGGGCGCCACCCGGCGGCGCGGCCGGCGCGCCACCCGGCTCGGCACGGGCGGTCGCGGGGCCAGGCGGCCCGCCAGTTGCCGCCTGGCCGCCCATGGGGAAGCTGCCGCTCGTCATGACGGATAGCGGTGCCGCGCTACCGCCGGCCTGCCGCCACGACGGCGTCCGCCGCTTGCCGGGAGGCCGCGCCGCCGTCCGGCCGTGGGTCGAAGCCCGCGAGCGGGCTCTCGTCGCAGTCGTGCGACGGCGGGCGGCGGACGGCGATGGTCACCGGGACAGGGCCGCTCTTTGCGCCAGGACCGCCACTCCGCCCGCCGCCATGCCCGCCACCGCGGGGCGCGGTGCGGTGCGAGTGGTCGACCGAGGGGCGCGGCACCGGCAGGCTGGGCGATGAGGCGACCGAGGCCAGCGCCGTCTCGCCGTAGCCTTGCACGCACTCCGGGTCGGGGCCGTCCAGCGGCAGGCCGGTGAAGAACTTCGCCGCCATGCAGCCGCCGCGGCAGGAGTCGTAGAAGCCGCAGGACTTGCACGCGCCGCCGGTGTCCGGCTTGCGCAGGTCGGCGAATAGCGCCGAGGTGCGCCAGACCGACTCGAAGCCCCCAGCGGAGCGCACGTTGCCTGCCAGGAAGTTCTCGTGAATCGCGAACGGGCACGCATACACGTCGCCCACCGGGTCGATTAGGCAGACCACCCGCCCGGCGCCGCACAGGTTGAGCCCGGGGAGTGCACCGCCGAACGCCGACAGGTGGAAGAACGAGTCGCCGGTCAGCACCTGCTCGCCGTGCGCCACCAGCCAGTCGTACAGCTCCTTCTGCTGCGACGGCAGCGGGTGCAGCTCGTCCCACACGTCCGCGCCACGTCCCGAGGGACGGAGCCTGGTCAGCCGCAGCTGGGCGCCGTACTCATCGGCGATCGCCTTGAACGCGTCGATCTGCGGAATGTTCTGCCTGGTCATCACGACCGACAGCTTGAACCCGCGGAAGCCGGCGTCGCGCAGGTTGCCCATCGCGCGCATCGCGGTGTCGAAGGACCCAGGCCCGCGCACCGCGTCGTTCACCTCGCGGGTCGCGCCGTCCAGCGAGATCTGCACGTCCACGTAGTCGGAGGCGGCAAGCCGCGCCGCGGCGGCGGCATCGAGGCGCACGCCGTTGGTGGAGAACTTCACCCCGACGTGGTGGGCAGTCGCGTAGTCGACGAGTTCCCAGAAGTCGGGCCGGACCGTCGGCTCGCCGCCGCCGATGTTGACGTAGAAGACCTGCATCCGCTCCAGCGTGTCGATGACCGCCTTGCACTCGTCGGTGCTCAGCTCGCGCGGGTCGCGGCGGCCCGACGACGACAGGCAGTGCACGCAGGACAGGTTGCAGGCGTAGGTGAGCTCCCACGTCAGGCAGATCGGCGCGTCGAGGCCGAGCTGGAAAAGGTCGGTGAGCTTGCCCGGGGAGGCAGATCCGGCGGACCCCGCGGCGCCGCCGTGAGGTGCCATGTCAGGTGCGAGAGTCATGCGAGATCCGTTCGGTGATCATCTGTGAGTCGGCGAGCGCGCCGAGCGCGCGAGCGTAGGCGGGAAGCTCCGCCGCCGTCACGCCGGAAGCGGTGCACGCCGCGCGGGCGCTGGGGTGGTCGGCCAGCGACCTGACCACCGCCAGCACCCGCTGGTTCTTCAGGAATGACAGCCGCCTGGTGCCGAAGTGATACAGCAGCGCACCGAACGGCTCGGGGCGCATCGACACCCGCGGGTCGACCCGCCAGGCGCGGTCGAGGTCGAAGGTCACGACTGAAACCGGGCTCGCGTGCCTAGTAGACGCCGCACATGCCGTCGATCGAGACCTCTTCGACCAGCAGCTCGTCGCTGGTCAGGGCTTCCGTCTCCGCCTCGTGCCCAGTGTTGGAGACTTCAGGCATCGGAACCTCCGGAGCAATAGTGGCACCAAGTGCCAGTGTCATTGAACAGGAGCCTAAACGGCACCATGTGCCGAAATCAAGATCCTCACGGTTTGTTACCGTTCAAGAGGCACGGTGAGGCGTAAAATTGGGCATCCCCCCAAGGAGGAGACGGTGACACCTGTGCCGGCAACGACGGCGGCGCGGCCCATCGGCGCGGACGGCCGCCTCATGATCGGCGGTCACGGACAGCCGGGCCGCCGCCGGGTTACCTCACGGGCTGAACTGGAACAGACGGCGTTCGCCCTGTTCGCCGCGAACGGGTTCGACGCGACCACCGTGGACGAGATCGCGGCGGCCGCAGGCATCGGCCGGCGGACCTTCTTCCGCTACTTCCCGTCAAAGAACGACGTCCCGTGGGGCGCGTTCGAGGACGAGCTCGAGCGGATGCGCGCCAGGCTGAGGGCCTGCCCGCCCGACATGCCGCTGATGGACGCGGTGCGGCTGGCGCTGATCGACTTCAACCGGGTCACCCCGGCGCAGATACCGCTGCACCGGCGGCGGATGGAGCTGATCCTGCGGGTTCCCACGCTGTTCGCGCACTCCACGCTCCGGTTCACCGCCTGGCGCGAGGTGGTCGCGGAGTTCGTCGCGGAACGGACTGGGCGGCACCCCGGCGACCTGGCGCCCCAGGCGATCGCGCACGCCGTACTCGGTGTCTCGGTCGCCGCCTACGAGCACTGGCTGGACGATCCCGGCTCGGACCTCGGCGCCCTGCTCGATGACTCGATGCGCCAGCTCGGCTCCGCGTTCGGCACCCTGCTGAATTAAACCGAACCTGACGGTCGCCCGCTTCGTTACCTTCAGTAGGCATTTGACTACTAAAGGGTGATGAGGCGTCATGCCCGAGGAACAGCACGCGTCCGGCGCACGGCTGGCCGCCCTGCGGGCGAGCGCGGGCGACGCCTATGACGCGATCGTCGCGGCCGATGACGCGCTTGGCGTGCTTGCCGGGCGCCGGGTGGCCGCGGAGCGGGTGCTGCGCGACGTCGCCATGCTGCACCAGGTGGCCGCGCGCGCCTCCGCAGCGCACGCGCGGGCCAGGCCGGGTCCCGTCGCCCTGCTGGCGAGCCGTCTGCGAGCGGGACGCGAATGGCGTGAGCGGCGGTCCATCCTCGCCGCGGCGCTGGCCGACGCGGAGCGGCTGCTCGCCGACACCCAGCAGGCCCTTGCCGACGTGAAACAGGAGTTCGCCGCGCGGCTGGCGGCCCGGGCCGAGGCGGTGACGTCGTTGCGGCGGCTGACGCAAGAGTGCGCGGCGGCGTGCGAGGAACTGGCCGCCGCTGGGGAAACGTGAGTTCCGCCTGCGTCGTTCCGCGTGCCGCCGGCGTCGGCGGGGCGCCTGGTGGAACAATGGGCCTGTGCTTGATCACGTGGGTATGCAGTGCACGGACCTGGTCGCGAGCGCGGCCTTCTACGACGCCGTGCTTGCACCGCTCGGCGCGCAGCGGATCATGGACTTCGGCTCGGCGATCGGCTATGGCGTGCCGCCGCACCCGGACTTCTGGATCTCTGCGCAGGAGACGGGAGAGGGCTTCAGGGAGTCGCACCTGGCGTTCACCGCGCCGAACCGCGCGGCCGTGCGGGCCTTCTTCGACCTGGCGGTCGCGCAGGGGGCGGAGGTGCTGCACGAGCCCCGGCTGTGGCCCGAGTACCACGCGGCGTACTACGGCGCCTTCGTCCGCGACCCGGAGGGCAACAACGTGGAGGCGGTCTGCCACCTGCCCGAGTAAGGCTGGCGGCGCGTCCTGGGCTCAGGGCACGGCGGGCACGACGCTGCGCTGTGTTCCCCGGACGACGATGAGCTGCTCGTTGGTCACCGGGACGATCTCGCGGACCTGGGTGCTCTCAAGCAGCGCGCGGTGCCGGTCCGCCCGCGCCGGGTCGCCGTAGTGCGCGACGACGGAAAACGGGACGAGCCCCATCGCCGTCGTGGTCGCCAGGTCCGGCGCGACCGACGGGCGCGTGGCCGGTGACACGACCGGCAGCAGGTCGGGTGTGGCCAGGTGCGCGCCCGCGCTGATGCCGACGTAGACAAGCGAACCCTCGGCGACGCGCGGCGGGACCAGCTTGGCGAAACCGGAGAGCAGCGCATGCTGTAGCAGGTAAAACGCGCTCCCGCCGGTCACGAACACCAGGCCGGCGGCGTCGAGAAGTTCCGCGACCTGATCCGGTGACGCGCCGGTGAGCGTCGCCGTGGTGACCGGAAAGCCCATCGCGGCAAGGATCCGCGGTTCCTTTGTCGGGTAGTCCTGTTCGTCGAGCACCTCGGCGGCCGTCGGGACGTAAAGCACGGGGGTGTCGGCGGGACGGCGGTCGAGGAGCAGGGGCAGCGCGTCGAAGCGGTCCGACCCGAGGATGACCGTCTGCACGGACGACAGGCTACGCGCCGGCGGACGCACGCGGGCGGCGTTAGCATGGCCGGATGCCTGCCGCCGCAGACCCCGGTTCCTGGCCCGCGCTAGCCGCCGCGCACTGGCCGGACGTCGCCGCGCGGGCACGGCGGCTGCTCGTGGTGCCCGTCGGGTCGCTCGAGCAGCACGGGCCGCACCTGCCGCTCGACACCGACACCAGGATCGCCGCGGCCGTCGCGGAACGGGCATGCGCCGCCCGCCAGCACGTCGGGCTCGCGCCGGCGATCGCCATCGGCGCCAGCGGCGAGCACGCGGACTTCCCCGGCACGCTGTCGATCGGTCATGTCGCTTTGTCGACATTGCTCGTCGAACTCGGCCGCCACGGGTCGCTGCACTGGCCGGCCATGCTGCTCGTCAACGGGCACGGCGGCAACGTGACCGCGATCGGGGACGCCATCGCGACGTTGCGCGCCGAGGGCAGGCAATGCCACGTGTGGCATGCCGGGATCCGGCCGTCCATGCTGGCGGGAACGCCGTCGCCACGGCCGGTCATCGACGCGCACGCCGGCCGCGTGGAGACCTCGCTCATGCTCGCGCTTGCGCCGGGCGACGTGCGGCTCGACCTCGCCGCGCCCGGCGATACCCGTCCGCTGCCCGACATCATGGCGGACCTGCGCGCGCACGGCGTGCGGAAGCTCAGCAAGAACGGGGTGCTCGGCGACCCGGCGGGTGCGAGTGCCGCCGAGGGCGAGCAGCTGCTTGCCTTGCTTGTCGCGGACCTCGCGGCCGTGATCGACACCCTGACGGCAGCCGGCCAGGAGGCAGGCGCACGGTAGGCGGCGGCTTCACCGGGCGGCTGGCCTCGCCGAGAGGCAGGCGGCTGCGCCGCTTGTTGCTGTTATCAGTTTTCGAGGCCGGGCGGAATGGTGGTGGTGCCGGTCTTGTAGCCGTCGGAATTCATCAGGCCAAGCAGCGCCGACTCGACGGCGTCCGGGTCCGCGATTGTCGCGAGGATCTGGGTGGGCACGGCGTGGCGGTCGCGGATGATCGCGAGGAAGAGGTGCTCAACGCCGACGTAGCCGTGCGACATTCCGCGCGCGGCCTCTTCCGCTGCACCGAGAACGCTGAAATACCGAGGCGTACGAATCGGGGCTGCCGTGTCGCTCATACACCGAGCGTAAGCCCACCCGCAGGAAGAATCCCCTTCGCTCCAGCGCTTAAACCCCACTGGTCACATTCGCCCCAGCACGCGGGCGATGATCACGGAAATTCTGATCATGACGGAAACCCTGCGCGCGCGGAGCGTTAATTTCCGCCAGGATCGCTATTTCCGTGATCAAGCGCCCTGTATGGCTAGATTGATGGTATTTGCTGGCGCTCCGCGCTACTTCTGGCCGACGGGACGAACTGCGAGGGGTCGGCCTGGCTGGTGATCCAGTTGTCGATTACCGGGCTGGATTCCCATGAGGTGATCAGCGCGTAGCGGGGCTTCGGGCCTGGGTGCCATACGACGTGCCACAGCCGCTCGGTGTCGATGACGACCTGCTTGCCCGGGTGCAGCGGGATGCGGGTCTCGGTGGACGGGTCGTCCTTGTCCTCGCGCAGGATGAAGACCGTCTGGTCCGCGGTGTCCGCCAGCTCGAGCCAGGAGCGGATCACCCAGCCCGTGCCGTCAGGGTTGAGCCGGTTGTTGTCGTCCCGGTGCAGGCAGCGCAGTGCCTCCTGCTCGCTGCTCGGGTTGAGCTTGATGACGCGAACCCGGCCGTACTCCCCGCCGATGCTCTCCACGTAACGAGCAAGGCTCGGCGCGATCTCCCTGTTGGACGTCCAGATGCCGCCCTTGTCCGGCTTGCCGTGATCCCAGAAGCCGCGGCAGTCCATTTCGCCGGTCGCCGAGGCAAGCGGCGCGAAGTTCGTGTCGCCGCCGCTCTTCCAGTCCAGGTATTCCAGCCGCTCCCACTCGCGCGGCGAGATCGCCGGGCCCCGATAGTCGCCGAGCACGGCATAGCCTGTCTTCGCCAGGATCTCGAGCTTGCGATGCATGAATCCCCCAGTCGTGTCTATCGCCACATTGACCCCGTTCAGCGGCGTACCCATGAATACAGAGCGTCACGCGCTATCACCTTAAGTGATTTTACTGTGAAGGGCCGCCCCAGACGCATGGCATCATTTCGACAATGATCACTTACCGGTGCTGTTCCGCCGCAGCGTCACCGTTGGTCTTAAAACGCCACAACATGCCTATTGGTTGCCTAGATAACACAACCAATCAATTACTCCTGCTCAGGGCCACCGGAATGCGACCGTTTCCATTCCGGAGAAAGCACGTAAGCCGTATAGTCAGGCCAGGACAAGGGTTCATGACGATCCGGGCAAGGTGGACGTCAGGGTCGACGGACGTGAGGTCAAGGTCTTCGGCTCCGTGGACAGCTACTGGACGCCCTTCCACGCATACTAGCGCTTCGGCTCGCTCGACGACCTGGCGCGGGCAGTCGCCGAGACCATCGGGCAGCCGGAGTAGGGCCGGCCATGGTCTTGTTCACGCGCAAGAATCAGGCCGACCTGAGCAAGGCCGAGCGTGACCGCTTCGTCCAGGCCGTGCTGAAGATGAAGAAGGACGGCATCTACGACTGATATGTCCAGACCCACATCGACAGCATGTGGATGCGGAATGACGGCGGCATGCCCAGGTGGGCGCACATGCGGCCCGCCTTCCTGCCCTGGCACCGCCAGTTCATCCTCGATTTCGAGAATGACATGCGCAAGGCGGACGCCGCCCTGACCGGCAAGACGAGCGACCTGAGCCTCCCGTACTGGGACTGGATCAACTTCCGGTCCCGCGCGAACTTCCTGTTCTGGGGCGTGCTGTGGAGCGAAGACTTCATGGGCTGGGACGGCGACGGCCCGCCTGACAACAAGGTGACCGCGTGCCACGAGCCGCCAGTGCCTGCTGTCGTGCCGAAGTGGGACTCGCCAGCTGCCGGGCGGATGTGATCAGCGTCGGCTGAGAGTGACGTGGGTGACGCCGCTTGGGCTGTTCACGGCCTCGATCTGGAAGTGGTCTTCGAGCCCCTCTAGCCCGTCCCACAGCCGCTCCCCGCGCCCTAGCACGATGGGCACCACGACGATGTGCAGGTAGTCGATCAGGCCGGCGGCCAGGAATTCGCGGGTGGTGGACGGACCGCCGCCGATGCGGATGTCCGCTCCGGCGGCAGCCTGACGCGCCTGCGCGAGCGCCTGGGCGGGGCTGGCGTCGAGGAAGTGAAACGTGGTCCCGCCCTTCATCTGGACGGAGGGCCGAGGATGGTGGGTGAGGACGAAGACCGGCGTGTGGAACGGCGGGTTGTCTCCCCACCATCCGTTCCATTCCTGGTCCGGCCAGGGGCCGCGATGAGGGCCGAACTTGCCCCGGCCCATGATCTCGGCACCGATGCCCTGTTCCCATGCGCTGGCGAAAGCGTCGTCGATGCCGACGTCGCCGCCGGGCTGGCCTTGCATGGCGTGGAACGTGCGGGTCGCGAAGAACCATTCATGCAGCCGGGTCCCCGCATGCCCGAACGGGGCATCCAGGGCTTGCGCCTGGCCGGTGCCGAACCCATCAAGCGATACCGAGAAGTTGTGCACTCGCACTCGCGGCACGATGACCTCCTAACATGTTGTTTCGCGGCGGCCCGGCCCGGTGCCGCATGCCCGCCGTCAGTGAGGACGATCCGCGTGGCAGAAAGTCATCGTCCGCGCCGCTGGCCAACCGGTGAGGTCAGGCAGGTAGGCGACGCACGCCGCCCAGAGCATTCTCAACGGGTTCACTCGCTGGATGATCTTGGTTTTAATTCGCGGGTTACTGGAGGTTGCCCGGGTTGATTGGGGTGCCGGTGCGCTCGTTCATGGCGGCCAGGTTGTCGCTGGCCTTGTACTTGTCCGCGGCGGGACCGTCGGCGAAGGCGCGCAGCACGTTGGTGGTGACCGCGCGGACGAACGTCGGGGTGGAGCCGCCGATGCCGTGCGGCTGGTCGCCGTAGATCGCCTCCACCCAGCGCATCGTGCCGCTGTTGTAGACGCCGGCGCCGCCCTTGTGCGTGTAATAGGCGGAGTCGCCGTAGCTGGCGACGCCATTGCAGGTCAGCGGCGAGTGGGAGAGCACCTCGATTGGCCGCTCGACGGGGAAGGCGGGGTCCACCCGGTCGTATTCGACGCCGACCAGATGCGGGAAGCTGGCGCCCTTCGACACCCCGGTGCCCTGGTAGACCCAGCTCTTCGGCGCGGACACCACGAACGATGCGTCCACCGGGTAGCCCTCGTAGATGGTGCCGATCAGCGACGACTCCGGGTCCGAGTTCGGCGGCTCGCGCCAGTCGCTCGTCACCTCGGTGGGGTCCTTGTGGTACTCCGGGTCGGCGGTGTAGTCCGTCTTGTAGCAGACCACCTGGCGCGCCGCGCCAAGCGTGGTGGACTCGAGCCTGGTCCTGCGGAACAGGGCGTTGGCGCCGAAGAAGGCCAGGTTCACGCCCTTATTACGGGCCGCGGTGACGTTGGTCCGCTCCTGCGGCGTCCAGTACTCGTCGTGGCCCATGGAGATCAGCGCGCTCGCCCCGTCGAGCAGGTGCGGGTCGGCGGCGATGTCCATGCTCGTCACGTACGCCAGGTCGAGGCCGCCGGGCTCGATGGTCAGGTGCTCGGCGAGCTTGATGATGTTCCGTTCGTAGGTGAGGAACATGTTGGCGCCGTTGTCACCGTAGGGGCGGTCGAGGCTGACGACGAGCGAGCGGTCGCTGTAGGCGCCGTTCGGGCCTTTATAGAGGTCGTAGCCGCCCCAGGTGTTGTAGGCCTGCCAGGTCTGCACGCAGTTCTTGAGCACTACCTTGCCGGCGCACGACTGCGAGCGGACGGTGACCGGCACGTACCGCTGCCCGCCAGAGGCGGCGTGCAGCTTGAGCAGGTAGGCGCCGGCCGGCCAGTCGTCGGTGGGGATGTGCAGCACCGGGTCCCAGTCGGTGGTTACCGTATTCGTCGCGCTGGTCACGGTAGCGCGCTTCTGCGCGCCGCCGCGGATCGTCTTGGACTTCCACAGCTGCCGCGCGCCGTGGCCCTGGTACCAGCCGAGCCGGTAGGCGGTCACCGTGAAGGAGCGCGCGGTGGTGGAGACGAACAGCGGGAACTTCTCGCCCGCCTGCACGCTGGCCAGCCCTGCGTAACCCTCGATCTCGTGCTCCGCGCCGAGGTGGTGAATCACCCAGTCCGAGGTGCCAGGAAGCTTATTCTCCGGCACCGGGTTGCGCCACGGACGAGCGCTCACCGCGGCGGGCCGGCCCCCGGCCGAGCCCGCGGCGTTAGTGCAGGCCGGCACGGTGCCGGCCACGCCGGCCGCGGCCAAGCCGAGAAACGCCCTGCGGCTGGTCTGGTCGCTCATCCCGGTAAGCATGCCACGCGCACCGCGGAGGTATGCGGGCACTCCGCGAACGTCATCACATACTCAGAACTTGGCGTTCCTCGGCGGGCGCGGTTAGCCGAGGGCGTCCAGCAGCGGCGCCAGCGCGGCCGGGTCGTCGCCTGGGGCGGTCAGGATGACGCCGCTGACCAGGGGGCGGGCCTTGGCGAGCAGCGAGACGGCCAGGTCGAGCCCGGCCGCGCGCCCGCCGCTGCGCCCCGCCCGCTCCATCACGTCAAGCGTGGCGGACGGGATGGTGACACCGGGCACCTCATGCGCCAGGTAGTCGGCGTCCTCGAACGAGGCCAGCGGTGTGACGGAAAGCAGCAGCGGCACGCCCGTGCCGTCGAGCGCCTCGACGAGCCGGATCAGCGCGTCCAGCTCGTAGACCGGGCGGCAGATGAGGAACTGGGCGCCGGCCCGCAGCTTCGCGCGGACCCTGGCGAGCTCGGCGTCGTGGTCGCGCGCCGTCGGGTTGACCCGTGCGCCGATGCAGAACGAGGTGCGCGCGGTCAGCGCCAGCCCGTTGGAGTCACGCCCGGCGTTGAGCCCCGCGAGCAGCGCGGTCAGCCCGACCGAGTCCACTTCCCAGGTGCCGTCCACCGCCGGGTAGTCGCCGAACACCGGCGGCGAGCCGGTGGTGGACACCACCGAGCGGACGCCGAGCGCGTGCGCGCCGAGCAGGTCCGCCTGCAGCGACATGATCGACTTGTCCCAGGTGGTGATCGTGGGGATGGTCTCCACCCCGACCCGCTGCTGGAGCGCGAGCGCCATGTTCAGCGAGTCCATGTGGGTTCGCGCGTTCTCCCTGGGCTGCACGAAGACCAGGCCGATGCCGCGGTCGGCGAGCTCCGCCGCGGACCGCTCGGCGTCGCCGGCCCAGCCTGCCGCGGGCGGGGTGATCGCGGCGGACACAACGAACCGGCCGGAGGCGAGGTGGTCGGCAAGCGAGCCGGAGGCGGGGCCGCCGGCCATCGGCTCGGCGATGCGGGCCGCCGCGGCCCGCGGCGCCACCTGAGGGCGCGGCTGCGGCGCGGGCTGCGTGCGCAGCGCCTCGGCGGCGGCCCTGATGTGCGTCGGCGTGGTGCCGCAGCAGCCGCCGACCAGGGTCACGCCCGCGTCGGCGAACCGGGTCAGGTAGCGGGAGAAGTAGCCGCCGTCGATGGCGAACTCGAACGAGCGCGGGCCGGTGCGGCGCGGCTGGCCGGCGTTCGGCTGGGCGCTGACCGGCACCGCGGAATAGCGGACCAGGTCCTCGGCGACGACGAGCATCCGCTGCGGGCCGACCGTGCAGTTGGTGCCGATCATCGCCACGGGCAGCGCGGACAGCACGGAGGCGACCTCGCGCGGCGTCTCGCCGCCGAGGGTATGCGCGTCGTCGGCGAACGTGGCCTGGGCGATCAGCGGGAGGCTGGTGACGGCGGCGGCCACCGAGATCGCCTCGACGAGCTCGTCCAGGTAGCCGAACGTCTCAAGGATGATCAGGTCGGCTGCGTTGTCGGCGATCACGGCGAGGATCTGCTCGCGCAGCACCTCCATCCGCTCGGCCGCCCCGACCCGGCGGCGCTGCGGCGCGGTCACCGCGGGCGCGACGGACGCGGCGACAAGGACCTGGCGGCCCGAGCGGTCAGCGGCCTCCCTGGCGAGCCTGATGCCGGCCCGGTTGATCTCCGCCACCTTGTCCGGGAAGCCGTGGTCGGCGAGCCACAGCCGGTTCGCGCCGAACGTGTTGGCCTGGATGATGTCCGCGCCCGCACTGAGATAGCTGTCGTGGATGGTCGCGACGAGGCTGGGATCGGAGAGGTTGAGCTCGGGCAGTGACCGGTCCAGTGCCGCACCCGCCGCGTGCAGCATGGTGCCCATGGCACCGTCGCAGACGAGCACCCGCTCGCCCGACAGCAGTTGCGCGACGGGAATTGTGCCAGCAGACGATGGCACGCTCATGAGGACACCTCGCTGGCGCTCGGAGTCCGCGTTCGCGGACGCACTGTGCTTGCCGATTCGCGAGCAAGCTCGCTCATGCCTGGTGTCCCCCTGCCTGGCTACGACTGTGCTTCCGGCAGCGCGTCGAGGATCTCGAGCGCCACCTGAGCGATCAGCCGGTCACGGTAATTGTCCAGCCGGAGCCCGGTGATCTCCTCGATCCGCTTGATCCGGTAGGCAACGGTGTTCGGGTGAACGTGCAGCAGCCGTGAGGCGCGCTGCGGGCTGTTGTTCTCACGGAAGTAGCAGGCGAGGGTCGACAGGTATTCCGATTTGTGCTCGTGTTCGTGCTCGGAGAGCTTACCCAGCACCTCAGCGGCGAAAGACCGCAACTCGGCCAGGTCTGGTACCTGAAGCAGCAGCCGGTGAATGCCGAGGTCCTCGAAGGCCGACACCGCGCCGGTCCTGCCAAGCCGCCACAGCGTCTGAGTGGTCCGGTGCGCCTGGTCGTAGGAGCGGGCGATCTCGTCCGGCGCCTTGCACGGGCCGCCGATGCCGATAACCACCTTCGCACCGGGGAACAGCTCGGCGAGCCGGGCCAGGCAGGCCTGCCCCAGCTTGCGCGGGTCAGGCGAGGCGGCGGTCACGACCACCACCTCCGACTCCCTGGCCGAGACGATGGCCTCCGGCGCCCTGGTGGTTATGAAGTGCTCGATGGACTCCCTGATCCGCTGCCGCAGCGGCTCGGCGTCCGCGGCGCGCGACGGCGGCAGCTCGAAGGCGATCGCCGCCACGTTATGCGCCCGTGCCGGGTCGTAGCCGAGGTGCGCGGCCCAGCGGGCGGCGTCGGCGGCGTCCCTGCCCCGGCCGAGCAGCAGACCCTCGACCAGGTCATCGCGGACCCGCCGCGCGGCGGCCGCGACCACGCGCTCACGGCCGAGTATGACGCCGCAGATGGTCGCCGCGTGCTCGGTGACGAGCAGCGACATGTCCTCGCCGAACGACTCCTCCGCCGGGTCGAGCGTGATCAGGTACGACGGCACCTCGTCGCCGACCAGGATCGGCGCGACGATGATGGCGGGCACACCGCCCACGTTCGGCAGCCGCAGCGCCCGCTGGCTGAGCCGGGAGGCGCGCAGCACCTGCCCGAGGCGGGGGTGCACGACGTGGTCCCTGACCAGCGCGGCCGCCTTGTCGGGCGGCAGCCCAGGCGAGGCGGCGGTCTGCACATCCATCAGCTGGGAGACCACGGCGACGGTGGCCTGCGCCCGCTCGGAGATGAGCTGGGTGACCCCTGCGAGGTCGGCGTCCTGCATGGCCAGGCCGGAGAGGTGCCGGTAGACGGTCACCAGCTCCCGCAGGACAGAGTTCTCTCGGTCGACGTCCCGCGGGCTTTCCCGGGGCGTCGGCGCACCATTGTGCCGACTAGCGGCCTGCGACACTGTGTCCGGCATGATCACTGAACTATACGACCTCGATCTATCCGTGCCTTTGTGTAAGTCCACAAACGGATCTTAACCACGCTTGTCGGCCCGTGGAAACACCCCACAACGAAACCGGGCGACGGCGGCGGTCGCCGCTGTGTGTCCGCACAGCACCGTACGGCCTTCCGTTAGGGGTTGACAACGACGCGGGCCAGGGACGTCGAACCCGCCCAGGCAGGGCGTTATGTTACGGGGACTTGACAGACCCGTATCAGGCGGGCAAATAATGCAGGCACTTTCATTCCTTGAAAGGGGCGTGCGTTGCTCGAGTACCGCGACATCTACGCGGGAGGTCGGCTGGTCGGTTCCGCTTCGGCCGACGTGATCACGATCGTCAACCCGGCGACAGAAGAGGTCGTCGGGGCTGTCCCGTCCGCCGTGGGCGTCGACGTGGACCGGGCCGTCCGCTCGGCACGGCGCGCCTTCGACGACGGCACCTGGGCGACCCGCCCGCCGGCCGACAGGGCTGACGCGCTGGACCGGCTCGCGGCCGCGCTCGAGGCGCGCACCGAAGAGGCCGCACGGCTCGTCACGGCCGAGATGGGGATGCCCATCTCCTACTCACGCCAGCACAACGCCGCCGCGCCGTGCGCCATCCTGCGCTACTACGCGAACCTGGCGCGCGCCATGGACACCGAGGAGACGCGCACCGCGGTCTCGTTCACCGGCCGCACCGTAGTGCGCCGCGAGCCGGCCGGCGTTGCCGCGGTCATCACCAGCTGGAACTACCCGATCATGCTGGCGTTCAGCCAGCTCGCGCCCGCGCTCGCCGCCGGGTGCACGATCGTGCTCAAGCCCGCCGCGGCGACCTCGCTTTCCGCCTACATCCTGGCCGAGGCGTTCGAGGCCGCGGACTTCCCGCCCGGCGTCTTCAACCTGGTCACCGGCACTCACCAGACGGCGGGCGCGCTGGCGCGGCATCCCGGCGTGGACACCGTGTCGTTCTCCGGGCCGACCAGGCAGGGCCGGTGGATCGCGTCCATCTGCGGCGCGGAGCTCAAGCCGACGCACCTGGAGCTTGGCGGCCAGTCCGCCGCGATCATCCTCGACGACGCCGACCTGTCGCAGGCGTCCGCCGCGCTCGGCGGCCTCATCTTCGGCAACTCGGGCCAGACCTGCTTCGCGATGTCCCGCGTGCTGGTCCCCGAGCAGCGCTACGGCGACCTGGTCGACGCGCTCACCGAGCAGGCGGGCCGGCTGCGGGTCGGCGACCCGCTGGCCGAGGACACCACGATGGGCCCGCTCGCCTCGTCGCGGCGGCGCGCCGACGTCGAGTCGCGGGTCCGCTCCGGTGTCGGCGACGGCGCGCGGGTGGTGTCCGGCGGGCGGCGTCCCGCCTCTCCGGTCCGCGGCTACTTCTACGAGCCGACCGTGCTGACCGGCGTGACGCCGCAGATGCCGATCGCCCGCGAGGAGATCTGCGGGCCGATCGCCACCGTGATCGGCTACAAGGACGAGGCGGAGGCCATCAGGTTCGCCAACGACGGGTTCGGGCTCGCCGCCACCGTCTGGACCGGCGACTCGCAGCGCGGCCTGGACATCGCGCGGCGGGTCCGGGTGGGCACCTTCGGCATCAACCTGTACGAGCCCGACATCGGCTCGCCATGGGGCGGTCGCGGCCCGAGCGGCACCGGCAGCGCGTACGGGCCCGAGGGCATGGACCCCTACCTGACCTCCAAGTCCGTCTTCCTGCCCTCGTTCCGCACCGCCACCGGTAAGAATGCCTGACGCTCGCACTCAATTATCGTTAGCCCGTTTAATAGTTGCCATTAGCTAACTAACGGCTAATGTGGTGAGACGTGGCTACGACGACGAGCGGACATGCGGCCGGCAGGCAGAGCGGGGACGGAAAGCAGAGCGAAGGCCGGGCGCGCGGTCCCGCTTACAAGTGGGTAGCCCTGTCGAACACCACGCTCGCGATGGTCATGGCGACGATCGACGGCTCCATCGTCATCATCGCCATGCCGGCCATCTTCCGCGGCATCGGACTCAACCCGCTGACTCCCGGCAACGTCACGTACCTGCTGTGGATGATCATGGGGTACCTGCTCGTCCAGTCGATCCTCGTGGTCAGCCTCGGCCGCCTCGGCGACATGTTCGGCCGGGTGAAGATCTACAACCTCGGGTTCCTCGTCTTCACCCTCGCCTCGGTGGGCCTGTCCTTCGACCCGTTCTCCGGGCAGCACGGCGCGCTGTGGCTCATCGGCTGGCGTTTCGTGCAGGCCTTCGGCGGCGCGATGCTGATGTCGAACTCCGCGGCGATCCTCACCGACGCGTTCCCCGAGGGGCAGCGCGGCACCGCGCTCGGCATCAACCAGGTGGCCGGCATCTCCGGTCAGTTCGTCGGCCTGCTGCTCGGCGGCCTGCTGTCGGCGTGGGACTGGCGGGCGGTGTTCTGGATTAACCTGCCGTTCGGCCTGTTCGGCACCGTCTGGGCCTACAAGTCGCTGCGGGAGATCGCGAGCACCCGCAAGGCGCGGATCGACTGGCTTGGCAACCTCACCTTCGCGGCGGGCGCGGGCGTGCTGCTCACCGCGATTACCTTCGGCATCCGCCCGTACCACAGCGACCCCACCGGGTGGGGGAACCCGATGGTGTTCGGCGGGCTGATACTCGGCGTCGCTTTCCTCGTGCTGTTCTGCTTCATCGAGTCCAAGGTGAAGGACCCGATGTTCCGGCTGTCGCTGTTCCGCATCCGGGCCTTCGCGGCGGGCAACATCGCCTCGCTGCTCGGCGCCATCGCCCGCGGCGGCCTGCAGTTCATGCTCGTCATCTGGCTCGCCGGGATCTGGCTGCCGCTGCACGGCTACGACTTCAAGGACACGCCGCTGTGGGCGGGCATCTACATGCTGCCGCTCACCGCGGGCTTCCTCGTCGCCGGGCCGATCTCCGGCCGGCTGTCCGACCGGTTCGGCGCCCGCCCGTTTGCCACCGGCGGCCTGCTGGTGGCCGCCTGCTGCTTCACCGGCCTCATGCTGCTGCCGATCGCGTTCCCCTACTGGGCGTTCGCGCTGCTCATCTTCGGCAACGGAGTCGGCTCCGGCCTGTTCGCCGCGCCCAACACCGCCGCCATCATGTCCTCGGTCCCGGCGCACCACCGCGGCGCGGCGTCGGGCATGCGGTCTACCTTCCAGAACTCCGGCATGTCGCTGTCCATCGGCATCTTCTTCTCACTGATGATCGCGGGCCTGGCCAACACGCTGCCCAAGACGCTGGCGCCGGGCCTGACCGCGCAGGGCGTGCCGGCCGCCGCGGCGAACTCGATCGCCCACCTGCCCCCGGTGTCCACTATCTTCTCCGCCATGCTCGGCTACAACCCGGTGCAGAACCTGCTGTCGCAGGCCGGGGTGCTGCATAAGCTGCCCGCTCGTAACGTGGCCACCCTGACGAGCAAGCAGTTCTTCCCGCACCTCATCTCCGGCCCGTTCCACCACGGCCTGATGATCGTGTTCACCGCCGCGGCGCTGATGGCGCTGTGCGGCGCGGCGGTGTCCTGGATGCGCGGCAAGAAGCCGGAGGCTCGTCAGCAGTCGTCTGAGCCGGTCGAGGTTCCTGCCGCCGACTGACCCGGCCATCGATCGCGATGCCAGGTGTTTCCCCTGGGTTTCTGGACGCGGCAGCACAGAGCGGGGCACGCTTGATCCCGGAGCGGATACGGCATGCCAGGAGAGGGCGAGACCTGGAAGTCGTACGCGGAATCGATGCCGTCCAACTGCGACAAGTCGAATTCCGGCGAGTACTCGGTGCGGCACAACCCCGCGGTGTACTACAACCCGCGGTGTACTACAAGCGGCTGTCCGGGTGCGCCAGCCGCGACGTCCCCTGCCGGCAGCTCGCGGCCGATCTGGCCGCCGGCGCCCTGCCCGCGTTCTCGTTCATCACGCCGAACCTGATCGACGACATGCACGACGGCACCATCGCACAGGGCGACACATGGCTCGCCAGGCACCTGCCGGCCATTCTCACCAGCAAGGAATACCGGGCCGGTACCACCGCCGTGTTCATCACCGGCGGCCGCCACCATGACGGCCGCCTTCCACCTGCGAGGCACGGGTGCCTGGGGCGCGGAGCACGAACCCGTTCGGGATGACTGGTTTTGGTTTTGATCAGCCGCTGATGGAGCCCGGCGGCGGGATCGTTCCGGCGCCGCTCGTCGAGCACGCCAGCGCCGCCTTGGTGTTGCCCGGCTTGGCGAGCGGCGGCAGCTTGGGATATGTGGGCTTCTTCGCGGCCAGCGCCTTGAGGTCCAGGAAGTCAGTCAGGTCGTTGGCGTTGGCGTCGCGGTAGGTGAGCGCGGGGAGGTTCCACTTCACGATCTGCGAGCTTGTCGGGCCGACACGGGTACGGACGAAGCCGTCCATGCGACCCTTGTCGTAGGCGTTGTGGCTGGCCAGCCATTCCTGGTTGGGCGCACCGGACAGCTGGCAGGTGGTCGGCATGCGGAACGCGTGCTGCTTCTTCCCGTTCGGGTAGGGATTCGTCGCCGTCGGCAAGCCGTTGGCGCCGAGGGTGAATCCGTCACCGCGTCCGACTGGGCTCCTGGGCTCCTGGCGGGAAGGCGCTACCGCCGCGCGCCGCGGTCGACAGCACCAGACTGCGACAAGCATGGCACTGGCGGCTAGGACTTCTTGAGGCCTGCGAGGGACACACTTCCTCGCCCCGGTGAACAGCTTGTGGCCGGTGCTGCCCCTCGAACCACCGGGGATGCCGGGGTAAAATCGCGGCGTGCCTCGCTATGAATATCGCTGCCGCGCCTGCGGCGTCACCTTCCTGCTGACCCGGCCGATGAGCTCCTCCGGTGACCCGGCCACCTGCCCGCAGGGGCATGACGACACGGTCAAGCTGCTGAACACCGTGGGCCTTGGCGGGCTGTCGTCCGGCGGCGGCGCTCCGGTCGGCGGCGGTGGCGGTGGCTGCTGCGGCGGTGGCTGCGGCTGCGGCGGCTGAGCTTACTTCTTCTTGGTCAGCTGCTTCTTGGCTAGCGGCGCGGGTGGCGCAGCGCGCTTGTTGCTGTTATCCCGTGAGGTTGCGATCGCGGTGCTGGCCGGGTGTGGTGATGACTGTTCTGGCGTTGCCTTCGGGGCTGGAGTGATCTGGCTGCACGCCGGCCAGACGGCACCCGGGACGCCTGTTGCTGTTATCCGCGGAAACTTCGATTACAACGGAAATTCCGTACCCGTATTGGGTACGGAATTTCCGTTAAGACAAGAGTTTCCGTGATCATGGTGGACTTGTTGCTGTTATCTCGATGGCTCGGGAGGCACCGGGGGCCGGGCCGAGCAAGGGAGCTTCCTGCTGCTCGATTGTTGCTGTTATCGGTGAACTACGGCCGCCACGGGGGTGGTGCTCGCGGGGGCTTGGGCGGTCTCGGCGGTGGCTGTGACGGTGGCGGTAGTGCGGTCGGCGGTGGCGCGGGCCCAGCCGGTGGTGGAGATGACGCCGAGGACGAGGACGGCGTAGCCGCAGCCTGCCATGATCCACCAGCCAGCGTGGGCTGCGGTGAGGAAGCCTGCGTGCATGGAGCCGCGCAGGCTCGCGGCGAGGACGGAGCCGACGATGGCGACGCCGAGGGACTGGCCGAGCTGGCGGCTTGAGGAGTTCATGCCGGAGGCGACACCCGCCTGGGACCTTGGCACGCCCGACATCACGCCGTTGGAGATCGGGACGTTCACCATGCCGGCGCCGAGACCGAACAGGCCGTAGGTGACGATCAGGAACAGCGGGCCGCTCGTCGGGCTGAGCTGGGAGAGCGCCGCCGTGGAGAGGGTGAGCGCGGCGCCGGCTATGACGAACGGCACGCGGGGGCCGCCGCGGGCCAGGATACGGCCGGAGATGGGCGAGGAGACAGCCATCATGACCGGCATCGGCAGCAGGGTCAGGCCCGCGCGGAGCGGGCTGAAGCCGCGCACGTCCTGGAGGTAGAGCGTGGTGAGGAAGAGGAAGCCCGCGCTTGTCGCGATGGCGCAGACGGCGGTGGCATTGGCCGCGCTGAACGGGACCGACTTGAAGAACCTGAAGTCGATCAGCGGTTCCGCGCGGCGCGGTTCGTAGCGGAGCAGGATGGCAAGCGCGGTCAGGGACAGCAGGAAGAACCCGACGATGTACGGCGACGTCCAGCCGTCGGACGGACCCTGGATGATCGCGTAGGCGAGCGAGGCGAGCATGACGATGACGAAGAACTGGCCCACCGGGTCGGCCTTGCGCCCGCGGTCCGCCTTGGAGTCGGGGACGAGCAGCGCGGTCAGCGCGATGGCGGCCAGGCCGACCGGGATGTTCGCCCAGAAGATCCCGCGCCAGCCGACGGACCCGACGAGGATGCCGCCCGCGACGGGGCCGAGCGCCATGGACAGGCCTGAGACGCCGTCCCAGACGCCGATCGCCTTGGCCCGGTCCTTCGGCGCGCTGAACACGTTGGTGATGATGCCGAGCGCCGCGGGGTTGAGCATGCTCCCGCCGATCCCTTGCAGCACGCGGAACGCGATCAGCCAGGCTAGCGATGGTGCGAGGCTGCAGAGCCAGGAGCCGAGGGTGAACAGGCTGAGGCCGACTTGGAAGATGGTCCTGCGGCCGATCCTGTCGGCGGCGGCGCCGGAGAACATCAGCAGGCTGGCAAGCACGATCGTGTATCCGGCGATCGTCCACTGCAGGCCGGCCACGCTGGTGTGCAGCGACGAGCCGATCTCCGGCAGGCCGACGTTCACGATCGTGTTGTCGAGGCCGACCATGAACAGGGCGGAACAGCACACCGCGAGCACGATGGTCCTGCGCCCGGAACCGGCGGCTACTGCCATCGATTGCGGAATTTCGTGAACCGCGGGGGCTACGGAACCCGTTATCGGAGCAGAGGGCGGAATTACTTCGCCATGTGACCGTATAGATACGTTCCGTAGCTGATTCGAGGCAGCAGGGACCGAACGCATGGAGCACCGCCTGGGGGTCAGCGAGTGATATATCCGATATGACAGTACATCGCTGCACGCTGTAGTCAATAGGTAACAGGATGAATTTGCCTCGTTGAACGGCCGACGACCCCCGTCTTGAACTGCCCCGCAAGACGCTTCCGCCACGTTCGCCCAACATACGGGGTTGTCTCGGTCTACATTTATGCACGATGCCGGTATCTCGGCGCCGAGGGGTGGGGACGATGGCGCGCAATTGCTTGAGGCGCGTGTGACAAGCGAGGTGAACATGGCTGAGGGGGGATACGTCAGCCGTAGGCTGCTTCAGCTTGTCATGCCGGTCTTCCCCGACCGCCGCATGTTCCGGATTCACGATCCTGAGGTGCACCCCGACGCGCCGGGCGGGCCGCTGCCGCCGGTGGGCGTGCTTGTCTCGGCCAGCCGCGAACAGCTCTGGGTCGGCTCGCTCCAGCAGGACATCGATGTCCGGCTCGTTCTCGAGGAATGGGACGGCCAGCCGCTGCTGCCCGACGCCTGGGACGAGGAAGCCAAGGCGCGACTTTACTTGCGCGGCCGACTATCCGTCGACATGGGGACGGCGGGTCCCGCCGTGTCAGGACTTCGGCTGACCGGCGGCGTCGGCAACTACGAGGTCCGGGTGTACGCGCGGTACCGCGAGGCGGTCGTGCAGATGTACCAGGACCTCTTCAACCGGCACAAGGACCCGCTGAGCGACGACTTCCAGCGGGAGAAGCGCAAGCTCGAGGGCGTCGAGCGCTACCTTGTCCAGCTCTGGCGCGACTCCTGACCGCGGGTTTCCTTTGGGGCGGTCACCCGCCCGCCGGCGTGGACGCCTGCGTCTGCCTCAGCTGGCTGACCACCGGCTGGCTTGTCGTGGACTGCCTGGGCCCCGTCGGTGTTCGGGAGCCTTGACCGCGGAACGGCATCATCGCGTACACCGTCAGTCCGATGACGGCGAGCAGGACGATGGTACAGAGCGAGCCGATGATCTTGCCCCGGGTGGACCGGAGCCCGGCGGCCGGCCCTGGCCGCCTAAACGAGGACAGCCTAGTCGCGAGACCGGGGTCCTCTGCGGCGAGCCGCCGCTCTATCTCAGCGAGCATGCGCTGCTCGTCCATTGACAGCGCCATAGCGCCATACCTCCGCGTTCCGCGCGCCTGTGGGAACTGATCTAACTATCCCCTACGGAGGGGTGTTTATCCAATCGTTCTGAGTTTGTGCCCGACTCTTTTTGTGCCACAACGGACACATTACTCTCCGCATTAAAGCACATACCCGTCCGTAACGCTCATGTGCAGGATCCACCAGCCGAACCGAACACATGTTTGCCATCATCGAATACCGGTTCTATGCTAGGTCTCATGCGCT
>Ga0335083_10003152_pt1 | contig 21504 bp, 16 predicted proteins | sample Lox_Sample_42_FD_206716 | JGI IMG/M metagenome (GOLD analysis project Ga0335083, IMG submission 206716) | Soil microbial communities from Loxahatchee National Wildlife Refuge, Florida, United States - Lox_Sample_4.2 | ecosystem: Environmental > Terrestrial > Soil > Wetlands | place: USA...
GTCCGGGGTTGCGCGCGATAGCGCGCAATGGCGACTGTTCGGCATCGAATTTCCGGGCAAGATTCGGATAGATTCCTACGAGCTGCTGCTTTTAGTGTGTCCTACAGAGGCTCTCCTCCATCAAAAGGAACGGGCGTTTCATCCCATGCATCTTGAAAATGTAATCTGGCGAGCGTTGACGACTCGCCAGTCCCACTTTGCCGAATCCTGCGACAGTGCCCGGCGCTTCGTGCGGGAAGTGACTTCCCTGTGTGCCTTCGCTGAAGCCAACAACGATGGATACACGTCTCTTGCCCAACTCGCCGGTCTAGGCGGAACGGCCGCTGTCTTCCTGAATGAGCCCTACGAATCGCGAGCCGGCTGGGATTGCATTGCCGGGGCGGGTCTGCTGCAAATGATCTGCGAGAATGGAAAACACGCAGCACCGTTAGAGTCCACTGCACCGATCATTGAACTAGGAGACGAGGACTCTCCCGAGATGCTCGAACTTACCGCTCTGACCAAGCCCGGCCCCTTCGGTCCGCGCACACATGAATTGGGCTATTACGTCGGAATCCGCGATGGCGGCAAGCTGGTCGCGATGGCAGGAGAACGCCTGAAAGTCCCCGGCTACACCGAGGTCAGCGCCGTGTGCACGCATCCCGATCATCTCGGCAAAGGCTACGCTGCCAAGCTCATGACAGAAGTGATGCGCGGCATCCACGCACGCGGCGAGACCCCCTTCCTGCACGTCCGAGCCGATAACTCCCGCGCCATCGCCATCTACGAGCGCCTGGGATTTCATACCGCATGGGCGGGACACTACGCGGTGTTACGCAGAACCGCCTGACGATCACCAACGTCCTATCTCAGCGACCTCTGCGGAATTTTCTTCGGCGTTCTCGGCGGTTTGGGATTTTTGTTGTGAACGGAGGGGAAAAGCGATAACCGCAGAGCGCACAGAAAAAACCCACCGAGATCGCAGAGAAATACTTCCCGTGGTGAAAGGGGAGCAGAACTGAGAGTACTCAGTACAGGTGGAAATCCACTTCGACGGCAATCGCCACCGCGACCGGATGTCCGTCTTTCATGGCCGGCTCAAATCTCCAGTTCCTGACGGCTTCGATCGCCTTTTCGTCGAGCCCCATTCCCAGGCTCGATTGGACGTGAATGTTACTGGGCCGTCCATCAGCTCCTACGACGAGCGCCAGTGTGCAGATACCCTGATACTTGGCCTTGCGAGCTTCCTCGGAGAACTCCGGCTCAGGCTGATAAATCGGTCGTGGCGGGGAAACTCCAGCGCCCACGCGGAAGATGCCTCCACCGGTGCCGCCGCCTTCGCCCGGACCAAATCCGGGACCTTTGCCCGATCCCACGCCGCCGCCCGAACCGCTGCCGATACCGCCTCCAGAGCCAGTCCCGTTTGACGGCAGGACTGCGTGTGCCATCGGATCGCCCAGGTTCGGCATGTTGTTCGACGCCAGCTGCACCTGCGGAGGAATTACGATGGTCGGCTCAACTGCAAGCTTCGGATGCTCGTTCCGCAGCACGACCACCGGCGGGGTAATCTGTTCCATCGAGAACTTCGGAAGTTTGCCCTTGCTGGCCTGCAGCACGTCGCGGTCTCCACCGCCGCCACCGCCGCCAACCTGCGTCTTCCCGGGCTTGATGATGGGCAGGTCATCCGGAGCCACCAGCGTCACGGTAACTTTCGGCTGTGGCTGCGCTGTCACGATGCGGCGACCGAGCAGAGTTCCGCCGATGATGACCGCAATCAGTAAGATATGAACTCCCGTCGAACCGAGCGCGCCCTTCCTTGTGTAGCTGTAGAAACCCCAAATGTCTTTGACCGGCTCGGGCTTGGATTCGAGCTTGAGTGGCGGAAGCTTTTTGGGAAAGAAAAACTCGTCGAGCTGGCGGAAGAGCGACCGATACAACGGCTCTCCGTACTGTTTATCCGAGATCAGGAGCTGCAGTTCCGGCTCAGGCCCGGGGGGGGTCGGGTTCATTGATTGGGATGCCATAATTCCCAGTTCGACGTCCTTATGATACCTGTGTGGAAAAAACGAATCAGTATTTTAAGAGAGCCGTCTTTACACCAGATGAACGACGCTTGCCGCAAGTTGCTTCAAATCCTACAGGATTTTGTATTGGACTCTAAAGAGAAATCTATCCCCCGCGCTCCTCGGCTGAGGCCATTTTCTCATATGTGATTGTAACGCTACTCCGCCACTTCTTACAGTGCATTTCGGTAGGCGTTTCGACGCTCCAGAAGACATGTACTTCCTGCGAATCCTGTGTAGGGGCGGACGCCTTCGTCCGCAATGGACGTGCACTAAAGGCCAGCTTGTGCAGGCTCGCTCGCAAATGGACGTTCGCCTATAATGAAAAGATTCAATCATTTGGAGAAAGTTACTGAGTGCCACTCGATCTCAAGAAGACGATCAATCTGCCCAAAACCGCCTTCCCCATGAAGGCTAATCTGCCCCAGAACGAGCCCAAAACGCTCGAACGCTGGGAGCACATTCGGATCTACGACCTTATCCGCCAGGCCCGCAAAGGCGCGCCGCAGTACATCCTGCACGACGGCCCGCCTTATACCAGCGGCCCCATCCACATGGGTACGGCGCTCAACAAGTGCCTTAAGGATTTCATCGTCAAGTCGAAAACCATGGCCGGTTTCGATGCTCCCTATGTGCCCGGATGGGACTGCCACGGGCTTCCGATCGAGATCAAAGTCGATAAGGAACTCGGCGGGAAAAAGCTGCAGATGGCCCCCACCGCAGTTCGCGCCGCGTGCCGCAAATACGCAGAGAAGTATCTCGACCTGCAACGCACGCAGTTCAAGCGCATCGGCGTCCTTGGACGCTTCGACCGTCCATACGCCACCATGACTCCGCAGTACGAGTCCATTGTGCTGTCGTCATTTTTTTCCTTCTATGAGAGCGGATTCGTTTACAAAGGTTTGCGCGCCGTCTACTGGTGCATGCACGACGAAACCGCGCTGGCCGAAGCCGAAGTCGAATACGAGAACCACACCAGCAGCACGGTCTGGGTGAAGTATCGCCTGCTGGACGATCCCGCGCGGATCGATCCCGCGCTCGCCGGAAAGAACGTCTCGACGATCATCTGGACCACAACTCCCTGGACGCTTCCGGCCTCGATGGCCGTTGCCTTCCATCCGGATGAAGAATATGTCGGGCTGGAGTCGGGAGGAGGGGTCTACATCGTCGCTTCGAAACTGGCTAACGAAGTGGCGTCGAAGTGCAATCTGGCGGATCCAAAGCCGCTGGCGCACTTCCCCGGACTCAAGCTCGAGCGCCTGAACTTTCAGCATCCTTTCCTTGATCGCAAAGTGCTGGGCGTGCTCGCCGACTACGTCACCATGGACACCGGAACTGGCGTGGTCCACACCGCGCCGTCCCATGGCGCCGAAGACTTCATGACCGGGGTGAAGTACGGACTAGATGCCACCAGCAACGTCGACGAGAAAGGCATCCTGCGCAACGGCCTGCCAGAGTACACCGGCAAGCGCGTCTGGGACGCGAACCAGCCCATCATCGATCTGGTGAAGTCGCGCGGCGCACTGCTGCACACGGAAAAGACTGAGCATTCGTATCCGCACTGCTGGCGCTGCCACAATCCCGTGATCTTCCGTGCGACCGAGCAGTGGTTCATCTCGATGGAAACGCCGATGCCCGCTTCTCGCCAGGAAAATGCAGGGGTGGCAAAGAATGGGACGCTGCGCACGAGCACGCTCACAGAAATCAAGAAAGTGAAATGGGACCCGGCGTGGGGCGAAGAGCGCATGGCGAACATGATCGAGACGCGCCCCGACTGGTGCATCTCGCGCCAGCGTGTCTGGGGTGTGCCGATCGCCGTTTTTCTCTGCGCGGATTGCGGCAAGCCGCTGAATGACAAAGCCATCAACAAAAAAGTAGTCGAACTGTTCCGCAAATCCGGCGCCGATGCATGGTTTACCCCCGAAGCGGATTCGGTTCTTCCGGCAGGAACCAAGTGTCCGCACTGCGGCGGCACGAAATTTGAAAAGGAAACCGACATCTTTGACGTGTGGCTTGAGTCCGGCGCAAGTTACCTCGCTCTCATCGATGACGAACCCAGCTATCCCTGGCCGTCCGATCTCTACCTCGAAGGCGGTGATCAGTATCGCGGATGGTTCCAGTCTTCCCTGCTCTGCGGCATGGGCGTGCGCCAGACGCCCCCGTACAAAGGCGTAGTCACGCCAGGCTGGACTCTCGACGAAAAAGGCCAGGCCATGTCGAAGTCACGCGGCAACGACGTCGACCCGGTCGATATCTCGAGCCGGCTCGGCGGCGAAGTGGTGCGGCTGTGGGTAGCGTCCGTCGACTTCCGCGAAGACGTCGTCGGCTCCGAAGCCCTGATGCAGCGCGTGGGCGAGAACTATAAAAAAATTCGCAACACGTTCCGCTACATCCTGGGCAATCTCGATGAGTTCGATCCCGCTCGCGATGCCGTTGCCTACGAACAGATGGAAGGGCTCGATCAGTACATGCTCCGGCAAACGGCTGCGTTTGCCGCAGATGTCCGCACGGCGTATGACGAGTTCGCCTTCCACAAGATCTACCATCGGTTGAATCATTTCTGCATCGTCGATCTGAGCGCGTTTTACTTCGATGTCTTAAAGGACCGGCTCTACATCTCGGCTCCCAAATCGCTGCCTCGCCGCAGCGCGCAGACCGCGATCTGGCGCATCGGTGAGGTGCTCACGCGCTTGCTCGCCCCCATCATGACCTTCACGTGCGAAGAGGTCTGGCAATATCTGCCGAATCTGGCTTCACGCGAGCAGAGTGTCCACTTGGCGCAGTTCCCCGGCGCAGCCGAGATTCTCGGCAGCGGAACGAAAATTGACCCGAAAGCAGATGAGGATTGGGCGACGCTGCGCTCCGTGCGTGACGAAGTCCTGAAAGCGCTCGAGACCGCGCGCAACGAGAAGCTGATCGGTACAGGTCTCGAAGCCCAGGTAGCGATCACCGCGGCGGATCCTGTGTATTCGCTGCTGCATCGCTATGCCGATCAACTGCGTTACTTATTCATCGTCTCGCAGGTGAAATTGTCACAAGGTTCAGGAAACGGCACCGGCAGCGTGAAAGTCGATGTCAAAAAAGCCGACGGACTGAAGTGTGACCGTTGCTGGAATTATTCGACCCACGTTGGCGAAGACAAAAACTATCCCACGATCTGCGAGCGCTGCAGCGCGGTGCTGAAAGAACTGGAAACGGGAGACACGCGGTGAACGACTCCCCGGCGCGCCCAACAACCCGCGGCCTTGCGTGGGGTGGTGCCTTGTGCGGTGTTCTGGATATCACCGCCGCTTTTGTCGTCTACGGGATGTTCGGCGCCAAACCGATCCCTTTGTTGCAGGGCATCGCGGCGGGTTGGCTGGGGTCGCGCGCTTCTACCGGTGGACTTGCAACCGCCGGACTGGGCCTGTTTTTTCACTTTTTCATCGCATTCTCGGCAGCCTCGGTTTACTACTGCGTCAGCCGCGTGTTCCCCTTTGTTCTGCGGCATGCGATTTCGGCGGGAGCAGTCTACGGCCTGGTTGTCTACGTCTTCATGAATCGCGTCGTAGTGCCGCTGTCGGCCGCTCGGAAATATCCTTTTTCGGTCAAGATGATGCTTATCGGAGTGACTATTCACATTTTTTGCGTCGGTCTTCCCATAGCACTGGCGGCGCGGCGTTTCTCGGAGCCGGCATTTTGAGCGCGCCATCAGTTGTTTTTTCGACCAGGGAAACCGTTTGGCTTAATATTCTGGCAGTCCTGATCCTCGAATGACCAAGAACTCCGTGCGCGGCATACATTTCATTCTCGCCCTCTTCGTTGTACTCCTCGACCGCTGGACCAAGATTTTGGTAGCGGCACGCATAAGTATGTACGACCACATTCAGGTGATCCCGGGATTTTTCCGCATCACGCATACCGAGAACACCGGCGCGGCGTTCAGCCTGTTCGCAGATTCGCCTTCCCATTGGAAAACGGCGATGCTGATCGGGTTTTCGGTGATCGCCATGATCGTAGTGTCGATCCTGCTATGGAAACAGTCGCAACCGTTCACGCCGACCGGGATTGCGCTCTCGCTGATCCTGGGAGGAGCGGTCGGAAATCTGTGCGATCGCGTGGCCAGCGGCCGCGTCGTGGATTTTCTGGACGTCTATTACAAGACGTATCATTGGCCGGTCTTCAATCTGGCCGATAGCGCGATTGTGGTCGGTGCCAGCCTGCTGGTGCTGGAAATTATCTTCTCTCACCCCAAGGCCGCCGAAAATTCCTAACTCAATGTAGCCCTGACCCAATGTAGCCCCGGGCGCCTCGTCCGCGGTTGCGAAGCGCAATGAAGCGGGCCGGTACTATCGAAGCTCGAGCCAATACGCTGCCCTCACGCTCGCCTTCGGCTCGCGGGGCGGACGAGGCGTCCGCCCCTACACAAACCTAACGCAGATCCACCTGTCCAGCTCCCACGTGCGCATGCAGCCGGTACTTCCCCGGCCCGTGCTGATCAAAAGAGCGGAATAGCCCACCTTTTTCCACGTCGAAAGCTGCCGCATTGATCTCGCCGCTGTTCACCGATGCATCCACGCGCGCGTACTGTTCAGTCTTGCCCACATCCAGATTGAGTTGTCCGAACGTCAACTCCACATCCTTGTCGCCGGTGACGTCACTGACATCCAGTTGTCCGGCAAACATGCGCACATAGAGCGCGGACGATTTCGGAATCTCGATTTGCGCATGAAAATTGTTATGGGGACATCCCGTGAGCCGGAGGTCAGCGAGATCGCCGGAAACCCGCACGCGAACCCGCACCGTGTCGCGCTCCGGGTAATATGAGACGCGCACCGCGGACTCATCGGTGCCCACGATCTGGATGCCGCTGGAGCAAAGATCCATGCGGATGCGGCCGCCGGAAACAAACTTTGCCTCGACGGGACTCTTTCCCACTTCCTCAACCTTCTGATCCTGCGCCACGACGCCAACGGAACTGAGCAGTAGCACAACGAGCAGGCTTCTCATGAGCACACCATCCCTCGAAAGCTGATACGCAGGGCCCGCCAGGTTTGTTCCCTGCTCCGGCACTCTATGGGAATGAGCGCAGCCGGTGAGGGAATTTTCGCAACATTGGCGCTTATACAGTAGGCGCCGATGACGCGAATCGTGGCGGTAACCCCTCCCGAGGTCACCCATCAGAGCAGCCGCAAAATGGAAAGGAACACCGCAATGAACTGCAAGCATTTCTCAGTCATCACTGCACTCGTACTCTTGAGTCTCACGAGCTTCGCCGCCACCAAACCGTTGAACAGCCCGCAAGGTCTGGCCGTTGACGCCAAGGGCAACCTGTACGTCGCCAACAACGGAGGAAACCAGATTCTGATTTATAGCCCCGCGTACGCGCAACAAACCGCCAAGACGATCTCAAAAAGTGTCGGTTCTCCGTCGGCAGTGGTCGTCGATGCACTCGGCAATATCTGGGTCGCCAACTTGAGCGGTGGGCCCAGTGGGACCGGAACGGTGACAGAATATTCATCCACTGGTGTTCTGACCAACACGTTCACCGATGGCATCGATTACCCGTACGCAATCGCGACAGACGGCATCGGAGAGATCTGGATCGAGAACAACTTCAACTCGGTAGTCGTCTACCCCAGTTACGGCGGGGCTCCCATCAAGACGTTTTCCTTCAGCCAGCCAGTCACCGGTCTTGCGTCCCACAACATGTGGATGGCGCTTGGACGCAACGGGATCACTGAATTGTGGGAGGTTGGGAATTACCTGACCGGCGCCTATCCGGTAGGCGGAACGCTCCCGTCCTCGGCCTATGCTCTGGCTTGGGATTCAGCCGGAAACATCTACTATGGCACGATCGAGGACTCTCTCAACATTACGACCGCAGCCACAAACGTCACCAGCGTGCTTGTCACGTTGGGATACTTCCCTTGGGGAATTGCGGTTGACCACGCTCGTGGGCGGGTTTACGTTTCTGATGCCAACCACAACCAGATCAACGTGTACAACGCCACCACCGGCGCGCTGTTGCATACGATCCAGTAAGTTCGGTCCATAGAGCACTCACAGACTTCCCCGTGGCCCGGCCTACGCTCAGGCCGGGCCAAATTCTTCCGAGCCTTTGGCTCTATCCGGACGTAAGAGTCAGTGACGACAAACCCTGAGCTGCTCGCTCCGTGAAATGCCTCATGCGGGAAATAGAAGCTCGCCAGACGCACGTCGCGAGGTGAACCCGAACTCTGGGCCGGGCAGGATATCGCCGGCCTCTACGGGGGAGTTAAATCGGTTTAACGTCCGCATGTATATATCTGATTTTAAAGCTGTTACTGGATTCATTTTGCACAGGCCTGAAGGGTGTAAACAGCACGAGCTCAGCAGCTTAGAATCCATGCACCAGGATTGGTGCGAAGCGCGAAACCGAGGCTCTTGACTTTTGCTTCTCCAGGGTGCCCACCCTCACCAAACCAAGATCATCCGTGTAGGCGCGGACGCCTTCGTCCGCCCCGCGAGCCGAAGGCGAGTGTGACGACAGCCGGGGTGAATCCAGCCTCTATGCTGCCTACCCTCCGCCTGTATTGCGCGCTTCGCGCGCAACCGCGGACGAGGCGTCCGCGGCTACACACTTCGTGGCCAATCGAGGTTACGGATTCCCGTACAACTGCCGGTACACGCTGGCATTGCGCATGATGGCCTGCACGTACTCGCGGGTTTCGGTGAACGGAATGGACTCGACGAATTCGGCCGAGTCGCGGTACTTTCCCTGCCCCATCCACTCTTCGACTCGGTCTGAGCCGGCGTTGTAGGCTGCCAGCGCCTGCTCGAAAGAACCGCCGAACTTGTCGACCATGCCGCGAAAGTAGTGCGTGCCCAGTTGCAGATTCACGCCTGGGGTGTAGAGCTGGCTGGCGGTGTAGCGCTTCAAGTCGACCTGTCGCGCCACCACCTTGCCGGTCTTGGGCAAAAGCTGCATCAATCCCACGGCATTGGCGCGAGACACGGCAATGGGATTGAACTCCGACTCCTGCCGGATCAGCGACGCCACCAGATACGGATCAAGGCCGTTCGCAGTGGAGAACTTCTTCAGGTCCGACCAGTACGGACGCGGAAAGAGCGCCTCCCAGTACTCGCGCGGCAGCATCGGGATATCCACCGCGAAATAGCTTGGCACCGAGCGTTTCATCACTTCAATCGCGCGATCGTAGTGGCCGGTATCGATGTAGAGTTGCGCGGTCTCTGCCGGAGCCCAGCTTTTATCCTCATCGTCGCTCGCGGCCTTCTCAAGCTCGCGGACAGCGAGATCGATCAGGCCCCCGTTGCCGAGAAGTTTCGCTTTCTGATAATGCAGGTCATCTGGCGGAGCTTCCGCCAGCGTGATCTTGTCTCCATGTTCGAGCGGAGGAATCCGGTCGAGCAAGGCATATTGTCCCGGCGCATCGGATCCGGCAGGAAGTTTCTGCAGCCTCTCCCTGGCCAGCCCTGCGTAGTAGTAGTTGCGGTAGCGATCGGAGAGCTTCTTGTAAAAAGCCCGTGCCATCGCTACGTCGTTGTCTTCTTCAGCCAGCCGCGCGCGCCAGTACAACGCTGCGTTTGCCTCGTTGCCGCCGGGATAAGCGGCGATCTGTTCTTCGAACAACTTGCCGGCGTCGTCGTTGCGTCCCATGCGCAGCGTCAGCCAGGCGGCTTTCCAGTGCGCGTATGACGCCTTCGCTCCTTTGGGGAAACGCTGCTGCAGTTCCCGGAATGCATCGAGTGCCTGGTCGTATTCGTGATGAACCAGATGCAGATTCGCCACCGACAGCAGGGCCGACTCCAGCCATGGACTCGTAGGCGCCATCTGACGTAATTGATCGACGAACTGGTAGAACAAGTCGTTCTGATCGGAAGCCCACGCGACCTCCGCGAGGATGTAGAAGCGCTGCGCATTTTGCTCGGGAGTGGCTCCCACCAGCGTGGAAAGCTCAGCCTTGGCTTCGCGGTTCCGTCCGCCACGATGCAGGGCGTCGGCTAAGGCCAACTGGAGCGCGGGGCGATCCGCCGGCGCAGTCTGGGTCAAGAGTTCGCGGTATTCGTCGGCAGCATCACCGTAACGACGCGCCTTCATGAGCAGATCCGCGCGAGTCTTGCGTTGTGCCGTGCTGGGCTGCGCGGTGATCGAAAGCTTTTTCAACTCCGCGTTCGCGGCATCGGCATCCGGCGAAGTCGGCATGTTGTAGTAGACGTTCGAGAACGCGTCCGAAGCTTTCGCCGTCTGCCCTAATGCTGCGAAGGCTCTGCCGATCGCCAATTCAACGTCAGAGCGCGGCGGCAGTCGGTCCCTGCCGAGAAGTTCCGCCGCTTCAGCGGCGCTGCCGTCGGACAGGAGTGCATTCGCGTAGCTCACGTGCGCGTCGCGAATGAGCAGCGAATCGGGATAGCTAGTTTCAAAGTTCGCCAGCGCCGCCATCCCCTCAGCCTTACGTCCGGTCTGCAGATAGCAAGTGCCGAGATAGTACGAGATATAGTCGCCAAGATCGCCGGCCATGGGCTTGGCGCGGTTCAGCGGTTCGATGGCTTTGACGCAATCGTGATCGATAAAGTGGGCATACCCTACGACCAGCCACGCGAGCGCGCCCGCATCTTCTTTGGGATGGGCGCGGGCATAGGCCTCAACACCCGCATAAGCCGCAGGAGTGCGATCCTGAATCAGTTGCTGCGCCATAGGCCGCAGGGTGGTCGAGGCTACGAAGGCCTGCCGAATTCGGCGCACGCGCGGCGACATGGGACGCTTTTTCCTGGTCTTTGCGGCAGTGTTCTGCGAGGTGGTTGACTTCTTCGTCTTCGTCGCCGTGGTTGGCTTGTGCGGAGGTTTCTTTGCGCCCGACTGGTCGGGCTCCGTCTTCGGCGGAGGCGTTTTCGGAGCAGTTGGAGACTGTTTATCCGGCGAATCGGCGGCGGCCGGATTGGTGGATTGCTGCGGATGCCTGACGACGAGAGGGCGCGCAATCCCCGGGAGCCCGCATAGGCCGGCCAGAGCGAGCACCCACCACCACTTGAGACCTGTTCGTACCACTGTTTATTTGGATGCGCGGATAAGCGCCAACCAGAACCTGTACCTTTTCTCTGAGCTCTCCGCGCACTTTCTCTGCGATGTTTGAGATTAATGGCTTTTGACCGCAGAGTCAGCTGTGAAAATCCACAGAGGATGCCGAGAGAATCATTGCCGTTACTTCTTGAAGTTCGCGCCCATCACCGAGAGATCGTCTTCGGCGAGGCTGCGGACCACTTCTCTCTGGAAGTAATCGCCGCTTGCGGCAGCCGTGCTGCCATAGCGCTTCTGAAATGTCGCGCGGCTTTTATCGATATCTTCCTTCAGGCGGTCGTACAAATCTTTGTTGCGCCGGCCTTCATTGACCTTTGCCTGGTTGTAGAGCTTGATCTCATCGACGAGCAGACGCGCGAAACGTTGGGCCTTGCGATGCGTGTCGGCATCTTCGGGCGAAAGACCTGCAAACGGATCGGTGGCGGGAGCGGCGGCCGCGCTGGCCGACGCGGCCGAACTCGCAACTTCCACGACCTCGGCGGCTGGCTCCGGTTCTGGCTCTGGCTCCGGCGCCCTCGCGATGTGTTTCGGGGAATGCGAGGCAAACGGATCGGCGTAGGAACTGACGGTCTGCACGGGAGGCGCGACGGGAGAAGGCGGCGGAGGCGCTATGCTGGGCATAGGCTCGGCCATTTCTTTCTGCTGTGCCTGCTTGCGAAGCGAGGCTACTTCGAGCCACGCGCTCGTGGCCATCACCAGCACTTCGAGCGAGCCCGCATCGAGCAGATTGTCCGCGCCGCCGTCGGCATAGAGCAGAGCCGCAACTTTGTCCTTGAGCACCAGCGGCAGAATCAGGATTTGTTCGTTGGACGGTCCGCCGAACTGGGTGACGAAGCGGCGATCCATCTCGGCGATATTGGCCGGAGTCGCCATGCGGTTCTGGTAAGCGTGCAACGCTGGTCCGGTGGTCATGTCGAGCGGGAAATCTTTGATCAGGCTGTCATCGCCAAGGCCGCGAGCCTGCCATCCGCTCGCCGTACCGCCTTTGATGACGAAGAGCGACACACGCGACGCGTAGGCAGTGCCCACGTCAAGCAAGGCCTTGAGAATTTCCTTTTGTGAACTTCCCGCATGAATGCCGGCGATCGCCTGTACGAGGCCGCCCGGCAACGATGCCGCGACAGCACCTTCCGCAGCGGGCGCCTGCGCGGGCAAATCGGCCAGCACGGATTCGACAATCTCCGACTGCAGCTTCGGAAGTTGCCGCTCAAGAACCTGCGCTACTGCACGTTCAACGATTTCTTGGAGTCCCTTTGCCATTCTAGAAAACCGCTCTCGTCCGACGACCCGAGCCCTGGTACATGACCGAGCGGACAGTGCCCTAACTTCGGATTATAGGAGTACTTTCACGCCTACAGGAGGGTACCGAAGTACCCTGTTCGTCCGGAGTCCGGCAACGCCGAATTCCGATTTTATAGCAACCGCCTGAGGATCAACGGGCGAACTCGTCTTCAGGATTGTTCATCTTGACACCGGGCAGTGCGCAAGGCCTGTTCAACAGGTACCAACCGGTTGCAGGGCAAAGTCTCCGCCGCACGACGAAAACGTGAACGAAGGTAGGATTTTTCACAAATTGAGCCGCCTAAGGGTTGCGGATAGCACCGGAGTATTACGAGGATTTTTGGCGCGGGTTACGTAGAGTTTCAAAGACTCAAACAGCTAATTCGCGAGTCTCATGCGGCGGAGGAGATCAGTAAACCTGCCGTCTGAATGTAAATTGTCGAAATCTGAATCGGTCTTGATCGCGACCAGGCTGGCATCGTGCGCAGTGTAGGCCTTCTCCAGCCAGTCAAAGGACTCATCCTTTTTGTTGAGAATCGCGTAATAGGAAGCGATCTGGTACGGCGAGATCTTGATTTGGTCTGACGATTCGATAATCTCCAGTACCGTCAGCCAAAACTCGCGCATTCCAGATCTGGCGTACGCCGTTTTCAATTCCGAGATTTGCTCCGTGGTCATCCCCAACAGCGTCTCCACCTGCAGGTACTCGGCTACCGATTGATCGAGCATTCCCTTTTGCCGGTACGCGACTGCGAGTTGGTTGTGCGCATCCACCAAACCAGGGTCGGCTTGCAGAACCTTCAAATACTGCGGAATGGCTAGATCGTACTGCCGAGCTGTCAAGTAATGAAATCCCAAATGAAGCTGCATGGTTGGAGACACAGGATCATGTTGCAGAGCGCGCTGGCTCACTTCAAGGGATTCCTGCATACGTCCCATCGATAACAGGTAATGAGAGTACATGTGCAGAGCATTCGCATCATTGGGATTCAGCTCGATGGCGCGTTTGAACTGCGCCTCTGCCGCTGCCCAGTCCCAATCGGTGACGAACTTGATCTGAGCTAATGCTGCGTGGGGCTCGCCCAAGGTATCGTCGAGTTCCAGCGCCTTGGTTGCCGCCGTTCTCGCCCGCTGTAGCGCTTCCTGGGGAGGCAGACCCACACGTCCCCACACGTAGGAATCCGCCAGGCCAGCGTACGCGAGAGCGTAACCCGGATCTTTTCGGATAGCCTGTTCGAAGTACTCTCGCCCCACCCTTGTTCCTTCCTCTGTCCATTTCTCGATGAAGTATCGGCCCTTCAAGTAGGCTTCGTATGCTTCGGGATTCACGGCTTGGGGATTTCTTGCTTGCAGGGGTTGATCTGGCGCAAGCTTCAATCGGACTTCTTTGCCAATCGCGTTTGCAACCTCACTCTGGACTTGAAGAACACTCTGCATTTCACGGTCGTACTCGGCCGCCCAGACATGGCTCTGGTCTCGCACCTGGATGAGCTGGGCGGTAACGCGCAGTCGTCCACCTTCACGCCGGGCGCTCCCCTCGAGGATGTAATTCACTCCCAGTTCGCGACCGATTTGATCCACCGCTTTGGTCGAATGCTTGTAACTCATGGCTGAAGTACGAGCGATGACTCCCAATTGCCGGGGATCAAGCCGGCCAAGTTGGGTGATCATTTCTTCGGTCAGCCCGTCGCTGAAATAGTCTTGGTTCGGATCGCCCGTTAGGTTTTCGAATGGCAATACGGCAAGCATCGTCCGTCCGCCCTGAAAGGTGCCGGGAGGCCAGAAGTGTCGCAATCCGAAGTAGGCCCCCACGAACATGGCACCGATCAAACATGCGCCGATCAGCAGGAAACTCGTGGAGAGGAGTCGCGAATGGTCTGAAACTGGTGGAACAACTTCCTGTGGGGCATCCAGCAATGGTGCGACGAAACGGTAGCCCTTCCCCACGACTGTTTCGATAAACCGAGGCTCTTCGGGATCGTCCTGCAGCGCGTTTCTAATCTTTCGAATGGCGGTATTGACCCCATGCGCAGAGTCAACAAAGACGTCCTTCCCCCACAGTTTCTCGACGATTTCCTCGCGGCTGACCAACTGGCCGTTTCTGCTGGCCAGTAGGATCAGCAGTTCCATGGGAATCCTTTCGAGTTTGACTACGCTGCCGTTGCGCCGGAGCTGATAGGAACCCAAGTCGAGTTCCAGATCGTCAAATTTCAATGAAGCCCCAGGCACTTGCCCCCCTCGGTCGAGGAATCATACTCAAATTCCTGCTCACGTCATAGCAAGAAGCTCGTTAATTCTTAAGGGCTTGCGTGGCTTCATAGAAAATTTATCCCATCTTTACCCCATAGTCCTTGCCCAAAATTGCGTTATTGGTCGAAATGCTCCCGAACGTCTGCGCAAACAGCGCACATAGGAGAGTCCAATGCGAGCGATACGAAAATTGGGGTTTTGGCTAACAGCGGTCCTGGTGTTGATCTCTGCGGCGAGCGCCACAGATGACGTCACTGTTCTTCCTATCAGGGATGAGCAGCAACTCTACGAGTTTATTGCACAGTTCATCAACAATGGACCGGCCAACGTTCAGTTCGGCTACCTTGCCAACGTCGCTGGGCTGGGGTCTGTCTTCAGCAGTACCACTACAAAGGATGAAACCACTGCCCTGTTCACGATTGTGATCACGGCTAATAATTTCCAGGTAGTCAATCACGGTTCGTCCAGAATCACAGATCGCACGGGAACGTGCACAATTTATCTGAACAACGGCCCCTCGGACTTCAGCAATCCGGACAGCTTCAGTCAGGGTACCGTGATTCAGGTGTCGAGTTACCGGCAAACGGTGCTGGTGAACACAGCGAACAATACCTTCGTGTCCACGAATACTCACACGATTACGGGTTTGAAAACATTCACGCTGGATGGAGTGAATTATCGTTTGGGACAGCTGGGGAAGTCGTACCGCTCGACCTACAACGGGGTTGTTGAAGTCAATCAGCCACCTCTTGTGACCGGCTCGTTCGCAGCAGTTGCAGTGGGGGTGAAATAGAACCGACTCCCAGGTTTATGTATGTTGTGAGTGGTGCGTTCCTCCGGCGAGGACGCACCACTCGCGGCATCCTTTGACGTAGTCTTCCGTCAGGATGCGGTTCAACGCTAAGCCAGTGTCTTCCACGACGGTTGCCTTCTGTGGTTCGACGAATGGGGCGTAGCAGGGACCGAGCAGGATCGCAGACTTATCAGGTTAATCCCGCTTGACGGCTATAGGTGCTGACCGGGTGGAAGTCTCATTCTCGTGGGCGGCCCTTCCATCGCGTCTCGTTGGCGCCGCATCGGCGAGCACGATTTGAGACTTGCGCCGCCCTCCAAAACTTCTTTGTTTCAGTGGCAAGGCTGCTGGGTCGGCGGAGTCAGCTTGGCGGTTCGTAGATCTGGGCCCTCGTCCAACATCAGTCCCTCTATCCGCGGCCGCGCCCATGGAGTGCGGAAAGTCCAACTCATTCCGGCACTGAATCCTGTGTGCAGCGCGTGCCCGTTCTGACCCCAAACGGTGGTTAGAAGGGACGAGTAAACTTGCCACTTTCTGGTGATGGCATAACCAATTCCGCCACCGAGATTCAGGAAATTGATGGCTAAAATCTGGTCGTGATGCGCCCACTTGGCGTCGGTGGGAGTGCGTACGGGAAAGTCCTGCGGAAAGTTCAGACCGCTGTGCGTGATTTGCGCCACTCCAAGGCCTTGTACGGATAGACGCCGCGTCAGGAAATAACCAAGCTGTCCTTCCATCCGGCTACGATTGGGCCGGATTCCCAAAACCTGTTGCATGAAGGAGAATCCGTATCGCAGTTGAAAATACCCTCGCGGGAGAACCGGGGCTAAGCTCCTCCCGAGCGTCATTCCTGCCTGCAATTCCCACATATCAATTCCGACCGCCGAATGCGCGAAGTGTTGGTAATGATGGCTTGGGAACGCGATCGCCAAGAAGGGAGTGAGCTGCAAGGGACGCCTCACCACGTTGTAGCGGAATCCCACGTGGAAATCCTGAAGCGCGCCATGGTAGTAACCGTTGTCAATCGGAAGCTGATGAGGATACGGCCCCTGGTATTTTCCAACCCCGTAAGGAAAGAACAGGTTCACGGCGAACCTGTTGGTAACGCCGTAGTCGATTTCCTGTACCACATCATAGAGTCGAATGTGGCCATAGTCATGGCGGGTGCCGTCGCCGTTAAAGTGATCCCGCGTGAAGAGGTTCTGATAGCTGAGCGCTATCTCGCCTTCGCCCTTGGGAGGTACCCAGGCCTGGCCAACCGCGATGGTCTCGGCAAATAGTACGGCAACTAGAAAGGACAGAAAACAACGTGTGGCGCGCATTGTTTCTTGACCGTTTTCTTTCGTTTTTCCTTGCTAGGCCCCTCCGATCCCGCGGTGTTCACGTTTGAGCTTTGCCTCGGCTTCCAGCTTGGTTTCCAGGGCCTGCTCAATCGCTGAGAGGTTCGCACCCTTGGGAGACGCCTTAAGAACATACCGGTAACGCTTTTCCACCGAAGCCAAGTCTGTCTTCGTGGGCTGATACAGAATCGGAATCAAGGTAGGTGCGCCTTGGACTGATTGCAAAGTGGACTCGAGCGCATTCGCGTCAGCGATGTCAGAAACGAGGAGATCGTACTTGCCCACCCGCAAGGCGACTTCGAGTTCCTCCGTGTCGCGGACGACCCGAAGCTGATAGCCCCCGTCTTTTAGGGCCGATTGGAATTTTGGATTCGTGATCAGGTCGGCGCCGTGCGTGCCGGAATGCTGGTAGGCGAGGATCTTCGCGGTACGGTTCCCCAGAAGGGATCCGAGGCGAATGCCTCGTCCAAGAACCAGCAGCTTATCTCCGCAGGCATTGGCAGACACGCCGCAACCTGCAACTAAGCCTGCGCTCAGCAGGATTGCCAAAGCAAGTTTTCGCATGCACGCCCCACAACTGGGTGCAGAGTGTACGCTACGACAACGCATTTGGCAATCGGTCGTGCCTCAGCCAATCATGTGGGGGCTCCTGGTTTCGCCGAAGGAAAGTGCTGTGTCTGCCCACACCGCCGTCCGATTCGCCAGAATCCCCGGTTACCGGATAGAATGGTGGTTACTCTCGATGCACGGATTTTCTCCGCAAAATCCTGAATCGCCTGAACCATGGGAGCCATCCAAAACAAAGTAGCAGGGCCTGTTAGCGACGAACTGACGCTGGTGCAGGCGGCCAAGCGGGGCGACGACTCAGCTTTTGAAGAGCTGGTGCGGCGCTATGACCGCAATGTTTTCCGGATCGCGCAACACATCACGCAAAACCGCGAGGACGCGGAAGACGTGGTGCAGGAAGCTTTCCTGAAGGCGTACGGCAACCTGGCGCAGTTCCAGGAACAGTCAAAGTTTTATACATGGCTGGTCCGGATTGCAGTGAATGAGGCCCTGATGAAGTTGCGCCGGCGCAAGCCGGAGCGTACGGTCTCACTCGACGAAGATATCAAGACGGAAGACGACTCCCTTCCTCGTGAAATTGCGGACTGGAGTCCGAACCCGGAACAGCAGTACACGCAAGCCGAGTTGCGCGAGATTTTGAGCAAGACCATCCAGGGACTGCCTCCGGGGTTCCGGACGGTGTTTGTGCTGAGAGACGTGGAAGGTCTCTCGACGGAGGAGACGGCTGCAGCACTCGAATTGAGCGTGCCTGCGGTAAAATCTCGGCTGTTACGGGCACGCCTGCAACTGCGCGAGAGGCTGTCGCGCTACTTTCAGCGGCGCGAACCGGGCAACGGAAAGAATGATGGTGCTGCAAGTGAAGATGTCAAAAACAAAGATGTGGCGAGCGGAGACGGCAACCTGTGAAATGCTCTGACTTCCTGAGTGAGCTGACCAGTTACCTGGACGGCGTCCTCGACGAAAAGACCAAAGCCGAATTAGAGAATCATCTTTCGTGGTGCCACAACTGCTACGTTGTTTGCGACACAACCAAGAAGACCATCGAGATCTACCGCGACTCCCAACTCTACGAACTTCCTGAAGACCTCCGCAGCCGACTCCGCTCGGCGATCATGACCAAGTGCCAGCAGCAGCGCAGGCGCGGGCCGCAGAGCGTCTAAGCCTGACCTTGAATGTAGATTTCTGATCGCAGACTTTTGATGGCAGTCACGAACAGGGCTTTGGAATCTCCAAAATCTGCGATCTGCAATTGACAGCTACTGGATGACCTCTCGGCGTGAGCCGAATCACCGACTGCCCTTGTCGCCAGCACTATTATTCTCCGCATGGCACATCGTGTTTGTCCCTGGTGGCTTGGTTATCTGCTGGCGAGCCCTGTGCGGCGTTGGGTGGGGCAGGATCCCGTCAGAATACTTTCCCCTTACGTTCGCGAAGGAATGGTCGTGCTTGAACCGGGTCCCGGCATGGGATTCTTCACCCTTACCCTCGCGCGGCTGGTTGGAGCAACCGGTCGAGTGATCGCGGTGGACGTGCAGCCGAAGATGATTGAAAGCCTGAAGCGCCGTGCGGCAAAGGCGAACCTGCTGGATCGCATCGATGGGCGCGTGACCGCCGCTGAATCCATGGGCGTGGAGGATCTCGCAGGCAAAGTGGATTTCACTCTGGCCTTTGCGGTCGTGCATGAACTCCCGGACGCAGGGCGCTTTTTCGCGGAAGTGGCGCGTGCTTCGAAACAGAATGCGCGGGTTTTGCTCGCCGAACCGCGAGGCCACGTAAAGCAACAGGATTTTGCGGCTCAGTTAAAAACTGCCGCTGCGGCAGGACTAACGGCTGCTGAGCATCCTGCGATTCACAGAAGTCTCACCGCGTTGCTGTTCAAGAAGTAGGTTCCCTGTAAGGATGGCCAGCTCTTTCCAGTCGGAGGGCGGTAGACCCTAGACAGTACCTGTCGATGGAGTTAGACAGTAAGTTATTTTGGTTCAGCAACTTAAATCTTTCCTGCCCCGGCATTTCATTGCGTACGAAATCCTAAACCCTTTCGGCAATCCATGAATCTAAGTAGTTAGTGGCGGGAACGTTTGTAACGTTTACCCAGGGGGACGTCACTCTATTACAGAACCCAGAAATTGGCATACACGCTCAGGTATGGAAGGTAGGGACATGATTGAAAAACTGGTAGATGTGTTGTTTGGATGCAGACACGCCCGGTACAGCTTTCCCGTAACGGTTCGTGGCGCGAAGCGCCGCCCCCAGGCCGCTTTGTTGACCGGAACATACGTTGCCTGTCTCGATTGTGGCAAGGAGTTCGCCTACGACTGGCAACAGATGAAGGTCATCACCTCCCCCGAGCGTCATCGCGAGCGGCTGGCTGCACTAGCCAAGAACGCTGCCTAAAGAAAAACGAGCCTCAACCATCCAAGACACGAAGGCCCGGGAGCCTTCGTGTTCCTTTGCGTGTTGCGATTGTTTGCCCTTTGGATCTCACGCTCAGATTATTCCCTGGCATGACCCAATTCGCTTCCCGTTTTTCGCCTATCTCAAATAGACAAGGGAATTCCAAGGGCGAAAGCGATGATAGGGGACAATTTGCGCCCGCGTCGTTATCGTGACCCTTGCGTCGTCGAATGCAACCGTGACAACGATATACTTGGCGGTGTAAAAGTAGGCCGTTGCATTAGCGACCACGGACCGCACATGAGAACCACGGAGTTTCTGGTTAGGTCGATAACTGATCACGTGCTATGTATGGCAAGACGGGCTCTACATTGATTCGATTCCACCAGGAACTGTTCTTAGGGGAGTGACCCATGCCGACTAAGAAGAATCGAGGCCGTACACCCGACGCAACTGACAACCCACCAAGCCAAGCGCAGACAACCAACAGCCAGACGGCTTCCGACCGGCCTAGACTGGTGTTGGCATCGACGGTAGGAGATCTTCGTCGATCGCTGGAAGCCGTAAAAGCGACTTGGCAGGTTGCAAAGTCGCTGCGTGACAATGCACCTCTTCCTCGCTATCCACTGGGTGGAGCAACTCAGACGTTTGTCCCATCCAACAGTGCGCCGCCGGTTGATTGGACCAAACTCGGACGTACCCTGCCCTCAGATCCTCAACTGATTGCACGTCGACTAGAGTTGGGACTTGTGCCAGAGGACTTGGTGGATCTGGCAAAACGAACTGTCGAATTGCATCGCCAGCCGACGAAAAAACACGCTTCTCGCAAGAAGAAGCAGATCAGGCGCAAATAACTCCGCAGCAATCATCAGCAAAAGGGACCTCGGCCACGAACTCGCACAAGAGACGCACAAGGATTGCGTTCCAACGACTGACGAGGTGGAAAGATGACCATCGATTGGCGAAACAGATTTGGAAGGAACTGGATTACCTCGATTCGCACTCAGATGTGTGGCTCCTGTTGGGCGCACGCCGCGACCGCTCTGGTCGAGGCGATGGTGAACATCGAGCATTCATTGTGGTGTTCGTTGTGTGAAGGCGACATCCGCGTGGGTACGGGTAAACGCTGCGCGGACGGGTCTAATCCGGAATTCGCCCTTGATTTTGTGATGGCCAACGGACTGATCGATAACGGGGGATATCTCGACACCTATGCCGATATTCCTCATGTCACCGCAGCAGACCGATCCGGCCGCACCGTGCGTCTCCCTGTAAAGTACGTCGATATCGGTTCGATAGCTGACCAGAAGAAATGGATCGATGCCATTGGGCCAATCGCAGCGTGTTTCACTGTGTGGGAGGATTTCGAGGCTCTGGGAACGGGTGTCTACCGCCGTCTTGACACCGTGTCTGTCGGCGGTCAGCCGAACTTCGGCCGCATCTGGGATGGCCGACCTTTTTGGATTGGGGATTTTAGCGGTGATGGTCGCAGCGACGTGTTGTTCTATTACCCGGGCGACGATAACTGGTGGCTGGGTAGTGTGAACGGCGGGCAATTGCAATGGACACTGGTAGGAAACACGGCCGGCTTTGGTCACCGGATTAACGACGGGCGCCCCTTCTGGGTAGGCCGGTTTTCGCGGGCAGATCGCGACGAGATTCTCTTTTACTATCCTGGCGACGACAACTGGTGGCTGGGCACGGTGAACAATGGCCAGTTGACATGGGCCTTGGTGGGGAACACGGCCGGCTTCGGCCACCGGATCAACGACGGGCGGC